>OIWT01000040.1_pt1 | contig 169039 bp, 116 predicted proteins | sample 1587701 | NCBI WGS metagenome assembly OIWT01 (sample SAMEA3888904, study PRJEB22519) | human gut metagenome | biome: human gut; feature: human-associated habitat; material: faeces | place: Denmark | collected 2009
TAGAGACTCAACTCAAAACCTTTGGCTTCATATTTGAACAGATGTGCATCAGAGACCTAAAGGCATATACAGCTGATTTCAATAGTCGTATCTCCTATTATAGAGATAGATATGGTCTGGAAGCTGATTTGGTGTTACATCTGGAAGATGGGCGTTACGCCTTGATAGAATGCAAACTTGGTAGCCGTGAAATAGATGACGGTGCAAAACATCTACTGGAACTCAAAAGGTTGATACAGGAACACAATAAGACGGAGAAGCAGGTGCCTATTCGGGAGCCAGACTTGCTTATTGTGATTACGGGTGGAACAATGGCATACTCTCGTCCTGATGGAGTTAAAGTGATTCCTTTGGCATGTCTCAAAGATTAACCATTTAGCAAAACTGTTTATATGGATGATGATATGAAGGAACTTCACCATGATAACTATCCCAGTCAATCGGAAATGCAGGAATGGCTTGAAGCGAATCGAGAAATCTATACAGACTTTAAGAGTAAGATTCAATCAATCTTAAAGAACCTGTTGTGCGATAACTACAGTAAACAGATAGATGATGAGACAAACAAGTTACAAAGCATAATCCTGGAGATAATGACCACAGAAGAAGGGGTTACTACCGATGAGTTGATTGACAAATTCTCCAATGCCATAAAAGATGGGAATGTGTCTGCCTGCTGCTTGTATTGCTATTTGGAATTGGACAATGGGTTTAAGGAAATAGAATATGCCATGAGCAAATTTGAGCAATCAGAGGATGCAAAATACATTAAAGAAGGCATTCATGCCTATTGGGAGGATAAGAAACGTGAAACTCAAGAAGCAGTTAACAAGGATTTGAATTTGCTCAGCCTGCGTCGCTGGCACTATGAACACCCCGGAGACTATCAAGAATTTACAAATCTTTTTGCCAAAGCATACGAAGGTGATATGACTTTCATTCTTAAAGGCATGTCTTACTTGGTAGAAATGCTGTCTCTCAATGGGATTAAGGGCATTACAGAATTACTTGAAAGCCTTTGTCCTGGGACTGAAAGCTACAATAAAGCTCAATTTGGAAGCAATTACCAGCAAGTCCATGAGAAACTGACAGCCTTGTTTGCTTCTACATTTAATCAAGAGGTTACGAAACAAAAACTCCTGCATAACAATCCTTTCATGTGTAGTACGTTCTACTGGATGATATTTGACGATGGTTTTGTGAAGATGGGAGATTTACTCTCCAAAACAATGATGGGAGAAAACTCGTCTGTCTGGCAGAAAGGTTTTGGTGGGCAATTTATACGCTCTTTAATGCTTACCAGTTTTGACAAAGCGGCTTATACCAAAGTCGCGTGGCTTTTCCACATGGCTCTGTGATTATGCGGAGAGCCGCCAGCCATTTGACGAAATAAAACATCGCCATACACTCAAAGAGATTGGCGATGTCGCAGAGGGGGCGTATGATTGGAAAATCAATTCAATACAGAAAAATGGAGTTGTATTGCGATAACTAATCCATAATTTCAACTATAGGAACAGTTTTTTTCATTTCACTGCGCATCATATATTTGTATGCGCCAATTTGCATTACACGCTTACCTGTTGGCACATTTATTTTTTGTCGTCATAATAGGAAATTCCCTTATTAGCAAGGAATAAAACGACCATTCCAATGTTAGAAATATCCTCTACCGTTGCCAAGGCACTTCCATCAGGAAGTACTTGCATAACCTCAAACGATTTTACATTGAATCTGTGGAAAAACCTCCGAATTTCGGCAGATTAACGCAATATAATCTGTGAATTAAGTAGTTAGGGGAAAATCACGGAAGTTGGGAAGAGAGCTGAAAACCGTTTCTAAGCGGATTGAAGCAGAAGAACGGTTTCCAGAAGAACAGAAGGCCAAGTTGTCACTCTACAATTTTATAACCTGAGTGTTTGAGAATATTCAGTCCCTTTTGATAATTCTCCTTTTTTATCAAAACATAGTCCGTGTTATAAGTTGAAATCGCAAAAATCGAAATGCTGTTTTGGGCCAAAATCTCTGCAATAGATAGGATGCCAATCAAAGAAAAATCTAAAATCCCTTGAATACGAAAACCTTTCCACCCATCATCACGTTGAGTGACATTGGCCGGAACATCGCCGGTAATGCATACCAAGGATTTTTCTTCATCTGTTTTCCCGATGAAACAGTATTCCGCATTTAAGTTTACAAGCGAATAATCCGCTACTTTGCACACTGAAAAATCGTGATTAATCTTTTTTATTTCCATCATGTTGTCCTCTACAAATTTATAAATACGTAGGTTGCTTCTCTTTCAAGGTTTTGCATCCATTCCTTCCAGCTGGAATAAAAGATAAACGTCACTTTATTTGTGCCCTAATCCTGCTCAGACTTGCCTGCGTGATGCCTAAATAGGTGGCGATACTTCCCAGCGGCAATCGCTGTAACAAATCTGGTTCTTTCTCCAATAGCTCCTTATACCGTTCCGAAGCGATAGCGGACAACATAGAAATCAGCCGTTTCTCGGCGGCAAGCAGTTCCATTTCCGCATAACGCCGCCCCCAATTGGCTATGTGCAAATCCTCCAAGAATAACTCTTTCAGTTTTTGCCTTTCCAATACATATAAGACAGAATCTTCCATCAGTTCCATTGTTTCATATCCCGGCTCGTCATTCACATATCCTTTCATGGAAACAATGGTCGCTCCTTCCTTGCCGACCCAAAAGGTAATTTCTTTCCCCTCCACCGAAGTATAGGCACGGACAATGCCTTTCTTGATGAAAAAGATGTCCTTTTCCACCTTGCCATATTCCAACACTTGGAATCCTTTGGGGTATGAGACTTCCGTCAGGCATTGCCGTAACTTGTCCAAAGACACATCCGGCATGGCATATCTCAGGTTGATGATTTCCTTTATATCCATAAGTCATTTTGTTATGGTGTAAAATTATAAAATAGCGCACAGAAACAGATACGAACGGCTGCTTTTTGTCAAATGCAAAAGCCGTTTTTACCAAATGCAAAAAACGGTTAGAAATTACTTGCTTACCTTTGCGCCCGAATTTAATAAATCATAGGTATGAATTGGATAATCTTATTCTTGGCAGGATTGTTTGAGGTAAGCCTTACATTCTGCTTGGGAAAAACGAGAGAGGCATCAGGTATTGGTTTTTATCTGTGGGGAAGCGGTTTCTTGGCTTCTACGGTATTGAGTATGACATTACTTGCCAAAGCGGTTCAGACTTTGCCTTTGGGTACGGCATACGCCATTTGGACGGGTATCGGAGCGGTCGGCACGGTTTTGATTGGGATATTCGTATTCAAAGAGCCGGCCACTCCCATACGGCTTTTCTTCCTGTTCACGCTCATTGCCTCCTTGATTGGATTGAAAGTTGTGTCATACTGAAAGGAGGAATAAATGATGAAATATGAATTGAGAGAAAACCACGGCATTCCGGCACCTCTGCTGGCTCTGCTGGCAGTCGCTACCGGGCTTTCCGTTGCCAACTGCTACTACAACCAGCCTTTGTTGGGCAGCATGGCAAAGGATTTTGGGGTAAGCGACTTTTCTGCCAGCATGGTTGCGACATTGACCCAGATAGGTTATGTAGTCGGACTTGTGTTTGTCATTCCGCTTGGCGATTTGGTTTCACGAAAGCAGCTGATATTGACCAATTATATCATTTCATCGTGCGCATTGCTTGCCATAGCACTTGCCCCTAACATCTATTGGGTGTGGGGCGCATCCTTGCTTGCCGGAGCATCTTCGGTTATGCCGCAGTTCTTCATCCCGTTGGTGTCTTTCCATTCAGCACCAGCACACAAGGTACGCAACGTGGGGATTATACAGTCCTGTCTGCTCATAGGCATTCTTGGCTCACGGGTGTTAAGTGGTTTCCTGGCTGATATGTGGGGATGGCGTTCCGTCTATTTTGTGGCTTGTGTGTTTATGCTCGGATGCTTTCTTATGATTTACAAGATGCTTCCCGTTCTGCCTGCTCGTTCACGTGAAAATTATGCGGGTCTGATGAAATCCTTGTTGCGTCTGCTTGCCAAATACCCGTACTTGCGTATCGCTTCGTTGAGGGCGGCATTGGCTTATGGCTCGTTCTTTGCGTTGTGGAGTTGCCTTGCTTTCCGGATGAAGCAAGAGCCATTCTTTGCGGATGACGATATTATCGGGGCACTCGGTTTGTGCGGATTGGCAGGTGCGTCTACGGTTGTATTCATTAGCGGCTATATCCAGAAGTACGGCGTAAGGTTCTTCTCCATTGTCGGGGGATGTGTTATCTTGGCTGCATGGTTGTTGGCATTTTTTGGAAATGACAGCTACTTGTGGATGATAATCGCCATCCTTTTGATTGATGCAGGAATGCAATGCATCCATTTGTCAAATCAGACCAGCGTGGTCTCCCTTGACGCATCCGCCATCAACCGAGTCAATACCGTTTATATGACCATCTACTTTCTGGGCGGTTCTGCTGGTACGTTCGTTTCAGGTCTGTTTTGGCAACATTACGGATGGGCAGGCGTGGTAGGAGTAGGAGTTGCCTTTACCGTGGTTTCCTTGTTCGTTAATTGCTTCCAACCAAGACTGCATAAGGATGAATGCTCAATATTCTGACTAAAATAATTTTTGGAATGATCCTTTCAGTCTGAATATTTTTCATACCTTTGTACCGTAAGAGTTTCCCGAACAAGCAAAGCGATGCAGACCACGGCAATTAGAACGGTTACCAACTCATTACCCGAAAACGAGGTAATTCTTCTAACTCTCTTGATTTCAAAGAGGTATATTCCTTATACAGATTTACATAAAAAAGTCGAGACCACGCATATATGCTGCGGGTTTCTGCAAAAAATGTCCGGAAGCCTGCGTCGGCAGGCCCCGGACATCTCATCTATTCTATCACTATACCTATTTTTTTATGTCGTGCATACGCCTTCCGGCCTGTGCCGGAAGGGTGTAAAGGGCAGGCTTGGACGCCCTCCTTTCCGTGGTCGGACGCCTTCCTTTCCGTGGTCGCCTACCCTCCTTTCCGTCCTCGGCCGCCCTTAACAGGGGGTCGGAAGGGTGTTAAGGCTGCCAGCGCGGGTCGCCGACACCGAGTTCCACGATGATGGAAGTGGGATCGGTGATAGTCAGGTCGCCGTTGGTCGGGTCGCGGAACAAATCGTTGGCACTCACCTCGAGAATCGTAGCCTGGCGGTTGCGTGTATATTCACTCGTGCCGTAGATGTTCGTGGTGGTGCGCTCGGTGTTGCCCGAAGTTCTATAAAGGTCGGCCGCATTGCTGGCTATGAGCACATTCTCAAAGATGGCCACCGAACCGGCGCCGGAGTTATTCAAGTCGACCATACGACGACCGTCGCAGTAGTTGTAGAACGTCACGTTGCGCATCTCGAAGTGGATGGGATATGACGGCGTGCCGTGGTCGAACACATTGCGGGCACGTCCGGCATCAGCCTCACGCATAAACGTGCAGTTGATGATGTAGACGCTCTCGATATTGTCCCCTTCATTGTTGACGGCAAAGGTACCGTAAGGGCCTGTATGTCCGAAACACTGGTCAATCATGCAGTTTTCCATGCGTATTTCACCGATACGCTTGTAGTTGCTGCCCTGATGCCTCCAGAATCCACGGCGGAAGTTGCGGAACGTGCAGTTCTTGAAGCTGACGAGATTCATCTCGAACGAATTTCCACTGTTGAAGAAATAGCCTGCGTCGATGGTCTGCAGGAAGTCGATGTTTTCAAACTCAAAAGAGTCTATCGTCATGCGTGCCGTGGACGAAGCCGCTGCGGCCACGTTCCAGTTGCTGGCCAACTCGATCTGAGGCTTGTCACCCTCGGTGGGACCGACGAGCTTGAATCCTTTCTGGATGGAGAATGGTTGGAGCTGGTAGTAGCTGCCGGCAGGCAGGTGATACTCCACGCCCTCGGGGATGGTCGGGTCGCTGTCGTTGGTCTGCAAGATGGTCGAAAGGTCGTCGAAACGCGACACTTCGATGGGGTCAACAGCCGGACCTGTCGTGCGGAACGTCAGTTGGTTGTAAGGTTTGTCATAGCGACGGGGCTTGCTCGTGTCATAGAGGTCGACGGCATAGAGCGTGTTTTGCGTCAGCCCCGACACCGTGATAGTCCCGGAAGCCCGTTCCTCCTCGGTCAGGTAGCGGGAAATGCTGACATAGACGATGCTGTCACCGGCAGCCGGGCGGGTGATGGCGCGCGTGGAGGAGCTGACCATCGGCTCGATGCTGATGCTGTCGACGGGGTTCGCGGGGTCGTCATTGTCCCATGTGATGGTTATCTCGTTGTCCTCGCTGACGTCGATGTCCTGCAACACTTCAGCCACATTCTCGCGCTCCGGCGTAGAAGCCTGCAAAGTGGCCCACTGCGAATTGTTCACACTTTCGGCGGCATTGCTGCGCACACGGATGTAGTAAGTAGTCCCGTAAGGAATGTCGTCCATGAGAATCGAAGGCTCGGTCACTTCATAGATGGCGAAGCGGTTGTTGTAATACTGGTCGGTGCAGGCTTCCACCGTATAGGACACGGCGTCATTGACGGCATACCATGCCACACGGATGGAGTTGCCTTCCACCAATGCTTCGGTCTCGCTGCTGTTCGCGTCCAGGTCGATGATGCGCGGACGGAACAGGTCGTATTCTTCCGTGTAGTTTTCCTCTTCTTCGCAAGATGCCAAGACACCTGCGCAGCCCACACACAGCAGGGCGGAAAGGAGGTTATATCTGAATCTTATCATAGTGCTGTTCGGTTAGAGTAGTTAATATCCATAGTAGTTTTGAATAGTTCCCCGGTGGTCAGTAATCACCTGGCTGGGATAGGGACAGAGGTAGCGCAAAGGATCAGTGGGGCGCACGCTGCCTTCGTTGTTCGGGTTAATAAAGCCGCGGAAACTCCACTGCACTTCGCCGATGTACTCTTCCGTCTGTGTCTCGTTGTTCATCTCCCGCCACGAATAGGCAAAGGGTTCTTCCAAGTATCCGTCGGGACGCCCGGTGGCGATTTCGCCGTCCTCATTGAAGAGATAGAGGTCGAGCATCGTGCGGTCGGCATGGTCGGGGTCGGCCACTTCGCGGTAGTAACAATACTCGGGCACAGGGCCGTCCCAATTCGGATTGCTGATGCCCCACGCTGCGTCGGCCCAAGCCTGCAAGAGGTGATATTGTTCGTAGATGACTTCACCGAACCTGTTCCAGCGTGCGAGGTCATACTTGCGAATGCCTTCACCGCCAAATTCCCACTTGCGTTCGTCCATGATGGCCTGGAAAAAGTCGTCGTATGTACCGAGATTGTCCACGTAAGCCTCCACCTTCTGCGGCCAGTTGACGGAGTCGAACGCACGGCGGCGCACCTGTTTCAACGCATTGCGTGCCTCTTCCGTCGGGCCGTTGTTGCGCTCGTTGAGAGCCTCGGCATAGAGCAGGAGGACATCGGCGTAGCGCATGTAGGTGTAGTTGATACCCGTGTTGTCGAAGCTGCCCGAACCGAGCGGGGTAGCCATCTTCAGTTTGTTCCACTTTGCCACGGCAAAGTTGGCGACACGGTCGAAGCGGACGAGCACCTGGTTCAGGTTGCCGTCGTAGCTGACGAAGCTGACGGTCTGGTCACGGCGCAAGTCGTCACGGTCAAATGTATAGAAATACATCGGATTGAGCGGATAGTTGTTGGAAGCCGAACCATACTCGCTGCCCTCTTCAATCGCCACACCGATGCGTGAGCCGAACACACTGCTCGTGCCCGTCAGCATGGGGATGGAGAAGATGATGTCATCATCGTCCGGCGTATTCCAGTTGCACTCGTTATACCAGAGCTGCTCGAAGCTGAGGTTCAGATTATGATGTCCCTCATTGATGACACGGCCCAGATAGTCGATGGCGATGTCATAATAGGTCATATAGTCATCAGCACGCTGCATGGAGCCTATGCTCTGCGGATTGTCCGTGTCAGGACGCAGCGTCCAGCCTCCGCGGTTCATGGCCAGCAGGCCGATAAGCCCTTGGCAATATTCGCGCGAAGCCCGCTCGACGCCTTCCTCCATCTCGGAAGCATACATCATGTAAGGCTCCACGGCACGCAGTTCGTCGATAAGGTAGGACAAGATTTCATTGCGGTCTGTAGTGCCCACTTCCAGCTCTGAGCTGGCATCTGCCGGCTCTGTACGGAAGACCACGTCGCCCCAGATACGAATCAAGTCCAGGTAAGTCATGGCCCGGAGGCACTTGGCTTCACCGTAGAGTTGGGCCACTTCGGCGTTGGCGCCGGGATTCTCCGCGTCGTAAAGCTCCGAACCTTCTATGCCCTGGATGACGTCGTTGGCAAAGTTGATTATCTCATACATGGCGTTCCATGTGCCATTGAGTGAAGACCAGGTGCTATTGGGTTCATAGCAAGTGATGTCCCGTCCGTCCACCGTCGGAACATTTGTACTGACGGCACTCATTTCCACGTCGGTGTTCGGACTGAAAGTGCTTTCGATATTACGGCCGTAGGCGTTGCTCTCGGTCATCAAGGAATAGATGCCGTTCACGGCAGAACGCATCTCCGTGGCCGAGTTATAAACATACTCCTCAGAGAATCCTGAGTTCGGCGACACGTCCAGAAAGTCGTCGCAGGAAGAAAAGGCTGTCAGCAGTCCGGCCAAAGCTATATATGCAAATCGTTTGTTCATAATGTCTGTCTGTTATAAAGTCAGTTGGATACCGAATGTATAATTACGTGTTCTTGGATACGTGTCATAGTCGACGTTCGGGGTCAGGCCGTTGCCGATGTTCACTTCAGGGTCGTAGCCGGAATATCCGGTGAGGGTGAAGAGATTGTATCCTGTGAAATAAAGACGCAGGCGGTTCACTCCAAATTTGCGTGTCCACTTGTTCGGGAAGGTGTAACCCAGCGTAGCCGTGTTCAGGCGCAGGAAAGAGCCGTCTTCGATAGCGTCCGACATGGCGATGGGTCCCATGTTCTTCGGGTTCCACATGGTGGCGTTCTCATTGAGCTTAGCCAGCTGTTCGGGATAGCGCGAGAGGTCGTTGCCCATGTCGTCCACCGTGCGGAAACGCTTGTCGGAGGCCACATCCATACTGAAGTTATTATTGTCGTTGCGGTGCCAGGTCACGAGGTCTATCCATGTAGCATTGTACACGTCGAAGCCCACCATATAGTTGAAGAAGAGGTTCAAGTCGAAGCCCTTCCAAGTCGCATTGACACCGAAACCGCCCGAGAACTTCGGCGTAGTCTCACCGATAACCTTGCGGTCGCTCTCTGCTGTAACCAATGCGGATGACGGGTCATCCGGGTCGATAGGCGTCAGTTTCTTGAACTTCGGGTCTCCGGGTGCGGGAGATCGTCCCAGGACGGAAGTCGCGTCGGCAATGCCCGGTTTCAACGTGTATTCATAAGTCGTCTCATTGTAATCGAAGTCTTCCACCTTGTAGAAGCCATCATTTACAAAACCATAGATAAGACCACTCGAACCGCCCACATAGGCACGATAGTCGTCATTGTTGCGCATGTCGGAGCCTGCCCAGTTGGAGTATTGTATCCATTCTGTCTCTCCGCTAGCCAGCTTGTCTATCTTGTTCTTGTTGTAGCCAATGTTGAAGTTCACGCCCAGGGTGAAGTCTTTGTTTTCAATGAGATAAGCATTCAAGGCCAACTCCACGCCTCGGTTGGAGGTCTGTCCCATGTTGCTCATCATCTGCGTATAACCGGACACTCCCGGAATCCGGGAAGGCACGAGCAAGTCCTTTACTGTATTCCAATAGAAGTCAAGTGTACCGTTCAAGCGTTCGTTGAAGAAGCCGAAGTCAAGACCCAAGTTGCGCGTGATGGTGGTTTCCCACTGCACTTCCGGGTTATAAAGATAGTCCGTATTGTAGAACCGGTAATAGGAGCTGGAAGTTTCATTCCAGCCTGCCGGACGACTGCTGGAGACAGCATACAGCTTCTGATACAAGTCCGAGTCGATACGGTCGTTACCGGACGAACCGAAGCTCAAACGTAGCTTCAAGTTTGACACTACAGGACTGTCCTTCAGGAAGTCTTCATTGGAGATACGCCATGCCAAGGCTGCGGCAGGGAACACGCCCCAACGATTGTCCGGACCGAACTTCGTCGAACCATCGGCACGGATGGTGAACGTGGCCAAATACTTGTCCTGGAAGCTATAATTGATTCGGCCGAAGAAGGAGGAGACACGAGTGGGCGAACCCTTCGAAGAGGAATTCTCATAGGGCGTGCCCAACGAGAGGTTGTCAAACGCCGTGGCTGCCGTCACATATTCCGGGAAATAACGGGCACTGTTCATACGCTGTTCTGTCTGGTCATGCTTCAGCTCCTGACCCAAGAGCACCTGGAAGTCGTGTTTGTCATCGTCGAGGGTGAAATGATAATTCAGCGTGTTGGTCAACTGCCACTTGTCGCCTTTGCGTTCTGTCCACTCCAGCACCGGCAGGTTGTTGTTGGCCAGAGCCTCGTCTGTGTCGATGCCGTAGAAGCGGCGGTCCTCATAGTTGTTATATTCATAGCCGAACTCCGTGCGGAATGTGAGGCCTTCCATGATGTTCCACGTGAGGGCGGCCTGTGTGTTCAGACGCATCGTCTGCCGCTTGCGGTAGTTGGCCGCAGCCTCCTCGATGGGGTTAAAATCAGTCGTCAACTCCTGGTCTTCGTCGATGTAACTGTCATCCTCAGGCAACTGCATGTAGTCCATCAGACCATTGGTCGGCGCTTCGCGCAGGGCCGTAATCAGGCTCACACTCTCCGTGCCGCTGCCGTCGACCGTCTGGTCCATGAAGCGCGTACGGTATTCGAACGTGAAGCGGTCGGACAGTTTCGTATTAAAAGTGAAGTTGACATTGTTGCGCCGCATACCACTGCCGATAAGCACGCCCGGCTGGTCCTGGTGAATGTAGCCCACCTTGAATTTGGTACGTTCCGTGCCGCCATTGACATTTACATCATAGTATTGCGTGATGGGGTTCGTTCCGAAAATTTCATCCTGCCAGTCGATGCCTTCATTGCCTTGGTAGATGTAGAACTCTTCAGGATGGCCATATTGGTTATAAAAGTCCGTCGGATTGGAACTGCGCTGGCGGGCATATTCATACTGCATAAGGACGAACTCATAGGGGTCCATCACGTCGAGCTTCTTCGAGAGGGTCTTCAACTGGATGTAAGAATTGAAGTTGACCGTCAGACGGCCTTCCTTGGGCTGCTTCGTGGTGACGAGGATGACACCGTTGGCACCCCGCGCACCATAGATGGCCGTCGAAGAGGCATCCTTCAACACTTCCACCGACTCCACGTCCGTAGGCGGGATTTCATTCAAGTTTGACACTTCAAAACCGTCGACCAGGATGAGCGGGCTGTTGTCCTGCGTGATGGAACCGCCACCACGCACTTTAATCATGATTTCCGCATCGGGCGAACCGTCGACCGACGTAATCTGCACACCGGGGAGCTTACCCACCAGGGCTTCGGCCACGGAGGCTGTCGGGACATTCTCCAACACCTTGCCGGAGACGCTGGCCACGGCGCCGGTCAGATTGCCACGCTTCTGCGTGCCGTAACCGATAACCACCACTTCGTCAAGCTGGTCTGCCGACTCGGTCATCTTGATTTCGATGCCCGATGTCTTTCCATTCAGCTCCTGCTGCACTTCGTTCATGCCCACATAGCGGACAATCAGGACGGCATTCTTCGGGTCGTCCACATTCAGACTGAAATTTCCTTCCAAGTCGGTCACAGCACCTGTCGATGTGCCTTTGATCAGGACGGTCGCTCCCACCACGGGGCCGTAGCTGTCGACCACCGTACCTGTCACCTTCACTTGTGCCAGCACGCTGGACGCGCACAAGAGCAAGGCTGCTACGCTCACTGCTATTTTTCTCATTGCAAATACATTTTTTAATTTGACACTCAGGTTTATTGTCCCACTGTGGGCAGGAGTATATGGGCATCGTTGTCATCGGGGTTGTTCAGATACACCTGAAGTATCTGGACACTGTCGCGATAGACACCATACGTCCCGTTAATCTGCTTGGTCTTCACCACCTCACGGGCATCGTTCAGGAACTCGAAACGGATGGTCACACCCTGCTCATCACTGGCCGTGGGGAAGAGTCCGAAGTCATCGGTGTAGTTCACGCCTCCCGTCGGGGTCGTCCTTTCGCGCACGACAGTCACCGGTTCTTCCACATACGTCTCGTCGGCAATGTGGTAGGCTGAACGCGGTGTGGTCAGGATGGCACGCACAGTGGTGTAACTGTTGTCGCGTTCCTCATCGAGGGCACGGATGCGAAGGACACCCGTGCGGGTGAGCATGTCGGCCGTCAGCGGGCCTCCGACAGAAGTGTCATAGTCCACCGGAGCGGAAATCTGGTACTGGTCCATCAAGCTGCGGGTGGCAGACGAGTCCTGGCGGATATAGAGTTCATCCAGGCTTTGGGCCGTACTTTCAATGCAAGTGGTCGGATTGGGCGTGCAGACAATCCTGTACTGTCCGTTTTCCAACATGAGATTGTAGTGTGACGAGTAATTGGCCACCCAATCCCCGTCGCTGGCATACACAAAGATAGGCCTGGTCTGAAGTCCGGCGTTCAGCGTCCAAGGCGAACCGTCCAGATACAGCTCCAAGTCGCGGATGACGGTGGTGCTGTACGCGTCGTCGTCCGAACAGGATACGAATCCTGACATTGCTGCCAGACCTATCATGGCACAAAACAATGTTTTTTTCATCATACGCAAGATAGAATTTAAGAGTTGATTTTATAATGAATTGTCTTTTATCTTATGATTTAAGGCCTCTGCAAAACACCATCAGGGCGATGCTGTATACTGCATTAAACTATATACCTTTAAAGCATGACAGGCCTCTTTCCACAAGACGCCCTGCACACAGCCGCCGCTGAGCTGCATCATGAAAGCCAACAGGAGATTGGCACAGACAGGATGTAAAAAAGAAGTCGTTCGCATGGATTAGTTTATTTAAGGTCCGGAGGCCGCTCATGCGGCATCCCTTGTGTTTCAACACCGTCGCAAATGTAGTTGAAACAATAAGTCAAAAAAATAGGCATCTACAGATTGAACAATTAGTACACCTTTTACGTCAAAAAGTCGACCTCGCGCAAGCACCTTCTTTCCGGTGTCCGGACGGAGTCCTTTCGGCCCTTGAGCGGCCTCCTTTCCGTGGTCGGGCGGAGTCCTTTCCGTGGTCGGCTACCCTCCTTTCCGCTCCCGGCTGCCCTTTATGCCTTGAATCCAAACGGTCATTAGCACGTTTGTTCAAACTCTTTGGCCGCTTTTCGATTTCTGCCGACATCTTTTCCCGCCCTTTCTCTTGACATAGCCCGCTATGCCTTCGGAAAAGGACTGAAAAATCTGCCGGCAGAAATCAAAAATCGTCTCAAAGCCTACTGACCGATTTGGGTTGAATCGCATCCCAGCACCCCGCCCCTGCCGGATACAAACTGCAGGGTGCGCCGTCCCCTTCAAAGAGGACATGCGCACCCCGCACCCAAAAAAACAACAGCTATGAAAAAAAGAATCTATTCCACTGTGACGCTCAGCGTCTTCAAGTCCTCGTCACGCGAACTTCCGCCATAGAGCACCTCGTAGACGCCTTCCATCGGATGCATGGAGTTAGACGCGGTGTCAAACCACTGGAAGTTCTCGTAGGGCAGCTCGATTTCCACTTCGCAGGTCTCGCCCTTGGCGATGTTCACCCGCCGGAATCCGCGAAGCGCCTTTAGCGGGCCTTCGGTGTCACCGGGACGACGCAAGTAGACTTGCACCACCTCATCGCCGTCGCGCTTGCCGGTGTTCGTCACGGGAATACGCAGGCGCACGGTCTCGCCGTAGGCCACCGTGTCGCGGTCGGCTGTCGCGTCGCCATATTCGAAGGTCGTGTAGCTCAGTCCGTGGCCGAAGGCAAAGAGGGGCTGGCCTTTGAAATAGCGATAGGTGCGGCCCGCCATGTGGTAGTCGAGGAAGTCAGGCAGTTGGGCGTCGCTTTCATAGAACGTCACGGGCAGGCGGCCGGCCGGATTGTAGTCGCCGAAGAGCACCTCAGCGATGGCCGTCCCGCCTTCCTGGCCGGGATACCAAGCCTGAAGAATGGCGTCGCACGATTCGGTCTCTGGCTTCAGTCCCATGGCCGAACCGGAGAAATTGACCATCACGACCTTCTTCCCGGCTTGCTTCAGGGCAGTCATCACTTCGCGCTGGACGCGGGGCAGTTCGATGGTCGTGCGGTCACCACCCTTGAAGCCTTCAGCCGCCACGCTCATGGCCTCGCCTTCGAGCAAGGGCGAGATGCCGCCAGCAAAGATGACCACGTCAGCCTTCTTCAGCCGTTTCAGGATGGCCTTCATGTCCATCGCGCCCTCCTCCACGAGGTCGAAATTGAAGAAAGGATTGTCCTTCACCTGCTCGAAAGCCAGCTCGATGCGGTATTCCTTACCGGCCTCGAAGGGGAAGGTATAGACGTTGGCAGGATTCTTGATGTTATACTGCTCGCACACTTGCTTGCCGTCGAGGAAGAACTTCACCCGCCCATTGGTCATGAGACGGAAGTGTGCCTTGCCGGCATGGTCGGGACGGAACGTAGTGACGTAGCGGCCCGTGAAGTCTTTGAGGTTGACGCCTGCGGCAAATGCCGTCGAGCCTTCGCCACTGAAGTGGAAAGGACTCTCCACCTGGTCGGTGGCTGCGACCTCGCCCGCAGCCTCGCGGTTGTTCCAGTAGGTGGCAGCAAAGCCTCGTTTGCCGTCGATGCTGCAAGCGGGGAAAAGGCTGTTCCAGATGTAACCCTCCGTGTGCCCGCAGATTTGCTCATAGATGACCTTGTCCTCCGGAAGCCGCTGGCGCAGTGCTTTCAGCAGAGTGACGGTGTGTGAAGGCGTGCCGTTGTAGTTGGCCCATTGCATCACGGAGTCGTTGGCATTCGGCCCGACGACGGCCACGGTCGCATTCGGCTTCAGAGGCAAGACATTTTTCTTATTCTGCAAAAGCACCATCGTCTCGCGGGCCATCTGCAAGGCCAGCGCACGGTGTGCCTGACAGTCGACAATCGAATCAGGGATGTCGGCAAAAGGATGTTCCGGCTCCATCTCTCCCAATTCAAAACGGGCTTTCAGCAGACGGCGCACGGAGTTGTTTATCTTTTCCTCAGGCACCAGTCCCTGACGCACGGCATCGACGAGCGACTCGAAATTGCTGCCGCACTCCAGGTCCGTCCCGTTGGCGACGGCTGCGGCTGAAGCGTGCCCGGCATCCGGATAGACGCCGTGCTTGTGTTTCTGCCAGAAATCAGAGACAGCCCCGCAGTCGGTCACGACTATGCCGTCGAAACCCCACTCATTGCGCAGAATCTGGTGGAGCAAGCGGTCACTGCCGCAGCAAGGGTCACCTTCAAAACGGTTGTAGGCACACATCACCTCCTTCACGCCGGCCTTCTGCACCAGGTCTTTGAAGGCAGGAAGATAGGTTTCCCAGAGTTCACGGAAGGGAATGTTTTCGGCATTAAAGCTGTGGCGACACCACTCCGGCCCGGAATGCACGGCAAAGTGCTTGGCACAGGCATGGGTCTTGTTCCACTTCGTGTCATTCGGTCCTTGCAGTCCGCGCACGACGGCCATGCCCATCTGTCCGCTCAGGTAGGGGTCTTCGCCATAGGTCTCCTGCCCACGTCCCCAGCGCGGGTCACGGAAGATGTTCACATTGGGTGTCCAGAAAGTAAGTCCCTGGTAGCGGCGGTAGGAACCACGCTCGTTGAACATACGGTTTTTAGCACGCGCTTCGTCGGACACGGCATCGAATACCTTATATAATAAGTCATCGTCAAAGGAAGCGGCCATGCCGATAGATTGGGGAAAGACCGTGGCCAGTCCGGCACGCGCCACGCCGTGCAAGGCTTCGTTCCACCACTCATATGGCTTGATGCCCAGCCGGGGGATGGCTTTCGAATTATTCTGCATGAGGGTGACTTTCTCCTCCAAAGTAAGCCGTTTGAGCAAGTCGTCAGCCCGCTGGTCAGGAGAGAGTTCTGCATTTTGATAGGGCAAAGGTGTTGCCGGTTCTTGTGCCTGCGCCGCTCCGGCCATGCACAAGGATAGACATAACATCACAAGTTTCTTCATACGTATTACTATTACGGTTAAACTGATGCAAGTTTACACTTTTTTCCCTTACCTGATGGCGACTATTTGGTGCAAAAGGAGTAGTTTTTAGGCTTTCTCCCCTTTTTTCTCCTTATACTCGCTTGGTGTAAGCCCGGTCGCTTTCTTAAACACCTTGCTAAAATATTTAGGCGCACGGAATCCTGTCATGTAGGCCACCTGCGAGATGGTGTAATCATCGCTTTCCATCAGTTGAATGGCGCGTTTGAGCCGTATCTCCCGTACAAACTCCACTGGGGTCAGGCCGGTGATGGACTTCAGCTTGCGATAGAACACCGTACGGCTCATGAACAGATGTTCGGCCAGGTTCTCAATCTCAAGCTCCTGATTGCTCATGTTTGCCTCCAGAAACTCCATGACCGATTTCATGAATTGCTCGTCGAGTGACTCCAGTTCGGGCAACGACGGTTCGTAGGTAGCGGCAGACTGGACCTTTCCCGGCTGGGAATCCTGGTCGGCAAGGCGGTTCATGTACAACTCCTGCAACTGGCGACGCTGCCGCAACAAAGAGACGATGCGAGCTTTTAAGTAAGTGGAGCTGAAAGGCTTCGCGATGTAATCATCTATGCCGTGCTCCAGCCCGGCAATACGGTCGTCGAGCGACGACTTGGCCGATAACACGATGACAGGGATATGGCACACCATGCGATTCTCTTTAAGCCGCTTCACCATGTCCAGCCCATCCATGACAGGCATCATCACGTCGGTGATGATGAAGTCTGGCACGTGCTTCACGGCCAAGTCCAGTCCTTGCTGCCCATCGCAGGCCTCCAGCACCCGATAGGTATCTGACAAGATGTTGCGCAGAAAAAGCCGAAGCTCGGCATTGTCCTCGACAACCAACAACGTCAACCGTTCAGATGTCGGCGTGTCCTTTTCCGGCAATGCGGTATCTGTCCCGGCCTTTTCCGCAGGCACCGGAGGGATGGTCGGGCCGTCATTCAGGATAAACTCCACTTGCTTGTCTTGGGCATACACGGCCTTGTCCAGCGGCAAAGTGACAATGAAGCGACTGCCCTCATCCACCCTGCTTTCCACGTCTATATGCCCATGATGGAGCGTGACCAGCTCCTTCACCAGCGAAAGCCCGATGCCCGATGAGGGTGACCACATGTCACTATGGGCAAAATTTTCAAACCGGTGGAACAGCTTCTGCCGATGGGCCGCGTCAATTCCTATGCCTTGGTCAGCCACCTCCACCTGCACTTCCGTGGCCGTCGGTTGCACCTTGATGGTGATGGCCTTGTCATCCGGCGTATATTTGAAGGCATTGGAGACCAGGTTGAAAAATATCTTTTCCACCTTGTCCACATCCAGCCACATCACGAGCGAAGGCACGGGAGCCAACAATTCGAAACGGATATGCTTGCTGCGGGCCATCGCTTGGAAATGTTCCATCACCTGGTGCAGGAGCTGAAGCAAATCATGCTCCTCGATGATGAGCTTCATTTTCCGGTTCTGCACCTTGCGGAAGTCCAGTATCTGGTTCATCATACGCAACATGCGCTGGGTGTTAATCTTGGCCAACGTCAGGTTCTCACGCGTCTTTTCCGACAGCGTATCGTCCTCCAAAGCTTCATTGACAGGGCTGGAAATGAGCGTAAGCGGCGTACGGAGCTCATGGGAAATGTCGGTGAAGAAGCGCAACTTGATGTCGGACAACTGATGCTCCAAGTCGATGCGATGGCGCAGGCGGTAGATGTAGAACAACACATAGCACACCGTGCCCACCAACAACAGGAAGATGGCGGCATAAAGCACCCATGCCCAACCCGTCTCCGTAAACTTCGGTTCAACGACCAACCGGAGCGTCCGCGCATTGTCCATCCACAACCCGTCACTATTGGTCGAACGCACTTCAAACGTGTACGTCCCGGCCGGAAGATTCATGTAGTTGGCCGAACGGGTATTGCCCACTTCATTCCAGCCCTCCTCCAGTCCTTTCAAGCGGTAAGCATAGCGTATGTTGACAGGATTGATGAACTCGACAGCCGAGAAACGGAAGGAGACATTGCGCTGATGAGAAGGCAAGACCAGCTCCTCCAACTGGTTGGCATCGCGATGGAGCAACCGCCCCTGCAAGCGTACCTCTGTCAACAACACCGGAGGCACATACGTATTATGAGGGAGTTTAGGCAAATCAAGCTCCAACACGCCCAGGTTCGTGCCCAGCAAGAGCTTGTCATCGAGCAGCAACGGGACGGTCTCGGCAAACTTCAAGCCGGGAAAGAAATGTTCGCTCCTATAATTGACACAATGCTTCGTGTTCGGGTCAAACAGCGACAGACCATCCTCTGCCACGACCCAATAGAACCCGTGCCCGTCGCCACTCATCGAGTGCACCAGATTGGAGATAAGGCCGTCCTGTTCCGTGTAGTGCCGAAAGGCTGCATGTCTGTCAAGCAACGAATCAGGAGAGAGGATATTCAAGCCTCCGGTGAAACCAAGCGCATACACCTCTGGTTCGGAGCTTTCAACACCCTCCCGTACGAAAATATCCATTATATCATTGCTGTTCAACGAGTTTTTATCGTCGGCCCGATGTCTGTGGACACAAAAGCGGATGTCCTCAGGCCGGGCTGACGACAAACGACAAGCCAACAGGCCGTCAGTCGTCCCTACCAGCAACGTGCCTCCGGGAGCTTCCGCGATGCAACGTACGCGGGTGGCCCGCTCCGACGGATAGCCGGCCAGACGATTGGCCGAATGCACAAACCGGAGCTGTCCGTCGCCGCCTTCGACCACGAGGTTCAATCCCCCACCGAACGTGCCGACCCAAATCTGTCCGCGACTATCCTGGAAGAGTGCATACACGCTGTTGGAACTCAAGCTGTAAGGCCGGCGACTGTCATGCTTGTAATGCACCACTTCGTAACGTTCCCCTCCCGGCAGAGGGCGCAGACGATAGAGGCCGTCCTTCTTCGTGCCAAGCCAGATGGTCCCCCGGCTATCTTCCAGCAAGGCATAAGCACCGCCCGAAAACACGCACGGACGCTCCGTCAGCGTCCCGTCCGGAGAAAGATAAAACTGCTTCCCGTCAGGCATACGGACACGCACGATGCCGCTCTGCGAACCGACCCACAGACGTCCCTTGCTGTCCTTGAGAAACGCACGCACGTCCATATCCTTCTCCAAGGCATGAAGCGTGAAGAAAGACGACAGGAAGGAAATCTGCTCCAGCCCCGTCCCCGAGGCATACCACAAATTGCCCTGACGATCAAAGGCACTGTAACGGATGAAGGGGATATAGGCTGAGGAAGCATCCTGTTCGTCAAGAAGATAGGGATAGAAAGCATCACTTTCTGCATCGTAGTAGCACATGGCCCCATGTTCCGGAATGACCCACAGCATGCTGTTCCTGTCCTGGAATATCAGGCTGCGGCTCTTACGTTCGGTCTTGTCTGAATGCAGCGAAGGCAACGTGTAGAACTTCACCTCCATGGTGCGGGGATTCAGGCGGAGCATCTCGTAGCGGTCGAGCAGAAGCCAGCACATCCCGTCCTTGTCCACATAGAGATTGGAGATGGAAGCCGAGCGGCGGGCATAATCGCCAATCCGGAGCGTGGAAGAGAATCCACCGGCTTCGGAGTAGAACACAAGCGCGTCGTCTGCCTGCAAAAGCAGTGTGTCGCGCCCTAATCCTTTCAAAGAAACGATGGGACTTTCGCATGGGATGTCGGAATAGGCAAAGTCAGAAGTCTCAGGCCGGTAGGCTGCCAACTTGTTGGACGACGACACGAGGTAGACACGCCCGCCGCGTTCTTTAATGTTATGGAAAGAAATGCTGTCGCCCTTCACGCGTTTCCGCCCCACAATGTCAACTCCGCTGTCCGTCAAAATCCATTCATCGCCCTCGCTGTCCTCGAAAATGCGCAACACGCGGCTGCCTCCATGAGTATGGTCGGCTACACGATAGAACGTCAGCGAGTCTGTACCAGCCTTGAAGCGTTCTTCGTCAAGCCGGAAAGCATAGCCCCTCTCGCCCACGAGCCACACGACGCCTTTGGGCAACACATGTACATCTTTTATCTCCACCTTGTGCCCCAACCGCTTATCCGCAGAAGCCAACACATCGACAAAACGCTGCTCGCGGGAGAGGAAGAGATAGACCCTCCCGTCATAGGTCTGACACCAGACGTCGTTGCTCTTGCCCATGTGGATGTCGATGATGCGGTTGGTGCTTAAGGGCCCGCCTCCGGGCGAAGACATGTTATGGTTCGTAAAGGAATATCCGTCGTAGGTGTTAAGTCCGTTCCACGTGCCAAACCAGAGCAAACCATCGGGTGACTGGCAGATGCGTTGCACGAAACTCTGCGACAGGCCGTCACTGACAGAATAGTGGCGGATGCGGCAAATGGGTTGTGTCCGGCCCGCCACGTCACCTGCAATCAGCAGAAATATGAAAAAGAATAGATGATATAAAATAAAGCCGTGCTTCATAGTTGTATTCATAGAGTGCACAAATTTAGTAAAAAAGATGTCACTCTGTTGACCGGAGACACAGCAAACAGATACAAAAAAAGGTCAAACCGTATGAGGTTCAACCTTTCTATTTAGTTTTTTGACAAGTTATATGCCTTTTAAGCAAGTCCTTGGATGTGAGCAGACAATTTGGACTTCAAGTTTGCAGCCTTGTTCTTATGAATCAAGTTTGTCTTAGCAGCCTTGTCCAAAATCTTCTGAACTGAGGGATACAGAGCAATAGCCTCAGCCTTGTCAGTAATAGAACGAAGTTTTCTCACAGCATTTCTCATGGTCTTGCCATAATATCTGTTGTGGAGTCTTCTTTTCTCAGCTTGTCTGATTCTTTTGATTGATGATTTATGATTTGCCATCTCGACTAATCTTTATTAGTATGTTTTTAATCCGTTTATTTTAGTAGCCCGTGGGGGAATCGAACCCCCCTTTCAAGAATGAAAATCTTGCGTCCTAACCGATAGACGAACGGGCCTTCCTTCGCTCCAGCTTTCGCTGGCATAACCTTGAAAAACTTATTGTTTCTCGTTTGCGGATGCAAATGTAGAGTGTTTTTCTGAATTGGCCAAACCTTTTGCACTATTTTTTTCGATATTTTTTCACACCACTTGGCAAAACAACATCAAATATACTGAATAACAACACATTAAAACGATGACAAATTTGTTTCCCAATTCTCTTATTTCGGGCTTCCTTGCAGCCCGACCACGGAAAGGAGGGTAGCCGAGAGCCGAAAGGAGGGTAAGGAAGGACGGAAAGGAGGGTAGCCAGACACGGACTCTATAGGAGGAAAAACAGCATTTCAGGTGGCCAATCCCGCGGTTCGAAGAAAAGTGCTAAATTTGTCGTCCGAGAAGATGAGCATCCGCATTCGTGCCGAATCTTCAGACACGGACGACCGGACGACGCGCTTTTTTTATCGGGTGTTCATATCCATAAGGGCAAGGGCTGCCCGCCCCGTTGTCCATGTTGCATGTTTGGACGGACAGACCTCCGCCCTGCGATTGACAAATGTTGAGGATTGAACATTCGCGTCATCCGCGTTTGAAAATAAAGAAAGAAAAAAGCTATGACTCCGTCTCTCCGTGTTTAATCTTTGAGAAAGCACACAGTGGCGGATGTTCATGTTTGGAGAAATAAGAAACAAGCAATAGAGAAAAGGTATGATAGAACGCACCTGCGGCATCGTGCTGCGCACCATTAAATATAATGACACGTCGGTGGTCGTCGACATCTTCACCGAACGTCAAGGACGTGTGTCCTACCTCGTCAAGCTCCCCCGCAGCAAGAGGAGCGCCCTGCGGAGCGTCTTCTTCCAGCCGCTCTCCATCCTCGAATACGAGTCGGACTTCCGCCCGCGGCTGAACCTCCAACGCATGAAGGAAGCCCGCCTTGCCTTTCTGTTCCAGTCCCTGCCGTATGACCCGCACAAGGCTTCCATCGCCCTCTTCCTGGCCGAATTTCTCACACATGCCTTGCATGAGGAGATGGAAAATGCGCCGCTCTATGCCTACCTGACACACTCAATCCGGTGGCTGGACAGTTGCGAACGGACTACGGCCAACTTTCACCTGGTGTTCCTGATGCACTTGTCGCGCTTTCTGGGCCTCTACCCGAACCTGGAACACTATCGCCCGGGCGACTTCTTCGACCTGCGTGCCGCCTGCTTCACCGACCGTGCACCCCTGCACGTTGACGTAGTGCGCCCGGAAGAGGCTGCCCGCCTGGGGACACTGATGCGCATGAACTACGACACGATGCACCTCTTCGAGATGAGCCGCGCGGAACGCAACCGCTGTGTGGAAATCATCCTCTCCTATTACCGGCTCCACCTGCCCGGATTCCCGGAACTGAAATCGCTCGAAGTCCTGCGCGAACTATATAATTCATAAAAAAAAGAGGAATGAAGAATCGTGATGCCGCATGGCCAATTCTTCATTCCTCATTCTTCATTTTTTCATCACCCAAGGAGTTCCTTGACCTTGGCGGAGATGGCGCGTCCTTCAGCCTGTCCGGCCAGCCGCTTGGTGGCTGTGCCCATCACCTTGCCCATGTCTTTGGCACTCGTAGCCCCCACTTCGGCGATGATTTCCTTCAGGGCTGCCTCCAGTTCGGCTTCGCTCATCTGCTTAGGCAGATAGACTTCGAGCACGGCTACTTGGGCCAGTTCGCCCTCAGCCAAGTCTTCGCGTCCTTGTCCTTTATAGATTTCAGCCGAGTCCTTGCCCTGCTTCACCAGTTTCTGGATGAGCTTCAAGGCTGCGTCGTCGGTCAGCGTATCGTTAGCCCCCGGAGCTGTCTTGGCTTCGAGGAATACTTTCTTCACATTGCGCAAGGTCTCCAGACGGACCTTGTCCTTGGCCTTCATGGCCTCTTTGATGTCATTGCTGATTTGATCAAATAAACTCATAGTCGATATTTTGTTTTAGTTCGTAGGTACAAGTTTTCTCTTAAAATCCCGTGATGACGTCCGACTGTTGGGAGACTGCGGACTGTTGCGTGGCGACCTGGCGGACGACGGGCGTCTCTTCCGCTGCCGTCGACAGGGAAGCCAGCTTGCCAAGCTCCGCCCTCTTGCGTGAATAGGTGGGAGATTCTTCGATGGCGTAGATGATGTTCTCGTCGTCCAGCGTCTCGGGTGTAAAGTAGTAGACGTTGTGGCGTTTTGCTTTTTCTTCGACCTCTATCAAGCCTCCATAGCTTCGTCCGATTTCCTCATCTTCTGCCTGCCTCTTGGCTTCCTCCTCTTCGTTCACAATCTTGTCCACCGCTTCGCCCGTGAAGTTCTTCACCTCGAAACCGGAAGCAAGCAGCGTGATTTTGACCGAATCGCCCAGCGACTCGTCGTAGGCATACCCCCAGATGACCTTCACGTCGCGGTTGAGCCCGCGCATAAAGTCATGGACGGCGCCAATCTCTTCCATGAGGAATTTAGACTGTTTGTTATACGTCAGGTTGAGCAAGACACGCTGTGCGTTGACGATGTCCGTGTCATTGAGCAACGGTGAGTGAAGAGCGTTCTTGATGGCTTTTTCCACGCGGTTCTCCCCTTCGCCCAGCCCAGTACTGATGATGGCCACGCCGCCATCTTCCAGCGTGCGTTTCACGTCGGCAAAATCGAGGTTCATCGGCCCCCAGATGGTGATAATCTCCACAATGCTCCGTGCAGCGACGGTCAGCGTGTCATCGGCCTTGGCAAAGGCATTGTCAAACTCGAAATCAGGATAGATGAAACGCAAACGCTCGTTGTTGATAATCATCAAGGCATCGACGTGTTCGCGGATAGCCTCCACACCCTTGAGTGCCTGAAGAATCTTGTAGCGCCCCTCAAACAGGAACGGCAACGTGACGATGCCAATGGTGAGGATGCCCATCTCCTTGGCCACACGAGCCACCACAGGAGCTGCACCCGTTCCGGTGCCGCCACCCATACCGGCTGTGATAAACACCATCTCCGTGCCGTCATTGAGCAAGCGGCGGATTTCGTCAATGCTCTCCTCTGCCGCTTCTTTGGCTTTGGCCGGATCGCTTCCGGCACCCAGACCGCGCGTCACGTTCGGTCCAAGTTGCAGTTTGGTTGCAATGGACGAACGGGCCAATGCCTGGTTGTCCGTATTACAAAGGGCGAACGTCACGCCCTCGATTCCCTCGTTGTACATGTGGTTGACGGCATTTCCACCACCTCCACCGACACCAATCACTTTGATGATACTCTTTGACTCGGAGTCCAAGGAGTCAAACGGCATTATGTTGTCTGTCATAGTCTATATACTTATTTTATAGTTCTCATTTCTTAATCGATGGAATCAATCTTCCAAAATCGTCTCACCCACACTACGAAGTCTTCCGAAGAAACTGTTCTGGCGTTTCACTTCGTCCTTCTTGTCACGTATGGCCTTAGCAAGCTCTTCCGCTTCCTTGCACTTGGCTTCAATGTCAGCAAACACCGTACGTGCATCTTTCAAGAAAGCCTCATCCGTGATACGCGCCATCGAATCTGCAGCCTGTCTTTTAGCATCCAGTGCGTCCTTTAAGGCATTGTCTGCCATCTGGCTTGCTTGCTGGGCTTCCTTCCCGCTCTTGTTGGTCTCAGCCTCCTTCACTTTCTTCTTGGCATCTTCAATGCGTTTCAAGGCATTCGCGACATTAGCCGCAGCAGCGTCAATGTCCTTCTTGGCATTGTTATTGATTTGATTCTCAAGCTCTGCTTTCTCTTTAGCTTCCTTGGCACGTTTTGCCTCCTCTTGTGCCTTGGCTTTAGCGGCAGCTTCCTTCTCCAAGCGCTCGCGCTCTTCTGCCTCGCGACGACGAGCTTCTTCTTCTTGTTGTTGCTCAAACATGTCCAAGGTGCTTGTCTCCTTCTCCTGGCTGGCGCAATTTTCCTTTCCCATGGCCAGCAGGGCAAAAATCGTATTCCGGCGTCCGTCTTGCTCCAAGACCGTAGAATCAATGTATTTGACATCCGGAATCACGAAGTTGGCGATACGCACCTTCACATAGTCACTCTTCTGCTGCTTGAACGCATCTTGCAGATTGCGGAGGTTAGAACCGCCACCGGTCACAATAATGCCCGCGGGCAGCTTGTTTTCATATCCCGAAAGGGCAATCTGGCGTTGCACGTTGGCCACGATTTCTTCCACACGTGCCGCCACGATTTCATTGAGTAGCTTCGCCTTGATCTTACGCGTGTCGTTGACAGGATACTCGTCGTCGTCCGTATTGACACCGGGCATCGTGAAAGCCGAGCCGTACTTGCATTTCAAAGTTTCTGCCTCGCTGTCTTCTATCTGCAACGAGCAAATGTCCTTGGTAATGTTATTACTGCCCAAAGGAATAACGACCAGATGACGCAGTACACGGTTCTTATAGACAGCCACTGTGGTCGTATCGTACCCAAAGTCGACCAGTACGCATCCAGAGCGTCGCTCGATGTCTGTCAATACGATGTCGGCCAATGCCATCGGGGAGATAAAGAAGCCTGCAATCTCTATTTCTGCCTGCTCGAAGCAAGTCATGATGTTGCGCTTCACAGAAGTGCGGGCCACGATGTTCAAGAAGTGCCCTTCCAGCTGACTGCCGAGTACACCCACAGGGTCGGTATGAATGCTGTTCTTCACTTTATACTCCTGCGGCACGACATCCAGAATATCCAGGTCCTTGTAACGAGTCTGCCGATTGATGTCCATAAGATGCTGCACGTTTTCTTTAGAGATGACCCTCTCTGCGTCCAGTTGGTCCACCACGAAATTCTTTATCGAACGTAGTGATTGCCCTCCTATGCCCACGTAGACCTTTGCGATTTTACACTTCAGTTGTTCTTCCAGTTCACTGACCACTGCCGTAAGCCCCATCGCTGTCTTGTTGATGTTGTAGATGAGTCCCTTACGAATGCAGTCTGAAGCATCCTCACTCGTATAAGCTAACACTTGTATGCTTCCGTCGTTGTTCTTTTTTCCGGCTATGCCTGCGATTTTGGATGAACCCAGTTCAATAGCCACTATGAATTCTTTCCCTGTCATATACTTACTTCCTTACCTATTTCTTAGTGCAAATAATCTGATTATTAAACTCCAGGCTGATACGGGAATATTTGTTCCATCCCACTTTGTTCAGCGCTTTCTTATAAAATGTCTTCAGGCGTTCCAGTTTGTCAGCCACGTTTTTGGGCTTTCCCAAAAAGATGATATGGTCACCTACACGAGGTGCCATTTCCAACTCTCCGGACGGAGTGACATGTATCTGCTCTATCTGGTCGGCCCAAAACGCATCCTGCTGAATACAGAGACTCAGGTCATGCAGCAGCCGGGATGCCGTCTTCCGCGTAACGGTCCCTGTAACCACGGGTAAATGGACCACATAGCCTGCACCGGGGATAATCTCATCCGTCGTATCCAGATAAAACTGCTCACCATTGTCTGCCATAACGCGTAACACAGGCACGCGCGGCATGACCTCCACACAGACACGACCGGAAGATGTCTTGTAACATTCGGCACTCCTGATGAACGGACTTTTTTCCAAACAAGCTTCCATGTCACGGCAGCGAATAGAGTCCATCTTCTTACCTTGCGGATAAAGTTTATGCGCCTGTAACAAGCGTTTCAACCCCTCCTGTGTGATAAAACCCGCATCCTGTTGCCCTACGGTGTCAAACCTGAACTCCACACCGCCGCACACGGCATCGGCGGGTGCGCGATTGAACGTCGTCATTGCCACAGCCAGATAGGCCACAGCAAGCAACACTACGATTGATATGAATACCTTTTTCAACATGGCTCATTCAAAATCTCACAGAGTTCTGGTACATATATATCCAAGTCTCCGGCTCCCAACAGGACCAACACTTCGGGACGCTTGGCACGAATCAGTGCAGGCACGTCGGCCTTGCGGCAGAGCGTCTTCTCCACACCCGGCGCCAAACGGTCATAAATGAGCTGGCTGGTGACACCCTCGATGGGCAACTCACGGGCCGGATAGATTTCCGTCAGTATGACTTCATCAAAAAGCGAGAGGCTACGGGCAAAGTCTGCATAGAAATCCCTCGTGCGCGTATAGAGATGAGGCTGGAAGAGAGCCGTTATCTTCTTGTCTTTGTACAACTCACGGATAGACAAGGCACTTTGGCGGATTTCTGCCGGGTGATGGGCGTAATCGGTGAGAAACGCACGCTCCGGAGTGCGTATCTTAAAGTCGAAGCGACGCTCCACTCCCCGATAGCTGGCCATGCCGGCACGCAATTCCTCCGGAGTGACGCCATTGAGCTGGGCCAAGGCCAAGGCTGCTATGCCATTGTCTATGTTAATGCTCACAGGCACTCCCAGCCGGATGTCGCGCACCGTTTCCATAGGAGACACGAAGTCAAAGAGGATTTCTCCACCTCCGATGCGGATGTTCTCAGCATGAAAATCTCCGGATTCACGCGCGTATGTATAAGTCCGCACACCTCCCGGCACGTCGGGACGCATCTCCAGCCCTTCATGCAGGATGAGGCATCCTCCCGGCTGAATCAACGTGGTAAACTTACGAAAACTTTCCAGATAAGCCTCCTTCGTGCCATAAATATCCAGATGGTCCGGGTCAGTCGCCGTGACGACTGCCATATAAGGCGAAAGATAATGGAACGACCGGTCAAACTCATCAGCCTCTATCACGACCAAGTCGCTCTCCTTCGAAAGCAAAAGGTTTGTCCCGTAGTTCTGGGAGATCCCCCCCAGGAAAGCCGTGCAGCCCACGTGGGACTGATGCAGCAGATGCGCCGTCATGGTCGACGTCGTGGTCTTGCCGTGTGTACCGGCCACACACAGTCCGCGGCTGGAACGCGTGATTGCGCCCAGCACCTGCGCCCGTTTGTGAATATCAAAGCCCCGCTCGACAAAATAAAGAAGTTCCTTGTGGGTGGCAGGAATAGCCGGCGTATAGACCACCATCGTGGTGGATGGGTCCTTGCAAGCTTGGGGGATAAGCTCCACATTTTCTTCAAAATGAATCTGTGCGCCCTCCTCTATCAAGTGTGAGGTCAGTTCGCTCGGCGTACGGTCATACCCGGCGACAACCATTCCCCGTGAAAGGAAATAGCGTTCCAACGCACTCATGCCGATGCCTCCGGCACCGATGAAATATACGGATTGAAGGGTGTCAATATCCATGATGGTTACGATATGTTTCTGCCAACTTCAACACCTCGTCGGCGATGCGGTCAGCCGAGTTGATGAAAGCCAGTTTGGCAATGTTTTCACTAAGTGTATGCAACAGCGCATTGTCGCCCACGGCCTCGACAGCCGTGCGGAGCAACTTCTCCTGCGCCTCGCCATCTTTCACATAAAGAGCAGCATCCTTGTTCACCAACGCCAGTGCATTCTTCGTCTGATGGTCTTCGGCCACATTGGGCGAAGGCACCAGGATGACAGGCTTCGACAGCAGGCAAAATTCCGAGATGGACCCTGCACCGGCACGGGAAATGACAAGGTCGGCCGCACTATAGGCCAGCTCCATGCGGGCGATGAAGTCCGTCACGTGAAGCATCGGCAGGTCGCCAAATTGGGCCACACGGCGGCGTGCATCGTCAATGTAGAACTTGCCGGTCTGCCAGATGAACTGCACACCGGAGTCACGGATGAAGTCCAAATGGGTCAACACACACTCGTTGATGGTGCGTGCACCCAGACTGCCGCCGATGATGAGAATGGTCTTTTTCCGGGGGTCAAGCCCGAAGGAACGGACCGCTTCGCCACGGTCGACTTGCTTTTCCAGCAGGTCCTGCCGCACGGGATTTCCCGTCATGATGATTTTCTCACGGTCGAAGAAGCGTTCCATGCCTTCGTATGCCACACATATCTTGGCCGCCTTCTTGGCCAAAAGCTTGTTGGTCACGCCGGCATAAGAATTTTGTTCCTGCAACAAAGTGGGGATGCCCATCATCCCTGCCACCTTCAGCGTGGGACCGCTTGCATAGCCTCCCACCCCCACAGCCACCTGCGGGCGGAAATCCTTGATGACACGCCGCGCCTTCAGTTGGCTCTGGGCCAGCTTCCACAGCACACGCACATTACGCCACAACCGTTTGCGGTCGAATCCGCAGACCGGCAGGCCGATTATCTCATATCCCGCAGCCGGGACACGCTGCATCTCCATACGTCCTTCAGCCCCCACAAAAAGGATGTGTGCGTCAGGCCGCTTTGTCTTTATGGCGTTGGCTATCGAAACAGCCGGAAAGATGTGTCCGCCTGTCCCTCCGCCGCTTATGATGATTCTAATCTCGTCTTTCATTTTCGCAGTTTTCGGATTGTTCCACAAAAATACGAATAAATCAATATAGGGATGTGAAAAACAAGATGATAATTTTAAAAAAATGAAGTATGTAAAAGGTGGCTTCAAGCGCCCTCTATTCCGCCCGACCTTACCCTCTATTCCGCCCGAGAGCCGAAAGGAAGGTAAGGTCGGGCGGAGTCTATGGCATCCCCGGGCTGAAAGGAAGGTATGCAGAAAGAGTGCTAATCACCAGATTAAAAGAAAAGAAATCGGTCCGGAACGGTCGGTCAAGCGAAAGAATTCCTTATTTTTGTAACGTCACCTATAAACAATGCTTGCTCATGGAACTTCGGGAACTCAAAGACAGATACGTCAACCCATACACAGACTTCGGATTCAAGAAACTGTTCGGCTCCGAGATGAACAAGGACTTGCTCATCAGCTTCATCAACAGTCTGCTTAGCGGAGAAGAAGTGGTCACGGACCTGACTTACCTCAACACGGAACACCTCGGGACGGGAGAAGCCGACCGGAAAGCCGTATTCGACGTCTATTGCCAGAATGAAAAAGGAGAAAAATTCCTGGTCGAAATGCAACGGGGAGAACAACGGTTCTTCAAGGACAGAAGCATCTACTACGCCACCTTCCCCATCCGAGAGCAGGGACAGAAAGGCGAATGGAATTATGAGCTGAAGGCCGTCTACATCATCGGTATACTCAACTTCACGTTCGACGAGACGGACGACAACTATTTCCACCACGAAGTCAAGCTCATGGACAGAAGGACAAAAGATGTCTTCTACGACAAGCTCACCTTCATCTACCTGGAAATGCCCAAATTCAATAAGGAGGAAGACGAACTGGACGGGATGTTCGAAAAATGGCTGTTCGTGCTGAGAAACCTTTCCAGGCTCATGGCACGCCCCAAAGCCCTCCAAGAACGTATCTTCACCAAGCTCTTCGAAGCCGCCGAAATCGCCAAGTTCACCAAAAAGGAATACGATGCCTACGAAGACAGCCTGAAAGCATACAGAGACTGGAAAAACACCATTGAAACGGCTGAATACAAAGGACGTGAAGAAGGACGAGCGGAAGGATTGGCCGAGGGGCTGGAGAAAGGATTGGCTGAGGGAATGGAAAAAGGAATGGAAAAAGGCCGCAAAGAGCAAGCCTTGGATATGGCACGGCAAATGATTGCGGACAATATGCCTATCGAACAAATCCTTAAATACACCCACCTGAGCAAAGAAGATATACTCAGATTAAGATAACAGATTTCGCATCAGACATAAGACGGGCACACGAGTACAAAGGCTCTATCCTTGTATTCTTGTGCCCGTCCCTTCAGAGGATAATATCACTTCCCTTCCAAGCCTAACAGAAGTTGCCCCATCATCATGATAGTCGACGGTTTCAGAGTCGGAAGCATGGAACGAATATATTTCGCAGCCTCTGCCCGCAACGCCTCATCTGTGGAACCTTCAGGGAAAAGACGTGAGAAATTGAGCAATATCAAATCAAAATCACTTGCATTCATTTCCGGCTGTTTCCTTTTCAACAGCTCCAGATAGGCCGCCTTGTCACCTTTGGCATAACATTCCACCAGCTCAAAAAGCGGAGCATAAGGGTAATCCTCAGCCAATCCATCAGCAATGATAGTTTGCTTCAGCGTTTGATAAGCCGCCTCATCATATTTGCCCTCAGCAAACATGAAACCAGACATGTAGCGTACCAATTCAGCTCGGTAGAGTTGTTGCGCATGCTTCTCACCTTGCTCACGTACCGTGGGATCCAGTTCCGCACGATGAGTCACATAAAAGTCAGCCTTGGGATCATCCACACTAACCGTATAACGTGAGAAGAGGAAAAAGTTTTCAGCCGCCAACTTTTGTGCATCGGTCAGCGAATTGAAATAATCATTCACAATGCGGTAACCTTCAGTTTCTTGACGCTGCTCCATGAAATGAAAAGCATATGCGTTAATCAGGTCAGGAGTACGTTCCCCGTTGTCATAACGTTTTTTCATGGCTTCGGGTGAAAGCTGAGGATTCAGTTCACTTTCTATCTTTGAAAGAAAAGTCTCTGCTGTCATCGAGCCTTTAATGTCCAGCTTCACGTTCTTGTCTGTGTCAAGCACCAGGAATGTGGGATACGCCTTCACCTGATAGGTTTGTGCATCCTGTTTGCCCTCTTTTTCAGCATTAAGCTTGATGCAGACGAAACGTTGGTTAAAATAGTCCCCAACTTTCTTTTGCGGAAACACATCACGTGCCATCACCTTACAAGGCCCGCACCAATCTGTGTAGAAATCGACAAAGACCAGTTTGTTTTCTTTCTTGGCTTGCTCCACGGCCTGATCGAGCGTCAAGGAGCGAAAATTGGTCTGCGCCATGGCGGGAAGCGCCAGCAAAGCGGCGAATGCTAAGATTAGTTTTTTCATAAGTTACTTTTTTGGTTTGTGCAAAGTTATCATACAGAGATTTAACAAACAAGCCAACAAGGAAGGTCCTATACAGCCTCTCCTTGCTGGCTTGCCGATCTATTTTATTAATAATAGCCTGACTCGTCTTCCAAATCGCCGGCATTCTTCCATTGAACAGCTTTTATCGTGGAATTGATTTCCCATACCATGTCTTCATCTTCCTCGAATATAATATCATCGGGATTTTCTCCCAATGTAAACCAACTGAGCGTGCTTGTACCGTCTCCCGAAGAGGTAGCAATACAGAAGTTACTGTTATTGGTTGTAGATTCTATATCACGAATCAGATAGATAATAGGCTTACCATAGTCTTTCAACATTTTAGCAATCTGGCGTTCATAGTCGTATGCCCACAACTGAGATCCTACGGCATAGACAATCTCTGTTTCCAAATCAGAAAATGCATAGAATGTAGCTTTATCAAAGTCTTTGGCTTTGCTCAAATCCACTTCCTTTGCCAGCTCCTGCTTCTTTGCACTGTTAACTACAAACTTATAAATATACCACTTATTCTGATCATCGGTCAACAATGCATATGAAAAAGAAGCAATTCCATTTTGTCCAAAGACCAGATGGCGATTGTCCGGATAAGTCTTCTGATCCCAATCAAACAGGTTGCCACCTTGCAATTTATTACAAATCGTAGGTGTACTGGAATTTGAGTTAGGCATTACAAACACATTGTTATCCATGTCATACAAAATCACGTAAAAAGAAAAAGAATTTATATAACCGCTTGTCAAAAAAGCTAATGGATAAGGCTTGAACAACTCTGTAGACAACACATCATAGCGGTTGATAGGATTGCCATACGCCAAAATGCCTCCACTAGCCATTGTACTTACCTGAAAAACGGCATCTTCCGTAATATATCCACGATTAGGATCGGCTCTAGCTGGCCTACGTGAAGAAGGATCGTAATGAGGATACATTTCAAGCACCCGCATAGGACGTATAACATCAAAGCTCGTAAGCATATAATTTTCAATGCTGTTATCTTCAAGCAGATTAAAATAGGATCCACTGGTCAATGAATAAGACTGATCAGCTGTAGTCAACCACAAATGTTGATACGAATCCAAAGGTCCTGTAAAAAAGAGTGATTCCGGCGACTTGATGTTCGAATCAGTAAATACATTCTCCAAAAGCACTGTATCTTCTGCCATAGTCGCAATCATATCCATCTTCGTCGATCCGTCAGAGGCTTCACCTAAAACCAAGAATCCGGTCGTGGCTTGGGAAGCAATCGAAAGCGTAGTTTGCTGAAGAACCTTCAAACCAGTTTCTTTATCTTCCACCTCCAAATACAAGTTATACGAACCCGGTATCAAGTCATCACCTGCCGTATAGTTAAATTCACGCTCTGAACTCAAATCAACAACACGAAACGCTTGACTCACCATGTCTGTAATGATTTTCACATACCAATGGTAAGCATAACGATCAAGGTCATTCTCTTCAGCCATCGTACCTTTTACATCAGCCGAGATCAGCACCGGATCACCCATGATGTAAGCAGTATAGCCGTCTTCATTGCTAATAGTAACTTCCATTTCGTTGATGGGCGAAAGGTCATAACTTCCTTCATCGTCCACACACGAAGTGAAGATTGCGGCCGTAGCCAGCAAAAATAAAGAGATATACTTTTTCATAATAACTTCTATTTTTATTCAAGAACAACATCTTCGGGCATGGACGTTTCGTCCCAAGGCACACCATTGACATACATCATAGTACCATCCGGGTCAGTAATTGGGTTTCCAGCCCTGAAGTTTTCAATCAAGTAGTTTGCCGTCATTTCCACAATGATATTCTGTACGACTGTAGGCAATGTAGAAGTCGTACTATAATCATCGTAACTCTTATTCGGATAAAATTCCAAGAACATCTCCATCTTCTTATTTGAATAATCACCAAAAGCCACAGGCCAAAGCTTGGGTTTAGTCAACACATCAGAAATGAAGATGTTATGCACACGCGGGTCAGGATTCCTGTAAAACGCTGTCAGTTCTTCTGAATAACGTCCCGGCATCTCAACCAAATAGGTCAACGGAAGATTGAAATACTCGTTAGACAACAACGTAAGTTGCAACTGCACGACCTCATCGGAAATACGCTCGGAACGAAGCACCGTCAGCGTAACATAGCCACAGGTTTCCCCGGCCTTGATCACACAGTGCTCCGAAAGGTCTTTGTATTCCTGACCGGCCACGGCCGTGGTGCTGTCGGTAACGACGGCCACATCAAACTCGCGGTCGTAATCGCAAGCCTCTCCCACGACATTCACTTTCAGGCTTAGCTGGGTTTCATTAGTTCCTTCCGGCATGGAAAAGAAGCGCACCCACGTGTAAAGCTGGTGTGCCCACATCTCTGGATTTGTATAGTGTGGAGTGTCCGTATATTGCACATCGAAATAAAGTCCGTCTTGACCTTGATAGTCATCCATCTCTTTTTCACAGGATGAAAAAGCAAGAAGGCCAAGCAGACAACAACCTATATAAATCAGTTTTTTCATAATCTTATCGCTTAAAAATATTAGTCTCTTAAATCACTCTCGCTGGTAGGCAAGGGTACTTCATAGTTTTCCAAAGACATCGAATAAGCATTCGAACCACTCGTCCCGGAAATAATCGAAGTCATAGCCAAACGTTTGTAGTAGAAGAACAACTGTCCTTCGCCTATCACCTCACGGGCGAATTCCTTCGTTATAAGCTCCTGCTTATTGTCGGCTGTGACTTCCAACGAAGCAGCTCCACGGGTATTACGTATAGTATTAATATAAGTTGCAGCTTCAGTCAAATCATCCGTACATTCAGCAGCAATCAGATAGATTTCGCTCTTGCGGATAAGCGGCGTCATATATCGATAGGTCAACGTGTCAGCAGATTCTTCAGAAACGTTGAAATCCTGATACTTAATCAAACAAGTGGCATTGTCACCCGAAGTTTCACCTTCCTCCTGACTCCACATTTGCCGACGGACATCATTGGTATCGTCATAGAAGGTTTCCAATTTGGCAGGGCTGGAAGACCACCAGTCTTCGGTCGCTCCGACAAAGAAAAGACGATTATTGGAATTCACCGAAATACTGAAATAATTATTATACAGATTGGCACGGCTCATGTTGTAAAGACTAAACATTACCTCATCGGAAAATACATAATCCGGCTTGGCGTTGTCTATGGTAGCCAGCACAGCTGTACGATTCATCCACGGAAATACATTCAACTGCTCCGTCTCAATCTTGTCGATAATTTCATTCTTGGCAATGTTATACGCATTGGTCTTGTCGCCTATCCACAAATAAGCACGAGCTAACAATGCTTGGACAGCATAATAATTCAAGCGAAGCTGACGATACGACCAATTATAAGAATCCATACCATCATCGCTCAACACTCCGTCTTTCACGCCTTCAGTTATAATCGGATCGGAATCTTTAAGCAACGAAGCAGCTTCCTGTAAATCACGTATAACCTTATCCATGTAATCCTTAGCTGTCAACAGCGGCAACACACTACGCTCACTGGTTTCCTGATAAGGCAAACATGTTTGCGAGGCTGTAGCCTCTGAATAAATCGGTCCGTAGAAACGCATGAGATCAAAGTGCATCATGGCACGTAATGCCAGTGCTTCTCCCTTTACCAACGGGTAATAACGTTCCAATATTGCAGCACCCGATTCATCACACTTTTCCATCAGTAGATTATCATTGGCTATCAGCGAATACATGCTACTCCACAAAGAACCGGAAGCGCCATCAAATTCAGCCGAAGTGTAAGCATAGCCTGCATAATAATAATATGTATGGGCGGTGATTGTTGATCCTACATTATAATATTGCGCCATAATATCTATGCCTGTCGTTCCCAACGTGCCGCCATAGAGTGAGGATTGATTAAGCGAAGAATAGATGCCATTCAATGCAATAAGGAATCCATCGTTCGTAGAAAACAAAGTCGTTTCCAAGATACTGTCTTCCATATCCACCTCAAGCCAGTCGGAACAAGAAGAAGTGGACACCGACAAGATGCCTGCCACGAACAGGCATTTGATTATATTCTTGTAGTTCATATACATGTAATTTTAGATGTTAGAAACTAAGTCCCAATGACATCATGACCGAACGTTGGAAGGGGTAATCCAATCCACGTTCTTCCTTGATGGTCGATAAATGGAACAAATCATTCATGGACAGACGCACATTAAAGGAAGATGCTCCGATAGTCTTCAGCCAAGAAGCCGTTTGATTTTCATATCCGAACGACAGAGTGGTCAATTCCAAGGTATTTTCATCTTCGATGAAGCGACTCGTCATGTGAGACTCTGACAAATCATCTATACGCTTGAACTTTGCATTGTCTCCTGGTTTCTGCCAACGGTCGTAATAGGCACGCTTATCCTGGTTATACATCAAGTCAGATTCAGAGATATTCTCTACTTTGTCAAACAAGGTCTGACGGAAAGCCTGACCTCCATATCGGTAAGAGAAGATAATATTCATTGAGAAGCCTTTATAGTAAGCAGAAGTTCCGAACGTACCTTCAATATCAGGATTCGTATCGCCACAAACCACTTCGTCTTCGGTATTCCACTCGAAGGTGTACGAACCATCTTTCTTGATGAACACTTCGTTACCAGTCATCGGGTCGATGCCTGCCGAGCGTACAGCCCACAAAGCTGTAGGACTGGCTCCGTCATAGTAACGACGCAATGTATACGCTTCTTCATTGCGTCCTTCTTCATTCAGATATTCCAAGTAATCGCCCATATCGTCGTAAGTAGTCTTCACATGGTTCATATTGGCCGTCAAACTCCAGTTGTAATCGTCACCACGGAGGACAAAATATGTAGCCTGCCAAGTAAAACCTTTATTACGCATCGTACCGATGTTCATCGGGCTAGTAGAGGCTCCAGACGATGGCGGCAAAGCAATGGACAGCAACAAAGGATCGGTTGTCTTGGTAAAGTAATCGAAAGTGAAGCGCAAACGGTCGTTCATAAATGCCAAATCGATACCGATGTTCTGGTCGAGCGTACGCTGCCACTCCAAGTTCTTGTTACCCCATTGTCTGACAACTGCAGCCAAACCAAACGGATTTTGGAAAGCCGTGTAGTAGTTGAACACCGTGTTGGCACGCTTGGCATCAAGGTTACTGTTACCAGGATTACCCAATGAATAACGCAACTTCATATAGTTGATAACATTCGAGTCAGAGAAAAATTTCTCATTGTGCACGTTCCATCCCAAGCCGAATGACCATGTAGTGGAGAACGGATTGTTGATGCCAAAAACGGAAGCACCATCAGTACGCAAGTTCAAATCGACCAAATAGCGCATGTCATAGCCATAGTTCAAGTTGAAATAATAGCTGGCTGTACGTGATTTCACGACTGTAGAACTCGGCTTACCGCCATCCGGATAACCCATTGAGAAGTTCGGATTGGAATATTGGTCGGACATATAGCCTTCTGCTGAGAATATCTCTGTGTCAGAGTTAGACTCCGTAAATTGCATACCACCAATCAAGTTTATCATGTGTTCGCCAAATGTACGTCCATAGGTCAAGTCGATACTGCCATCGTATGAAGTATTGCGAGTGCTGGTCTTGGAATAAGATCCCCGCTTCAAACGGTCCATCTCAGCAAAAGAAGTCTCATCCGGCGAATGAAACACAGTCGTTTCATCTTGAGAAATCGTCACGCCGAAACGTCCGCGAAGGCGCAACTCTTCCAAAATGCGCCATTCTACCTGGAAATTGTTGTTCAATGAAAACAAATCACCTTTATTATAACTTTTCTGGTTGAAATCCCACAAAGGATTCCAAGCGTACTGAGTCCCATTTAATGTTTCTGTACGCTCAAAATACTTGGTGATTTCCCCATTTTCATTGCGCTTTGGATAATATGGGTTTGCATTCACAAAATTGCGGAAAGCTACGGGTTCTGTCTCGGATGAATTGTAGTCCAAATTGGTAATGTTGGAGAAAGAGAGTTTATCTACACGGTAGGTAAGACGGATATTACCGTTGAGTGCATCCTTGCCGGAACCTTTCATAACACCTTGTGTGTTGCTGTAGTTCACTCCCACACCATAGAGGAACGCCGAATCACCACCATCTACATATAAATTATGTGTCTGTGTAAAAGCTGTACGAAGTGGCTCGTTCATCCAATACGTATCCAGCCCCTGTTCTACCAACTTCAGACGGTCATAATATATCTGTCGCAGCTCTTCGTTGATGATTTCCCCGTTTTCATCCAAATTATAGTCACCAGAAGCATAACGTCCGGCCAACTTCTCATAAGCCAGCTTCTCACGGGCATTCATCATGTTGTAGTCCGTCAAGTCGGCCCATGCCACCTGATAGTTGCCATTGTATGAGAAACGAAGCTTTCCTGGTTCAGGTTTTACAGTTTCCACCACAACAACGCCATTGGCTGCCTTCGAACCATAGATAGCCGTCGAAGCGGCATCCTTCAAGATGGTGATGCTTTCCACACGGTCGATGTTCAAGTTGGTAATGGTATTCAGATCGCTCTCAAAACCATCCAAGATAAACAATGGCTGGTTGGGGTCATACTCATAGTTGGACTCCAAGTCCGTCAGGTTGGTTGTTCCGCGAATACTGATGTCCAGTGTCGCATTCGGGTCGGCACCGCGGAGATTATTGTCCGTAATGACAAATGCCGGATCCAAGGCTTGCAAGCTCTGGAGTACATTCAGGTTACCCACCTGTTTCAGCTCCTGCTTGGTGTAGGTCGCCATAGAACCCGTGAAGCTTTCCGCATTACGGGTGTAGATACCCGTCACGACTGCTTCTTTCAACGCCACAGCATCGGGCTGCAATCGGACTGTCAAGTCTTTGGAGGTTCCCTTCACACGCACGGTTTGAGTCTTCATGCCGATGTAGGAGAACACCAGATTGTTAACATTTTCCGGTACAGAGATTTCAAAACGACCATTGATGTCGGTCGTCACGCCTGTACCTTTGGAGTGTGGCAACGTGACACTGACGCCGGGCAGAGGTTGGTCCATGTCATCAATGACCACACCCTTGTAGGTGACTTTCCTCTCCGGGACTTTGTCCTCCGTTGTTACATTTTTACCCCCCCCCACCGGGTTTTGAGCCACAGCAGGAAGCGCAGAAGCCACCAGCAGAGCCATGGCAAAACAACCGGGCTTCACGGCACGCAACCACTGCTGAGCAAAAAGGCTTCTTGATGAATGAGCTTTCAAGGTGTACTTTTTCATGCTTATTTTGCTTTTTGTTATCTGAAAACCTATCTTCACTCCATTCGGACAGAAAAGGTTCAGCAAACAGTCGGAAAGTTTAGGTTAGATTTCATCACGGAGACTCGCCTCACGAGAGACCATTTTATCAACTCATTTGCTAAATGCTTATATCCATATAGGAATTTACAACAGACCTTCATTAAATTTTAAAACTTCTCTCATGGCAAAGTTACAAAATTTACATTAGGGAGCAAGAGTTCACCTTTATTTTATTAATAATCCTTCCCTTTAGTTTATAAATTGAAATGCAGACATAGCAAAAAGGCCATTCCTCAATGAAGAATGGCCTTTACCTACAAAACAAACATTATTACATCTTCATGGCCTGCCTGGGTGCGAAGAACACAGCCAAGTAAACCAAAAGAGCTATTATGTTCAAAAACAAAAAGGATACAATCCATCCTAATTTATAGCTGGTAGACAAAAACTTGTTTCTACAAACCAAATAAATACCCATTACTAATGGAATAACAAGCATCAAACTGAAGAAACCCATGACAGACGCATAGGCCATCATGAACTGTTCTGAAAAAAGTTGTTCCATAATCCTAATACTCAAAAAACATAAATACTTGAAACTAGTTCGTTTTCCTCTCGGTTAATTAACTTTTGCAAATATTAAACTTTCAGCTTTAACTTACAACTTCCACTATATGTTATAAAACATAATCTTACAAGAACTATACAATAACTTCAACGCTTCAAAGATGTTCCCTTCAACCCAAATCGGTCATTAGACTTTGGGTAGATTGTCCACTCATGTCTTGCGTATTGCTTTTCGACTTGCAGAAGGCGTAGCGGGCTACGTCGAGGCAAGGCGGGGAGCAAGACGCTGACAGAAGTGGGCAAGATAACCGAAGAGCTTTACTCTAGTTAGAAAAAAGAACATTTGAGCGGTCTAATGACCGATTTGGGTTCAATCTTGCGATAACAAGCCTGCCTTATCTCAAACCTCCCGGACGAAAAAAAAACAGGCGCGAAAATGCGGGAAAAACTGTATCCACATCTTCGCGCCTTTCTACAGCTATGGAAGAATGTCTATTGTCAATAAGCGTGGTCGTCCTTTTTCAGTTCCTCACGGGTGATTTGTTTACGCTCCAAGGCACGCCAAGCATAGATGATGTAGGCGAGCACGAAGGGGATGAGGATGGAGACGTAGGACATCACTTCGAGCGTGAAAGGACTGGAAGAACTATTGGCAATAGTGAGCGAACTTTGCAAGTCGACAAGCGACGGGTAGTAAGCCGTGTTGTTCCAACCGGCACAAAGCAGCAACGCTGTCACGGTGAAGACTGTACCAATGCCGGCAAACCAAATGCCGCAGCGCGGTGTGGCTGAGAACACACCGCGGGCGATGCCCACCAACACGAGCACCACACCCACCAGAAAGACTGCTAACACAGCCGGCATGGCAAGCAGATTGTTCAAATATTTAAGAGGTTCCATATAGATTTCCTGTGTGGCAGGATTGACAGCGAAACCGTCGCTCACCAACGTGCGGATGACAAACGCCAGGAAGAAGACCAGGAAAGCCAGCGCATCGCCAAACAGACGGCGGCGGCAACGATCGACGAGCGTATCGTCATCGATGCGGTTCAGGAAATAAAGGCCTCCCAAGACACGAGAGAGATAATAGACGGCTATACCGAGCACCCAGTTCCAGATGTTGAACAGGATGTCAATGCCATGCCAGCCGTTAGCCCAGCGGCTGATGACAGGCATCGAAAGATCACTCATGTTGCCCTTGTCCACCACGAAGTTCGAACCGGTGAAGAAGGTAGCCACAGCCGCACCGAGGAGCAGCGGACCGAGAATGCCGTTGAACACCAGAAAGCTCTGCCATACTTTCTTTCCTTTCGGGCTAGCCATGCTGGCCTGGAATTCGTAGGCCACGGCTTGCAACACGAACGAAAACAAAATGAGCATCCAAGCCCAATAAGCACCGCCGAAGCTGGTGCTGTAAAACAACGGGAAGGAAGCAAAGAAAGCACCACCAAACGTCACCAGCGTAGTGAAAGTGAATTCCCACTTGCGGCCTGTCGCATTGATAAGCAGAGAACGCTCTTCTGCGGTCTTGCCCAACTGGAAAAGCAACGAATTTCCACCCTGCACAAAGAGCAGGAACACCAGCAGTCCGCCCAACAGCGAGATGAGGAACCACCAATAATGTTGTAAACAGCTATATGTTTCCATAAAAAAAGTCTTTTTTTAATTGACAATGGACAATTGATAAGTGACAAATGACCATGCGGCATCGTAATTGTCAATTATCTATTGTTAATCAGTTGATTGATGAATTAAAAACGAAAAGACGTGCGGCAGCATTGTTAATTGTCAATTATCTATTGTCAATTGCTCCGGCCCTTTCTTGATGATGCGAACCACGATACAGATGCCTGCGGCCAGCACGACAGTGAACACAGCAAAGAAAAGGAAGAAGGTCGTGCGCACCGAACCGACAGACACGGCCGAGATGGCAGCATTCACCGGCAAAAGGTCTTGGATGGCCCACGGCTGGCGACCCACTTCGGCCACAATCCAACCGGCTTGTCCGGCAATGTAAGCCAAAGGTATCGTCCAAAGACCAACCCACTGCATCCAACGGACATTTGCCATGCGCTTCTTATATATAAGGAATAGAACGACGGCAAAAAACAGGATAAAGTAACACCCCAGCCCCACCATGACGCGGAATGCATAGAAGTTGAGCGGCACGTTGGGCACCAACTGAGCCTCATCGGTGATGTATCCATAGCCCAAATACTTCACGTCGCGCTCCAAGCGTGGCAAGAGCTCGACTGCAGCTTCTTCCTCACCGTTCTGTTTCAACTGACGATAAGCATCAAGCGTCTCCAAGGCCTGGCGTCCTTTGTCCATCTTCTCTCCAGCCGAAAGGGCCGTTGTGCCGTCAGGTTGCGTATAGCCGCCGGCAATGATGTCATTGATGCCCGGCACATAACCGTCGATGTCACGCGTTGCCAGGAAAGAAAGCGCGTAGGGCATTTTCCACTCGAAAAGGAAAGGCTCGACACCGTCATCATAGCGTTCCTTAGCCGGATTGAGCAATCCGATGGCCGTGAGTCCCTGTTGCGTGCCGCCATCATAAAGTCCTTCGATGGCTGCCAGCTTCATAGGTTGCGTCTGCGCCACCTGATAGGCCGACGTGTCACCCGTCATGGCAACGACCAGAGAAGAGAACAGACCGAAGATGGAAGCAATCTTAATGCTCGAGAGAGCCATCTGCTCATGACGTTTCTTGAGCAGATACCAGCAAGATATGCCGACGACGAACACGGCTCCCAGCACCCAGCAGCTCAGCACGGTGTGGAAGAACTTGACGACAGCTACATCCGAAAAGGCCACTTCCCAAAAACTGCCCGCGGCCTGCATCTCATTGCGCATCGTGTCAGGATTGAACGTCATACCCACAGGATGTTGCATCCAGGAGTTGGCCACCAGTATCCACCACGCAGATATAGCCGCGCCCACACCCGTGAGCCAGGTGGACACGAGATGGAAGCGTTTGCCCACACGGCCCCAGCCGAAAAACATGACAGCCACGAAAGTGGCTTCCAGGAAGAAGGCAAGAATGCCTTCGATGGCCAGCGGTGCGCCGAAGATGTCGCCCACGAACCACGAGTAATTGCTCCAGTTCGTTCCGAACTCAAACTCCAGAATCAATCCCGTGGCCACGCCAATGACGAAATTGATGCCGAAGATCTTCATCCAGAACTTCGTGTAGTGTTTCCACTGCTCCTTGCCCGTAGCGACATAGAGCGTTTCCATGATACCCATCAGCAAAGCCAGCCCCAGCGTGAGCGGCACAAAGAGCCAATGATACATCGCAGTCAGGGCAAACTGTGCCCGCGACCAGTCGATGAGTGATACGTTGATTTGTTCTAACATGTTTATGAGAGATTGGGTTAAACTTCATTAGAACAAATTTAAATATTAATCTGTAATAAATACAAGGATGGAAGAAAGAAAATGCATCAAGAAGAGCAAATCGTTCCTTTTCGAGCGTTTTCACCCCCGGAAAAACGGCTTCAGAGAAAGTCCAGGGACATCTGTGCGTCGCCCAGCAGATTGAACGTGCGGCGATGATAGGGCGAAATGCCATAACGACGGATAGCTTCGCGATGCGCTTTCGTGGGATACCCCTTGTTGCCGTCCCAGCCATAGACCGGATATTCGGCATGCAGGCGGTTCATGTAGTCATCGCGGTAGGTCTTTGCCAGGATGGAAGCAGCCGCGATGGACATATACTTGCCGTCGCCCTTCACCACGGTGGTGTGGGGCGTATCGCCATAGGGCGTAAAGCGGTTGCCGTCGATAAGCAAATGTTCAGGACGCACCTTCAGGGCATCAATGGCACGGTGCATGGCCAGGAAGGAAGCACGCAGGATGTTGATTTCATCAATCTCTTCGGGCGTCACCACGCCCACAGCCCAAGCCACAGCCTCACGCTCGATGACTTCACGCAAGGCATAACGACGACGCTCGGTGAGCTGCTTGGAATCGTTGAGCCACTCATTCTGAAAGTCAGGAGGCAGGATGACAGCTGCCGCATACACCGCCCCTGCCAGGCATCCACGCCCGGCCTCATCGCATCCGGCCTCCACAAGACCCTTATTTAAATAAGGTAAAAGCATAAGCAATGGACAATTGAAAATTGATAATTGACAATTAGCCATGCGGCAACGTGATTGTCAATTATCAATTATCAATTTTCAATTATTTAAAAGCTGTATCCCAAACGGATGTAGAAGCCACGCAACTTACTGTCGATGTTCTCGATGCTATTGGTCAAACCAAACTCATAGCCCAACTTCAGAGAGAAGTCACGATAGGTACCCATCGCGCCGATGCCGATACCGAAGTCTACAGCATTCGTACCCTCCGCATCATCATCAAGCACCATGAAGCCCAAGTACGGACCGGCCAAAAGACCGACCTTGTAGTCATCGCTCTGCACAAAGTTCCAACGAGCATTGGCGTCGAGCTGGATGAAGCCCGGGTCCCATCCGTCAAAGCCCTTGGTCATATACGAAACACCTGCACCCCAATCAAACGTGTCTGCAAAAGGAGCTGCATATTCCAAACCGAAGTTCAGGAACTTCATTTTCGAGTCGGGCGAATAGCCTGCTAAATCCACACTAGCCAAGTTCATCCCATACCACACGGTGAATTTCTGTGCGCTGGCACATACGGCCATCACACAAAGGCAAAGAGTCAAAAACAATTTTTTCATAATGGTAAGTATTAAAAGTGAATAAGTTGAAAGAGAAAGGCGCACCCAAAGACAGACGGGACACGCAAGACAGAATCCCCGCCGCAAACGATGTCGGCGGGAAGCCTCACAGGGAGATGGGCAACTCTTTTCATACTTCCTAAACTTAGCACAGAGTAGTACAAGTTTTGCCTATTCTGTCAGAATTATTTTCAAAGATAATCATTTATACCTAACCAAAGCGATAGGGCGGGTTAATATTAGTTAACAAACTTTCTCTTACAACCGTATGCGCACCAGACACATTACTCTCCAAGCGTGCCCGAACGATTCACGGCACGGACACGCAAACTGTCATCTCCGGCCGGCGACGGGAAGGTGAGCGATGTCCCGTCTGTGATGCCGGCCACACGGTCGCCTGCGATGACGACGTAACCGATGGCTCCGTCCACCGTCTGCCACGTGACGGCATTTCCTTCGACCTTCACACCCTGCGGAGCCGGCAAGCGGCGCATCATCTCGCGTGGATTCCACCCGTCATTGCCGGGAATGATGTTCTCATACGTCATGCGGTCAGCCTCGGCCTTCGTCACCGTCGTGGGACAAGTGCCCGTGGACGGATTGTCACCCCGCCCCTTGTATTCACTCTTACGGCGGCTCAAGTCCACGGGATTCCCTTGAGCATCGCGGCTGTCATACTCAGCAAAGAGTGCCGGGATGGCCCCCATGTCAGTCCACCCTTCGGGTGCAACGGGGATATTCATTGTCGTGTGGATGTAAACGACGCGGGGTGAGTTGTGCCACGGACGGCCCAGCTTGGTCTTGCCGTCACGAGCTGCCTCGGCATTGCCGTCGACGATACAGTGGCGGAACACGTAGCCCCACTTCGACTTCTCATGGCAAGGCGCCACAATGACCGAACCGCGACGCACGTTGTAGAGCGTGCAATGCTCCAGCAGCACGTCGCCGCTCCCGTAAAAATAGTCCACAGCCCCTTCTATGAAGCAATCTTTGACGTAGTGGCGGCAGGCATCGTTGGTCGTCGTCATCCATGTGTCTTGAAACGAACGGAAGGCACAGTCGAAGAAAGCGGCACGGTCACCCTGCGACTTCATGGCAAGGGCTTGCGGCCCGCTCTGGCTGTCGACGCCGAAATCGTTGACATACGAGATGCCCGTGGTGTAAAAGTCGTCAGCTTTCACTGTCACCACGCTGCCTTCGGCCCGATAGACCGGTGCGTCCGGATTGTGCACGGAATGTGCCCAATAGGCCTCAGCCTTGCCTGTTTCAGGCTTCCCGCCCACATTGAGACTACGGTGGATGACCGTGCTTGCACGGTCTTGTCCGATGAGATGGATAAACGGCTTGTCTGACGGCACCGTGACCGACTCTTCATACGAGCCACTCTTTACAAAAATGAGCCACGGTTCAGTGCGTCCGGCCGGGGCTGCGTCGATGGCTTGCTGCACAGAGGTGTAGTCGCCTGTCCCGTCGGCTGCAACCACAGCGTGGAACACCTTGCCGCCAACAGCCGGCAGCGTCAGACACACAGCGAAGGCAGCCAGAAGGGCTGCGCTTCTTTTCAATAACGTCGTTTTTCGGAATAGAAAATTCATAAGTAAACAATTTAAACTATTTATAGCGATGCAAATGAGACGGAAAAGCCGCAAAGGAAGACTTTCCCAAGGGGGCTGGAAGGCATCCGGCCACGGCTTCCTTTCCGTGGTCGGGCGGACTCCTTTCCGTGGTCGGCTACCTTCCTTTCCGCTCCCGGCTTCACTCCTTTCCGCTCATGCGTATGATTTATCATTAAAAATGAGAGTGTTATGTTTGCAAATCCTTTCCTCTGACAGGAAAGGGCGGAAACAAGGAAACGGCTTTGCACTTTCATGAAATCATTTTACAGCAGCAACCAAGCCGCCACACTGCTGATGCAAAGCCGCTTCCAAACCACCGTCCTATCCAGCCTTCATCCCGTCCGGTCAGAGGGCACGGAGCACGTACGTGCTGCCGGCTGTGGTCGGGATGTCGTATTCATAATAAACCTTGGCAGGCATCCCGGCCTTCGGAGCTTCCTTGCTGACAAGTGCTTTCTTGATGGCCTGCGAGCGAAGCAACGGGTTGGGACATTCGCCCTTGGCCGGACGCAGTTCTCCGCCTTCAAGCGTGAGGGGAACAGCACTGCGCACACGCATCACGCCGCCAATCGTGGAGCGAAGGGTGGCTTCCTGCAACCGGCCGTCAGCCCAGCTCATGTCTTCGAGCACGAAGCCGCCCCGGCTGCGCAGTCCCTTGACTTCCCCTTTTTCCCAAACGGAAGGCAGGGCCGGAAGGAGGTGGACGGCATTGTCGTGACTCTGAAGCAACATCTCGGCAATGCCGGAAGTGGCGGCAAAGTTACCGTCAATCTGGAAAGGCGGATGTGCATCGAAGAGATTCGGATAGAGGCCTCCGTTCTGCCCCTTTTCCTCCAGAACCACGTTGATAAGTTCGGAGATGAGTTTATAGGTGTGGTCGCCGTCAAGCAGACGAGCCCAGAAATTTATCTTCCAGCCCATAGACCAACCGGTGGAATGGTCACCACGTCCGTTGAGCGTCTTTTCGGCAGCCGCCATCAAGGCCGGAGAGTTTGACCACGTGATTTGCCGCCCCGGATACAAGCCCCAAAGATGCGACGTGTGGCGGTGACGGTCGCGCGGGTTGTCCCAGTCGGCCATCCACTCCTGCACCTGTCCCCAGCGGCCTATCTGCATCGGCGGCAACTTCTTGATGACACGTTTCAGGTCGCGGATGAAAGACTTGTCGTCGCCCATGAGCGCGGCAGCTTCCAGTGTGTTGTGGAACAGGTCGCCCACCATCTGATTGTCCATCGTGCAGCCGGCCACTACGCGGAACGTGCGCTTGCCATTCACGTTGGGAGAGTTTTCCGGCGAATAAGAGGGAGCAACGACAAGCCAGCCGTGTCCCGGCTCCTCGACGAGGAAGTCGAGATAGAACTCGCAGGCCGACTTCATGACGGGATAGACCGAAGCCAGATAATCCTTGTCACCGGAGAAGAGGTAACGGTCCCACAGATGCTGGCAGAACCAGGCGTTGCACGTGGGCCAGATGCCGTAAGAAGGGCCGTCGACCGCTCCCGTCGACCGCCAGATGTCGGTGTTGTGGTGAAGCGTCCACCCGCGGCAACCATACATCTCCGCACTCTGCCTGCCTGTCTCGGCCACCTCACGCACCATCCGGATAAACGGTTCGTGCATCTCGGGCAAGGCCGTAACCTCTGCCGGCCAGTAGTTCATCTCCACATTGATGTCAGTCGTGTATTTGCCATCCCACGGCGCATTTTTCTTATAGTTCCAAATGCCTTGCAGGTTGGCAGCCTGTCCGCCCGGTTGCGACGAACAGATGAGCAGATAGCGTCCATATTGGAAAAGCAGGGCCGGGAGTTGTGGGTCGAAGAACGTGTTGAACTCGCGCACCCGCACGTCCGTCGGCTTGTCAGCCTGCGCATTGCGTCCCAAGTCGAGCGACACACGGCGAAAATATTGCCGATAAGCAGCCGTATGGCTTTCGCGGGCTTGCTCGTAAGCTGCCAGCGAGGGGCGTCCTTGCAAGTGTTTCCGGGCAACAGCCATGGCATCGCCCGACACATCCTTATAGTCCTTGAAGTTCGTTCCCGTCGAGATGCAGAGCAACACACTGTTGGCACCCTCTACCACCAGTGCCGTGTCGCCTACGATTTTCTGCCGCCCGCCGTCAAGCTGGCATTGCAACAGGGTGGCAAAGCGCACCTTTCCTTCGATGCCCTCGTGGTCAGTCCCTTTTCCTTCAAGAAGCAACAGTCCGTCGGAGGTTGCGCTGCGGCGTGCGCCGGGCATGGGTGTCGTGTAACGTGCCTTGAAGGAGATGCTTCCCGGGCGGGAGGCCGTGAGACGCATCATGACCACATCGTCCATCAGAGAGGCAAACGTCTCGCGCACATAGTCCACGCCGCCCGACGTGAAACGCGTAGTGGCGACAGCACGGTCAAGGTCCAGCTCGCGGTAATAGTTTCCGTAGCTGCGGAAACCCTCGAAGTCAAGATGCAGCGAGCCCACGGTCTGATAGGGCATGCCGTTGGCCCGCGGGGAACAGATGGCCTCGCCGCAGAGTTGCTGCGCCTCCAAGTTCCGCCCCTCGAAGATGAGCCGTCGGATTTCCGGCAGCGCGTCTTTCGCCTTCGGGTTGGTGTTGTTGTAGGGCGAGCCGCCCCACACGGTCTCTTCATTCAGTTGCAATTCGTCATGCGCCGGGTCTCCATAAACCATCGCTCCCAGCCGTCCGTTGCCCAATGGCAACGCCTCAATCCACTGCTCCGCCGGGCGGTCGTACCATAGCTTATACTCCGGCTGAGCCTGCACGTGTCCCGTGCAAGCAGCCAACAAGCCAAAGATTAACAAAATGTGTGTTTTCATCAGTCGTTCCATTTTAATTATTTGATTTCACGAGTTGTTAGTGATGTCTTCTACCAAGCTGTTGAGATAGACTTCCAAATTCGTATAGCCTTCTTCGCTCAACTTCACCATGCGGCCGTCGGCGTCAGCATTCGGGTTTAGCCCGTGAGCCTTCTCCCACTCGTCGGGCATGCCGTCGCCGTCGGAATCTTTGATAGCGGCCAGCTCTTCGTCCGTAGCAGTCAACGTGGGATAACCACCCACGTCGTCAGGGTCATTGATGAATCCTTTACCTACGAAACCCGTACACGTGCCGTAAGTAGCCGTTCCGTCCTGCACTTCTTGGAGCACGCGTTCATCCACCGTATCACGTCTTTTGGCACAGCCGGCATAAGCCAATACCAAGCGGTAAGCCTCTTCGGCTGTCCCGACTGTCAATGACTCCATGTCAAGCGGTTCTGCCAGTCGGATGGTATCCTGCGTGCCCTCGGTGTAAAGATTGTCCACCTCCGGACCGTTCACCACTTGCGCCAATACGCCTTCCGTCCAGTTGTCGGCGGTTACAGCCTCATCGCCCTCCATCACATTGCCGTCGATAAAGAACTTGCCCCACACATGTTGCATCGGATACCATTCATTCGGCTCATCCAACAAGATTTCACCGGTTTCCTCATCTGTTTTATGGCAATCTGCTTCTGTTCGCACATCAGCGGCAAAGATGCGGTGTCGCACTGCCGACGACACCAATGCCGTAGCAGGACCGGGCTTGTAATAGTTACCCACAATGTTAGCCTTCATCCCTTCGCCACCGCAAGCTCCATCCTCACCCCAATTATAAAACACGTTGTTGCGAACATCGACCCGCTCGTTCTTCTGTGTCCATGAACCGGGAGCGAGCCGCGGCATACAGTCCATACAGTGAGCCAAGAGATTGTGGTGGAATGAAGCGTCCGTACCACCCCAGAAAGCTCCGCCGCGTTGCACATCGTCTTTGTCGACTGTTTCATGCAGAGCTTCCGACAGCATGCACCACTGCACAGTCGTATTGCGATTGTTGTACAATGCCAGGCATTTCCCGGCTGCCCAACTGAAGGTACAATGGTCGATAATGATATTTTGCTGCCCCGTACCACTCAGACCGTTAAAGATGACAGGATCGCCCGTAGTGGGATCAAGATAGGTCACGTCGTTGCCCGGACGAAAACGGAGATAACGTATAATGACGTTGGAAGCATTCACCCGCACCTCGGCTCCGGCGATGCAAATGCCGTCACCCGGAGCAGACTGTCCGGCTATTGTTAGATCGCCGTTGGCGATGTCGAGCGGTGTAGTAAGGTTTATCGTCCCGGCTACGTCGAAGACGATGGTGCGTGCACCTGTTTGCGTGACGGCATAACGTAAACTGCCACTTGCACCCGTATCATCTAAAGTCGTCACATGATACACATCGCCGCCACGTCCTCCGGTAGCATGACATCCACACCCTTCCGCTCCAGGAAAAGCTATCAAATCTTCGGGAATGGCACGCCAAGGTTCTGAATCCTTGCTAAAATCATTGCTGGTTTCGTCGCAACCGGCCACCGCCAAGCCAAAGCCCAGCAGTGCCGTTGCAATCATAGTATGATTGTGTTTCATTTTGTTATTCATTTTAATCAAAGATTATACATGTTTGTCTATGGTCATTGCCAACGCGGGTCTCCTGCACTTTTCACTCCGGCAGGAATCTCGGTGGCCGGATTGAAGTGGAAGTCACCATTCTCCGGGTCGACAAACAAGTCGCCAGAAGTTAGCTCTAATGTATTGATTGCTTCAAAGCGCGAACCACCCGTGGGAACATCGGAAGTCAGGTAGCAGTTATCCGAATAATCAAAATAGTCGTAATTGCCACCTCCAGCATTCAATGTAACTTCTCCATTCGGACCTGCAAAGATGCAGTTGCTCACTGTAACATGGCCCGGAGAAGCTGGTATTTTATTCCAATTGTCGAAACGGAACACACGGCCCAATCCATTCGCATTAGAAGTCTCAACAGGTTGATAAAGGGTGTTGTCTGTGAAGATAACTTCACCGATTCCTCCATCAATATCCATCAACTGGTCACCCATGTCTATAAGAGTTGAATTAGTTACTTCAATGCGCTCTATGGTATTCGTGCCCGATATGTTGATAAGACCATAACCATTCCAACCTATACGCTGTAAAACAGAATTGCAAACAGTGATGTTCGTGGTGTTCAATCCACCGCTGGTACGAAGGAGACTCCGCTTGATGTTGCGGATGAGACAACCCTCAAAAGTGATAGAGCCAATATTCAATGAACCTGGCTGGAAGAAATAAGCAGAATCATCATCTTTTGCATCAATAGTGACATATTGGAAAGCTATAGACAACATGGATGAAGAAAGACTTATTTGCGGTAAATTGATGATCGGACGGTTACTTTGATCAGTTGTAATGCTCGTGACAAGCAAGTTGTCTACCGATGGAAGTGTCCATTTATTAATATTATAGGTCTTACCCGGTTCAAACTCCAACGTGAGGTTTGACGCGCCTTGCACTTCATATTCTTCCATCAGGGCATCCATATCGATAACAGCAGTCTCAGACTCCCAAGGTACACGAATAACGATACCCTCGCCCAAACCTAAGGTCTTGAACGTGTATTCGCCGCGCACTTCGTCGTTATAGCAAATCTGTACTTTGTAATTCGTGCCGCTCTCCAGCCCATTTATCGTCTTCGAGCCTGCTGCAATGTCTTCCGCCGTCAGCTCTATAGGCTCATCCCTCACCACATATTCCCAACGAGGTGTCGCCCCAGGGTCCTCTGCAACATTCACATAGTCGAACAGCAACATGTGTGTCACACGATCTGTCGGTGTCCACGTAAAAGTCACAGATTCAGTCGTAGGCGTAGCACTCTCAAACAGTTGTTCGCGTGGAGTCTCAAAAGCCACTCCCAGGTATCCGCTAGCCTTACCGTTTTCATCCAAACCTTTCATGCGAACACAATATTGCGTAGATCCGGCCAGCTCTCCAAACAATGTAGCATATTCCACCTTGGCCGGAGAAGCATCATCCTTGTACACAGTCAGTGTGTCAGCATAAATGGTGTCAGTCCGATAAAAGTTCTCTGGCAAAAACTCCAAACTGTCTTTATAAAACTCGAACACATAGCGAGTGGCTGTCACCACTTGCGAATAATGCATCTGTACACTGGTGGAAGAAACCTGCATGGTCTCATAGACCAAAGGAGCGAAAAGACGGTCATGAGAAGCATCCACACCCCAATCATTAACATCCTCGTCGCAAGACGAGAATAGGCATGCACAACAAACCATCAAGGTTGCGCAAAGGAAACTCCAAACTTTTGTATATTTCGTTTTCATCTGTGTCTGTTTTATTAGTTTCTGAATCCATAGGAATTAGAAAGCCATCCTTGCGACTCGAAGACGCTTTCGTAATCAATAGCAAAGACATGACGGTAGTTGCATGTGTTGTTGCCTACGGGATATTTGGCAAACTCTGCTTGCGCCGCGCTCCCCCAATAAAGTTTACCGAAAAGCTCTGAATAGTCATAAGAGGCATTCAAACCGGTGCCAATAACCAATATCCGGCAGATGGTCTCTGCATATCTGTCGTTGACTTCATCCGGACGACGTCCGTTTTGATCAATAGCCACCTGCATAGGTACCCAATTGACATAGTATTCTCCTTTGTTCTCATTTGGCTCATAGATACCCATGTCTTGATTTAAGTTAAGCGAAGAAAGGTCGATATAATCTGGACGGTCTACTTCATACTTATAATACACACGGGTGGGAATATCGTTTCGATCTAATTCCTTGTCGAACACTTTAATGGGGAAAGTATAGTCGTACATCAGACACAAGGCTTCCTTCATGGCTTCAACTTTATCGACAATCAATCCCCACCGAATCAAATCTTGCTTACGTATACACTCGCAACCGAACTCCCAAGCACGCTCGTTGACGATGGCATTGAAGAAAGCCTCCTTACTGCTACGGTCATAATCTTTCACTTTGGAAGAACCTGCTCCAAAAGCCCGGGTACGCACCACTTCAAGGGCATCTGCGGCAGAAAGTCCTGTACGAGATTCTACCTCCGTCGGGCCGTGAAGTTCGTTTTGAGCTTCGGCAAACATCAGGTAGATGTCCGAATAGCGCATCAATATCCAGTTTATGCCAGTCGAGATGCGTGAAGTCGCCTGTTCCAAACGTTGAAGGTATTCGTCCGTCATCCAATACCAACGCCACTTGCCACACGACACACCCAACGGATTCAACCGTATAGTTTCCTTAGCCACACCATCCACAATCTCATAGCTAGGGAAAACACAAGTCACATCTCGACGTTTGTCTTCCGGGTCGAAAGAATAAAAATAATACAGGGTGGTAGAAGCATAACCCGCGCCGCCCATACCGCGACTGGCATTTATCACGCCGTTTCCCAACGTATACCCCATTGTAGCACCTACATCACCGCTTTGTCCTTCCCCGAAAGCTACTTCAAAGAGGTTCTCGTTATAGGGGTTTAGCTCCAAGTGGTTCACCTTTTCCCAGACTTCTTCGAAATCGGGATCAAGCTGGTGCGGATTATCCGCATCGGCAAGCAGGTCGGCACATGCATCAAGCGCTATTTGGTAGAAGTCCTGATAGTTCTTAGGACGTCCTACAAAGAAACCATTCATTTCCGAAATAGTTGGATGATGCTCCAACTGCTGTTCGGGAAAAGTATTACCATCTCTCACAGACCATCCACCGGCAAACAGCGCAACCTTAGCCAAAAGCCCGTAGGCAAATCCCCTGGTGACGCGCTCTGCGTTGTAAGTTCCTTCACCCTGCCAAGGCAAATATTGAACCGCTTCTTTCAAATCTGCGATAATGTAGCTGTAAATGGTGTCCCTGTCACTCTTTCCTATGTAAATATTAGACAAGTCGCTGCTGGCTGCATGTTCCTTGAAAGGCACGTCACCCCACCAGCGCACCAACTCAAAATAGCCTAACGCACGCAGAGTCAAAGCTTCACCCAGGTAGGCCTGCATAGTTTCCCGGTCTTCAGTCTCCATTGCCGGAGACATGCGAATACCGTCTACCGCCATCGTGGCCTGCTCAGTGAAAGTCCAAATGTCGTTCCACGTAGTTGTTGTGTTATAAGGGTCATCATAAAAATTCATTCCTCCCGTATCGCCGTTCGTCTGGTTATAGTCATCCAGGTTAAAGGCATTGGAACCCACCTCGACATCGCTCACTCCTTGCCAGTTGACACACAGCTTCTGCCCGTACATCATAGAGGCTGTCATAGATGAATACACACCCATCAGGGCGGCTTCCGTCATAACCGGAGTATCAAAAATATTCTCACTGCTGGACTTCGACGGACTTTCCGTATCCAAGAAATTGTCCATGCAGGAACTACAGAGTACGGTTGCCGAAAGCGCAACCATAAAGATATGCTTTATCATGTTTGTCTTCTTTTAAAATGTCACGTTAATGCCAAATACATAGTTATGCGCCTTCGGGTAGGCAGAATAGTCCACATTGGGTGTCATGGGCGTACTGCGCTGCGTGCTCACTTCCGGGTCTTGGCCGGAATACTTTGTCCAACAGAAGAGGTTGGAAGCCGTGGCATACACACGCAGGTTGCGTACACCAAACTTCTGCGTCAAAGAAACAGGCAACGTGTAACCTATTGTTAAATTACTGAAGCGCAAAAACGAGTTGTCTTCCACAGCCCAATCAGTCACCACCGTGCGGCCCATCAAAGGAGACCAAATGGATGCGTTTTGGTTTATTTCCCGAAAACGTTCCGGGTCGGCCAGATTACCATACATCACATTGGCGCCAGTCTCAGGATCGATAATAGTCCAACGTTTATCCAAGCTCATCTCCGTGGAAACATTGTTGTAGCGCCGGTTCGTATAAGTAGTCGAGAGTATCTTCATAGCATTGTAAACCTTTCCGCCATACGACCAGTTGAACATCGCGGCCATGTCGAACCCGCGCCATTGGGCATTCAGTCCGAATCCGCCGTAGTGTTTGGGCTGGGTGCATCCCAGCAACACGCGGTCATTGTCGGCATCAATCACACCATCGCCGTTCTGGTCTTTCAGCTTGATGTAGCCAGGACCAAAATTGTCCGGGCCGGCCATCAGGTCGAAGTCACTGGCCACTCCGTCGTTGAGCACCCACTTGTTGGTGGCATGGTCAAAAGTGAAGTCGTCAAACGTATAGAACCCTTCGACCTCGAAGCCGTAGATTTGCCCGATAGGCTCGCCCACGAAAACGCGGTAATCATCGCGCCCGATGTCTGGTGCCCAGCCGGACTGGGCAATCATAGAAGTGGCAGTGCCGTCGAGCTTCTCCACCACGTTCTTGTTGAACGAAATGTTGAAGTTGGCCGAGAGGTAGAAGTCTTTGGTGTTTACCAACGTCCCGTTGAGAGTCAGTTCCAAACCTTTATTGCTGGTGCGACCCAAGTTTTGGTACTGGTATTGATAGCCCGAATAAGAGGGCAAGTCCATTCGCAGTATCAAATCCTTGGTCACATCCTTATAGAGTTCCAACGTCGCATTCAGGCGTCCGCCAAAAAATGTAGCATCCACACCGATGTTCGACGAGAGCTTCGTCTCCCACGTCAGGTTTTCGTTACGCAAGGTGTTTCCCGGCTTCATGCCTGTCTGCACAGTTTCATTCAAATAATATTGCTTGTTAGCCGAAGTCTCGATGGAATAGTCCTGCCGCCAATAGGAGCTTACACGGGCGTTGCCCACAGAACCATAACTTACGCGCAATTTCAAGTTGTCGAGCCAATAGCGGGTGGGTTCCATAAATTCCTCATCGGAAATGCGCCAGGCTGCTGCCACGCCTGGGAAAAAGCCCCAACGCTGATCAGGATCCAGCACATTGGTGCCGTCGGCACGAGCTGTGAAGGAAATGGTGTAACGGTCATTGTACGTATAGTTTGCACGTCCAAAATAAGAAGCCGTACGCGAAGGCTCGCCGATAGTGGTGTAGGTGGGTTGAGGCGTACCGTAGTTCCACATAGCAAGCACCTGGTCGGCTGTGAAGTCGATGGGATAATACTTTGACATCACCTCCATTTCATTTGTTTGTCGGCTCACCATTTCCTGGCCCACCATCGCATTGAAGTCATGTTTGTCTTTACGGAAACGGTAGGAAAGTGTATTTTGAATACTCCAACTCTGACCTTTATCATCCGTGCGCTTAGCCACAGGTTGCCCACCATTAGAACTGGATTCGCCTGTCTTATTGAGCCAAATATTATCTGTATAGTTATAATCGAAATCGTAACTGCCACGGAACTGATAATCCAGTCCTTTGGCAATGTTCCATTTCAGTCCCATATTATAGGTTTGCCGAAACTTGTTCTGTTTCTTGTATTCGTTGACGGTATTGTAGTAAGGGTCGTTCAACGAGGATAGTTGCGCTTCATCCGTCTTGTCGGCATCAGCCCCCAAATCGCCTTCATCCATGGCCTGCATACTTTCTATGGGAGAGAAGCGGATGGCATCCTTCAACTTGCCGCCGTTAGTGCCTGCGCCCATAATGGTGGTCTTGGTGAGACGGCCTGTCAGTTCCAACTCCAACTTCTTGCCAAACTTCTTGTTCAACCGCACTTGAAGGTTGTCACGCAAATAATCAGAATTCACCATCACATAGTCCTCATCGTCGCGAGTGTAACTGATGCTGTAACGCATGTCTTCCGTACCGCCTTGTACGCCGATGTTATAGCTTTGCTTGATACCCGTATCGCCGTACATGATGTCCTGCCAGTCATTACCGGGAACAGAGAGATAGATGTCGCGGTCTTCCCAACGGCCATACATAGAGAATAGCCCTGCGTTTTCTGCCGGATCTACTTCGCGTTGGAACAAATAGTATTCGTAGGGGGAAAGCACGTCGGTCATATTGTAGACTTTGTTGAAACCGACATGCGAATTGAAGGTGATTTCCGTACGGCCCACCTTGCCGCTCTTTGTCGTGACCAGGATGACGCCGTTCGCACCCTTGGCACCGTAGATGGCTGTGGAGGAGGCATCTTTAAGCACATCGATGCTCTGGATGTCGTTCACGGGAATATCGTTGATATTGTCCACCTGAAAACCGTCCACAATGTAGAGCGGAGAATTGTCTTGCGTGATACTACCGCCGCCACGCACCAGAATCTGTACATCCGCGTCGGGCGAACCGTCGGTCGTGGTGACGAGCACGCCGGCCAACTTACCGGTGATGGCTTGCGCCGCCGAAGTCAGCGGGATGTCGCGCAATACTTTTTCACCTACGGAAGAAATGGCTCCTGTCAGGTCGCCGCGACGCGACGTGCCGTAACCGATGACCACCACTTCGTCGAGGTCTTGCGAGCTTTCGCGCAGCGTCACCACCACATCTTTGCCGCTGGTGGCCGACACTTCCATCGTCTCCATGCTAAGGTAAGAAACAACCAAGCGGGCTTTCCGCTCGTCAACATTCATCGTGAAATTTCCATCGAGGTCAGTCACGACACCTTTCTTCAGGTCGCCCTTCAACTTTATGGTAGCCCCGATGACAGGTTCGCCCTGCTCGTCGAGCACTCTGCCTGTAATGGTATAGCCTTGCTGCTGCGCTTGGGCCGCCACATCGACGGGCGTCCATGCCAGCCAGGCCGCCAAAGCCATACAGCAAGTGCCTGCTTTCACAAAGGTCTTTTTCATAATATAATCGTTTATTTAAGTGATAAATTATTTTTCCAAATATCTTGTCCTGCACGTCTCCGGAAGAAGCCTCCCGCGACAGGGCCTTAAAGGCGTCCGCGCACGCCTTCCTTTCCACCCGCGCACGGACTCCTTTCCGTGGTCGGACGGATTCCTTTCCGTGCCCGGCAACCCTCTACTCCGCTCAGGGCCTCCTATTCATACCTGATAACAAGCGGTTTACCGAACATCCCGGGATAGACCTCCGCCACGACGGAATCCGAGCTTGCTCAGAAACGGGCAACCTCGCCCGGACGGGTGGCTTCATCCAAATATATTTCCAAATTGGTGTAACCCGCACGGCCCAGCGTGGTGGCGTTGCCGTCGGACGCATCATACGGGTCGAGACCGTGCGCTTGCTCCCAAGCATCGGGTATGCCGTCGCCGTCGGAATCATGAAGGGCGGACACTTCCTTAGCCGTAGCTGCCAGAAACGGATAACCACCCACGTCGGAAGGGAGGTCTATGAGTCCTCGCCGTTCGGCTGCGTCGGGCGTAATCGAACCGACATATACAGCCGTGCCCGTGCGCACCTCTTCCACTATACGGCTGTCGATGGCGTCACGCTGCTTGGAGCAGCCGGCCCCGGCCAACACCAGACGAAACGCATCCTGTGCCTTGTGGGTCGTGACCACGCCGCAAGGCAGGGGCGAACGCAGACGGATGGAGTCACGGACAGCGTCGTTCCAAATCCCGTCATTGGCCGAAGGACGCACCTGCTCATAGACACCGCGCGTCCAGTTGTCAGCGGTGGTGGCCGGATCACCCTCCACCACATTCCCGGCGACGTAGAACTTGCCCCACACGTGCTCCATCGGAGCCCAGGAGTTCGGACGGCCGTTCTCGTCGCGGCAATATCTTGTAGTGCGTATGCCGGGCGCGAAGATGCGTCGGGCGATGGCTTTTCCTTGCGGGGTGGCCGGACCAGGCTTATAGTAATTGTTGACAATGTTCACACGCATTCCTTCACCGCCATAACAACCATTGCCCGCCCAGTTATAAAACACGTTGCAACGCATGTCCACCAGCTCATCAGCCTGTGTGCCGGCACGCGGTCCAAGGCGGGGGACGCGGCTCTCATGGTGGGCCAAAAGATTATGGTGGAACGACATGCGCCGCCCGCCCACGATGGCGCCATAGCCATGACGGCCTTTCTTGTGCCCGGCCGTGCGGAGACTCTCGCTGATGAGACACCACTGCACGGTCGCGTCCGTGTTGCCGTAGATAGAGCAAGTCTCGTCGACTGACCAACTGACCGTACAATGGTCTACAATAATATTCCGGTGGTCACACCCACCCAAACCATCAGGCTCGCCGCCCGATTCATTGCCTACACGAAAACGCAGGTAGCGCAGGATGACGTTGTCAGCAGCCACGTTCACCGGATGACGTGCAATGCAGACGCCTTGTCCGGGAGCGGTCTGCCCGGCGATGGTAATGCTGTCATTGACTATACGCAGGGGGCTGTTGAGAAAGATGGTGCCTGCCACGTCGAACACCACAGTGCGTGCTCCTTTTTGACTGACTGCATAGCGAAGCGTACCGGGCTGCTTGCCGTCGACAAGTGTTGTGACGTGATAGACCCGTCCGCCACGTCCTCCGGCCGTATAGCGTCCGAAACCTTCCGCACCCGGAAAGGCGGGAAGTCTGTCAGATGCAGGCAGGTTTCCTGCCAAGGTTGGCAGACCAAACAGGAGAGCCAGGAACGGAAAACAAACTGAAATGATTGAAATGTTTTTCATGCCAACAGTATTGATAAGTGTTTTTGTTAACTGTCAGCAAATATAAATGGATTACAATGCTCCTAAAATAACCTAAAACAGATATACCAAAATACGAACCTTTTACGTCAAAAAACAAACCTGAAACGGGATGAGAAGGGTGGAGAGGTGCTTATGTTCAACCCTTTCCGCCCGCTTGTTTCTTCTCCCGGTATTCGCTGGGCGTGCAGCCCACGGCCTTCTTGAAGAGGGTACTGAAGTATTTGGGCGACTTGAACCCCGTCATGTAGGCCACTTGGGAAATGGTAAGTTCGTCGCGCTCCATGAGCCGAAGGGCCTGCTTGAGGCGCACTTCGCCCACGAAAGCCACGGGAGTCAGTCCGGTGATGGACTTCAACTTGCGGTAAAACACAGTACGGCACATGTTGAGATGTTCGGCCAGACGCTCGATTTCGAAGTCTGCATTGCCCATGTTTTGTTCGACGTATTCCACCACTTGCTGCATGAAACGGTCATCGTAGGGTTCCAACTGCGGGCGGCCGGACACATCGGTTTCGGAGACCGGCTGTGCTTGCAGGCGTGCCATGTAAAGCTCTTGCAACTCACGCCGCTGGCGCAACAAGGAAGCGATGCGTGTCTTGAGATAAGCGGAACTGAAAGGCTTGGGCAAATAGTCATCAATGCCATGCTCCAGCCCTTTGATACGGTCATCCAGCGACGACTTGGCGGAAAGCACCACGATGGGGATATGGCAAACGCGGTGGTCGGCCTTCACACATTTCACCATCTCCAGCCCATCCATCACCGGCATCATCACGTCGGTCACAATCATGTCAGGTACTTGTTCCACGGCCAAATCCAAGCCCTGCCGCCCGTTAGAGGCTTCGAGCACTTGGTATGTCTCAGAAAGGATGTTGCGCAGGAAGAAACGTAGCTCGTCATTGTCTTCTACCACAAGGATTGTGGAACGCTCGCCGTCCGGCTCCACGGCAGGTTTCAATTCTCCAGACAAAGGAGAGGAGTCTCCATCGGCAAGGATAAACTCGGCCTGTCCATCACGTTCATAGACAGCACGGTCAAGAGGAAGGAATACCGTGAAACGACTTCCCTTGCCGGGACGGCTCTCCACCTCGATACGGCCATGATGCAAGTCCACCATCTCTTTCACCAAAGACAAACCGATGCCTGAAGAAGGATGCATCATGTCGCTGTGCGCAAACGACTCAAACCGCCTGAAAAGCACCTTCCGATGCTCTTCGTCAATGCCAATGCCATTATCCATCACGGAGATGCACACCTCTGTGTCATCCAATCCGACTTCCACAGACACCGACCTTCCGGCAGGGGTGTACTTGAAAGCATTGGAAAGCAAGTTGAAAAACACCTTCTCCACCTTGTCCACATCCAGCCACATCGGCAGTTTCTCCACGGGTGCATGAAAACCCAAATCAATGTGCTTCTCCTCCGCCATAGAGTGGAAGTGGGTCATCACCTGTCGCAGCAAAACGATGAGGTCAGTCTCTTCCACCTGCAACTTCATCTTATGGCTTTGGAACTTTCGGAAATCCAGGATTTGATTCATCATGCGAAGCATACGCTGCGTGTTGACACGCACGAGCGACAAGTTCGCACGGTCTTTCTCAGACAACGAACGGCTACGGAGCACCTCGTCCACAGGAGCGGAAATGAGCGTAAGCGGCGTGCGAAGTTCATGGGATATGTCAGTGAAGAAACGCAACTTAATGTCAGCCAATTGCTGCTCCGCGTCAATACGGTGGCGCAGGCGGTAGATGTAGAACAGGACATAGCCCACCGTGCCAACGAGCAGAAGAAACAAGACGATATAGAGCATCTTAGCCCAAATGGTCTCGGAGAACTTCGGCTCGACGACGAGACGCAAGCTTCGCACATTGTCCATCCACACGCCGTCGCTGTTGGTGGAACGTACTTCCAGCGTGTATTCCCCTACGGGCAGGTTCATGTAGCTGGCGGAATGTGTGTTGCCCACATTATTCCAATGCTCCTCCAGCCCCCGGAGTCTGTAAGCATACTGAATGGTGGAAGGACTGACAAAGTCCAACGCCGTAAAGCGGAAAGAGATATTGCGCTGATGGCGGGAAAGAACGAGCGATTCCATACGGTTCACGTCAACCGCCAGCGGACGGCCCTGCACGCTCATTTCGGTGAACAACACAGGCGGAACATACGTACTGCGAGGCAACTTGGAAAGGTTCAGTTCCAACACGCCTTGGTTCGTTCCGAAAAGGAGCGTGTCGCCTATGGCCAATGGTACAGTTTCGGCAAACCGCAACCCTGTGCGGAAACGGTCGCAGGGATAGTTCACACATTGTCCGGTCAAAGGGTCAAGACTCGACAATCCGTTTTCCGCTGCTATCCAATAATGTCCTTTCCCGTCATCGACCATGGCGTGCACCAAGTTAGAGATGAGACCGTCCTGCACCGTATAATGAGTGAAACGAGCATGTGGCTGAAACAAAGAGTCTGGAGAAACGATATTCAGCCCACCGCTGAAACTCAGACAATAAACCTGATCTTTATATGCACGGGGCACGAATATATTCATAACATCATTGCTACTGAGCGACATCGCATCGCCCGCTATGTGCCTGTGGTGACAGAACACGGCTTCTTCCGGACGGGCAAACGATGTGCGACAAACCAACAATCCGTCTGTGGTACCCACCAGCAGGATGTCGCCCGGAGCCTCCGCCAAACAACGGACGCGGGTAGCTACATCCGACGGAAAGCCTTTCAAGTCATTTCCTTTGTGAATAAAACGCACACTCCCGTCGGGACTACACTCCGCCAGATTCAACCCTCCGCCATACGTTCCGACCCAGATGTGTCCCCGTGTGTCTTCGTGAAGTGCGAAGATTTGATTGGAACTGAGACTGTACGGCTCGGAATCGTCAGCTTCATATTGCCGGACCGAAAAACGTCGGCCATCATCCAACGGGTGCAGACGGAAAAGTCCGTTTTCCCGCGTTCCCAACCAAATGTCGCCGTCACGTGCTTGCAGCATGACATACACCATGCTCCCGAACGCGCATTTCTGCGGCACAAGCTCGCCCCGGGGAGAAAGATAAAGCGTCCGCCCGCTTCCCGGCAAACGGACACGCACCACCCCGCTTTTCGCGCCGACCCACAAACGTCCGGCAGCGTCAGTCAAAAAGGCCCGTACATCGAAGTTTGTCTCCATTGCATGGAACGTAAAAAAAGACGGGTAGAAAGACAACTTCTCCAGCCCTAAGTTTAAGGCCAGCCACATGTTTCCCTGCTTGTCCATCAGACTGCTCCTGGAAATGGGAGCATAGAACGACGCAGGGTCATCGGGGTCAAACAGATAAGGACGGAAAGCATCCGAAGCGTCGTCATAGTAACACAACGCGCCGTACTTGGGCATCGCCCATAACGTACCCCAGCGGTCGGTGAACAGCAGGTTGCGACTCCATTTGTCCGTATGAAGAACCGGGACATGAGGCAACTGGTACAGACGGACATCCTGTGTAAAAGGATTCAGCCGCACCATCTCGTCGTTGTCCAACATAAGCCAACAGTTGCGGTCGGTGGCTATGTGCATTCCCGTAATCAAGACGCCTTCGCGCCCGATGTCCGTCGTGCGAAATGTGCACGCCGTACGGTTCTTGCAGGCATAAAAAGTCACGGAATGGTTCGTCTGCAACACCAACGTGTCGCGGCCCAGTGTGTCCAACGTGTGAATCGAACCGCTGTACCCGGAGACATTGAGTTGCTCGAATCCACCCTGCGGACGGTAAGCATACAGGCGGTTGGAAGTCGACACGAAATAAAGCAGCCCGGCGCATTCCTGCACATGATGGAAAATCAGGCCGTCATCCGCCACGCGCTTCCGCCCGACCACGTCTATGCCTCTGTGGGTCAGCAGCCATTCATCGCCCTCACGGTCTTCGTAAATGGCATACATCCGATTGCTCTTCAGCGGCCGAAGTTTCGTTTTATAGCGTACCACGCCACCTTGCCCCGCTTTGAACTTGCATCCATCAATGCGGAAGACCAGGCCGTCACGGGTGGTGACCCACACCACGCCCTTCGGCAAGGCTTTGTATGTATCCACAGGCAAAGGTCTCTTGAGCGAATCCTCGACAGCAGCCAGCGCGTCGACAAACGTCCGCTCTTTCCGGTCGAAAAGGAAGAGACGCGCGTCGTAGGTCTGACACCAAAGGTCGTCGTCCTTCCCAAGCTGAATGTCTATGATGCGGTTCGTGCTCAGTGCCTTGCCACCCGGCGAAGCCATGTTGTAGGAAACAAACGTCGAACCGTCATAGCTGTTCAGCCCGTCCCACGTGCAAAACCACAGCAATCCGTCTGACGACTGCACGATGCGCTGCACGACACTCTGTGAAAGCCCGTCATCAAACGAATAGTGGCGAATGTCGCAGACCGGCTGTGCCTGCACGCGTCCCGCAAGGGCAAGGCACAAAAGAAGGAACATCGTTACCGCTTTATATAATATAATAAGGTGTCTCATATTCCCATTGCATACTGTATGTCATGCAAACTTACAAAAAAAAAAGCGTATTTTTGCGCCTCGCAAAAACACAAACACCTATGTTCACCGTCATCGGATTCATGCTGGCCGGCATCGCTGCCGGATACTTGTCGCGCCGACGCTCCGTCCGGGGTGTGTCGCAAGCCATCACCATGCTCATCTGGGCCTTGCTCTTCCTCCTGGGCTGGGAGGTGGGGAGCAACCGGCAACTCCTCGAAGCCCTGCCACGGCTGGGAGGCGAAGCGTTCGTCCTCTCCGCGGGCGGAACACTGGGCAGCGTGCTGGCAGCATGGGCCTTGTGGAAAGCCACCCTGCGCGGAAGGAAGAAAGGAGGCCGCTCATGAAAGGCAGCCTGATCATCGTCAGCTTCTTCTTGCTGGGCATCGTGGGCGGACGGCTATGCGGCCTGCCCGACATACTGCCGCTGGCAGACATCAGTTTCGCCGCGCTCTGCGCACTGATGGGATGCGTAGGGTTCAGCGTCGGCCACGACCCATCGACCATCGCCCGTTTCCGCAACCTGAACCCGGGACTGGCCTTCCTGCCGCTCTGCACCGTCGCAGGCACGCTGGCCGGAAGCGCTGCCGCCTCCCTGCTCACACCCCACTCGATGAGCGAAGGCATGGCCGTGGGCGCAGGATTCGGCTACTACTCGCTCTCCAGCATACTCATCACCGGAAGCAAAGGACCCGAACTAGGCACCGTCGCACTGCTCTCGAACATCATCCGCGAAATCATCACGCTGCTCTGTGCCCCGTTGCTGGCCCGCTGGTTTGGCCGACTGGCTCCCATCGCCGCCGGCGGTGCGACCACGGCCGACACGACACTTCCCATCATCACCCGTGCCAGCGGACAGGAACTGGCTGTGGTGTCCATCTATCACGGTTTTGTCGTGGACTTCAGCGTACCATTTCTGGTCACTTTCCTGTGTGGATTTTAGAACCAAGGGACAGGTCGGAAAGGCAAAACGGATAACGCTGTCCGACAGGCACCTGACCAGCCCTTAACTCGGCTCCCGGCTACCCTCCTTTCCGTCCTCGCCCGCCTTCCTTTCCGTCGTCGGCTACCCTCCTTTCCGCTCCTGCCCGCCCTTAACAGCCTCCCGAAGGCAGACAAAGAGAAGCCTCCGACAGCCTCGTGTTTTTACCCGAAAATTTCCCGTCGCAAGTCCTTCTTTTTTGAAAAGAAATATGTAACAAAGTAAATTTTTCGTAAAAAAGAAATCTTTTCCTGAAAAACTCTTCATGTGTTACAGGTTTTCTCACATCTTTGTTAATTAAAAACAATACTATGACCAATAAATACGTGAAAGGGCATATCTCCAAGCCAGAGCTAGAAGAAAGAATCCTTGAGGTGACCATGGACATGTTTCACAAACAAGGCATCAAGCAAGTGAGAATGGACGACATAGCCAAGACTCTTTCCATCTCCAAAAGGACACTCTATGAAATCTTCGACGACAAGGAAACGTTGCTCCTGAAGTGTATCAAGCGCAAGCAAGAGATGCAGGACAAATACATGCAACAATTCGACCTGTCGCAATCCAACGTGCTGGAAGTCGTGTTGCACCACTACCAGTACACCATCGAACTGTTGCCGCATGTCAACCCGGCCTTCTTCGAGGACCTGAAAAAATATCCCAGCGTGGTGTCGCTCATACGCCGCAAGCGCATGGAGGACTTCAATCACGTGGTGGCCTATTTCAACAAAGGCATCGAGCAAGGCATCTTCCAACCCGACGTGAACATGGAGCTGTTCATCCGCCTGCTGAACATCACGACGGACAACAGCATGGAAGCTGACATCTACAAGCATTATCCCATCGACGAAATCTACCGCGCCATCCTCTTCACCTATCTGCGAGGCATCGCGACGGACAAGGGACTCAAAATCATCGACGAGTTCATCCACAAGTCAAAAGACAAGAACCAAGGTTCGTCACACACTTGAGAGAAACTCGCCGGGATGTCGTCTTGGAGGAGAAAAAGACAAAATGCGGGCGCAAACACGACCGGTTCTTATGAACCAAGGTCTGCTTGCGCCCGCATCCATTACGGAGGGCACAGGCCTGCGGGAGGCGACTACTTCAGGTCGCCCGCCTTCATCAGGTATTCTGCGATTTGCACTGCATTCAGTGCGGCGCCTTTCTTGATTTGGTCACCCACAATCCAGAAGGTCAGCCCGTTGTCGTCCGTGAGATCCTTGCGGATACGGCCCACGTAGACGGGGTCTTTGCCTGCCAGGAAGAGGGGCATGGGATAGACCTTGTTGTCCGGGTCGTCCATCAGCACGAGTCCTTCGCCTTCGGCAAATGCCTTGCGTGCCTCTTCCACGGAAATGGGCCGCTCGGTCTCGACCCAGATGCTTTCAGAGTGTGAACGGAGAGCCGGCACACGCACGCAGGTGGCACTCGTCTTCACGTCGGAGTGCATGATTTTGCGCGTCTCGTTGAACATCTTCATTTCTTCCTTCGTGTAACCATTGTCCGTGAAGACGTCGATTTGGGGAATGACGTTGTAGGCCAACTGATAGGCAAACTTCTCCACAGTGACAGGCTCGCCGGCCAGAATCTGACGATATTGCTCGTGCAGCTCAGCCATGGCTGCGGCACCCGCGCCGCTGGCAGCCTGATAAGTGGCCACGCGTACACGTTTTATATGTGAAAGCTTCTCGATGGCTTTCAGGGCTACGACCATCTGTATGGTCGTGCAATTCGGATTGGCAATAATGCCGCGCGGACGCTTCAATGCATCCTCGGCATTCACTTCAGGCACGACCAAGGGCACATCCTCATCCATACGGAACGCGCTCGAATTGTCAATCATCACCGCGCCATACTTGGTGATGGTGTCAGCATATTCCTTGGATGTGCCGGCTCCGGCCGAAGTGAAAGCAATATCCACACCTTTAAAGTCATCGTTGTGTTGAAGAAGTTTAACTTCATACTCTTTACCGCGGAAGGCATATTTCGTGCCTGCACTGCGTGGAGAACCAAACAAAACCAATTCGTCGATTGGAAAATTTCTCTCTTCGAGTACGCGAAGGAACTCTTGTCCGACAGCTCCGCTCGCGCCAACAATAGCTACTTTCATCTTATCTGTTTCGTGTTAGTTAGTAAATGGGTTCGTTTTCTGTTATTACTGATTTAATAGGTTGCAAAAGTATAACATTTTGGCAGATAAGACTGTATAAATTGGATTCTTTTTACTTATTTTGCAGAAGAAACCGCAGAGTCCTCATCGTATGCAGACAATAATGAGCTTTGATTGCTTTCCCATCACCGACCCCACTTGGATATTCTTCCTGGTGCTGGCCATCATTTTGTTCGCTCCCATCATCTTGGAGCGGCTGCACATTCCTCATATCATCGGCATGATACTGGCAGGCGTGGTCATCGGCGAACATGGCTTCAACATCCTGGTCCGCGACAGCAGCTTTGAGCTGTTCGGCAAGGTGGGCTTATACTACATCATGTTCCTGGCCGGGCTCGAAATGAACATGGAGGATTTCAAGAGCATCCGCGTCAAGGCTACGGTGCTGGGTCTGCTGGCTTTCATCTTCCCGCTGGGCATCGGCATCTGGACCAACATGCACATCCTCGAATATAGCCTGCTGACCTCCGTACTCCTGGCCAGTATGTACGCCAGCCATACCCTGATAACCTATCCCATAGCCATACGCTACGGCCTGTCCAAACAACGCGCCGTGGGGACGGCTGTAGGCGGGACGGCCGTGACCGATACGCTGACGCTGCTCGTGCTGGCTGTCATCTCGGGCATGTTCAAGGAAGACACTTCAGACATGTTCTGGATATGGCTCGTGCTGAAATTCATCGTGACAGGCGCAGCCATCACATACACGTTTCCCCGCATCGGGCGATGGTTCTTCCGCCGTTACAGCGAACCCGTGCTGCAATACATCTTCGTGCTCTCGATGGTCTTTCTGGGAGCGGGACTGATGGAGCTCATCGGCATGGAAGGCATCCTGGGCGCATTCCTGGTCGGCTTGGTGCTAAACCGGCTCATACCGCATGTCTCTCCCCTAATGAACCACCTGGAGTTTGTCGGCAATGCACTGTTCATCCCCTACTTCCTCATCGGAGTGGGCATGCTTATTAACGTGCGTGTGCTCTTCGGACATATTGATTCGCTCAAAGTCGCTTCCGTGATGATTGTCGTGGCCCTGATCGGCAAATGGATAGCATCATGGTGTACCCAAAAGATATTCCGGATGCGTGCCGTGGAACGACGCCTGATGTTCGGGCTCAGCAATGCACAAGCCGCGGCTACCTTGGCAGCCGTATTGGTGGGCTACAACATCATCCTTCCCAGTGGTGAACGCCTGCTCAACGAAGATGTGCTCAACGGCACCATCCTGCTGATTTTGGTCACTTGCATCGTCAGTTCGTTCATCACCGAGAACGCGGCACGATGCATGGTGGCCGAGGAACACGAAGACAAAGATGTGGACGAAAAGACCAAACGCGACGAGCGCATCCTCATCTCCATAGCCAACCCGGACACCATCCCAAGCTTGATGGACATCGCGCTCATGATAAAGCATCCCAAGTATAACAAAGGACTCGTCGCGCTGAGTGTCATCAATGACAGCAATGCCTCGGAAAAGAAAGAGCAAAAAGCCAAACGCAATCTGGAACAGACATCCATGATCGCCGCTGCTTCGGGTGTGAAAATCGATACCGTCTTACGCTACGACCTGAACATCGCACAAGGCATCATCCATACGGCAAAGGAACATGACATTACCGACCTTGTCATCGGCCTCCACCGCAAGACGAACATCATGGATTCCTTCTTCGGAAATCTGACGGAGAGCCTGCTCAAAGGTACACACCGCCAAGTGATGGTCACCAAACTGCTCATGCCGGCCAATACCCTGCGCCGCATCGTCGTGGCCGTGCCACAACAAGCAGAATACGAAGTGGGCTTCCCGAAGTGGGTGGGCCAAATATCCCGTCTGGGACGGGTGCTGGGCTGCCGGGTACATTTCTTTGCCACCGGACAGACCCTGAAATTCCTCAAACGGATGATTGAGCGCATGGAACCGGGGACAAAAACGGAATACACAGAACTGGACGACTGGGAAGACTTGCTGTTGCTCACCGGCCAAGTGAACTATGACCATCTCTTTGTCGTCGTGTCGGCACGAAAGGGCTCCATCTCCTACCAGCCTTCGTTCGAAAAACTACCCCTGCAAATATCACGCTACTTTGCAAACAACAGCCTCATGGTCATCTACCCCGACCAACTGGGCGACCCGCAGGAACTCGTATCCTTCTCCGAGCCACACCAGACAGTTGACTCGAAGGCATACGAGACCGTCAGCAAGTATCTCAACAAATGGTTTAAATCTGAATCTTAATGGAACTGGACAATATAGCCGAATGGCAAGAACGTACCCGCCTGCTGCTGGGTGACGAACACTTGGCACGCCTGCAACGGGCACACGTGCTAATCGTAGGGACCGGCGGAGTGGGCGCCTATGCCGCTGAAATGATTTGCCGTGCAGGTGTGGGACACCTGACACTGGTCGACGCAGACTCCGTGCAACCCTCCAACATCAACCGCCAACTGCCGGCCCTGCACTCCACCATCGGACAGGAAAAAGTCGAAGTCCTGGCCCGGCGCTTCCGCGACATCAATCCCAAGCTCGAACTCACCATCCGGGCTGAATATTTGACCGAAGAAAGCATTCCAGCCTTGCTTGACAACGTCCACTTCGACTTCATCGTCGACGCCATCGACACCATTACACCCAAGTGCAGCCTCATAAGCGAAGCTTGGCAACGCCACATCCCCATCGTGTCCAGCATGGGTGCAGGCGCCAAACACGATCTGACTAAAATCCGCTTCGCCGACCTCTGGGACACCTACCACTGCGGACTGAGTAAAGCCGTGCGCAAACGCTTGCAGAAAGCAGGACCGAAGCGGAAACTCCCCGTCGTGTTCAGCATCGAACAAGCCGACCCGCACGCCGTAGTCCTCGTCGAAGGAGAACGCAATAAAAAATCCACAGTCGGCACCGTGAGCTACATGCCCGCCGTCTTCGGCTGCTATCTTGCACAATATGTAATCGAACACTTATGATAGAACTCCGAGGAATCACCAAGAGCTTCGGCTCGCTCCAAGTGTTGAAGGGTATAGACCTTGACATCGGACATAAAGAAATCGTCAGCATCGTCGGACCAAGCGGTGCCGGAAAAACCACCCTGCTGCAAATCATGGGGACACTTGACAAGCCGGACAACGGCACACTGCATATCGACCGTGTCGACGTGGAACGACTGAACGGAAACGAACTCGCACGCTTCCGCAACCTTCACATCGGGTTCGTGTTCCAATTCCACCAACTGCTGCCAGAGTTTACGGCACTCGAGAACGTCATGATACCGGCCTACATCGCCGGCCTGAAGCAAAAACAGGCCGAAGCCCGGGCACACGAGCTGCTCGACTTCATGGGGCTGGCTGACCGCGCGACACATAAGCCCAACGAACTGTCGGGAGGAGAAAAACAACGGGTTGCCGTGGCACGGGCACTGGTCAACCACCCGGCTGTCGTGCTGGCTGACGAACCATCGGGCAGCCTCGACACACAAAACAAGGCGGAACTCCATCAACTCTTCTTTCATCTGCGCGACACGTTCGACCAGACCTTTGTCATCGTGACCCACGACGAAGAACTGGCACGGCTCACCGACCGGACCATACACATGGTCGACGGCCGTATCGAACAGACGACACACCCAGCTTCACAACCTCAAACATAACTATCCAACCTCTTAAACTACACAAATCATGCACGTACGATTAGGACGATACAACCAACTGGAAGTCGTGAAAGAAGTCGACTTCGGTGTTTATCTTGATGGAGGCGACGACGGTGAAATCCTGTTGCCGGCCCGCTATGTCCCGGAAGATTGCCAACCGGGAGACATGCTCAACGTGTTCATCTACCTGGACAACGAAGAACGGCTCGTGGCCACCACACTTACCCCTTATGCGCAAGTGGGCGACTTCGCCTGCCTGGAAGTGGCCTGGACCAACCAATACGGGGCATTCCTCGACTGGGGACTGATGAAGGACTTGTTTGTGCCCTTCCGTGAGCAAAAAAACAAGATGGAAAAGGGAGAACGCTACGTGGTACACGTACATCTCGACGAAGACAGTTATCGCATTATGGCTTCCGCAAAGGTGGAACGCTACCTGTCAAACGACATGCCGCCCTACCATCCCGGCGACGGTGTGGAAATCCTGGTGTGGCAACGTACAGACCTGGGCTACAAGGTCATCGTGGACAATCGCTTCGGAGGATTGATTTATGCCACGGACGTCGTGCGTCCGCTGAGTACGGGCACGAAGACGGAAGCCTACGTACGGCAAGTGCGTCCTGACGGCAAAATCGACATCGTCCTCCAGCCCGACGGTCCACGAAAGGTGGACGACTTCGCCGAAGTCCTTCTGGACTACATCCGCCAACACGACGGCTTCACGACATTCCAAGACAAAACTCCCGCCGAAGACATTTATGCGACCTTCGGCGTGAGCAAAAAAACTTTCAAAAAAGCGGTGGGAGACCTCTACAAGAAACACCTTGTGACCCTCGAAGAGGGAGGCATCCGTCTCTGTGAGAAACCACAGAGAAAGCCCCGGCTCAAACCCTGACCGTCCTCCCTTCGCCCCGTTGCGAACGGCTGTTCCTCTCCGAAGGACGGGTGTTCGGTCGCGAAGGACGGTTGTTGTCCGACGGACGGACACTGGGCCGTGAGGGACGATTGTTAGTTGACGGGCGAGTGCTCGGTCTTTGCGGACGTTTGTCATGCGAGGGCCGGGCATTCGGCTTTTGTGGGCGATTGTCGTGCGGCGGGCGGACATCCGGGCGTGACGGACGGTTGTCGTGCGACGGACGAACAGCGGGACGCGACGGGCGGTTGTCATGCGGCGGACGCACAGCGGGACGTGACGGACGATTGTCGTGCGGCGGACGCACAGCGGGGCGTGACGGACGGTTGTCATGCGGCGGACGCACAGCGGGACGCGACGGGCGGTTGTCATACGGCGGACGGACGACAGGACGAGGCGGACGTGAAGCTGGACGGCCGGCTATGCCTGGTCCAAAATCATGACGACGATTGACCGCATAGTGGACATGCCGACTGGGACGAACCCACACACCCGTATAACGCGGATGATGATAACGGTTGCAATAGAACCCATGCACATAATGCGCACGGCTATGCAAGCCCACGTAGGTCAGAAAATTGAGCGGAGCGGCATAATAATAGAAAGCCGGATTGGTGTACACCGAATAAATGCGGATGCGACACACGCGATTGTCCACATAGAGCGGACGATAGAAATAGTCCCGGCTCATGAAACGTTCGAACTGGCCGCGCGTAAGCACATAGCTCAGGTCGTCGTTGCGCAAATCAAGGCTTTCATAATACCGGTCTATAGCGTAAGAATAACCGGTTGCCAAGTCGTCCATCACGAAGCGGACGCTTTCGAAGAAGTCATAGTTGATTTCATACACATCATTGCGCTGCATGCTGCTGAGTCCCAACTCATACGCCATGCGGTCGGTCATGAAACGCGCATTCTCGCGCACTTCCGAAGTGCTCATCGCAGCAAAGGCGGAGGCTGTCCACAGCCAAAAAAGCACCAGCATCAGGCTTATTGTCTTTACTCTTTTCATAGCCATTCTTATTTTATCCGTTCGACTTCAGTTTTTTGTCTGAAGCAAAGATACAAGGAGGAAAATCCTCCGCCAACGTTTTTCCCCTAAAATGCATTAGGGAAATCCCTTTAAACACGGAGGGGCTGTGGCTGTATTTAGGGTCAGAACTTCGTCTCCCCCTCGACGTAGTTTTCCAAATACATGTGCTCCCCGTCAAACACAGCATAAGTGAACGACGTAATCCAGTCGCCCAGGATGAGCATGCGCGTCGTGCGGCTGAGCATCAGGTCCAGCTCGATGTGACGATGGCCGTAGACGAAATAGTTGATGTCAGGATGCAGCTTGAGATAATTCTTCGTATAAAGCACGAGATATTCCCGGTCTTCGCCCATGTAGGGAGGCTCCTTCCCCCCTTCCCGCTTCTGACGGCTGTGTTTGGCCCACTCCAGGCCCAGCTCCATGCTCCAGCGGGGATGGAGGCTGGAAAAGAGGCGTTGCAGCGTGTGGCTGTGAAACATCGCCCGCAGCAGCTTGAAGTTGCGGTCAGGGTCGCCCAGCCCGTCGCCATGGGCCAGATAGAAGAGCTTGCCGTAAATCTCACACGTGAGCGGGGCACGGTGGAGCGTGACGCCACACTCCTTCTCCAGGTAGTCGCCACACCAGATGTCATGGTTGCCCGTGAAAAAATGCACCTCCACCCCGCGGTCGGTCAACTCGGAGAGCTTGCCCAGAAAGCGGGTATATCCTTTGGGCACGACAGTCTTGAACTCATACCAGAAGTCAAACATGTCGCCCAGCAGATAGACCGCTGCGGCGTCGTTCTTAATCTGGTCCAGGAAGTTCACCAGCCGGCGCTCCTGCGTGCGGCTGTGCGGGATGGCACGCGAACCGAGGTGCGCATCCGAAAGGAAATAGACATTCTTCATACGTAAGTCACAAGAATTAAATGAATATGCCCAATTATTTTTTAGACGCGGATGACGCGGATTTAACGGATTCATAATCCCTATGATTCAGTAGGATTTAGTGTCTTATGATAAAAAACAATCCCCTAAATCCGCTTCATCCGCGTCTAAATATTGCATAGACTAAATACGAGTTTCTACTTCACCGGACGATTCTCATGCCGCAGTTTCATACGAATGACGGCATGCGTCGGCAAAGACCTGTTTTCAGAGGAAACCCAGTTCGAGCTTGGCCTCCTCGCTCATCATGTCCTTGTTCCACTCAGGCTCAAAGACGAGATTGATGGTGGCACACTTCACACCCTCGACCGACTCCACTTTCTGGCGGACGTCTTCCATGATGAACTCGGCAGCCGGACAGTTGGGCGCCGTCAGCGTCATGTCGATGGCCGTTTCGCCGTCGTCCTGCACGTCGACCTTGTAGACCAGTCCCAAGTCGTAGATATTCACCGGGATTTCCGGATCATAGACGGTCTTGAGCATTTTGATGATTCGTTCTTCGATAGCCAGTTTTTCGTTTGTATCCATAGGCATGAAAATGAGTTTATGTGCAAACATACATAAAAAATCGCTTCCCCGCGTTGCCCGACGCGAAGAATTACGCTGCGGAGTCCTTTCCGGAGCACCCTAAAGGGTAGCCGGGAGCGGACTCCTTTCCGTCCTCGGGCGGATTCCTTTCCGTCGTCGGCTACCCTCCTTTCCGCTCCCGGCTACCCTTTACAAGGCTTTTCCTCCCTGCCCGGCGAAAAAAAATCCCCGCTACGGCAGTCACGCCATAGCAGGGATTGGGGTCAGATTTTTACCTTATCTGTTGTCTACCTATTGTTTTATTGTCTCCAGCGGGGGTCGCCGACTTCTTCGTCGATTAGATCTTCGTTCGAGAGGGTGAAGTCGCCGTTGGCAGCGTCGACAAAGCCCGGATCGGCCTCGGTAGCAACACTAGCATGGTCACTCGCATGAGCATTAGCCCACAAGTTAGGACAGTTGAAATAATAGTTGTTGCTATATGTTTCTTCAGCCTTCAACTTATCAGCTCTTGCCCATACACCTGAATTCGCATTCGTCGGACTTTCCAAACCAATAGCATAGAATACACAATTCGTAACCACAAGCGTACTGCCATCCTTTTCCACACGGAAGAGGCCCGTGTTATTACTGTCGTCAATCGTCGACAGGTTATAGAATGTACAATTTCTGAAAGCCACGTCTGCAATAACTTGGCAACGTACAAAGGAGCGAATGCCATTGCTGAACGTAGAATTGGTCACAGTCAAAGAAGTCAACGCACCTCCACGCAAGTCAAAGCCGTCGCCTTCGCTATTGGCAACACCGTCTACAATCGTATTGTTCATGACGATAGTTCCGAATGTTCCTTTCTTGTTATTATAAAGAATATGCTTCTTCATATTCCGGATTTCACATCCTTCAATTGTCAATGCGCCCAGATTGCCGGCAGCATCAGTCAACTCGACGATGTTGTCCGTATCCCCAGCACCATTAAATATCAGATTCGTCAAGGATAAAGAAGCAACTTCCGTGGCCACAGTGAAGCGTCCGTGAATCGTCGGTTTGGACACAGCATTACCGGCAATGGCTATAGATTTCGTCAAAGCATAGTCGCCCAGTTCATACGTAGTACCTGTCAAGTAGAGACCTTCTCCACCATCAGCCTCAATGGCTGCTACCAAGTCCTCACCTTCACCAACGATCGTCATACCACCGGTATCTATCTGTGTCGTAAAGGTCACAGTACCACGGGTCTTGTCTCCACGAGTCATCACGGCGGTGTATTCTGTCTCCGGCTCCAAGCCTTCTATATACGCAAAACCATTCGTTATGTCTTCCGGCTGAATCTGATAAACGATGTCGCCCGGAGTAAGCGTAATGATGTCGGCTTCTTCCCCTGCCGGCCAACGAAGGGTGACAGCAAAGGCTTTTATGTCTTCGACTGCCACTGGCTGGAAGATTTGCTCCGCACCGGTTTCGAAATCGGTCTCCACCCATTTGGATTCGGTGATAGCCTCGCCCACGGCTTTCACGCGAACGAAGTATTCCGTCTCGCCTTCCAATCCTTCATAGGTGAAGCTGTTTGTCGTGGCCTCATCCGTGCGCAGAGGCGTGTCGCCCGCGGTCGTGCCCAGGTAAAGCTCCAGCACGTAGCCCGTGGCTTTGTCTACGGCGTTCCACGACACGGTAACATCCACCGCGTTTCGTATCCGCGTGTCAATCTCCGTGGGCGAGAACAGGCGGTCATAATCGACGCTCGTCAGCTCGTCGGGAGCGTCGGAACAGGATGCCACTGCGCCCAGCAGCAAGCATCCGGCTATGTAATTCAAATATTTCTTCATGGTCGTTTACGTCTTTTTATTGATAGTTAGGATAGTTCACCAACATGCCGTTGCTGTTGTCAATGAATACTTGCCAGATGGGCCAGTAGGGACGTGTGTCGGGGTCGTTCACGAAGAGGCCGTTCACTTTGTCGGCCCAAGTGTCTTTTCCAGCCCAAGTCATAGGCTCTTCCACATAGCCAAGCGATGCACCGATTTCGTCGGTTTGACCCAACTCCAAGCCGTAGATTTCCACGGTCTCGCCCGGCACAACATCATCAAACACGAGGCTTTCAGGCTTCGGCTCTGTCTCCACAGTCTGGTAATAAATCTTCTCCGGCAGGGCAGCATACTTGCCGCTGTGGGTGCGCAGGAGTTCCAACTCTTCTTTCGTTGCACGCAATGCACTGCCCAGACGATTCCAGCGGATGAGGTCGGCCTTGCGGAGCATCTCGCCGCAGAACTCCAGACCGCGCTGTTCGATGACAGCTTCGCGGAAAGCATCTCTGCTTGCCGTGGCCTGAGCCATGTAGGCATCTACCTTTTCTGCCGGCAGGGCGCGGTCAAGGATGGGTTTCAGGTATTGTGCAGCTGCTTGCGGGCCGTCCAGCTCGTTGACAGCTTCGGCAGCCATGAGGTAAATGTCGGCGTAGCGCATGTATATCCAGTTCATGCCATCGTCATTGCCATTAGGGATGAAACGAGATGTTACCCATTCATAACGATACTTGCCGAAGTACCATTTGCTCACCTGTAAGGGTGTCTGATAGCCATGCCCGGAGGCATCAGTTGTCCAGCCGTAAGGCACGCAAGTCACATTACGGCGCACGTCTTCAGGGTCGTACTTATAGAAAGCTATCGGCGTAGGGCCAGCTAGTCCGCCATTGACCATGCCGGTGTATTGGTCGGCTTTGTCATGTTTCAGACCAAAATCACGCAATATACGGCCACGGCCGTTAGAGTAAGGTATTTCCCAAAGGGATTCACGTCCGGCAGTCACCGTCTCGGCCATAAGGTCTCTAAACGTCTGTTCGAAATCGCCCAGCGTGTTGCAACCTTGGCCAATGATAGCTGTACACTCGTCCTTGGCAATCTGCCACATGGCATCCTGTGCCAAACGCGGGTCATTGCTCAAACGGGTGGTGCCGTCGGCACGCTGCGAATAACCGCCTGCCCAAAGGGCAATGCGGGCACGAAGTCCCTTTACGAAAGCCTTGCTCACACGCTCCACAGTGTTGGTGGTCGATGTCTCGTTAGGCCAAGCCACCATCTCCTCGGCGCGATAGAGGTCATCGAGCAGACGGACGTAGATGGAATCCTTGTCCGTGCGGGCAATATACATGGTCTCAGTGGTCAACGGCTCAAAGCGCATGGGCACGTCGCCCCACATCTTTATTAAATCACTATAATAGATAGCGCGGTAGGTCAAGGCTTCGCCAAGAAGCTGGCGGAAGTCGGGGTCGTTCATGTCAGCGTAAGTCTCCAAGCCACGGATAACGAGATTGGCTTTCTCAATGCCCTCGTACATCATCGCCCAGAGGTTATCGTCTTTGTTCATCTGCCCGTTGAGTGAAGTGGCCGAATAGTTGGTGAGTTGGGCTTTCTCATCGGTAGCAGTTCCGCCATCGTTCCACCACTCCATGTCGGTGTTTGTACCATAGAAGGAGAAACGTCCGCGGTAGTTTACTTCTCCAAAGGAATTGGTGATGCCCAGCACGGCATTCTCAGCCAGCGTGTAGTTCGAGAACACCACCGACTCATCGGTCGCAGAGATGGTGGGCGCATCCAGAATGTCGTCGCAAGAAGTCATTGCCCCCGTCAGGAGGAAAAGCGACGCATAGATATATTTGTTCATTCTCATCATGCTATTGTTCATTTAAAAATAGGTTAGAAACTGAGGTTAAGACCAAAGACGAACGAGCGGCTCTTCGGATAAGCGGAGTAGTCCACGCCCGGAGTCAGGTTGGTCTTGCGGCGGGTCGACACTTCGGGGTCTGCGCCGGAATAGCTTGTCCAGCAGAAGAGGTTGTAGCCCGTCACGTAGAAGCGCAGGTTCTGAATCCTCACTTTGCTAAGCAGCGATTTCGGCAGGGAATAGCCCAGCGTCAAGGTGCTCAGGCGCAGGAACGAGCCGTCTTCCACAGCCCAATCAGAGAGGAAGAAACGCTGCATGTAGGGCGACCACATGGTGGTGTTGGCGTTCATGGCAGCCAGCTGTTCGGGGTCGTTGCAGAGCGTGCCGTCGGGGTTGAGGTTAGTCCAACGCTTGCCGTCGGCCATCTCGGTGGTCATGTTGCGGTACTTGGTGCCGGCCGTCGAGGTGTACTCTATCTTGTTGGCGTTGTAGATGTCGTTGCCATAGCTCCAGTTGAAGTTAGCCGAAAGATCGAAGTCGTAGACGCGCATGTTCATGCCGAAACCACCGGTGTGTACAGGGTTGGCATTGCCCACGACTTCTTGGTCGCCGGCATTCACAAGACCTTCACCCGTGAGGTCTTTCAACTTCACCGTACCGGGACGGAGGTCGCCGACCACAGGCGAGGAATCTACCACGTCGTCACGCAATATCCACCGGTGATTTACCTCATCATAGCCCGTGAAGTCGGATACCTCATAACGTCCGTCGTTGCGGTAGCCGTACATCTGGCCCACTTCGCCGCCCACGGCTACAAGGAAGTCGCCTGTGATGTCGGAGTTCCATTTGGTAGTCTCAGTGAAGTCGTTCATCATGCCGAGCGACTTGATTTCGCTCTTGTTGAAGCTGATGTTGGCGTTGAAGTTCAATCCGAAGTTGGGTTTGTTCACAGCCACCCAGTTGATGGTAGCTTCAAAACCGCGGTTGGCGGTCTCACCCATGTTGCGGTATTGACCTTCGTAGCCGGTACCGGCTGTGCGGAACAGGATGAGCAGGTCTTTCGTGGTGTTCCAATAGTATTCCAACGAACCGTTCAAACGACCTCCGAAGAGGGTGTAGTCCAAACCGAGGTTGCGGGTGATGGTGGTCTCCCACTTCAGGTCGGGGTTATACATGTTGGCAGAAGGAGCCCAAATGATGTCGGTCGTGTTAAGGAAGTTCGTAGCCGACGAAGCCCACGTCTGCACAATCTGCCCGCCGGGGATGTTGTTGTTTCCGGCTGTACCGTAGCTGAAACGCAGTTTCAAATCGTCCAACCACGAGCGTGTGTCTTCCATGAACGGCTCGGCAGAGATACGCCATGCCACGGCTGCGGAGGGGAAGAAGCCCCAACGGTTGCCCTCGGCAAACTTGGAAGAGCCATCGGCACGGAAGGTAGCCGAAAGGAGGTACTTGCTATCGAAATCGTAGTTCACACGACCGAACCAAGAGAACAGGATATCATTGGGCGAATAGTAGTCGTTCACCTCGTAGGGGTGACCTTGCGTGGTGAGCGTGAAGCAATCGTTGGCGTCGAAGCCCAAGGGGAAGCCTTGCAAGTTGTTGGTCATCTCGCGCTCCTTGGTGATGATGTATTCCTGGCCCACCATCATGTTCAGGTGATGGCGGCTGTCCTTGGCAAAGAGTTTCTCGAAGTCGTAGCTCAAGGTGTTGGTGTTGCGCAGGGTGTTGCGCTCGGTTCCGGTGAGCACGATGGCGGGCATGTTCTTGTAGCCGTCGCTCACGCGCTCACGGACATAATAAGTAGTAGGCCCGTAGTAGCGGTTGTCGTCATTGTCATATGTATCCCATCCGAACTCAGTCTTGAATTGGAAGTTCTTGAAGATTTCCCACGTGAAGCTGCCATTGATGTTCCACGTTTCGCGGCGTTGCAGACGGTCGTTGTCGCGCACGGACTCCATCGGGTTGTAGAGGTTGAAGTCCGGGTCAGTCGCATCTGCTGCAGCATCAGTCAGTCCCTCGATGGGGAACGGGGTATAGAGGATAGCATTCTTCAGACGGGAGTCGGAGCTGGAGTATTCGTTTTGCTCATTCATACCACCACCGGTCACCTTGCGCTTGGCATAACGCACAGAGAAATCGAGCTTCGTGTTCTTGGTCGGCTTCACGTTGAGCTTCAGGCTGAGGTTATCGCGCACAAAGTCGGACATCTGCATGATGGCCTTATCGTCCATGTGAGAGTAGTTGAAGGAAAACTTCATCTTGTCTGAACCGCCGCTAATGCTCAAGCTGTGGTTAAAAGTCGTACCGGTACGGCCAAACACAATGTCCTGCCAGTCATTGGTGTCTACGTTATTATATAGGTCAATGTCTTGCCAGTTGCCGAAGTACTGAGTGTACTGTTCAGGGTTCATCGGGTCTTCAGCTGTCTGGTTGTTGAGCAAAGCCAGTTCGTACTGCCACTTGGCGTAGTCGGCGGGGTTCAACACATCGAGCTTGTCGGCCAGCTTCTTGACGGAGATATAGGCATTGTAGTTAACATTGATTTTGCCTTCCTGGCCGCTCTTGGTGGTCACGATGATTACACCGTTGGCACCACGCGAACCGTAGATGGCAGTCGAAGAGGCGTCTTTCAACACGGTGATGTCCTCAATGTCGGTCGTCGGGATATCACTGATATTATCCACCGGGAAGCCGTCGACGATGTAGAGCGGGTCGTTGCTCTGGGTAATGGAGCCGCCACCGCGCACGCGGATTTTCATCTCAGCGTCGGGCGAGCCTTCAGTCGTGGTGATTTGCACACCGGCCAGCTTGCCTTGCAGGGCCTCCACTGCCGAAGCCACAGGCACGGCTACCAACGCATCAGCATCTACGGTGGCCACAGAGCCGGTGATGTCTTTCTTCTTCACCGAACCGTAACCGATGACCACGACCTCTTCGAGGCTTTGGGCATCCTCACGCAGCGTGATTTTCAACGGAGCATTACCTGCACCGACGCGTGCTTCTTCAGTCACGTATCCGATATAAGAAAAGACGAGCGTGCTTCCTTGCGGCACATTGGCCAGCTTGAAGTTGCCGTCAAAATCGGTGATGGCGCCTTGCTTGGCACCCTTCACTTGCACGCTTACGCCAATCAAGGGTTCGCCTGTCGGGTCAGTCACCGTACCCGTCACGCTCTTGCCTTGCGCGAAAGCCAACAGGCAGCATAGGCTCATCAAGAGAGTCGCCGCCCATCTTCCAATTAGACTTTTTTGATTCATAAGCAGAGTTTTTTGGTTGTTGATTTAAGTTTGCTAAATATTCTTCTTTTTAGTATCCAATAACAGATGAACACACATGCAAATATAAGCTAATAAGCCTTCACACCGGGAGGACTATTCGCTTAATAGGGTGGACTATTTTTAGGAGAAGAGAAAAATCCACTTTTGATGTACACGTTTTTTCACACTCCTGTCTCTACCACTTCAGAACGACCTTTCTATCATCTTTAGAACCCCCGTTCCATGCGTTTTAGGACCGGGGTTCTATGACTCTCAGGAAAGGGATACTGTCAGGCGGGGAAAGCTCCGGACACCAGTTCGTTCAAATAGACTTCCAGATTCGTATAATGCGGATTCAAATTGTAGATAGCTCCGTCGGCAGGGTCAGACGGATTCAGGCCGTGGGCTTTTTCCCACTCATCAGGCATGCCGTCGCAATCCGTATCCGCCGGAGCAGGCATGGAGCGATATTCACCCCATCCGCCCACGTCCGAAGGCTGATCGATGATGCCTAACGTGCTGCCGTGCGAACCTTCGTAGGTGTATGTTCCCCTGCGCACTTCGTCTACGATGCGTGCATCGTGCTTGTCGCGCTTATAAGAAGCTCCGGCATGAAGAAGCACCGACTCGTAGGCGTCCCACGTGGGTTGCAGTGTGGTGTGCTCGGCGATGTCGAAAGCCTCCGCGGCGAGCAACTCGCTTTTCGGAGCAAAATCATCCTTAACAACCAGTCCGGCTGTGTTGTCCTCATTCACTTTCATGATGGCCTTACGCTTCTTTTCCGTAAGTCTGTCGCAAGTGGGGTCAATGTAGTTTCCTTTAAAATAAAAAACGCCATGTGTACCTTTTTTGTTCTCATTTTTCCCATCATCGGCATACGCCGTAAAAAGACGGTTGCATGATGCTTTTAAAGATGTGTACGGACCGGGCTTATAATAGTTGTTCAGGAAGTTATAGGAACCTCCCTCACCGGCATACGCGCTACCATAATTATAGATGACGTTGTTGAACAACTCCACGCGCTCGTCCTCAGGCTTGCCCGTATAGCGGCTGCCGCAGAGGCGCGGCGTGCGGTTTGTGTGATGTGCCAGGAGGTTGTGGTGGAAGGAAGCAGTCTGCCCGCCCCAGATGCCGCCATAGCCGTGCTTGCCTTTCTCGTGGATGGAGTTGGCGAGGCTCTCGCTGATGATGCACCACTGGAGGGTGAAGTCGCGATTGTCGTAGAACGTGGCACACTCGTCGGTGCTCCAGCTCATGGAGCAATGGTCGATGATGATGTTGCGGTGACCGGTGAAGCCGTTCATCGCGTCGTCGCCCTTCTGCTTGATGTCAGCTCCCATGCGCGAACGGATGAAGCGGATAATGACATTGTCGGCCGACACGCCGAGCGTGTAGTTCTTCAGGCAAATGCCGTCGCCGGGAGCCGTCTGGCCGGCGATGGTCAGGTCGCCGTGATTGATTTTCAACGGTTCAGTCAGTTCGATGATGCCGCTCACGGCAAACACGATCGTGCGCGGCCCTTCTTTGCGGATGGCCCAGCGAAGTGTCCCCTCCGAACCGTCATCAGCCAGGGAGGTCACCGTGTAAACCTTTCCACCGGCTCCTCCGGTGGTGTATTTTCCAGCACCGTCAGCTCCGGGAAAGGCCGGCACAGCCGAACGGTCGGGCGTGGGATAGGTCTTCAGTCCTTGTGCTCCTGCGACCGATGCAGCCAGGAGCAACCCGCAAGCGAGGATAATGGAGTTTTTCATGTTTGTATGCTTTTATGTTGCGACGCAGATTTTAATCATTCAGTCCCATCAGGCTTTCCACCAGGCTGTTCATGTAGACTTCCAGGTTCGTGTACGAATCACTCAGCGCGTAGCCTGCACTGTCGTCTTTCGACGGGTCGAGACCGCGTTTCTTCTCCCAGTCGTCGGGCATCCCGTCTCCGTCCGAATCTGCCGGCGCTTCGCCGGTGTAAACAGGCCAGCCGCCCACGTCCGAGGGGTCGTCTATGAAACCGTACCCACTACCGTTGCTGCCGGAAGCCGTGTAATCACCGTCGCGCACATTCTTCACCACACGCTCGTCCACGGCATCGCGTTTGAGCGAAGCTCCCGCGTATCTCAGCACAGATTCATACGCATCGGCAGCCGACTGGGTGTAGTCCGCGGCATCATCCGTGATGGAAAACTCGGCAGCGGCAAGCAGCTTGTCCGGCTTGATGAAGTCGTTTTTGGCCACAATGCCTTTCGTGTTGTCGGCATTCACCTCGGCAATGCTCTCCAGACGATTCTTGTTGTCCAGCACCGAACCGTCGAAATAATTGCCGCTCACATAGAACGAGCCATACGTACCCAATTCGTTTTTCGAGCTGTTGCCGCCGTCGTCAGCGTATGCCGTGAAGATGTGGCTGCAAGCATTGCCGTTCGTGCTCTTCAGGTAAGGGCCGGGCTTGTAATAGTTGTTCACGAAGTTATAAGAACCACCCTGACCGCCGTAAGCACCTTCGCCGCCCCAGTTATAGATGACATTGTTGCGCAGGTCGACCTTTTCCTCGTCGGGCTTTCCCGACGAACGGCTGCCGTCCAGGCGAGGCGTGCGGTTGGAGTGATGTGCCAGGAGGTTGTGGTGAAAAGTTGCAGGCGAACCGCCCCAGATGCCACCGTAGCCGTGGTCGCCCTTGGCGTGGAGCGACTTGGCCAGGCTCTCCGTGACGATACACCACTGCATGGTGAAGTTCTTATTATTATAAAAGGACGCACATTCGTCGGTGCTCCAGCTCATGGAGCAATGGTCGATGATGATGTCGCTGTAGCCCCGTCCCCAGAAAGCGTCCGAGCCGTCGGCTTCGCTCCCCGTCAGGGCGTCGGCTCCCATACGGAAGCGCATGAAGCGCACGATGACATTGTCGGCATTGATGACGACCGAATGATTTTTCACGCAGATGCCGTCGCCGGGAGCGGTCTGTCCGGCGATGGTCAGGTCGCCTTCCTGTATTTTCAGTTCGCGTTGCAGCTCGATGATGCCGCTCACGCGAAACACCACGGTGCGTGCCCCTTTCTGGCTGACAGCCCATCGGAGCGTACCCTCCGAACCGTCATCGGCCAGCGAATTGACGACAAGCACCCGCCCTCCGGCACCTCCCCGCGTATAGCGTCCGGCACCGTAAGCACCGGGAAAGGCATCCACTTTCGTACGGTCGGGAACTTCCTCGTCCGGCACATCTTGCGCCGGTCCGTCCTGTCCGGGCTCAGTTTGTTCCTGTTTGTCCGTCATGGGGTCATCGCTCGTGCAAGCCACACCGGCCAACAGGCAGGCACAGCACATTACTGTCAACATGTATTGTTTCATTCTTCTTGCAACCATTATTTATTTTCATCCACACTAACCACGTCTCTTTCATGGCAAGGAAAAGGTGTGCCACAATGAAAAGAATCAAGCTCCTGGAGAGCTCCGCGTCTCTGTGAATCCGCTTCTTTTCTTTTTATGACACACCCTTTTTACTCAACCATAACCTTATTTCCATGAAAAAAACAACGCTACAAAGATAGATGCACGACCACCATGCCCTCAAATAATATCTATCGGAAGTGGTGGACTTTTTATTCCGGACGCCCGTCTCCGACAAATAGTCCACCATTTCGCCAAATAATCCTCCCTCCACACAGGACAAAAGCCGGACATCGGAAGCGCCGAATCCGGTCCGGACTGTCCCTTAAGGGCGTCCATGAGCGGAAAGGAGGGTAGCCGACGACGGACTCCTTTCCGCTGTCGGCTACCCTCCTTTCCGTGGTCAGACGGGATTCAGCATCGAGATTAAGCACACAGAACCCCACGCACAACGTATTTATTTTCTGACTTATAACCCATCTTCTCCGCGTCTCGGTGTCGGATTTTCCTGATTGGCATTCTCCCATTCGAACCCGCTGCATGACACAAACGGGCACATAAAAACAGGGAACTTCCCAGCTCCCTGTCCTTAATCTTTAACCTAAACCTTAACTATGAAAAAATCTAATGTTTTTTCACGTCTCAAAATTGCAAAATAGAAGTCATTAAGTCAAGTTTTGAAGTCATAATCTTCAACCTTTTAATATTAATTAATAATTAGACGCTATTAAAATCACACTTTCAAGAGGCATTACGGTTATGAATTAGCAGTAAGAACCCGTTTTGACTGTCTATCCGTAAGCAAGGCGGCAGAGAGGCAAACCACGAAAAGGCGCTTTTTTGAAGGAGGTTTGCCCGCGAGTGATTATCTTTGCAGGCAAATCAAATCCATTAACCATGCCCACCAGGAGTCAGACAGCCATGCTGTCCTTTCGTGACTGCCGGTGCGCATTAACTTCAAAAAATCATATTACATCATGACGCAAGAACAAGGAGCAGACTTAAAATCTGCAACTGCGGACAAACTTTTGTTCATTGAGACCTACGGCTGCCAGATGAACGTGGCAGACAGCGAAGTCGTGGCTTCGGTGATGAAAATGGCCGGCTACCAAGTGTGCGACCGGCTCGAAGACGCCGACGCCGTGTTTCTGAACACATGCTCTATCCGCGACAACGCCGAACAGAAAATCCTGAACCGGCTGGAAGCGCTCAACGCCCTGCGCAAGAAGAAGGGCGGACTCATCATCGGCGTATTGGGCTGTATGGCCGAACGGGTGAAGGACGAACTTATCGCCCATCATCACGTCGACCTTGTGGCAGGTCCCGACGCCTACCTGACCCTGCCAGACCTCATCGCATCGGCCGAAACCGGCGAAAAGGCCATCAACGTCGAACTGTCGACGACGGAGACCTACCGCGATGTCATCCCCTCGCGCATCTGCGGCACGCACGTGTCGGGCTTCGTCAGCATCATGCGCGGGTGCAACAACTTCTGCCACTACTGCATCGTCCCCTACACGCGCGGACGCGAACGTAGCCGCGACGTGGCGAGCATCCTGGGCGAAGTGGCCGACCTCGTGCAGAAAGGCTACAAGGAAATCACCCTGCTGGGACAAAACGTGAACTCCTACCACTTCGAACAGGGAAGCGACATCGTCACCTTCCCCGTCCTGCTGCGCCGCGTGGCCGAGTCGGCCCCGGGCGTGCGCATCCGCTTCACGACCTCACACCCCAAGGACATGAGCGACGAGACCCTCCGCGTCATCGCCGAAGTGCCGAACGTCTGCCGCCACATCCACCTGCCCGTGCAGAGCGGCAGCAACCGCATCCTGAAGCTGATGAACCGCAAATACACCCGCGAGTGGTATCTCGACCGCGTGGCAGCCATCCGCCGCATCATCCCCGACTGCGGCCTGAGCACGGACATCTTCTCCGGCTACCACTCGGAGACGGAGGAAGACCACCGCGAATCACTCTCGCTCATGGAAGAATGTGCCTACGACTCGGCCTTCATGTTCAAATACTCCGAACGCCCCGGCACATACGCCTCCAAACACCTTCCCGACGACGTGCCCGAGGAAGTGAAGATACGCCGACTGAACGAAATCATCGAACTCCAGACCCGCCTCTCGGCCGAAAGCAACCGCCGCTGCATCGGCCGCACGTATGAAGTGCTGGTCGAGGGCGTGTCGAAACGCTCGAAAGAACAGCTCTTCGGCCGCACGGAGCAAAACAAAGTCGTCGTGTTCGACCGCGGCACACACCGCATCGGCGATTTCGTCAACGTGCGCATCACGGATGCCAGCTCAGCTACGCTGAAAGGGGAAGCTGTAGAATAAAAATAACCTTCATACAGACCCGGGAGGGCGTGTCGTCCGGATGAAAATCCGCATGGCACGCCCTCTTCTTCACCATCCCGTCCCATACCACAGTCGTATATAATATGTATAAGTAGATGCTCATAATTAGTTTATACCATCCGGCATTTATTCTTTCGACGCGGATGACGCGGAAAACGCGGATTATTTCTGTCATGATGCCGAACCTGTGAATTACAAATCCGCGCCATCCGCGTCATCCGCGTCAAAGAAATTGCCGGATATATTCATTGAACCCAAATCGGTTCATTAGGCTTTGAGACGATTTTCTGATTTATGCCAGGCAGGGAAAAACTTTTTGTAGAAATTCAAAACAGCTTCTTAATTCACACATCACGACATATCCTGCCTCCGACACACCTTTATATATAGGAAACATCAGAACGGTCACGCAAGCCCTAAAGCCCTCAAATGTTAAAACACTCTCCAGTACCCTACATTTCCTTAATCATAATTTGTAAGTTTCCTATATTTATACGTACCTTTGGCCTACTACAAATCTCAAATCCATGAACAGAGAGAATTCAAAACACAAGCGACTACTGGACAAAGCCTTTGCTACGAAGAGCTATCAAGCTAAAAGCAAAGCAACTACGCCTACAATAGGGGAGGGGGATTTTTTAATAACACCTCATCTTCGAACCATCACAGCTACCTACAACAGCCGTCAGGCATCCATTCCCATCCTTTTTTCCATACGCAAATCTTTTTTTTCCGATATACCTTCTTTCGTTGCATCATGCAAACGGAACAGGTCGTCGTATCCGTTATCAAACGTAAGCGCATTCGCAGCTAAATCATTATTCATTATACTTTCAAACCTAAAACCTTCAGCTTATGAACAAAAAATTTCTTTTGCTCATCCTTCTCATTTTGCCCTTGCTCAGCATCCAGGCAAATGAAAAGGTGAAGACAACGCTTAGTTGTCAAATTTACGACTACCGGGGAGAGATGATTTACTACGACTGCGTGCAGACACCTTTCATCAGAGCCGAATTTCACAATAACCCAGGAGAGAGCCACGTCTATGAGTTCGAGACAGACGACATAGTCACCCTCATCGTGAACGGGCGCGAACAGTTCGTCATGCAACCGGGCGACAGCCTGCATGCAACCATCCGGTATGGAGAAAACGGACGTCCGGAGGATGTGAAACTCAGCGGCAGCGAACGCGCCGTCAAGCAAAACAACCTGCGCCGCGACCTCAAACAAATCCAGTTGTCCATGCGTTACAAGACACAATTACTGGCCTGCATCGCCATCGACACGAAACCGGCCGACCGTTTTCGCGAATCGCAAACGTTCTGGGAAAAAGCCAACAAGCTCATAAAGCTGGAATCCTCACACTGTTCGGCCGACTTCCTCAACTACCTCTATGCCGAATACGAAGCCATCGTCTATGGCTCTTACATCGAATATCCGCCTCTGTATGCAGATACCCGTCATGTGCCTATCGAGAAACAAGGCATCGGCGACTACTGGAACATCATCAATGACTACCAGCCCCGTGCCGACCTCGCTTCGTTGCGCTGTATGCCTTATAGCGAATTCCTCATCTTGTATTGCTTCTATAAACGCACGAAGGAAGCACACGCCGCAGGAAAGACCTACACCCGGCCCAATTCCCTGGAAGGCTTATACAAGGAACTGTCGACTTTCTTCGATGGAAACCAACGCGACGCAACGCTGTTCCTGATACTCTCGGACTACATCCGCAACGGAAAAGAAATCGAAAAAGTGGAACCTTATCTAAAGGAATACAAGGAAAAGTATAATCTGAACAAAGAGTATGCTGCAATCCTTGATTCACTCATGCAATAACCCCATGCCTTCCGGGCATCCATCACATCATAGACTAAAAGAATAAAAAAAACATTTTAACCTAAAAAACCTCTGAGAGATGAGAAAATTCAAAAGATTAGTTCCCATCTTGAGTTTATGTCTGTGCACAAGTATTGGCATGACAGACACTCTGATGGCACAAAACGTAGCACAAGAGCGAGCCTACAAGAATGAAAAAATCAGTGTTCGCATCAGTAATGAACCTCTAAGCAAAATCATCGAACGAATAGCCCAACAAGCTAAAGTGAAGATAAACCTGCAAGGCGTCACATTGCTAGGCATCGACCAACCAACGACCATCAACGCGACCGACAAACCTCTGGATGAAATCTTGCGCGACTTGCTCAAAGAGCAAAACGTGCATCTACGCTACGAGCCGGGACGCCACATCTACATCGAGCCGGCCGGCGTCAGTGACAATGAAGTCGGACAGATGATTCCCGTGCAGGGCGTGGTGCGTGGCGAAGACGTCGACGACGTGCTCATCGGTGCCACCGTCATCATCACCGACGGCAGCGGCAACAGCACAGGCATGGGGTGTGTGACCAACGCCGATGGCAAATTCACCATCAACGTCCCGCGCAAACAGTCCATCAAAGTGTCCTACATCGGATACAAAAGCCAGTCCGTGCAAATCCTCAGACCGGAAAGCGACCTGAAAATCACCCTGAAGGCCAACACCGTCGACATGGACCAAGTGGTCGTGACCGGTATCAGCAAACGAAGCAAGAACAGCTTTACCGGCAACTATGTCACCGTGAAAGGTGACGAACTGCGCAAAGTGAGTCCGACGAACATCCTGCGCGGCCTGCAGTTCTTCGACCCCAGCTTCCGCATCGTACAAAATAACAACCGCGGCTCAGACCCCAATGCCCAAATGGATTTCCAAATCCGTGGAGATCAAAGTTTAGGAAACTTAAACTCGGAAGCCAACAGCATGGAGCTTATGCTGGACAACGTGTCAAGCCGCCCCAATGTACCGTTGTTTGTCCTCAACGGATTTATCGTGCCCATCAGCAGAGTCCTCAATCTCGACCCTGAACGCGTCGAAAGCATCACCATCCTGAAAGACGCAGCAGCCACAGCCATCTATGGTTCGAAAGCCGCAAACGGCGTCATCGTCGTAGAGACCAAAATAGCACCGGACGGAGCCTTGTCCGTGTCCTATAGCGGAAACTTCACCGTGCAAACCCCGGACCTGACAGACTACAACTTATGTAACGCAGCCGAAAAGCTGGAGCTCGAATGGATGGCTGGCATCTATAGCCCGACCAACAACACGGAAATGAACAACTACAACCGGTATAAGCGCAACGTGCTTGCCGGCGTCGACACATACTGGCTCTCACAGCCCCTGCGCACAGCTTTTGTCCAAAACCATTCTCTCACCGCCGCAGGAGGTACGGACGTGTTCCGCTACACCTTGGGAGTCAACGCAGGATTTACTCCGGGCGTCATGAAAGGTTCGTCCAACACGAACAAAAGTGTCAACCTGAACATGTCGTACCAAAAGAACGACCTGACCGTAGGAGCAGACCTGACCCTGACCGAAAGCAACGGAGAGAATTCACCTTACGGCTCGTTCTCCAGCTATTCAGAAGCCAACCCTTACTATCAGATGAAGAATGCCGACGGCGAATATGAAAAAGTGCTTGACGACAAAGGACTGGGTTCCGGTGTCTCAAACCGAACCATCTACAACCCGCTCTACGACTCACAATTCAAGGCACGCAACGAGACCAACAACATCAACATCGCCGCACAGCTCAACGCTGAATACATGCTATTGAAAAACCTGCGTCTCACCGCCAACTTGTCATACACCCGAGGCATGGCCCGTACGGAAGCATTCTATCCCGCAGGCCTGACAGAATTTGACGACGAGCAAGACCTGACCCGCAGAGGACGCTATGAAAAGAGCACCGGAGACTTGACCTCGTGGTCGACTGACCTCGGCATCAACTATAACTGGCAGCTGAACAAACACCTGGTCAGCCTCTTCGGTAACTGGACAGTCAATGAAGACACCAACAACAGCGTCGACCTTGTCGGCCGGGGCTATCCGGACGAACACATGGACGACTACATCTTCGGTTACGACACAGACACCCGTCCAGCCGGTTCGGAAGAGACCTCACGCGCCATGGGACTGACAGGACAGTTCTCATACAGCTACGACAACAAATATTCGTTTGACTTCAACGTCCGTGCCGACATGTCGTCACGCTTTGGCTCGGACAACCGCATGGAGCCGTTCTGGTCAGCCGGTGTCCGCTGGAACGCTTATCGGGAAAAATGGCTTGAAGGCCGCGTGTCAAACCTCGTGTTCCGCGCATCATACGGTGTGACCGGCTCGCAAAACTATGAACCCTATCAAGCCATCGAATTCTATTCATTCAGCAACAGCATGAAGCCTTACACCTCGTTCAATGTTCTTGGTGCCCTCTTGCAAGGCCTCAACAATTCCGATTTGAACTGGTCGACCGTGAACAACCTGAGCCTGGGTGTGGATCTCGGATTCTGGAAAAACCGGATAAACATGAGCTTCAACTACTATAACAACATCACCAACGAAATGCTTGTCCAGTATGACTTGGCTCCCTCCACCGGATTCTCCTCACAGACCGTCAACGCGGGAGAACTGCAAAACAAGGGTTTCGACGTATCGCTGAATGTGATTGCCTTCCAAGATCTTCAACGGCAGATTTTCTGGACTGTGGGCGTAAACGCCAACCATAACAAGAACACAATCCGCAAAATCTCCAACTGGCTACAAGCACTGAACGAAGAGCAACTGGCCAGCGAGGGCGCTCCGCTGCCCACTTATCAGGAAGGACACTCCACAACGACCCTCTACACGGTTCGTTCCTTGGGTATCGACCCCTCCTCGGGCCAGGAAGTCTACTTGACGCGCGACGGGAAAAAGACCTTCACCTGGAATGCCCTGGACAAAGTTCCTGTCGGCGACACCAACCCCAAAGTGAGCGGTGCCATCAACACCTCCTTCAACTGGGGCGACTTCTCGCTGTCCATGAACATGACCTACAAATGGGGCGGCATTGCTTACAACTCCACGCTCGTGGACAAGCTTGAGAACCGAAACATCGCCTACAACACAGACCGCCGTGCCTTGACCAGCCGATGGCTGCAACCCGGCGATGTCGTACGCTACAAAGCGCTGAACAGAGAAGGCTCACAGACTCCTCAAAGCACCCGTTTCATCATGGACGACAATGAGCTCAACATGTCAAGCATCTCAGTCGGCTACCGTTTCCGCGACGACAAATATGCATTCCTGAGAAAGTGCAGCATCAGTGCGCTCAACCTCAACTTCAACACCACGGACCTGGCCCGCTGGTCAACCATCGAAATGGAACGCGGACTTGATTATCCGTTTGCACGCTCTTACACCATGACTCTATCCATCATTTTCAAATAACGACATAACACTCTATGAATTTATGAAAACCAATAAACTAACTATTATATGCTGCACGGCGCTATCCTTATTTCTAAGCGCATGCTCTGACTGGTTTGACATCAGCCCAAAGACCGATGTTAAAGCGGAAGACTTGTTCGAGACGGAAAGCGGATTCCAAAGCGCATTGGCTGGTATTTACATAGCCATGACAAACCAAAATTCTTATGGTGCCAATTACACCTTTGGCCAACTGGACAAAATGGTGCAATACTATGACCGTACTCCCGGCGGACAGCAAGTTGACCCGTCCGTCATATTCCAATACGACGAAGAAAACCAAACGTACAACAGCAAGCAAGTGCTCGCCAACATGTGGAGTTCGTCATACAACCTCATAGCCAACGCCAACAACTTGCTGTCATGGCTTGACAAAAACGGCGAACGAGTCATCCGTTCCGAAGAAGAACGCGACATGATACGAGGCGAGGCCTTGGCCTTGAGAGGATTCCTGCATTTCGACCTGCTGCGCCTGTGGGGACCATTCTATCGTTCTGACTCCACGGCCCTTTCCATCCCTTATCGCCTCGTTGCCGATGCCAGCCGTCAGCCGTTGCTCCCGGCCAATCAAATCGTCAGCAACATCCTGGCAGACCTTTCAACTGCCCGCGAGCTGCTAAACTTCGAAAAGGGAACGTCACTGGCCGACAGCGACCGGCGTTTTCGCTTGAACTACTATGCCATCACAGCCCTCATGGCCCGTGTTTGCAACTACCGCAACGACAAAGCCAGCGCCTTGGCCTATGCTGAAGAGGTCATCAACGACTGCGGGCTCGGCCTGATGGACAACTGCCGCACCAGCCCTGCGCTGTTTGGTGAAACCATCTTCGCCATCAACATCTATGAGATGTCCGATACGTACAGTTCATTGTGGGCCGTAGGACCGACATTCAACACACAACTCTCGCTCACTCAGACGAAGCTGGCCCAAATCTTCGAGACCTCAGGCGTGGGCAGCAACGACATGCGTGCACGCCGGAACGAAGGTTTCCTGACATATGACGACACCAATGAAGCCATTTCCCGTAAATACATCACAAACGAGGATCAAGAGCTTCCTTTGATACGCTTGTCCGAGATGTATTACATCATGTGCGAATGTTCTCCTCTGAATACGGCTGCTGATTACATCAATGAAGTACGCCAAAAAAGAGGTATCTCACGGTCGTACAACTATTCATTTATCAACGAACAAGAACGGCTCGAAGCACTCAACCTGGAGTATCGCAAAGATTTTTATGCCGAAGGTCAGTATTTCCACTTCCTCAAGCTCCACGAAATGAGTACCTACCTCAACTGCCCGATTGCCAGCGGCATGACAGCCAGACAGTATGTCTTCCCGTTGCCCGACGCAGAAAAGGAATACGGATGGACCGACAGCATGTCTGATACAAATAATGGAGATGCGAGCGAACAATAAAAATCCTTTCGAGGCATATTCTTGAAAAGAGTATTCCTCTACACTTATACAAGAATAAAAAAACAGATAACGATATGAAGAAATTATATGCCCTATTAACATTAGTTGCCGCCTGCCTAACTTCATGCAACGAAAACGAAGTTCCCTTCTATGCGGCCGACTCTGACGGCATCTATTTTAACTATACTGAAGAAAACGAATTCACCGCATCGGTCAACTTTGCCAATTACATGGTGGGAGATTCGACTTTCTTGAGTGTCCCCATCAAACTGAAAACGCTGGGCTATCTTTCGGAACAAGACCGCAGAGTGGTGCTAAAGGAAGAAGCTGTGGACTCCTATGAAAAAGCCGAGGTGGAAATACCCGACATCATCATGCCTGCAGGAGAAACAGAAATCAACGTCATCATCAAAGTGTTGCGACCGGCAGAAAACAACAAACAATATGCTGTAAAACTCTCTGTCGACAATGAATCCCCGGAAAATCAAATCGACAACGGCGTGGAAGAAAAGGCCTATTTCACCATCTACTCCCAAGAGACGTATGAACGGCCTGATGCTTGGATCAATGTAGAACCTTATTATGGCACCTGGACAAAAGAAAAATTCATCTTCCTTGCCAAGGTGACAAAAAATGACCAGTACTACACAGACGCAGAGTTGTCAAATGCCGAGATCTACAACATCGCAGCCGTAGACTCCATACGCACTTACTACTATGAGCATCCTGATGCCGAAAAGAACATTGATATTCCTCTCATCCAAGTAAGCGGATGGGACGGCACATACGACCAGCCTTACTACTGGGGCGAAATGCAGGAACATTACATGGGAGCATACAATCACACGGTGTTCGGCTACTACTGTAGTAATTACGGAATAACGACAGCCAACGAAAGCGAAGAATTCGCCTCTACGGAAGAAAACATGAAGGCAGTGAACAAGAAGGCCGTCACGGCACTGACCAATTACATGAACCAACAGTTCCAACAAGGAAGTTCTCTCTCCTACGCGGCTTCCAGTTTCTCTATCCCGTTATATGCTGACATGATGGACGAATATGAATTCGCAGAGCCCTATTGGTGGGTCAATTACCCAACAAACACTCCGGAAGGAGGCGTACCGACCGCCATCTTCATGGATGACTACTATGGAACTTACTCCGACAGCAAGTACCGGTTCATGATACGAACATTGCTTGAAGCTCGAGGCGCCGACAACTTTTCCTTGGCTGAAATGTTCCCGGTGGGCAACGATTACATGGGCGGACTTTCCTGGGATTATATGATCTCACAGGATGAAGCCATGCAGAAAATCCGGGCTTGTCATGATTTGTTCATCAAGGAATATAACAAAAATCCTAATGCCTACGATTTCACATTCCCAAGCAAAATCGTCTTCCCGCAGAACGGAGATTCAGGCAAGGATAAATAACACTACTATTTAATCTAAAGAGGAAACACATTATGAAAAATATATTCTCAGGCCTCATCCTGCTAAGTGCTATCACCTTGGGCAGCTGCTATGAGGACAAAGGCAATTACAGTTACCATTTCGAGGACATCAACAGTGTCGACACGCTCAGTTTCACTCCCGAGGCATACAGCGGACTCAACGGATGGATGATCGACTACATGAAAACAGGAGAGGCCGACACCACCACCGAACGTGTCACCGTCAATCCTACATTCTCCGCACCTGACAAAGCCAACGAAATGGAATATTTCTGGTACAGGTCTTACACCTGGAATGGAAAAAACGTGCGCGACACGCTCTACACGCCGGGCTACATGGATGTCTTAATCCCACAAAACGGCGAAGTGACCTATTCCGTCATTCTCGAAATCAGAGACCGTGCGACTGACATCTCTTATTTCACGCGCCTTGATGTCAGAACACGCGAATGGTACACCAACAGCCTGTTCGTGCTTCACGGAAACTCTGTCAACAACATGCGCTTAGGCAACGTGGAGACAGTGGGCAATGAACCCAACATTACACTCGACGCTTTTGAAAAAGCCAACACAGACCCCAATCTACACGAGCCGTTCAAAAACGCCCGCGTGTTAAGCTATCGCATGGATGCCATGTCACGAGAAGCCGAACTGGCCGTTTTCAAAACAGACGGCACTGCTGAAGTCTACAATCCCTTCGGACTGAAACGGAAATACGACAACTACTTCGTGATGCCTCCCACGGTGGCAGGGTCAAACTTGTTCATTGCCAAAACGCTGATAAACCTTTGCCCGTCAGGAAACGGCTACGACTTCAGAGCTCTCATCAGCAACGACGGCCGCTTTTACACCTCACGCAGCCTATTCCGCTTCTATGTGCCCGGAACCACCACCGAGAACACTTCACACTTGACGTCCGACCAATATCGAATAGGGACAGGAGTCATGTCGTACAGCTACTATGTATTTTGGGATGAGAAAGGGAAACGATTTATTCACAACACATTTAGCGGAACAAACTTTATTCCGCCCTTCGATACGGCCAACCGCGAAGACGCCGTGCTCAGCACACCTGTGCTCGACAGTCAAGTCGACCCCGACGTACTGGCATCCTTACAAGGCATGCAACCTGTCTACGCTTATGTAAACAATTTCGGCGGTTTCCAACAAGCCAACGACGTGCGCTTCATTTTCTATGACCCTGCACACCAGCGCAACCTGATGTGCCGCCTTAAAGAAAACGAAGGAGGAAAGACACGTGCTGCCGGAAATGAGGAAAATCAGTCGCCTTTCACTGCCGACACCATCTCCTTGCCCGGCCTTGCCATTGAACCAGGCACGTCTATCGTCTACAATGCATCACTTTCGCTCGACTTTTTCTTCTACGCCGATGGTTCCACGGTCTACCGTTACAATGTGTCCAACGGCGACAAGAGCATCATTTACGAAGCCCCGGCAGACTATGAAGTATCCGTCTTGAAGTTCAAGCAAAACGACGACTACTATTATTGGGGCAACCTCTACCGTTACCTTAACATTGGCCTTAACCGTGGCTCGGAAGGCGCCGTGGCAGAAATCAAAATCACGTCAGCCGGCGACCGCGACGAAAAGTTCGAGGAACAATTTTACGAAGGTTTCGACAACATCGTCGACCTGCAATTCTGTAACGAACTGCAGTATCAAATTGATTGATTTCATTAACCACTGTACATTATGCGACACTTAACACTTTTGCTATGCTTGGCAGGCTTGTGCTGCCACTTGTGCTTGACCGCACAACAGCCTGTCAAAGTCAACGGCATCGTCAAAGGTATCGGTTCCGGACGTCTGCTCATGATCGTTCCCGTCAATGAGACGCAAACCGATACCATTGCCACAATTGACTTCAAAGAGTCTTCCGAGTTCACGCTGGAAGGCATGGTCAAAGAGCCGACAGGCGTTCAAATCATACTTGAGAACTACAGCGGAGGCTTCTTCTTCTTCGCCGAACCTGGACACACCTATGAAGCCTGCTTGAGCAACGGCAACGATTCGTATATCCGGGGAGAAGGGCTTCAGGCCGACTGGCTGCGCTATTTGAATGACATTCAGACCATCAGCACGCGGCGCGACTCCCTCCAGCAGATATTCGAACAGCTAAAAGCACAGTCCAAATTCAGAAGCGCCAGTGCGGCCAATGACCGGCTGGAAGCCTATCGGAAAGAAAGCGGTGAACAAATCCGCCAATTTCTTGCCTCACGCGACGACGTGCTCAAAGCCTACATCGTCTACACCTTCACTTGCCAGAACGAACTTGATGCGGCTGGCAGCCTGGAGCAATATGCAGATTTAGGGCCGCAAGCACAAAAGAGCATTTACGGACAAATGCTCGCCCAGCGGGCCAAACGACTGGACGCGGCGACCACGGGCAAGCCGGCTCCTGATTTCACCCTCGACACGCCTGATGGAAAATCCATAACCCTCAGCTCGGTCGAGGCACGAATCAAGATTGTAGACTTCTGGGCTTCCTGGTGCGGGCCTTGCCGCCTGAACAATCCCAAACTGAAGGAAATCTATGCCGCCTATAAGGACAAGGGACTAGAAATCATCGGCGTCTCGCTCGACACCGACAAACGGCGCTGGACCGATGCTGTCGCCAAGGACGGGCTACCGTGGATACAAGTGTCGTCACTCAAAGGCTGGAAATGTCCCATAGCCAGCCTCTACGGTGTGAGTGTCGTGCCGGCCATGTTTGTCATTGATGCTTCCAACAACATCATTGCCACCGGACTAAAAGGAGAAGCCCTGGAACAATTCATAGCCCGCACATTAGAACAGCAGTAATATAAACATCACTACGACCATCTTTTTAACATTGACTATATGAAAACCTTTACTTTCTTCCTTCTGGCATGCAGCCTTGGACTATATGCTCATGCACAGGATACCTTCCGGCTCACAGGAGACATATCCGACGACTCACGGAAGGACGTCAAACAACTATATCTCACCTACGATGACGAATTCGGCAATACCATCACACTGGATTCAGCCAAAGTGAAGCGAGGCAAATTCACTTTCGAAGGGACCGTACCCGAAAGAGTGGAAAAGGTCTACCTGAGCGGATTTCCCAACGGGACACTGACATTCTTTCTCGACCCGGCCGAACTCACAGTCACGGGAATCGACGCCCAAAACCCTGAAAAAGCACGCGTCACAGGCTCGCACAACAACGAAGTCTACAACCAGCTAAAAGACATCGATGCCCGAGGCCGGCAAAACGCCCAACAAAAACTTGAGGCTTACAAAACATCGCTTCCTGCCGACATCAAAGCCAATCCCGTAGTCATGCAACACTATGTGGACACCGAACGCAGCCGGCAGAACGAACTGGCCCGACTGGATGTGCTCGACTTCATCGCAGCCAACCTGTATGAACCCATCGCCGTGTGGATGGTCAATGACTATTGCCGCGATTTCTTCTCCGCCTACACCATGGAGCGGGACATCCTTTGCGCGATTCCGGAAAGCATGAAAAAGCATCCTCTCTACGAAGAAATGCTCAGCTTCTCCTACAGCGAAGACCTCAAGTCCGGTTCCCAAAGCCCGATTATCACAGGCAAAGACGTGGAAGGGAAACGACTGTCATCGACCGACCTGGAAGGCAATTACGTGATCATCCACTTCTGGGCTTCGGACGACCCGGCTTCCATCGACGAAATAAGCAGCCTGAAAGCCGCCCTGAAAGCTGCCAACCAATTCGGCAGAGTAGCCATCCTGAGCTATTCGCTCGACACCGACCGGCAGGCATGGACCGAGGCAATCACCCGCCTGGACATGAACGACCCACACTGGCACCACCTCTCGACCTTGCAAGGATTTAAGTCCAAAGCGGCCCAACTTTACAAAGTCAAGAAATTGCCCTACACGGTCCTGATCAATCCCCAAGGACGCATCATCAGCCTCGAACTGCACGGTGATGACCTCGTAAACAAAGTCACGCGCATTGCTGAAGGCATAGAATCCTATGAATAACAGAACCCCTTAACCACACCATCCTATGTTACAGAAACTATCATTCATATTACTCGCATGTTTCGGGTGCACGTCCTTGTCACAAGCCCAAGAAACATGCATCATCGAAGGCACATTCAGCAACACCAAGCTCTGCCATAGCGATGCCCACATCCAAAAAGTCTATCTAAACCGGATGAATGAAATGGAACTTCCCATACTCGTCGACTCAGCCACGGTCAACGGCAACAGTTTCGTCATCAGACATCAGCTCAAAGACGGCCATCAATCCGAAATCTACCTGCTTACGGGATTCGACAATGGCAACACAGCCTTCTTTGTCGAACCGGGTACGGTCAAAATCCACATGGACGCCGCCTATCCAACCGGAGCACATGCCACAGGCACACCCACCAACGACTTGTATGAGGCCTACAAACGGATTGGCGAACAGTGTACGCGCATCCAGATGGACTCGCTCAGACAGTTCAGCCAGATACACCCCGTGGCCTGGATCGACTCCAAGGAAGGCATAGCTAGCCGCACACGCATAGGCGGAGAAGCCAAATTCAAAACCCATCTGGCCCGCATGCGCTTCCTGCTGGAACACAACGACTCTCCGCTGTCACCCCTCATGATGCAGAAGGAACTGCTCTACACCATCTCCTTCGACGAAGCAAACAGACTGCGCCAAAGCATGAATCCGGCCTTGGACGGCCACCCTTACGAGGAAGCTTTCTCCAACGCCGTTCTGGCAAAAAACATTGACATAGGTTCTGAACTGCCCAACATCACCATGCCGACAGCTGACAACAAGAAATTGACATTAAAAGACTTCCGCGGAAAATACGTATTGCTCGACTTCTGGGCTTCCTGGTGCGGACCGTGCCGACGTGAAATCCCCTTTGTCATCAAGCTTTACAACGAGACACGCAGCGTGAAGGACAAATTCGTCATCGTCAGCTTCTCGCTTGACAACAAGAAAAAGGCCTGGACCGATGCCATCCCCACAATGGGCATGAATCTGCCCGACTGGGTACACGTCTCCGACCTCTACGGTTGGAACTCTCCCGCAGCACGCGACCTTGGCGTGTCAGCCATCCCCAAAACCTTCCTGCTCGACCCGGAAGGCAAACTGATAGCCATCGACCTGCGCGGCGACCACATGATTCAAAAAGTAAAAGAACTACTGGGATTATAAACGCCATCCTTTATTAATTAGACAATTCGCTTTTGCCCCGCCGACTCTCTCCAACAAGCAGTCGACGGGGCTTTTTTTGTTCCAGGAATATTTTTCTTCCATCCAAATATATTCACAAAACAACTACAGTCCGGCAGGCGGCTAAAGGGCTGGCGGGAGCCGGACCTAGGGTAAGGTCGGACGGCCTCCTTTCCGTGGTCGGCTACCCTAGGTCCGGCCCTCGCTTTCCCTTTAGGGCTTCTGTCCGCTCTGTTCAAAGATTGATAACCAGGTGATTGCGCCAGCATGTCCTGCATACTGCTTCCGTCATAGGGATTTTAGAAAATAATTGAATCTGAAGCGTACGGAACCGAGGCTGCCCAACCCCTCCATCCGGGCGGGCAACCACTTATTTTATTAAATCCTCTTAATACACAAAGCCTTTAATCCAATTAATTTGTTTCTTTGCACCAATTTAGCTAAAGAGTCGCTTTATGCCACACACACAGACGGTACGCCTTTTCGATATGCAGTTCATCACTTCCTGCATCAGTACGACGATGGTATTGATATTGTTGGGAATGATGGTCTTTTTTGTTTTATCAGCCCGTAGTCTGTCCGTCTATGTGCGCGAGAGCCTCAACTTCTCCATCCTCCTGAACGCCGACGCCCCGGAGAAATCCATCTTGCAACTTCAAAAAGAACTGGACAAGGAGGCTTTTGTCAAAGAGTCGGCCTATATCTCCAAGGAACAGGCTTTGAGAGAATATACCGAGGCTATGGGAACTGACCAGACGGACTTGCTCGACGACAATCCGTTCTATCCGTCCATCGAGTTGCGCCTGAACGCCGCATACGCCAATGCGGACAGTGTCGCGTGGATAAAGAAACGCATCCTGGACAACAAGCTCGTGACCGACGTGGACTACCGGGAAGGGCTGATGGACTCTGTCAATGCTAACATCCGCAAGCTGAGCGCGGGACTGCTGGGCGTGGCTGCATTGTTCACGCTCATCTCCTTCGCACTTATCAACAATACCATACGGCTGACCATCTACTCCAAACGTTTCCTCATCCACACGATGAAGCTGGTGGGAGCCAGCTGGGCATTCATCCGCAGGCCTTTCCTCATGCGCAATTTCTGGGTAGGCCTCCTGTCGGGGATGGCGGCTGACGTCGTGCTGCTCTCGGCTGCCTACGCGCTGGTCCATTACGAACCTTCGCTGCTGGCCATCATCACACCGGAGACGATGTTGTGGGTCTCAGTGGCCACGCTGGCCTTCGGCCTGCTGATCACTTATCTTTGCGCCTATATCTCGATTAACAAATACCTTCGCCTGAGTGCAGGTTCTTTATATTATATGTAATCATGGACAGACAAAAATTCGCTTTTGACAAGACAAACTTCATCCTGCTCATTGCAGGAATGGCCGTCGTCATCATCGGTTTCCTGCTGATGTCAGGAGCCGGCTCGACCGAAACACAATTCAATCCTGAGATATTCAGCACACGCCGCATCAAGGTGGCTCCTATCGTGAGCTTCATAGGATTCATATTTATGATATACGCCGTCATTCGCAGACCTAGAAAAGAAGAATCGTCATTAAAAGAGTCAGATAACAACAAGAAGTAAACATGGAAGATTTAACGATGTTCGAAACGATTGTCATCGCAATCGTCGAAGGACTTACAGAATTCCTGCCCGTATCGTCGACAGGACACATGATTATTGCCCAAAACGTGTTGGGCGTAGAGAGTACAGAGTTTGTAAAGGCATTCACGTTTATCATCCAGTTTGGCGCCATCCTCTCGGTGGTGATACTCTACTGGAAACGGTTCTTCCGCCTGAACCGCACGCCGGCACCGGAAGGAGCTTCGTTTGTACGGAGACTCCTCCACAAGTATGATTTCTACTGGAAGTTGCTGGTGGCTTTCATCCCCGCGGCCGTGCTGGGCCTGCTGTGCAGCGATGCCATCGACGCCATGCTGGAGAGCGTCACGGTCGTGGCTGTCATGCTCATTGTGGGCGGCGTGTTCATGCTGTTCTGTGACCGGATATTCAACAAAGGAAGCGAGCAGACGGAGCTGACCGAGAAACGGGCTTTCCTCATCGGACTGTTCCAGTGCATCTCGATGATACCCGGCGTGTCGCGCTCGATGGCCACCATCGTGGGCGGCATGGCCCAACGGCTGACCCGCAAGGCAGCAGCCGAATTCTCATTCTTCCTGGCTGTGCCGACCATGTTTGCCGCCACAGTCTACAAGCTGGCCAAGCTTTTTATGGAAGGAGGGACGGAAATCCTGCGGGAAAACCTCGCGGCGCTGATCGTGGGCAATGTGGTGGCTTTCATCGTCGCGCTGCTGGCCATCAAGTTCTTCATTGCCTTTGTCACCAAATACGGCTTCAAGGCATTCGGATGGTACCGCATTATCGTGGGTGCGGTGATTCTCATCCTGTTGCTGAGCGGACACGAACTCACCCTGTAAACCTGTGCCCATGAATTTCAAGGAAGGAGCAATCATCTATGTCAACAAGCCCTATGGATGGACTTCGTTCGGCGTAGTAAACAAGGTCCGATATTTCGTCTGCCGCAAGCAGGGCGTGAAGAAAATGAAGGTCGGACACGCCGGAACACTCGACCCGCTGGCCACCGGCGTGATGATTCTTTGTACAGGTAAGGCGACCAAACGCATCGAGGAGTTCCAATACCAGACCAAGGAATACGTCGCCACCATCCGCCTGGGAGCCACGACCCCGTCGTTTGACCTGGAAAAGGAAATCGACGCCACCTACCCCACGGAGCATATCACCCGCGAACTAGTGGAGGAGACACTGCGGCAGTTTGTCGGCAGCATCGAGCAAGTGCCGCCTGCGTTCTCGGCATGCAAGATTGACGGCAAACGGGCCTACGACCTGGCACGCAAAGGACGCGATGTCGAACTCAAGCCCAAGACCCTCGTCATCGACGAAATCGAACTGATGGACTGCGCACTGCCCGACATCCGGATACGCGTCGTGTGCAGCAAGGGGACATACATCCGCGCATTGGCACGCGACATCGGCTTCGCCCTCCACAGCGGAGCACACCTTACGGCCCTCGAACGCACGCGGGTCGGTGACGTCCGGCTGGAGGACTGCCTGAAGCTCGACGAGATAGAAGCCTGGGTCGAACAGCAAGAAATAACCCCTGACGAAGGAGATACAACATCACACATCGGCATAAACTATTAAAAACGAAGATACATGAAACTATCGCAATTCAAATTTAAACTTCCGGAGGAGAAAATCGCACTCCATCCGGCCAAACATCGCGACGAAGCACGCTTGATGGTCGTCCACAAGAAAACGGGCGAAATCGAGCATCGCACCTTCAAGGATATTCTGGACTACTTTGACGATAAGGACGTATTCATCTTCAACGACACCAAAGTGTTCCCCGCACGCCTCTACGGCAACAAGGAAAAGACAGGCGCACGCATCGAAGTATTCCTCCTGCGCGAGTTGAACGAAGAACTCCGCCTCTGGGACGTACTTGTCGACCCTGCACGCAAGATTCGCATCGGCAACAAACTCTACTTCGGCGAAGACGACTCCATGGTCGCCGAAGTCATCGATAACACCACCTCCCGCGGACGTACCCTGCGCTTCCTCTACGACGGCCCGCACGACGAATTCAAGAAAGCTCTCTACGCATTGGGCGAGCCGCCCCTCCCCACGTTCATACACCGTCCTGTCGAGCCGGAGGATGAAGAGAACTTCCAGACCATCTTCGCACGCAACGAAGGCGCAGTGACCGCACCCACAGCCGGACTGCACTTCAGTCGCGAACTCATGAAACGCATGGAAATCAAAGGCATCAACTTTGCCTACATCACCCTCCATGCCGGACTGGGAAACTTCCGCGACATCGATGTCGAAGACCTCACCAAACACAAGATGGACTCTGAACAGATGTTCGTCGAGGCTGAAGCCACACGACTGGTCAATGAAGCCAAGGACGGCGGACACCGCGTCTGCGCCGTGGGCACGACCGTCATGCGTGCCATCGAGACCGCCGTCGGAGCAGACGGACACCTGAAGGAATACGAAGGATGGACCAACAAGTTCATCTTCCCGCCCTATGAATTCTCCCTGGCCGACGCCATGGTGTCCAACTTCCACCTGCCCTACTCCACGCTGCTCATGCTCGTAGCCGCCTACGGAGGCTATGACCTCATCATGCACGCCTACGACGTTGCGCTGGAAGAAGACTACCGCTTCGGCACCTACGGCGACGCCATGCTCATCATCGACTAAACCCGCACCCGAAGCATGGCAACCATTTATCTGGGCCTGGGCACCAACCTGGGCGACAAGGCGGACAACCTGCACAGGGCCGTCGAAGAAATCAACCGCACGATAGGGAAGGTGACTTCCCTATCGTCGTTTTACGAGACCGCTCCCTGGGGATTCTGCTCTGACAACACATTTCTGAATGCCGCCCTCCGCGCCGAGACGACGCTCGCGCCGGAGGAGGTGCTTGCACGCACACAGCAAATCGAGCGCGACCTCGGCCGCACGCACAAAAGCGCCGGAGGCATTTACACCGACCGCCCCATCGACATCGACATCCTCCTCTACGACGGCCTCTGCCTCACCACTCCCGCACTGACCCTGCCCCATCCGGGCATGGCAGACCGCCTCTTTGTCCTCCGTCCGCTGGCGGAGATAGCCCCCGACCTCATTCATCCCGTCACGGGACTGACCATCAGCGAGCTGCTCCGAAGGGCGTGCCAAAAGGAGACCTGAGCACAACTCTTTACCCCATCCGTCATTGCCATAGTCCGAGTCTCTCCCGGCTTTCCGCCGCCTCCCTACATGCCCCGCACGCCATAGCGAGCACAAATCCTTCTGACAGCCGGGAAAAAAGTCTGCAATCGCCGGAATAAGATACCGGAGTCCTGCAAATTCTTTATTCTTAGCCTAAGAATACATAAACTTAATTTTAGTATGTATATTCTTAGACTAAGTTTATACAAACTAAAATTAGGATTTTACTTTTTAAAGCTACTTCGAAAAAATTTCCCAGTCACCTCGAAAAGATTTCCCAGCTATCCGGGAACGCTTTTCCAGCATACCGGCAAGGTTTTCCTCTCCTCCGAAAGCCTAACGTGACCGTTCATAACTCAGGACATGCCGCAAGCCCCGCTGAAGACACACGCAAACGATAAAATCACAGCTCCCGCACGGGAAAGATGGACGACGTAAGACGAAAAGTCCGTATATTTGTAGGCAACAAACGTAAACACTTCTACATGAAACAGGAAAAGCTTCACCGCACGGCCGTGGCCGTCCTCATTGCGGGCATCGTGCTCGCCGCACTGCCTGCCCTTTACGCCTGCCTGCCGACAGGCGGCAACGAGCAGCCCGAGTCACAACTCCCGATGGTCACAGCCTCGCCCGATGTGCCGGCCTACACAGTCTTTGCCGGCGACACCGTGCGCTTCGACCGTGCCGACCTACGCGAACGGATGGACCGCGAACAGTGTGCCTTCACCTATATGCACTCATCGACCCTGCTCATGCTCAAACGGGCCAACCGCTACTTCCCCGTCGTCGAACCCATCTTGAAGGAAGAAGGCGTGCCTGACGACTTCAAATACCTGATGGCCATCGAGAGCAGCCTCGACGTGCTGGCCCGCTCTCCGGCCAAAGCCTGCGGACTGTGGCAGTTCATGGAAGGCACGGCCCGCGACTACGGGCTGGAAGTCAATGCCTACATCGACGAACGCTACCACACGGAGAAGGCCACCCGCGCAGCCTGCCGCTACCTAAAGGATGCCTACGCGAAATATGGCGACTGGCTGACTGTTGCTGCCAGCTACAATGCCGGACAGGGACGTATCTCGCGTGAGCTCAACCGGCAGGGAGTGGACACCGCTGTCGACCTCTGGCTCAACCCCGAAACTTCGCGCTACATGTTCCGCCTGCTGGCCCTGAAAGAAGTGTTCACCCAGCCCAAACGGTTCGGCTTCTGCCTGCGGCGCAGCCAGCTCTATCCGCCCATGCACTACCGGCTCGTGGACGTGGACAGTACCATCACTTCGCTCACAGACTTCGCCCGCAGCCAGGGTGTGCTGGTGCGGCAACTCAAGGAGGCCAATCCCTGGATACAAGGCTATACCCTGCACAACCGCACGCGACGCCACTACGTCGTCGCCATCCCCGACAGTGCCTCGCTCCACTACCGTCCGGAAGACACCCGTGCGCACGACCCGGCATGGGTCATCGACTGACAATCCATCATAAACTATTTAAATATAATGTATCCTATGAAAACCATTCATCTGCTTCTCCTGGTTCTCGTGCTCACCGCTTGCGGAAGCCACAGCCGCCAAAGCAGCCAGGAGCAAAAACCTCGGCAGACGACTTTCGTCTTCCCCGAAATCCCCGAAATGCTGACCGAACCCGAACAGCGACTATCATTCCTCATCCAGCACTATTGGGAAGAATTCGACTTCGCCGACACCACGCTGCTCGCCCAACCGGACATCGCCGAACAAGGCTTCGTGAATTTCATCGCCCTCTTCCCGCAAGCCGTACCCGAAGACCTCACAGCCGGACTGGATTCGCTCGTCCGCCGGGCCGAACCTCACCCCGCCGCATTCACCTACCTGCTCGCACAAGCAGAAAAATACCTCTATGACCCCAATTCCCCCTTCCACAACGAAGAGTTCTACGTACAGTTCGTCCGTCCGTTCGTTGGCTCGAAAGCCATTGGCTATGCCGACAAGAGCCGACTGGAGTTCCGCATGAAACTGGCTTCGATGAACCGCGTCGGCACGCCAGCCACGGACTTCAAGTTTATCATTTACCCGAAAGAAAACGCCTCCTCCCTCCGTGCGACAGCAGGCAAGGAGCTTCTGCTCGTGTTCTACGACCCGGAGTGTGAAGGTTGCCACGAGACGCTGATGGAGCTGATGAAGTCTGACGTGCTGGCACAAAGAGTGGCGAAAGGGGACGTGAGTGTGCTCGCCGTCTACACGGAAGGCAATCTCGAAGTGTGGCGCAAGACAGCACCCGGACTCCCCGAGACATGGACCATCGCCGCCGACACCTCATGTCTCGTGAAGGACACCCCGCTCTACGACCTCAAAGCCATGCCTACCCTCTATCTGCTCGACACGCAGAAGAACGTGGTGCTCAAGGACACCTCCATTCCGGCCTTGATGAGCTATTGGACAGAAGGTGCATAACATAAACACGGAGGCACAGAGATATAGACATTCTCTGTGCCTCCGTGCTTCATCAACAAGGACTCTTATCAATCCACCCTTGAACTTACCGGGTGACGGTTGCCTTCTATGCCTGTGAGGAAAGCTTTGGCGCTGCCGAAATTAAGATACATATCCAGGCGCACGGGCAGATGATTGAGATCGTCCGTGACAAAGAAAGTGATGACTTCCTGCTCTCGGCCGTCCTTATACTCCACAAAAGAAAGCTTCAGACAGCGATAGCGACGCTTGTCATTGGCCTCGATGACTTCACGTCCGCGGAAGATGAGCGTCTGCTCCTCCACTTTGGTACCAGTGGCCATGGGGAAATGTATCTTCTGCCCCGGCACATAGTCCGTAGGGTCAAACGAACGGGCGCGTGCCAAGATGCTGAGCATGTCATAGACGGGATAGTCGCTCACGTCATGGGCAGTCCGTGTCTTCCCTCCCCGGCGCATCCGTGACTGGTCGACATGGCATTTTCCGTCACGATACGTGTAGCGCACTTCGTCGACGGTGTAACGCTTGCCTTCCTCTGCTCCCTTACGGAAGTAATAAGGCACCAGACGTTGCGACATGATGTTTTCCAGCGTATCACGCATGATGAAGAAAAAGTCGGCCCGCTTGTTGCCTTTGGTCTGCAAATACGTGCGATAAGCCGGTTCGCCATTGTAGGTCGTGTTGGTGATAGCCATTTCAGCCGTGCCAGCCTTCACCCAGATGAATTTCCAGTTGAAATAAAGGTCATAAGTGACCCGTTCGCCGGCCTTGAAGGCCTTGTTCTCGGCTTCATACTGCGCCCGGAGACTCCAAGCTACAAGCATGCAAATACTCAACAAAAGGATACGTTTCATAGGCTATTGTCTTTTCTTGCGTTCGCGTTCGGCATTACGCCCTTTCACGCTTTTTTTCTCATCAGGTTTCTGTTTCGTGATTTCCAACGGTTTCTGTCGGTTGACAGGTGTTGCCCGCAGGCTCCAGTCTTGCTCCACATCCCACTGTGCCTTCAAGTCGAGTGCCTGGGGATAATAGTACACCTCTTCCGCCTGGCGATGGTCTTCGTAAAGTCCGGTGTCCCACGACCCATTGCCGTTACGGTCAAAGAACAGGCGTACGTAGTATTTGCCGGGATTGATGAAGAAGAAGTCTGCCCGCCCGTCGGCCCAACGCGCCTGACGCACCACGGCGTCCTGCCCGTCAAGCAACTGCACGACAACTGTGGTGTCTCCCTCGGGCACTTTCATAAACAGGGAGGCATACTCTTCGAGAGTCCGCACCTTGATGCTCTGCTCCATCTTGTTCGTATAAAGCCCGTACCAGCCGGTGAAAGCCATGGAATCCACTCGGAGTGTGTATTGTGCCCCCGGATGCCACTCTGCCAGCAACTCGTAAGAACGGAGCTTGCCGGCTTTCTGACGAAAGACAAAAGGAGCGTCCACCTCCACAGAGTCGACAGTCTCTGTCAGATGGATGAAAGCCGTATCTATCGACGCCAGAGGCTCGTCAAAGGTGAAATCTATGTTCTGGTAAAGCTCCAGTGTGGAAGGCATTTCAGAGGACACCTTAAGAAACTCGATGGGCGGTGTCGTGTCGACAGGTATCGAGTCATTCTTCTTGCGACGACGCAACTTGCGCTTGAGTTCTTTCTCCCACTCTGCCAGCTTGTCCGCCTTCTGCTTGGCTATCTGCTGGCGGGTCGTACGGGGTGCCATCTCCAGCGTATCAGTCTGAAGCACGAGGCGATTGAGTGTGTCAGAAGCCATATAGGTCACACGCATCCGCAGCGTGTCGATGTTATAGACCAACGAATCTTTTATCCAATAGTCGATGGTGTCATTCTTGGGCGTATGCTCCACGATAAACGCATCCGTGGCGTCGAAATTCATCCCTTCGATGCGAGGCAACGTATCAGCCGGTGCAGAGAAGTAGAAAGAGAACTTATGGGGCACCGTACGTTCCTGCTTCACCATATACTGTGTCGTCGGCTGTTCGGTAAACGCCCGGAGCACAATGTCGTCAGGCATGAAATGCGTGTATTCCACGGACTTTATCGTGTCTATGGCTATGCTGTCTGCTCCCAGCCACAGCGTGTCCTGACGGGTACGGAAGTCAAATGAAGGGCGTATCGTGTCATCCGAGAACGCTATCATCTCACTCTTCTGGCTGAAGATGAAGTTCTGGTCGACATCTTGCAAGGCATACGCATGATACACCCCCGGTGCTATGCCCCGGATGGTGAAACGTCCACGGCTGTCAGTACGAGCCACGCGGACGAAGGGCTGGGTCGTGAAAGCCGAATCGGCCAAATTGGAATGCAAGCCCACAAGAATACCCTTGACCGGTTCCAGGTTGGAAGCGTCAAGCACCGTGCCCGACACTTGAAGCGTATCAATGGTCTCGCCAGTGGAAAAGGCAAAAGCAAAGTCACCCAAAGGATTGCCTTCATTGTTGTCCACAATCGCATCCGAGAAGTCTATTGTATAGGTCGTATTGGCACGCAACGAGTCCAGCAGTTCCACCTCCACACGTTTGCCGCTCGTCTTCACCTCCGGCGTCTCAATCTGCGGAGGGGAGACGACAACCTTCTCATTGGCATTCTCCAACTGCACGAACTCATCAAACGTGAGAGAGATTTTCTTCTGCTTGTTGTTTGTCGCATACAGTTGAGGCGAGCATTTCAACAACACGGGAGGATCTTCATCATAAGGTCCACCGTCAGGTGTGCCGATGCTGGCACAGGCATAAACCATCAAGGCAAGCAGGATGCAGGTCATCCATCTCATCTGGCGCAGGTGTTGTCTTCTTTTCTCGTTCATGTCGGTTGATTCAGGCGTAAGAGTTCATCCATATATTCGCGGGTATTGCTCAGACGGGGCACTTTGTGCTGTCCGCCAAGTTTGCCTTTTTCCTTCAGCCAATCATGGAACAGGCCGGGCCGGGCCACAATCAGTTCCAAAGGTTGCAACGTAATGTCTTTGTGACGCTTGGCTTCATAGTCAGAGTTTACACGCTGCAAGGCTTCGTCAAGCACACGGGCAAAATGTTCCACGGAATCAGGCATCACGGCAAACTCCACAAGCCACTGATGACGGCACCTGGCCCGCGCGTCCATAAACACGGGAGCCGCCGTATAGTCAGCCACCTGTGCGCCTGTGGCGGCACAAGCCGCTTCAAGCCCTTTCTCGGCATTGTCGACGATAAGCTCTTCACCGAAGGCGTTGATAAAATGCTTCGTGCGCCCTGTGATGACAAACTTATAGGGGTGCGTGTGCGTAAAACGCACCGTGTCGCCCAACATATAGCGCCACAACCCGCCACTGGTGCTGATGAGCATGGCATAATTGCGCCCCAGCTCCACACCATCAAGCGGAACGACCGTGGCGTCGGGCTTTCCGAATTCATCCATCGGCATGAACTCATAGAACACGCCATAGTCCACCATGAGCGTCATCGACGACGTGGACGGGTCTGTCTGCACGCCGAAAAAGCCCTCGCTTGCATTATAGGTCTCCACATAGTGCATGCGGTCACTGCGGATGAGCTGCTTATATTGTTCACGATAAGGAGCAAAGGCCACACCGCCGTGGAAGAACACTTCCAGGTCGGGCCACACCTGGTCGAGCGACGACTTGCCGCTAAGCTCCAGCACACGGTGGAGCACAGAAAGCATCCACGACGGCACGCCCGACAGATTGGTCACATGAGCATGCAGGGTGCTGCGGGCAATCAGGTCGCGCTTTTGCTCGAAGTCTGCCAGGAGGGCAATCTCCTTCCGCGGGACACGGATAAGATTGACCAGCGGGCTGATGTTTTCGATAAGGATGGCCGAAAGGTCGCCCACCAGACTGCCTTTCACATTATAGTTCGGCGCATGGCTTCCACCCAGGATGAGTCCCTTGCCCGAGAAGAAGTGGCTGTCCGGATTGTTCATCAGATAGGAAGCCACACAGTCGCGCCCGCCGGCATAATGGGTGTCATGCAGGATGTCGGAGCTTACAGGAATGAACTTGCTCTTGTCATTGGTCGTCCCGGACGACTTGGCATACCAGCGTACGTGACCGGGCCAGAGCAAGTTGTGCTCCCCATGACGCATACGGTCCACATAGGCTTTCACATCGTCGTAGGTCTGCACAGGCACCTGACGGGCATAATCCTCATAGGTGCGTATGGTGTCATAACGGTGCTGCAAACCCCATTCCGTCCCTGCCGCACACGACACCAGACGCCGGAGCACATCGCGCTGGAGCTCTTCCGGACGAGACACATAGGCTTCTTCCAAAAAGCACTGACGTGAGGCAAACAGCTTTCCGATAAGTTTTGTTGTATTCATTCGTCACATATATAAATTAGATAGGTCCGGGAGAAAAAGACAGGCAATATCCCCACCATTTATCCCCGAAACAGTGTCTATCGCACTCTTTTTTATCGGGCAAAAGTAGCACAAAGATTCTAAAAACCCTATCTTTACGCGTAAGTTTTAACGAATAGACACACGCGAATCATGAGAATAGGAATTTTAACGTCCGGAGGCGACTGTCCGGGCATCAACGCCACCATACGCGGCGTATGCAAAACGGCTATCAATCACTACGGTATGGAGGTGGTGGGCATACACAGCGGCTTCCAAGGACTGCTTGACGACGACATGGAGGCATTCGACGCGGAAAACCTTTCCGGACTGCTTGGCATGGGCGGCACCGTGCTGGGCACCTCGCGCGTCAAGCTCTTCCCGCGGCGCAGCGCGGACAATCACAGCGAGAAAGCAGCACGCATGATGGACACCATCAAGCGGAGAGGACTCGACTGCCTGGTGTGCATCGGAGGAAGCGGCACACAGGCCACCGCTGCACGCATCGACCAACTGGGAGTAAACGTAGTCACCATCCCACAGACCATCGATAACGACATCCCACTGACCGACAGTTCTATCGGCTTCGACTCAGCCGTCGAAGTGGCCACCGAAGCCATCGACCGCCTCCACTCCACAGCCAGCTCGCACAAGCGGGTGATGGTCATCGAAGTCATGGGACACGAAGCGGGATGGCTGGCACTGCACAGCGGCATGGCCGGAGGAGGAGACATCGTGCTCCTGCCTGAACTGCCCTACAAGATGCGCAATCTGGGCAACGTCATCATCGACCGCCTCAAGCGGGGCAAACCTTACAGCATCGTGGTCGTCGCCGAGGGTATCTACACGGACGGGAGCACACGCAAACGCGCGGCGGAATACATCGCACAGGAAATCGAATATGAGACAGGATTTGAAACACGGGAGACCGTGCTGGGCTACCTGCAACGGGGAGGCACGCCGACCTCTTTCGACCGCAATCTGGCCACACTCATGGGCGGATATGCTGCCGGACTGATAGCCAACCGTCAGTTTGGGCGCATGGTCGCCCTGCAAGGCGAGGCCGTCACCTCCATTCCCCTGGCCGAAGTGGCTGAAAAGAGGAAACTCGTCACCCCTGACCATCCACTCATCGTGCAAGGAAAGCGCATGGGAGTGTGCTTTGGGTGAAAAATGAAGAATGTAGAATGATGAATGAAGAGTGGACAAAATGGGAAATTCACGCGGAAGGACAGAATCACTGATCCACGCCAAAAGTTATGCTTTCGCTTTGAGAATAGTGCAAATGAACAAATTCCTGCGAGAACGGCAAGAGTTTGTGCTTAGCAAACAAGTGATGCGCTCGGGCACGGCCATCGGGGCGTTGGTGCGGGAATCGGAATTTGCCCAAAGCAAAGCCGACTTCGTCAATAAGCTCAACATTGCCCTTAAAGAAGCCAACGAAACAGACTACTGGCTCAACTTGTTGAAAGATTCCGGCTACCTCAGCGACAAATCTTTCAGCAGCATCGAAACCGACTGCGGCGAGCTCATCGCCTTGCTCATATCTTCCATCAAAACAGCAAGGGAAAACTTGAGAAAAATGAAGAATGATGAATGAAGAGTGAAGAATAAAAACAGAAATTGCCATGCGGAGGAATGTCCCGCATGGCAATTCTTCATTCATCATTCTACATTCTTCATTTCTCAGTCGTTCTCCAAGTCGATGAGGTTGCCTTTATAGTCGAATTTCAGTTCCCAGCGAGAGGAGAGCTTCACGTCATATTCCTTGTCACTCTTGTCCTTGTCCACGCTCACGATTTTGGCGTCAGGATAGTTTTCCGTCACATACTTCTGGATGAAGCTCGGCACGGCAGCGGCCGGCACCTGGCTGTACTTACACTCTATTTCCTTCCATTCTCCGTCGCGGTAGAACTCCACGGAGTTGCCATTCGAGAAGACGACCACATAGACTTTCTCCAGGAAATCAGTCTCCACCTTTGAGATGACCACCTTCTGGTCAGCAAAATGTTGCTTGATAAACTGCTGTGCCGTCTGCGGGAACTGAGCGATCGGGAGCGCACGTTCGTTGTCAGCTTTTACGGTCAGTGTGGTTGCAAAAAATGCGAATACACAAGCGAGGGCAAAAAATACTTTCTTCATACTGTTTTGTTTTTAATGGTTTATACTTTAACTATTTATATTATTCACTTGATTTGTTTTTCTATTGCAAAGTTCTGAAGCGAATCTGAAAAGAAACTGAACTTTGAAAGTTTTTCGGAATTTTTTTTTCAGCTTAGTCCCGGTCCAAGTCAATCAGATTGCCGCGGGTGTCAAACTTCAGCTCCCAGCGGTTGGAGAGCTTCACCTCGTAGCATTTCTCTTCCTCGACGTATTCCAGCTTCCAGACCTTAAGCCCGGCATGGTGTTCGGCCACATACTTGCGGATGAAGTCGGGCACAGCCGAGATGGGCACTTCGTCATACTTGCACTCGATTTCCTTCCAACGCCCGTCGCGATAGAACTCCACCTTATTGCCATTGACAAAAATCACCTCATAGCTCTTGTCGAAGAAGTCGCTTTCCATCTTGGCCAAAGCGATCTTCAGTCCGCTGAAGTTTTCCCGGATGAACGTCTGCGCCTTGCTTGGCAGTTGGTCCACGCGGATAGGCTTGTCATCGTCTTCCACAGCCTGGGCCGTGAATGCCGTTAAAAAGCACATCAGGCCAATCACTATCTTTTTCATATCGGTTCTTTATATTGCAGGGTTTGACAATCATTCTTTTCACACTGCAAAGTTCCCATGCGAATCTGAAAAGAATCTGAAGTCCCCCTCTTTTTTTCCGGCCCGTCGGAACATTCTTTCCCGCACGACCCGCTCCGGGACAGAAAGAAGAACCGCGAAGACTTCCAAGCGTCCAAAAACAGCCTTGTGTTTCATCCACTTAGAAGCTGTTTTGAATTTATCGTGTGATGATTTGGGATGAGTTTTTGAGTCATTTTTGGTTCTGTGATGAGGAAGATAGCGGGCTATCTGACGAAGAACAGGAACGAAAAGGACCAAAAAATCGCCCAAAGCACACACGAAAAACGGATACATCAAGCAGAGAAAAACTTTTTTGTAGAAATTCAAAACAGCTTCTTAAAAAGCCTCCGACCTTACCCTCCTTTCCGTCCGACCACGCCTTCCTTTCCGCTCCCGCACGGCCTCCTTTCCGTGGTCGGCTACCCTCCTTTCCGCCCAAAAGCCCGGTCCGGCCCCTCGTCCGCCCCGCCACGGCGGCAACCCGCGACGGACAAATCCCCCGGCAAGCGGCAAATTCGTACACCCCGCGCTTTCTTTTCTCAAAAAGAATCCTTATCTTTGGACGATTAATCATTATTTACAGACCGGAGACAACTATGGACTTCATCCAAATCATCGTCATCGTGGGCATCATCGGTTTCTATTTTTATAGAAACGTGCGCAAGGAATTGGCCAAGGAACAGAAGCGCGACCCCTCGTGCCGGCCTGACATCCTGACGCAGCCTGACGGCGAACCGGCCGACGAAGAAGAAGCGCCGGAAACGGACGCTCCGCGGCCCGCACCGCCCGTCATGACCGCCACGCCACCTCCGCTACGACGACACCCGGCACGTCCCGCAGCAAGTCCGCCCCAGGCAGCCAAGCACCCCGGACAGACCGCGCCGCCGGCGGCGGACGACATCAGCCTGCGCACAGCCGAGGAAGCCCGCCGGGCATTCATCTACTCGGAAATCTTCAACCGGAAATATTAATACAGCTCACTATTTTAATAACCATCTAAAACGCGACGATCTTAGATATGGGATACAACATCATCTCGGCAGCCGAAGCTGCCAGCCTGATCAAGAACGGCGAGACCATCGGCCTGAGCGGCTTCACCCCCGCAGGCACGCCGAAAGCCGTCACTCCTGAGATAGCCAAACTGGCCGAAGCAGAACACGCCGCAGGCCGCCCGTTCAAAATCAACATCCTCACGGGAGCTTCCACGGGAGACTCCTGTGACGGGATACTCGCACGCGCCCATGCCATCGGCTACCGCGCACCCTACACAACGAACAAGGACTTCCGTAAGGCTGTGAACAACGGCGAGATTGCCTACAACGACATCCACCTCTCGCAGATGGCGCAAGTCGTGCGCTACAATTTCCTCGGACGCGTCGACACGGCCATCATCGAAGCCTGCGAAGTGACCCCCGACGGGAAAATCTATCTCACCGCAGCCGTGGGCATCGCCCCCACCGTGGCCCGTCTGGCCGACAAAATCATTGTCGAGCTGAATGCCGCCCACAGCAAGAACATGATGGGCATGCATGACATCTACGAGCCGCAAGACCCACCCCGTCGCCGCGCCATCGATGTCTACACACCCAGCGACCGCATCGGAGTGCCCTACATCCAGGTCGACCCGGCCAAAATCGTGGGCGTCGTCGAAGTCAACCTTCCTGACGAGGCACGCGCCTTCACCGCTCCCGACCCCGTGACCGACCGCATCGGGCAAAACGTGGCCGACTTCCTCGCAGCCGACATGCGCGCCGGACGCATCCCCGCCACCTTCCTGCCGCTGCAAAGCGGTGTGGGCAACATCGCCAACGCCGTGCTCGGAGCCCTGGGCCGAAACCCCGAAATCCCCGCTTTCGAAATGTACACCGAAGTGCTCCAAGACTCTGTCGTGGGCCTCATCAAGCAGGGCCGCGTGAAATTCGGCAGCACCTGTTCGCTGAGCGTCACCAACGAGTGCCTCAACGACATCTACGACAATATCGACTTCTTCCGTGACAAGCTCGTGTTGCGCCCGTCCGAGATTTCCAACAATCCCGAAATCGTGCGCCGACTCGGCCTTATCACCATCAATACCGCCTTGGAGGCCGACATCTACGGCAACGTGAACTCCACCCACGTGTGCGGTACGAAGATGATGAACGGCATAGGCGGTTCGGGCGACTTCACCCGCGGCGCCTACCTGAGCATCTTCACCTGCCCCTCCGTGGCCAAAGACGGCAAAATCAGCGCCATCGTCCCCATGGTGTCACACATGGACCACAGCGAACACTCCGTCAGCATCGTCGTCACCGAACAGGGCGTGGCCGACCTGCGCGGCAAGAGCCCGGCAGAACGAGCCCGCCTCATCATCGACAACTGCGCACACCCGGCCTACCGCGACCTGCTCCGTGACTACCTCCGCATCAGCGAAAAGGGACACACCAGCCACTGCCTCAGGGCCGCCTTCGGCATGCACGACACACTCCTGCGCACGGGAGACATGCGTGCCACACGCTGGGAAGACTACATCAAGGACTAACTCCGGCACCGCCGGACTGGCAATGTTTATAAATCGACCCTGTGAAGCCCCTCGCATCAACGGAGCTTCACCTTCAGGCACGGATCGCAACGTGGAGACACGGTTGCAATCCGTGCCGCTTTTTTGTCCTATCCGGAAAATTTACGACCTTTGCGGAAAATACATTTACATGCACTAAAACCTATATTCTATGAAACACCCACTTATCACCCTGGCCCTCCTGGCCCTCGCCGCGAGTCCGGCCACCCTGCAAGCACAAGAGTCTGCTCCGTTTGCCGAACCCTTTCCCTCATCGCTCTCCGTCGCACACACCTGGAACCGCAGCCTGGCCAAGAAAGCCGGACGCGTGGTCGGAGCACGCCTGGCCCGGCAAGGGGTCAAGGAAGTGGCCCTGCCCGACCTCACGGTCGACACCGGCAAAGGGCTCGAAGGCAACTACTTGAGCATCTACGGGCAAAGTCCCTACCTCACAGCCGAGACGGGCGTGGAGATGGTCAAGGGACTACAGACCGACGGCCAACTGAAAGCCTACGTCAGCATCGACCCCAAAGAACACGACGCACCCTACGTCCACCCCTGGCAGCGCGTCATGGACGAAGCCCACGCCGCAGGCATCGCTTCGGAAGCACAGCGCGAGGCCTCGGCGCGACTCCGCCTCACCGAGCCCGACGACGAGGAGTTCAGAGCCACGGCCCTGCAAGTGGCCCGCGAGTCCATCACGCTGCTTAAGAACGCCGGCGGCGTGCTCCCGCTCGACACAGCCTGGGTACGCACACTGGCCGTGGACGGCGACGCCCCGCTCGTGGCCGACATGATGCCCGCCCTCCGCAGCGCACTGCCCTGCACCGTCGCGACAAGCACCGGGACAGCCGACGCCATCCTCGTCTTCGAAGACGACGACATCGACCGTGCACGCCTCGACCGCCTCGCGCTCGAAGGCAAACCCCTCATACTCGTGTTGCTCAACAGCCGCCCCATAGACTTGAAAGGCATCGACGACACGGCAACAGCCATCATCGAGGCCTGGCATCCCGGACGACAGGGAACGACGGCCATCGCCGACGTGCTCACGGGGACCTACAACCCCGGCGGGAAACTCACAGCCGCCTTCCCCGGCACTTACGCCTTCGGCCACGGGCTGAGCTACTCGGACTTCCGTTACAGCAACTTGCGCATCGAGCCGGCCGGGACGACGACCGACGGCAGCGTCAGTGTGCGCTTCGACGTGACCAATGTCGGCACGCGCCCCGGGGCTGAGGTCGTGCAGGTCTACCTCGTCGACGAGGAAAGCTCCACCCCGCTGATGAGCCCCAAACTCGAAGCCTGCAAGCGCACGAATGTCAACCCGGGACAGACCAAGGAAGTGAAATTCACCATCCGCCACCGCAACATGGTGTTGCTCTCCAAGGACGGGCAGTGGACCGTCGAACCGGGCTTCTTCACCGTGCGTGTGGGCAGCAGCAGCGACGACATCCGTCTGCAGGGACGTTTCCAAGTGAAGTGACAAGCCACTGTGAGAACAGGACATTCCAAACGCACATGACACAAACGACGCGGGCCTGCAAACTTCCCGCCCGCGCAGCCCGCATCCGGGACATCCGCCCTTGATGCGGCCCATCCCTCCTCACCGTCTGGCACGGATGCCGGGCTGTGAGGAGTTTTCTTTTCACGCCCGGCAGCGTCGGGCAGATATTCCACCCTCGCCCACACCCTTTTCTTTCTCCAATAACCTACCCTTCACTCCGCCCGACCACGCCCTTTACTCCGTGGTCGGACGCCTTCCTTTCCGCCCGACCACGGACTCCTTTCCGCTCCCGGCCACCCTCTACTCCGCTCATGAAGGGAAAAAAGCCGCCTGAAAAGCGAAAATGTATATCTGAAAATTTTAGAATATAGATATACAATCAAATCCTAAATAGTTGTGTTATAGAAGAAATTTAGATATACAATCGCGACTTAAAAATGTATATCGGATAAATATACAGCTTATTTGCGGATGATTTATTTTTGTTGCCAACTCATACAAGAAAAAGTACGTAAAGAACAGCACAAACTTTATTATTAATACTAAACTTCATTTTTTATCTTATGAATGGAATTGTAAAGATCGCACTGGCAACCATTGTTGCCACCTTTTCTTTCGTTTCGCTGTCAGCGCAAACAAAATGTTGTGATAAAGAAACCAACCTCCGTTGGGGTGTTACCGCCGGAATGAATGGCTTCGATGCTGGAAAAGCCGACTTGTCGCACGACCGTGGCCGCTGCGGTTTCAATGTGGCAGCCCGTATGGAGTTGCTTTTCCGCACAACGCCCAGCCGCCCGTATATGGATGTAGAGCTTGGTTTGCTCAACTTGAATTGGAAGAAACACTATGCCCATCACATTTCTGATTTCCAAACTGGCGAACAAACAGACTACGACCAAACATTCAGACGCAATGCCTATTACCTGCATTTACCCATACACTTCGGCTATCGTTGGGCCGTAGCACAACGCTGTGCTATCTATGCCGACGCAGGTCCTTACTTCTCTTTCGGTCTTTTCGGAAAAGCGAGGAATACGGACAACATAAGCCATCAAAAAAGTAAAGGCAGTGTTTATGACGAAATCAAACGCTTCGATTTCGGTATAGGCGCACGTCTCGGCGTGGAAGTGGCCGACCATTATCGTATTGGAATCGGCTATGACTATGGCCTAAGAAAAATGGATAAAGTCTACAGCGACCACAAGAATCGAAACTTCACCTTTTCCGTAGGCTACATGTTTTAAAAAGACATAACACAATCCCCCTCCCTCGCCGTTCCTTTCTGTTGAAAGATATTTTTTCTGCGTAAGGCTTGGGAGGGGTTGGTTATTTCCTTATCTTGCATCTTCAAAAAAGAGACATGAAGAGGAAGAAACGCCTTTGCATGCTCGTCACCGGCACACTGCTGCTTGCGGCAGTCGCCGGTTGGGGCATCTGCACATACATCCGGAAGCAAAACCTGAAACCTTTCTTGCAGCTCGAAGCCGAGCAGTCCGCCCTTTCGGCCGACTCATGCGCCGCACGGCTGCAAGCCTTGCAGGGACGGTGGCTCACCGACGAAAGCCGTGCCCTGAGCTGGAAGATAGAGAGCCAGTGTCTCTACGAAAAAAGACGGCTGGCCGAAGCCGACTCGCTGTGCAAGCTGGCCATCCGCTACTATGACTTCTTCACGTGGGACTCCCTGCGCATTGCCGACCTCTACATCCTCAAAGGGCACATCAAGCGCGCACAGCACAACTGGCTGGGCGCGACCGACGCTTTCCTCGAAGCCAAAGCATACGGCCGCTGCATGGACGAGAAGCCGGAGTTCAGCTTCTGGGTGAACTACGAGCTGAGCCGCATGTTCTGCGAAAACAAACTGCCCGAGCAGGAACAGGCCAGCCTGCACGAAGCCCTCGCCGCAGCCCGACGCCTGCCGGGAGAGGAATGCTTGTGCGAGGCCCTCTACCGCCTGGGACGCCACTACTTCGACCAAGGCGACTACGCCCGCGCGTTGGCCTTCCACGACTCGCTGCTCCATCACATCCCCCGCGAAGAAACGTTCCACCGGATGCGGACCTTGGAGAACATGGCCCACACCTACCTGCACCTCCGCAGGCCGGAAGAAGCCTTCGCCATGCTCGACTCCGCCGCACGCTGCCATCCGGCCGTGACCTCGCGCTGGCACGCCCTGCGGGGCGAAGCCTTCGAACAGGAAGGGAGGACGGACTCGGCCGCCACCTGCTTCCGACGGGCCACAGACTCCACCCACCCCGACCCGGGCGACATCATGGGCCACGAGGGACTCTTCCGCCTGGCCTGCCGCGCGGGAGACTACCGCGAAGCCGTCGGCCTGGCCCGGACACTGATGGACACGAAAGACTCCCTCCAGGTGCAGCGCAAGCGGCAGTTCGTCAGCCAGCTCCAGATGCTCCACGACTACCGCCGCTGGCGCAAGAAAGCCGACGACACGGAATACAAGCTCCTGCTACGCGAAAACAACATCTTCCGCATCCTCATCGGTATGCTCGTCACGACGGGTATCCTCCTCACGGCCGTATTCATCAACTGGCGCCGACGGCTGAAAGCAGAAAACAAGCTCCTCCTGGAGCAGCGCGAGCAGGAAAGTCTCCGTGTGGGCTACTACAAGCAGCTCAACCTGCTCACCCTCCCGCTGGTCTACAGCAACCAGCGCGAAGGACGCATGCGCATGAGCGAAAGCGACTGGCAGAAAATCTACACCAACACCGACACTTGCTTCCAAGACTTCACGACCAAGCTGCGGCAGGACCATCCCTCGCTCAAAGAAGACGACATCCGCCTCTGCTGTCTGCTGAAGATGGACATGCCGCTCGACCTCATCGCCCTCATCTTCAATATCGAGAAAGGCAGCGTCTCCCAGCGCAAGCAACGCCTGCGCCAGAAGATGGGACTGGATGTCCCTCTCGACGATTATCTTAAAAGGATATAGCTTTATGAAACGACTTGTGTTCTTCACCGGCGCAGGCATGAGCGCCGAGAGCGGGCTTCCCACGTTCCGGGGACGCGGAGGGATTTGGGATGAGATTGACGCCCGTGCCGTGGCTTCGCGCGAAGCGTGGTATTGCGGACGGCGACACGACGCACGCCTGCGCCGGCAACGTGTGCTCGACTTCTTCAACCCCATCCGGCGGGCCATCCTGTCGCATGAGCCCAACGAAGGACACCGCCTCATCGCAGCCCTCGAAGCACGCCACGAAGTGACCGTCATCACCCAAAACGGCGACGACTTCCACGAACGGGCCGGCTCGACACAGGTCATCCACCTCCACGGCGAAGCATTGCGCAACGCCTCCACCCTACATCCTCATGAGTCCTATCCCATCGACCCCGCACACCCCGACCTGCACATCGGCGACAAGGCTCCCGACGGCTCGCAACTGCGTCCCTACGTGGTGTTTTTCGGAGAGGACCTGGAAATGCCGCTCTGGCGTAGAGCCGTGAATGCCATACGGGATGCCGACGCGCTGGTCGTGGTCGGTTCCACGCTTCTCGTACATCCCGCCGCCGACCTGCTGGCTTATGTACGCCCCGACTGTCCCCTGTGGTGCATCGACCCCGAAGAAGTCACCCTCCCCGAAGGATGCAGGCAGGCCACCTGCCTCCACCTGTGTGCTACGGACGGCTTGCGACAGCTCTGCAAAAACTGGTAAAGGCTTCGCGAAGCACGGCTTCGTCAGCCGCCGGATAGCAGAAGTGTGTCGTGTCGGGCAGGACAAGTGTCTGCAAACAGACGCTTGACACCCGGCGGCGGAAACATCCGATGCTGCGACGTGCCCAGACCAGTTCGTCACGCTTGCCCTGTACGGCCAGCAAGGGCACGGACAGACAGGGCAAATCCTTCCTCACCGCACGCATCATGCTGAAAAGGTCGCCCAGGCGGGGCAACCATCCGGCATATCCCAACGTGGGACCGGGCGCTACATTGACGGCATTCCTCACGGCTTCCTCACCGGCATCAGCCGGAAGAAGATGGTAGCGTGCGCCCAAGATGCTGCGCACGGCACGCGCCGACACCCACACATGCAGCGGGCAACCCACCGTGACAATGCCCGCCACGCCGTCGGGCCTTCGCAAGCAAGTGAGCAACGACAACAGCCCTCCCATCGAATGCCCCACAAGAATCAGCCGCTCATATTCCGACCGGCAGGCATCCACACGCCTGTCGACATAGGCCTCCCAGGCTCTCCTGCCGGAACAGGCAAAGTCATGCGCCGTGCCTCCATGGCCCGGAAGCGACAAGGCGATGGCATCCATGCCCAGCGCATTGACCCAGGCAGCCGGGATCAGAAACTGCGACGGCCCCTCGGCTATGCCGTGGATAAAGAGGACGGCAGTCCTGCTCCTTCCCTCCGAAGCACGGGAGACGAAGGGCCGCTGCGGAACGAACGCCGCCATACGCTCCTCAAGACTTTTCCCCTTCATGTTTGTTTTCCGAGATAAAGAGCAGTTTGTCACCCACATGCAGTTCCATCTGCCCGTTGGGTATAATGAATTCATGTCCACGCTTGACAAGCATCACCAGCGTCCCCCGCGGGATGTTCATGTCGGCCAGACGGTTGCCATCGGCCAGCATCTCCGGCGTGAGCGTCAGGTCACGGAGCTGCGTGTCCAATTCCTCGGGCAATTCGACGCCAAAGTCATTGCCCTCCTTCTCCACGGGCAAGTCGAGCCGCAGCAGGCGAGCCGCCGGCGCGATGGTCATGCCCTGCACCACGAGCGAGATGAGCGTTATGAAAAACACGATGTTGAACAGTTGGTCAGCCCCCTCAATCCCTGCGATGACCGGATAGGTCGCAAAGATGATGGGCACAGCTCCGCGCAGGCCGACCCACGACACGAACCACTTGGCCCGCGCCGGCAGCTTGCGGAAAGGCAGCAGACAGAGGAACACACTCACCGGACGCGACACGACAATCATGAACACCCCGATGAGCAGGGCGACGGCAGCGACATCGACCATCTCAAGCGGATTGACCAGCAGTCCCAGGGCCAGGAACATCACAATCTGGAACAACCAGGTCAGGCCGTTCATGAACGTGTTCACCTCCCGACGGCAGACCAGCGGCGCATTGCCCACCACCATGCCGGCGATGTAGACGGCCAGATAGCCGTTGCCGCGCAAAAGGTCCGTGATGGTAAACGTGAAGAAGACGAGGCTCAACAGCAGGATGGAGTAGAGCGAGCCGTTCGAAAGGCCGATACGCCCCAGAATCCACACGGCAAAACGTCCCAACGCATAGCCGATAATGCCCCCGAAAAAGAATTGTATGCCCAAATCCTTCAGGATGACAGTCCAGCTCATGCCGTCGGAAGTGATGATCTGGATGAGCACGATGGTGAGCATGTAGGCCATCGGGTCATTGCTACCGCTCTCCAGCTCCAGCATAGGGCGCAGGTGGTGCTTCAGATTCATGCGCTGCGAACGCAGCAGGCTGAACACGGAAGCCGAGTCAGTCGATGACATGGTCGCCGCCAGCAGCAACGAGGTGGTGAGCGGCAAAGCGATGTTCGTGCTGTCCCAGCCTGAAATGAAACAGATGAAAAGTCCCGTGAGCAGCGTGGTGAGCAGCACGCCCACCGTCGAGAGCAGCACGCCCTGTGCCAGCACGGGGCGTATCTCGCCATACTTCGTGTCCATGCCGCCCGTGAAGAGGATGATGCTCAAGGCCATCATGCCGATGAACTGCGCGTCGTGTGCGCTGTGGAACTGCAAGCCCAGGCCGTCGCTGCCAAAAAGCATGCCGACAAGCAAAAAGAGGAGCAATGTGGGGATGCCGAAACGATAGCCGGTGCGGCTGATGAGAATGCTGCAAAAGATGAGCACGGAACCGATAAGGAGGATGTTTTCTGCGGTAAATGTCATAGGCGGTCTTCTTCTAATGTCATGATAAAACAAAATCTGAGTGTAAAGTTAAGAAATCCGCACCGCCCGACGAAACAACGGATACGAAAATTCGACGCCGCCCCGCACGCAAGGCCTTTCCACGAAAGTCTCCGCACCGCGCCGTCGCATATAAAACAAAAAAAGGAACGAAAAAAGTTTCGTTCCCTTCCTTTTCTGAAAATCCGCTTAAAATCTAAGACTACAAAATATATACATTGATTGTAAATGCTTATTTCCTCATTTTTTCTCCCTACAAACTTCTTTTTCTCCCCCTCTATCAAATTCTTCTTTTTGCATTCACTCATTTTCCTCCGCTTCTCCATATATCTTTCTTTTTCCCTCTCCTTCTCCTTTTTCTCCGTCCACACATAAATCATTGCACATTTAAAGAACTTCCAGAAAGGAAGGGAACTTAGAAAATGTTTGTTAATGCTTTACAAAAGTATGTTATTAAATCCATACCGCCAAACTTTTCTTCCTTTTTTATTGTTTATACAGCAAAAAAGTCGGAAAAAGGGTTTTACTTACACTTTTTCACCCCTTATACGCAATCCGATTCACCGTGTCCGGATAAAAAAGGGTTATAACGACACTTGTTTACCACTCATTTTGTCCTTTAGACAATATATAGTCTAAAAAATGGTTTCATGCGTAAGCTGCGGCCGGAAACCCGTTCGCACATGAAGTCCCCATAAACCGGACTCAGACCGGGCCTATAAGGCGGCCGACCACGGAGTAAAGGGTAGCCGGGAGCGGAAAGGAGGGTAAGGAAGAGCGGAAAGGAAGGCGTGGTCGGGCGGAAAGGAGGGTAAGGCTGGAGGCCTTGGACAAGGAAGGGAACAGATTGATATTCAACGGGAAATCCGGAAGGACGAAAAACGGCAGAGTCAGACGGGCCGCTTCACCCCGCTGCGTGCCTCAACCACGCGCACCACACAGTTGCCAAACGCCTCGCACTCGGAGATAAGACTCGTGTAGAGTTCGCCCAAGTCGCTGTCATAGGCCGGGTCACGACGGTCCATTGCGTCCTGCGCCAGGAGCTGGTCGCGGAAGTTGTCCATCTCCTGCTCGATGCCAAATGACAAAGTCGCATCGGCGTCGGCCCCCTCTTCACCCAACACGACACGCATACGCAATAATGCTTCACCGGCAAACTGGAACATCACGGCGAGGTGTTCGCGCTGCTTGGAGGTAAGACTGCGTTTCGTGTGCAGGCGGGCCAGGAGGTCAGCCATCCGCCCACAACAGCCGAGCGCATCGCCCAGCGCGTCCACCTCGCGGCGTGCCTCCTGTACGGCATCCGTGTCCATGTCCGGCCGTCCTCCGGACTCTGCCACGTCCAGTCCCCGAAGTATCAGAGCGTGTATGTGCGAACCGTCACGCAACTTCCTCCGTAAGCGGTTCTTGAAACCTGACGACCTGGGTTCGCCGAGGTTGGCCAGCCAGGTCTTCAACTCGTCGAACAACTCGCAGACACTGTCGGCCACGCTCCGCACACCTTCGCATGCTGTCTGAAGAGAGTCCGACGGGGAATCTGCCGAAAGCACATCCGAAACGTGTGCCGCGGCATCGGCCTTGTCAAGCTTCGCCTGTAACCAGCGTTGATACACACGGGCCAATGGCAAAATCAGCACTTGCAACAACACGACGTTGCACAGACGGTGGCAAGTGAGAAAGACGGCAAGGGTGTAGACAGAGCTCATGCCTGCCGGCACACCGGGAAACAACCACCCGGTCAACATCTCGCATCCATAGACGAAAGGACGGAAGACAAAAAGTAGCCAGACCAGTCCCATCGCGCGGCGAACCAACCTTATCTGCGTCAGTTTGCCCAACACTTTTTCATGGGAGAGCGGCGACATGTAGGCGGGAATCAAGGCTCCCACACCGCTTCCCGCCAGCAGCGCAGCGCCGGCATAAACGTCAGACAGTCCGGCAGCACAAAGTCCCAGGGCGACCACCGAGACCAGGGTCATGGAACGTATGAATGCGGACAAAGCAAGCCCTGCGGCAGTCCAGAGCAGAATGCCCCATACACTGGATGCAGCCCACGGCATGTCCGGAAGCCGGGGCAAATCTTGCAAACCATGATAAAAGACCGAAAGGGACAGAAACAAAAAAGCAAGTCCGAAAAGGAATCGGCCGAACTCTTCGCGTAAAACGTTTTCTGAGTGATAAAGAGGATAAGCCAGAATGAAAAGCGGAAAGATGTAGAGACCGGCATCCAGCCCAAAACCGAGCACAGCCAGCAACCAAAGGGACATCGTGGCCCCGATTTCTACAATCTTCGACAGGAATGAGACGTGAGAAGGGTGAAACTTCCGTCCCCTCCGGGACATCCACAAGTTCACAGCAACATAGCTTTCAGCAAAACACGAACGCGCACCCTTGTTCAGAATGTTCACGCCATAGAGGAAAAGCGCGAGAGAACCCAGAAGCTTTAAAAATATGAAAATCAACATGCAGTTTTTCCTTATTTAATAGAGTTTCTTGCATCCCCTCGTCCGATTATGCCTATCTTACCCACGCCTTTTGGCCAATGAAAACAAGATTCATGTCTCACCCTAATGTAACAGAAATGAAACAGGAGATACAAATCTATTGCAAAAATAGTCAAAAAACCAAAAGCTTCCCTATAGGCAGCTCACTTTTCGAGATTTATAAGGGTTTTGACCTGCAAATGCCCTACGGCGTAGTGAGTGCCAAGGTGAACAATCACGTGGAAGGACTTAACTTCAGAGTATATCACAACAAGGACGTGGAGTATCTCGACATCTCGTCCGAGTCAGGACTGCGCACCTATGTGCGTTCGCTCTGCTTCGTGCTGTGCAAGGCCGTCGCCGACGTATTCCCCGAGGGAAAAATCCTGCTGGAACACCCCGTGTCGAAGGGATTCTATTGCGACCTGCGCATCGGGCACGAACCGACGCTCGACGACGTCGCACGCATCAAGCAGCGCATGAGCGAAATCATCAGTGCCGACCTCCCCTTCCACCGCATCGAGGAACACTCGACCGATGCCATCCGCCTGTTTGAAGAACGGGGCATGACCGACAAGGTGAAGCTGCTCCGCACGACGGGACGCCTCTACACCAATTATTATACGCTCGACGGCTTCGTGGACTATTACTACGGCAGCTTGCTCCCCAGCACGGGACACTTGCATCTGTTCGACCTCGTGAAATACTACGACGGGCTGCTGCTACGCTTCCCGGACAAGGAAAACCCCGCAGTGCTGGGCGAGATGGTGAAGCAGGAGAAGATGCTCGATGTGTTCAAGGAAAACCACCGGTGGCAGGAAATCATCGGCGTGAGCACCGTGGGCGACATCAATGAAGCCATCCGCGAGGGACATGCCACAGAACTTATCAACGTGGCCGAAGCCTTGCAGGAGAAACGTATAGCCCGGATAGCCGATGACATCTGTTCGCGCCCCGGTGTGAGGGTCGTGCTCATCGCGGGCCCCTCGTCGTCAGGCAAGACGACATTCAGCAAACGGTTGTCTGTCCAGCTCATGGCCAATGGCAAGTATCCTTATCCCGTGTCGCTCGACGATTACTTCGTCGACCGCCAACATACTCCGCGCGACGAAAAAGGCGACTATGACTACGAGTCGCTCCATGCGCTCGACCTGGAGCTGTTCAACCAGCATATGCAGGCCCTCATCCGCGGCGAACGCATCGAACTGCCCCGCTTCAACTTCAACACCGGCGCACGTGAATACCGGGGGGAATACTTGCAACTGCGCGACAACATGATACTCATCCTCGAAGGCATACACGGACTCAACCCCGAACTGACGCCGCACATCCCCGCAGAAAACAAGTACCGCATCTATGTCTCCGCGCTCACGACCACGCAACTGGACACGCACAACTACATCCCGACGACGGACAACCGCCTCCTGCGCCGCATCATCCGCGACTACAACTACCGCGGATATTCGGCTGAAGAGACCATCTGCCGCTGGCCGAGCGTACGCGCCGGAGAAGCAAAGTGGATTTTCCCTTATCAGGAAAACGCCGACGCCATGTTCAATTCCGCCCTGCTCTTCGAGTTGTCCGTACTGAAGGCCCATGTAGAGCCTGTCCTATGGGAAGTGCCCGAGTCGTCGCCCGCCTACTCCGAAGCCTACCGCCTGCGACACTTCCTGGAATATTTCGTACCCGTACCCGACCGCGACTTGCCGCCCACCTCGCTCCTGCGCGAGTTCCTGGGAGGAAGCAGCTTCACTTATTAGAACAAAAACAGCACGGTTTGTCCGGCCACATCGCCCGTAGAAACCGTGCTGTTCCAATTTCCTTATGCTATGAACATCGAAACCACTGCCGACGGCAGTCCGACACTCTATGTCCCCGAGCTGGACGAACACTACCACTCCACCAAGGGAGCACTCACCGAGTCGCGCCACATCTTCATCGAAATGGGCCTTAGGCAGAGCACAGCTCCGTGCTCGCATGTCCTCGAGGTCGGTTTCGGAACAGGGCTGAACGCCTTCCTGACCCTGCTCGACGCTGACAAAAGCCGCCGCCCCGTGTGCTACACAGGCATCGAACTACACCCTGTGCAGACCACCACGCTCCGTGCTTTGGACTATCCTGCCCTCATCTGCCCCGGGCGCACTGACGACTTCTACCGCCTCCACGAAGCTCCTTGGGAAACCGACGTGGCACTCACCCCGCACTTCACGCTCCGCAAAGTGCAGGCCGACTTCACCACCTGGACCCCCGACGAGACCTACGACGTGGTCTACTTCGATGCCTTTGCCCCCGAAAAACAACCTTCCATGTGGGCCGGACCGCTCTTCGACCGCCTGTATGCCAGTCTCTCCGAAGGCGGTATCCTCACGACCTATTGCGCCAAAGGCATCGTGCGCCGCATGCTCCAGGCAGCAGGTTTCCACGTGGAACGCCTGCCCGGCCCTCCGGGCGGCAAACGCGAGATTTTGCGGGCTGTGAAAACGATCTGAGACTATACATGCAGAAAGAGGCCGCAAGTCCACCTCGATACCCCTTCTGAGCGGAAAGGAGGCCGCCCGACCACGGCCTCCTTTCCGTGCTCGGACGGATTCCTTTCCGTGGTCGGGCGGAGTTAAGGGTCAGTCCGGAGACTGTCATTTCACGGTCACCAGCTCATATGTGCAGCTTCCTAAGCCGATTTTTTCAGCATGGGCCAGGCAGGTGCGATACTCGGTGTTGGGATTGGTATTGTCGAAGAGGTCGTGACGGTCGCAGAAATGTCCGGAGTCCATCTCGTCCGTCAGTTGCGTCCCGGGCAGAGGGGTCTGCTTGAGACAGGCGTCGACACACGCCTGGTCGAGCGCGAGAGGGTCGAAGGAGGCAAACATGCCCACGTCGGGAATGATAGGGACGTCGTTGCCCGCATGGCAGTCGCACGTGGGCGACACATCGCAGACAAGCGAGATGTGGAAGTTGGGCCGTCCGTAGACCACGGCCTTGGTGTATTCCGCCATGCGGCAGTTGAGTTCCTTGATGGCAGCGTCGTGCGCGAAGCCGATGGCATCAAAATTGCATGCGCCCACACACCGCCCGCAACCTACACAGTGGTCCGCATCGACGGTCATCACACGGCGTTCGGCATCATAGACGAGTCCGTCGTTGGCACATTCGCGCAGACACCGTTTGCATCCGCGGCATGCGGCAGGGTCGATGACGGCCTTGCCATTGCAGTGCTGGTCCTTCTTTCCGGCCCGCGAACCGCAACCCATACCTATATTCTTGATAGTGCCTCCGAAGCCTGTCATCTCATGCCCCTTGAAATGCGTGAGGGAAATGAACACGTCGGCGTCCATGATGGTGCGCCCGATGCGTGCCTCCTTCACATACTCGCCGCCGGGGACGGGCACAGGGATGTCGTCCGTGCCCTTCAGCCCGTCTCCGATGAGCACAGGACAGCCGACGGTGAGCGGCGTGAAGCCGTTCTCCCAGGCACAGTAAAGATGTTCGATGGCATTCTTGCGGCTGCCGGGATAGAGCGTGTTGCAGTCGGTCAGAAACGGTTTGCCACCGGCTGCTTTCACCATGTCGGCCACGGCACGGGCATAATTGGGACGGAGGAAACTCAGATTGCCCAGCTCGCCGAAGTGCATCTTGATGGCGACAAACTTGCCGTCCATGTCGATGCCGTCCAGTCCGGCAGCCTTCAGGAGACGTTTCAACTTGTCGACAGGTCCTTCGTCGGGTTTGCAGCGAAAAGTGGTGAAAAACACTTTTGATCGTTTGGAGTCAGTCAGTTCATTCATACGTAGAATCGAGTTTATAAATCTTGCATTTTTCTTTATAGGTGCAAAATTAATCCCGACTGTCCAAATCGTCCTTCGCAAGTTTACTTTTTTAAATATTATTCAACCAAGAACGTCGCCGGACTGTTCCGCTTCGTGGCTGCGGTAGGCCTTGGGCGAAAGGCCCAAGTGCTTCTTCACATAACGTCCGAAGAAGGAGAGATTGGGAAACTCCAGCTCGTTGCATATCTCCTTGATGCTCTTGCCGCGCTGCCTGAGCAGGTATTGCACGTCCCTCACCACATAACGGTTGATGATTTCCGAAGCGGTGCTCCCGCAAGCCTCCCGGCAGACGGTGGAAAGATACTTGGGAGTGAGGCAGAGTTTGTCGGCGTAGTAGGCCACGTTGCGCGGCTTGGGATAGGTGGACGAAAGCAGTTCGAGGAAGTCGCGGAAAAGCTTGTTGCCCGACGTGTAGTTCTGCGGACGGAATTTGATGAACCGTTCGAGCATGTCGCGGAAATCGTAGAGAAAAGCCAGCAGCAAGGCATCTATCAGCTCCTTCTGATGGCGGCGGGATGTGCCGGTGAGCTTGCTGCGTATCAGGTCATAGTATTGGCAAAACACCGTCACCTCCTGCGGCGTGAGCGGCAGCACGGGCGAATCTTCAAGAAACATTTTCGCTTCCCAGGGATTGACACCGTCGACGAGACTGAGCTGGCGCATGTATTCCTTGGACACGCAGATGCCGCGGTAGTCGACGTCAAGGCTTGTGGTGCTCTTCTCCATGATAATGTCAGGATGGCAAATGATGAGGTCGTTGGCAGCAATGTCAAAGTTACATCCGTTGATATAAAGCGAGGCCCTCCCTTTCAGGCAGAGTATGACGAGAAAGGCTTCCATTTTCACAGGGCCGGACACTTCGATGTGGTTCAAGTTCTCGATGAAGGCCATGCGGTCGTCACAATAGACGGCCATGTCCTTCTCTTTGATTTCTTCCAGGTTACCGATAGTTTCATTCATGATGATATAAGGGATTTCAGTTTGTTTCAGGCACAAAGTAACACAATCTCCGGATGCGGCCGGTGGCACGATTGGACATAAAAGTGTCCTGCTTTTCTTTTTTGCCGGACAAATGGAGAAACAGGACACTATGGCGAACAAATGGATAGTCCTTTTGTCGCAAAAAGGACATTCCTTTGCCCTCCGGAAAAACAAAACTAACCATCGATAATAAAAAGATTATGAAGCGACTTTACTATGCAATGCTCATGTGTCCGCTCCTGCTGACCGGGTGTCAAGGCGAGGGAATGCAATCCACCGGCAAAGAGCCGGTGCAGGTGAAAGTGTTCCAAGTGTCGGCTACATCCGTGGACGGGACAGGACATTTCTCAGGCACAGTGGAGGAGAAAAGCGGGACAGCCCTCAGCTTCTCCTCAGCCGGAACTTTATCAACGATGAACGTGCGACTGGGTGACCGCGTACACCGGGGACAGACCATCGCCACCCTCGACGAGACCTCGGCACGAAGCAGCCACGAGGCGGCCCAAGCCACCCTGCTCCAGGCCGAAGACGCCTACCGGCGCATGAAGACACTCCACGAAAAGGGCAGCCTGGCCGACATCAAGTGGGTGGAAGTGCAGAGCCAACTGCAGCAAGCCCGCTCAGCAGAAGCCGTGGCCCGCAAACTGCTGTCCGACTGCCGGCTCGTAGCGCCCTTTGACGGCGTCATCTCGGACAAGAGCGGCGAAGTGGGCCAGACCGTCCTGCCCGGAGCTGCTGTGGCACGCCTGGTGTCGACCGTCGGCCAGCAGGTGCGCATCGCTGTGCCTGAGGGCGAGATAGGCGACATTGCCGTCGGGCAGAAGGCCCGCATCGCGGTCCCGGCCTTGGATGGAAAAGTGTTCCAAGGCACCGTCACCGAACGCGGAGTGACAGCCGACGTATTCTCGCGCTCTTACGAAGTGAAGCTGCGCGTGGACGACGCCGACGCATCCCTGTTGCCCGGCATGGTGGCCGAAGTGTCGCTCGCCGGGAAAGAAGGACACACGGCCTACGTCCTGCCTCCCCACATCGTGCAGCTGGACGAAACGAACTGCACCTTTGTCTGGGTGGCTTCCGAGGGGCGTGCCGAGAAGCGCAGGGTCGTCTGTGGTGACTACACGGCCGACGGCGTCATCGTCGACGAAGGCCTGAAGGAAGGTGACCAAGTCATCGTCGAAGGCCAGCAGAAGGTGTGTGAAGGAACTAAAATCAGCCTGTAAGCCCTATGGAAAAGAAGAAACGCAATTTCGTCGAATGGGCCATGCACTACCGGCAAATCGTCATCCTCGTGGTGACCTGCCTCGTGGCCTTCGGCATATACAGCCTGCCCCAGATGCGCAAGAACGAGTTTCCGGACTTCACCGTGCGACAGGGTATTGTCGTGGCGGTGGCACCGGGCAACACGGCGCAGGAGATGGTTGAGCAAGTGACCAAGCCATTGGAGGACTACATCTTCACCTACAAGGAGGTGAAGAAGGAGAAGACCTTCTCGAAAAGCCGCGACGGCATCACATACATCCAAGTGGAACTCAACGACGACCTCACGAACAAAGACGAATTCTGGAGCAAGTTCAAGCACGGCGTATCACAATTCAAGAGCGAACTGCCAAGCAACGTGCTCGCCCTCGTGGTGCAGGACGACTTCGGCGACACGTCGGCCCTGCTCATCACCCTGGAAAGCGAAGACAAGACCTACCGCGAACTGGACGACTACATGGACCGGCTCCAGGACTGCCTGCGCCGCATCCCGTCCGTGGGCCGCATGTCAGTCAGCGGAATGCAGTACGAACAAATATCCGTCTACCTCGACCATGACCGCCTGTCCAAGTACGGCCTTAGCGAACAGACGCTCGCCCTGAACCTCATGCAGAAGGGATTTACCACGAGCGGAGGGAGAGTCAAAGACGGCACGACTGTCGCACCCATCTACGTCAGCCGCTCGCTCAACACGGTGTATGACGTGCAACAACAAATCGTCTACACCGACCCGAAGGGACGCATCGTGCGGCTGAAGGACGTGGCCCGCGTCGTGCGTGAGTATCCCGAACCGGACAGCTACATCACCAACAACGGACGCAAGTGCCTCCTCCTGTCAGTCGAAATGAAGAAGGGACAGAACATCGTGGCGATGGGTGAAGACATCAACCGTGTGCTCGACGCCTTCCAACGCGACGAACTGCCTTCCGAGGTCACCCTGTTCCGCATCACAGACCAGCCGAAAGTGGTCGATGACAGCGTCTCGAATTTCCTGCACGAGCTGCTCATCGCCATCGTGGCTGTCGTCATCGTGGTGATGCTCCTGCTGCCGTTGCGCGTGGCCTTGGTGGCCGCCTCGACCATCCCCATCACCATCTTCATCTCCCTGGGACTGTTCTACGCGTTCGGCATCGAACTGAACACCGTCACCCTGGCGGGACTTATCGTGACACTGGGCATGATTGTCGACAACAGCATCGTCATCATCGACAGCTACCTGGAGAAATTGGGCGAAGGTTGTTCGCGCTGGCGGGCTTCCATCGAGAGCACGACCCACTTCCTGAAGTCCATCTTCTCCGCCACACTGGCCATCAGCATCACGTTCTTCCCCTTCCTGGCGACGTGTACAGGCATGATACATGACTTCCTCCTGCACTTCCCTTGGGGCATCACCATCGTGCTGGCGGTGTCGCTCCTGGTGGCCACGATGCTCGTACCGTTCATGCAATTCTGGTTCATACGCAAGCCCATGCAGGCAAAGGGAAACAAAGGCGGCAAGAAAGCATTCAACTTCCTTGACCTCTTGCAGAAGTACTACAACCGGGTGTTCGACGTTTGTTTCCGCCATCCTTATGTGACGGTGGGCATCGGTGCAGCTTCCATCCTAATCGGCGGCTGGATGATGGGACGGCTACCTCAACAGTTGCTGCCGGCAGCTGACCGCGACCAGTTCGCCGTAGAAATCTCGCTCCCGACGGGAACAGACGTGAAAGTGACAGCCGCCGTGGCGGACAGCTTGGAACATATCCTGCGGAAAGACCCGCGCGTTGTCAGTGTGGCCTCCTTCAAGGGATGCTCGTCACCGCGCTTCCAGACTTCATACGCACCCCAAATAGCCGGGACTAATTATGCCCAGTTCATCGTGAACACGACGGGAGTAAAGGAGACGGTCGAATTGCTTGACGAATACGCACCGCGCTACGAAGACTTCTTCCCGAAAGCTCGGGTACGCTTCAAGCAGCTGAGCTATAGCGACGCGGTCTATCCGGTCGAAGTGCGCCTCTCGGGAGAAGACCTGGAAACGCTGAAAGGCGACGCACAGCGGGTCGAAAAGCTGCTGCAGGAAATGCCGGGCCTGACACTCGTGCAGACCGACTTCAACGAGCCTTTGCCGGCAGTCGATGTCCGCCTGCGGGAGGACGTGGCGACACGGCTGGGCGTGACAAACCTCGGACTGGAATCGACACTGGCGATGCGCTACGGCGAAGGACTGGCCGTCGCCAATGTCTGGGAAGGGGACTACCGCATCCCGGTCAAACTGAAAGGCACGAAAGCCGACCAGGCTCTCCCGTCAGAGCTGGGCGACGAGATGGTGCCCGCCACAGCCGGACTGGCTGATGTGCCCCTGAGACAAGTGGCCGAAGTCAAACCGACATGGAAGAAAGGCCAAATCGTAAGACGGAACGGTGTCTACACCGCAAGCGTCACGGCCGAACTGGAACGGGGCGAGAACGCCATGCAGATGAACGTCCGCGTGCAAGAATTGATGAAAAACGTCACTCTCTCGCCCGGAGTCAGCGCCAGCTACGGAGGTGAACAAAAGGCCAACGATGACAAAATGCCGATGATTATGCAAGGCCTTGCATTGGCCGCAGCCATCATCTTCTTCATCCTTCTCGCCCACTTCCGCAAGGTAAGCATCGCCCTGCTGATGTTCGCCAGCCTGCTGCTCTGCCTCTTCGGGACAGCCACGGGTGTGCTGATACAAGGTGTGGACTTCGGCGTGACCTGCGTCCTGGGCATCATTGCCCTGATGGGCATCATCGTGCGCAACGGCATCATCATGTTCGACTATGCTGAAGAACTGCGTACCACGGAGCACATGACCGCCGAACAGGCCATTTACCACTCCGCCCAGCGACGTATGCGCCCCATCTTCCTCACCTCGGCAGCCGCTTCCATGGGCGTCATCCCGATGATACTCGGAGGCTCAGGACTGTGGATGCCGATGGGTACGGTCATCTGCTACGGCACACTCATCACGATGGTGTTCCTGCTCACAGTCCTGCCCTGCGCCTACCTGCTCATCTTCCGCGGCTCCACGCGCCGACGGGCAAAATGGGACGCATTGGAACAAGAATAATACACCCTTAAAACTCATCCTGACAGCCGGAGGAACAGCCCGCGGGAAACGCACCACTCCCGCGGGTCATCCTCCGCCGTCCAACAAAACCTTCAGTTTATGAACCGAATACAACAACACATCTTCTTCTTTCTCCTCTGCTCAGGCGCCGTCTGCACAGGCACAAGCCCTCTCCGGGCACAAACCACGCTCACACTCGACGAATGTGTGGAGAAAGCCTTAGAGAACAATGCCCGCATGAAGAATGCCGACAATGACCTCGGCATAGCCCGCCACGAGCAGAAAGAAGCCCTGACGAAATATTTCCCCAGCATCAGTGCCACGGGCGGCGGTTTTATCCAAAATGCACCCATGATAGAGATGCAACTCTCGCCGGACATGGGATTGTCTATGCTCAAGGATGGCATCGCGGGAGGCGTCACAGCCTCACTACCTCTCTTCACAGGAGGCCAAATCGTGAACGGAAACAAGCTGGCCGAGGTGAACGTGAAGAAATACCAGCTTCTGCGGCGGCAAGCCGAAAACGAAGTGCGCCTGACAGCCGAACAATACTTCTGGCAGGTGGCCATGCTGAAAGAAAAGTTAGTCACCCTGAGCGTCATCGAGAAACAGCTCGCCACCATCTCGACCGACGTGGAGGCTGCCGTCGAGGCCGGCGTAACCAACCGCAACGACCTGCTGCAAGTGCAACTCCGGCAAAACAGTACCCGCAGCACACGCATCGACGTGGAAAATGCCCTCGCCCTCTCACACCGGTTGCTGGCACAATACATCGGCTTCCACACCGACAGCATCGACGTAGACTTCCACGCCGACGAGTCACTGCCTCCATCGCCCGAAGCGCTCTACAGCGAGCCGCGCCAATGCCTGACCCTCATCCCTGAATATGGCCTATTGCAGGCCAAAGTCAAGGCATCGCGCCTCGAACGCCGCCTTTCCATAGGCAAACGTCTCCCGACAGTGGCCATCGGCGGCGGTTATTCCTACAACGACCTCCTCGGCACCGGGCGCACCTCCTGGACAGGCTTTGCCACCATCAGCATTCCCCTCTCGGGATGGTGGGAGGGAGCTCACGACATCAAAAGCAAACGCTTGGCCACCGACACCGATGAAAACAACCTGCGCGACGGGAGCGAGCTGCTCGTCATCCGCATGCAAAGCACCTGGGACGACCTCAACGACGCCTACCGCCAAGTGCAGATAGCCCTCCGCTCCATCGAGCAGTCGACCGAAAACCTGCGCCTCAACACCGACTACTACGAAGCCGGCACCGCCACCATGAGCGAACTGCTCGACGCGCAAACCCTCTACCAGCAGAGCCGCGACAAGTATGTCGAAGCCCGCGCACAGTATGAGGTGAAGAAGCGTGAATACCTCCAGGCCACCGGGCGGTAAACCTCGTCCATGCATCCCCTAAAGGGCGTCCGGGAGCGGAAAGGAAGGCGTCCGACCACGGTCTCCTTTCCGCTCTCGGACGCCCTCCTTTCCGTGGTCGGACGGACTTAACAGGGGGTACAAGCCCCGTAGACACATGAAAATAACCCCGCGGCGTGTTGTTTAGTTCTGCATACCTGTTTATCTTTGCCCTGTCGAATCAAACCTGTCACAAACATAAACAGCTATGAAGATTAAAAACTATATGATGCTGGCCTGCGCCGCGATGACCTTGGGATGTCTCTCGTGCGCCAACAGCAAGAAAGCCCAGGCCGACGAGACCGCGGCCACGGAAGCATCCGTACAAGTGCCGGCATTCAATGCCGACAGCGCTTACCTCTACGTGAAACAACAAGTGGACTTCGGCCCGCGCACACCGGGCAGCGAGGCACACGACCGCTGCGGCGACTATCTGGCAGCCAAGCTGGAAGCCTTCGGGGCAAAGGTGTATAACCAGCGTGCCGACCTCACGGGCTATGACGGGCGCACGCTGAAAGCCCGCAACATCATCGGAGCTTACAATCCCGACTCGAAACGCCGCGTCCTGCTCTGTGCCCACTGGGACACCCGTCCCTGGGCCGACAACGACCCCGACAAAGCCAACCACCGCAAACCCATCCTCGGAGCGAACGACGGCGCGAGCGGCGTGGGCGTCCTGCTCGAAGTGGCCCGCCAGTTGCAACGTCAAGCTCCGGCCATCGGCATCGACATCATCTTCTTCGACATGGAGGACTACGGCACGCCGCAGTTTGCCGAGACTCTGACCGACGACAGCGACACCTGGTGCCTGGGCTCGCAGTACTGGAGCCGTGCACCCCATGTGAAGGACTACAACGCACGCTTCGGCATCCTGCTCGACATGGTGGGAGGACGCGGAGCCACGTTCCTGAAAGAAGGTGTCTCCCTGCAATACGCCGAACCGGTGGTGAAGAAGGTGTGGCGTGCAGCCAAAAAGCTGGGGTTGGAAAACTACTTCGTCGATGAACACGGAGGTTATGTCAACGACGACCATGTCCCTGTCAACGAAATCGCCCGCATCCCCTGCATCGACATTGTCAACTGTGACCTGAACGGAGAACTCTCCAGCTTCGGCGACTTCTGGCACACGCTCGACGACAACATGGACGTCATCGACCGCAACACCCTGCAAGCCGTTGGACAGACTGTCCTTCAGGTAATCTATAACGAAAAATAAGAACCAACTCAAAACAACTCCCTACTATGGCTACCATAAACGAACTGCAAGACGAAGTCATCGCCGAATTCAGCGACTTCGACGACTGGATGGACAAATACCAGCTTCTCATCGACCTGGGCAACGAACAAACCCCGCTCGACGCAGCCTACAAGACCGACTCGAACCTCATCGAGGGTTGCCAGAGCCGCGTGTGGCTACAAGCCGACCTCGAGGACGGCAAAGTGCACTTCCAGGCCGAAAGCGACGCGCTCATCGTCAAGGGCATCGTCGCCCTGCTCATCCGTGTGCTCTCCGATCACACGCCCGACGAAATCCTCGAAGCCGACCTCTACTTCATCGACCGCATCGGACTGAAGGAACACCTCTCGCCCACACGCAGCAACGGTCTGCTCGCAATGGTGAAACAGATGCGCATGTACGCGCTGGCATTCAAACAGCTCGAAGAAAAGAAGGCATGACAGACAGTCGTGACGGACAACGCCCGGGAAAAGTGCTCCTGGGCATGAGCGGCGGCACCGACAGTTCGGCGGCCGCCTTTCTTTTGCAGGACGCCGGCTACGAAGTGACGGGGGTCACCTTCCTCTTCCACGGAAGCGACGACGACCGCTCCCACATCGACGACGCGCGCCGCGTGGCCGACCGCCTGGGCATCCGCCATTTCGTCCATGACGCACGCGAGGCATTCCGCCACGCCGTGGTGGACTACTTCGTCCATGAATACATGGCGGGCCGCACGCCCGTCCCCTGCACCGTGTGCAACAACCTGCTGAAATGGCCCTTGCTCTGCCGTCTGGCTGACCGCGAAGGCATCCCCCTCGTCGCCACGGGACACTATGTGCGCATTTGCGCCGAAGGCGGACGACACTACGTGACGCAGGGCGTCGACCCGGACAAAGACCAGTCGTTTTTCCTCTGGGGACTGCCGCAGGAGACATTGGCACGCGCCCTGTTCCCCTTGGGCACACTGACAAAGGCCGAAGTGCGCCGTCTGGCTGCCGGGCGGGGTTTCCGACGCGTGGCGGAGAAACGCGACAGCCTGGGCGTGTGCTTCTGTCCGGGTGACTACCGCCCGTTCCTGCGCAGGCAGGCCGAAGCCGGTGCCATCCGCCCGGGCATGTTTGTCGACGAGGAAGGAAATACGTTGGGAATGCACGAGGGATACCCCTTCTACACCGTCGGCCAACGCCGCGGACTGGGCATCCACCTGAACCGCGCCGTCTACGTGAAAGCCATCGACCCGCAGGCCAACCGTGTCACACTGGCCCCGCTCTCGTCGCTCGAACGCACGGAGATGTCACTCGGCGGCTGGCGGCTGGTGTGCCCTGAAGAAGTGCTGGATGGCAGCGAAGTGGAAGTCAAGATACGCTACCGCAAACAGTTGAACCACGCCACGGTCAGCCTCCGTGCCGACGGCCGCCTGCACGTGTCGCTCCGTGAGCCGCTCACGGGCATCGCGCCCGGCCAGGCAGCCGTGTTCTATCGCGGCGGACGTGTGCTGGGCGGGGGAATCATTGAGGGAAATGAAGGATGAAGAGTGAAGGATGAAGAATGCGGCATATCCGTTGGCCGTTCCGACGCATATCCGTTGGCAGCGTCAACGCATATCCGTTGATGAGGTCAACACATATCCGTCGATGAGGTCAACGCATATCCGTCGTTTCCGGCACCGGATGACAGCTCTTTCAAGCCTCATCCTTCATTATGTAAAAGCAGGAAGTGGTGAAGAAATCACGCACGTAGGGGATAGCGCCGATAAGAGGGGAAAGCCGGCACGGACGAAGGCCGAACTTCGTCTCATAGTGCGGATTGATGAAATAGAGCCGGCGGTCGGCAATGTGCATGCCCGTCTGGCGTGCCAGCCGCTCGAAACGTTCGATGGTGCAGCGCGTGCGCTTGATGTCGAGCATACCGTCGATGCATCGCCGGTCGGCCCCTCCGGCACGCATGATGGCCGAATAAAGAAAGTTCGGGAGGAGGTGGATGAAGGGAAGGCGCGACGTCCAGCGGTTGCGCAGCGTCTGTTGATGCCCGCCGAACGGCATTTGCCAAGCCGGGAACGACATGAACACCACGCCTCCGGGCTTCACATAGCGTCGCAAGTTGAGCAGGAATGTGCGCTTGTCGCCGATGTGTTCCAGCACATCGTGGCAGATGATGATGTCGAAGCTCGCCTCCAAGTCTTTCAATAGAAAAATATCTGAAGCGATAAACGTGCCCTCAGCTCCGGCCTCGGCAAAAAAACGGCGTGCATCGTCAATGCGTGTGGCCGCCATGTCGACGCCCGTGACGACACATCCCCTTCGTGCGAAAGGAAGCAGGTTGCCCCCATCTCCACAGCCGATTTCCAGCACATGCATCCCGGGTGCAAGGGGTTTGAAGTGAGCTACGTAAGGCAGGAAATAGCGTTCGCTCGTGGTAGCTAATTCCCGAAAATAAAGTGCACGGTTTTGTTGTCGTTCTTGCATAGTATGATATAGGTGAGTTTTCTGTTTCGGTGACAAATATACGGATTTTCCGATAAAGGCCTCCCTTCCATGCAGAAAAGTGGACAAGGAAAAGAAAAGGAGTCGTCCACGCCTCTTGACGCGGACAGCCCCTTGTCTCTTATCTGAGTATCATCCGGACTTTTATCCGTTCACTCGCTTGTAGTCAGCCAGGAAAGTGGCCAGGCCGGAGTCAGTCAACGGGTGCTTGAGAAGTCCCTTGATGGCAGCCAGCGGGCAAGTCACTACGTCAGCTCCCACTTCGGCACAAGCGATGATGTGGCGTGTGTGGCGGATGGATGCAGCCAGCACTTGCGTCTTGAATCCGTATGTACGGTAGATGTCCACGATTTGGGCGATGAGAGCCACACCGTCTTCGCAGATGTCGTCCAGACGTCCGACAAACGGAGAGACATACGTTGCTCCGGCCTTGGCAGCAAGGAGAGCTTGTCCGGCGGAGAACACCAGCGTGCAGTTGGTGCGTATGCCTTTCTCTGTAAAGTATTTGATAGCCTTGATGCCGTCAGCAATGCAAGGAATCTTCACCACGATGTGGGGATTGAGAGCGGCCAGCTCTTCGCCTTCCTTGATCATGCCCTCATAGTCTGTGGCAATCACTTCGGCACTCACGTCGCCGTTGACGATGTTGCAAATGTCAATGTAGTGCTGACGCTGATTTTCTACACCCTTGATGCCTTCCTTGGCCATCAACGAGGGGTTAGTTGTCACACCGTCGAGCACGCCCATAGCGTTGGCTTCGCGGATCTGGTCCAAATTAGCTGTGTCAATAAAGAATTTCATACGTAATAGACTTTATAAGAGTGTTAAACAATAATAGGCAAACACAACTTAGGCACGGAATTGCCCTATGTACGTCATTCCGTGCCCAAGCGTTATGTAAAACATAAAAGAAGCATCTGTATTGATTCATTCATCATTGTACAGCACCTTCCAGTTCGTTGCCGGCTTTGAACTTCACCACTTTCTTTGCCGGAATAGTGATGGTTTGCTTAGTGGCCGGATTGATGCCGGTTCTTTCACCACGCTCTGAGACAGAGAATGTGCCGAAACCAACCAGGGCTACTTTATCGCCGTCCTTGAGCGCTGCTGAGACAGCAGAAACAAATGCATCCAGCGCTTTCTTCGAATCGGCTTTGCTCAATCCCGATTCGGCTGCCATTGCATTGATAAGATCTGACTTATTCATAATAGATAGATATTAAATAAAATACAATATGGAAGTTCAACGATGTCAAACGCATCACAAAGATAGAGCTTACACCATTAGAAACAAATATTATAGCCTAAAAATCGCACTCGAAGTGCAAAAAAATCAAAGATGGAGGGCTTTAGCTTATGGAAACGGAATATTTTCGTACTTTTGCAGACACTATTAACCCATATAACAGCCCCCTGAGGGATTTTTCACAGAACTATGAACCAGATACCCCCTATCACCAAGAATCTGCTTATCATCAACGTCCTGTTCTTCCTGGCTTCAATCGTTGCCCCAAAATACGGAGTCGACTTGACCACGCTGCTGGGACTGCACTATTTCATGGCTTCCGACTTCCACATCTACCAGTTTGTCACCTACATGTTCATGCACGGAGGCTTCGCGCACCTGTTCTTCAACATGTTTGCCCTATGGATGTTCGGCTGCACGCTCGAACGTGTCTTCGGACCGAAGCGTTACCTTATATATTATATGGTGTGCGGACTGGGCGCGGGGCTCATCCAGGAGGTGGTGCAATACATCGAATACCTCACCGTCCTTTCCAATTTCGACAGCGTGAACACCGGCATCTCCATCATCCCCATGAGCGAATACCTCAACCTGATGACCACCGTGGGCGCTTCGGGAGCCGTCTATGGCATCCTGCTGGCCTTCGGACTGCTCTTCCCCAACCAGCCCATGTTCATCTTCCCCCTGCCTTTCCCCATCAAAGCCAAGTGGTTCGTCATCGGCTACGTGGTCATCGAACTGCTGCTCGGACTGCAAGGGTCTGACGGCGTGGCCCACTTTGCCCACTTAGGCGGCATGCTCTTCGGCTTCCTCCTGATTACTTACTGGCGCAAAAAATACCGCAATGGCCAATATAATTACTGACCTCCGCAACCGCTTCCTGCGGGCGGACATCGCCCTGCGCTTCATCTATGTCAACATCGCCGTGTTCCTGCTCACGGCGTTGGCCGACATCGTCATGCTGCTCACGGGGCACGGACACTTCATCTACTTGCGATGGGCGGAATGCCCGGCCGACTTCGGCACGCTGCTGCGGCAACCCTGGTCGCTCGTGACCTACATGTTCCTGCATGCCGACGTGTGGCATATCTTGTTCAACATGCTGTGGCTCTACTGGTTCGGGCGGCTCTTCCTCTACCTCTTCTCCGACCGTCATTTCCGCGGGCTCTACTTCCTGGGCGGACTGTGCGGCGGCGTGCTCTACATGGTGGCCTACAACGTGTTCCCCTATTTCCAACCCTATATCCATTCGTCCTACCTGCTGGGAGCGTCGGCCTCCGTGCTTGCCATCGCCGTGGCCACGGCTGTGCGTGAGCCTGACTACCGGGTGAACCTCCTCTTCCTGGGGGCCATACGCCTGAAATACCTGGCACTTATCCTCGTCGTGACCGACTTGCTTTTCATCACCTCGGGCAACAGCGGCGGCCACATCGCCCACCTGGGCGGAGCGTTGGCCGGATGGTGGTTTGCCGCCTCCTTCCAAAAAGGGCATGACCCCACGGCATGGATTAACCGCACGATAGACTTCCTGACAGGCCTCTTCTCGCGCCGGCAACGCACACACCGGCGTCCGAAAATGAAAGTACACTACGGCAAACACGCCGCCGACTACGACTACAACGCCCGCAAGCGGGAACGCGAGGAGGAAATCGGCCGCATACTCGACAAGCTCAAGAAGTCGGGCTACGACAGCCTGACGAACGAAGAGAAAAAGAAACTCTTCGACGAGAGCAAACGATGAGAATTCATAAATCACACCCAACATACACTTAACGACATGTATCAAATCGGACGTCTACTGGGATGGATTCTGCTGGCAGCCAACCTGCTGATGGTGGGCATCATGCTGGCCTGCGCCTACAGCCCGTACATCGACCCCGTACGCCATCCCGTGCGGGCCTGTGCCGGACTGGCATTCCCCGTCTTCCTCTGCGCCACAGTGGCCTTCCTGCTCTTCTGGCTGGTCGTGCACGTCCGCTACGCCCTCCTCTCCGTGGTCGGGATGCTCTGCTGCCTGCCCGCCATACAGACCTTCTGCCCGCTCCATCTTAGCCGGGAGGAAGCTCCCGAAGGCAGCATCAAGTTCCTTTCCTACAACATCATGGGATTCGAGGCCGACCACCCCGACACGCCCGACAACCCCAACCACGTGCTGGCCTACCTGCGCGACAGCGGCGCCGACATCATCTGCATGCAGGAGTACAGCGCAGGAGGAAGGCTCAAACAGGAACACATCGACCACGTCCTCAAGGACTACCCCTACAAGGACATACACACCGTGGGCAAAGGCTGGAACCGCCTGGCCTGCTACTCGCGGCATCCCATCCTCTCGGCCGAGCCGGTCCACTACGAAAGCGAATTCAACGGGAGCATCGTCTACACCATCGCCGTGGAGGGAGACACGCTTACGGTCATCAACAACCATCTGGAGTCAAACAAACTCACCACGAACGACCGCGAGACCTACGTCCAAATGATAAAATCGCCCGAGACGGCCGACATGAAAAAAGGCTCGCGCCTGCTGCTGGGCAAGCTCGCCGGAGCCACTGCCATCCGCGCGCGCCAGGCCGACGCCATCGCCCGCACCATCGACAGCCTGGGCCGGCGGAAACTCATCGTGTGCGGCGACTTCAACACGTCGCCCATCTCATATGCCCACCGCGTCATCGGCCGCGGACTGGACGACGCCTTCGTCGAGTCCGGCTTCGGCATGGGCATATCCTATCACCGCAACGGCTTCTACTTCCGCATCGACCACATCCTCACAAGCCCCGACCTGAAGGCCTACCGCTGCACCGTCGACAGCCGCATCGACAACTCCGACCACTACCCCATCTGGTGCTACATCGCGCCCGCACGCTGAGCGACGCAGACCCCGTCCCCACACCCTCTTTATCGCGCCCGACCTGACCCTCTTTTCCGCCCGACCACGGAAAGGAGTCCGCCCGACCACGCCTTCCTTTCCGTGGTCGGCTACCCTTTATAGCGCTCCGGACAGCCCTCTACGGGCAGAAAAAGAAGCCTCTTCACGCGGCAAAAAGCCATCAAAAGCGAAAAGGACGGCCTCCGGACCAAATAAAATACCATTCTTTTACCGCCCAAATTTGAAAAAAGGCTATATTTGCAACCTTGTAGCGAAGGCAATAATTTAAGAATAAACAAAATAAATAACTACGTAACATGCAAAACAAAGGATTTGTAAAGGTTTTTGCGGTATTGCTCACGATCGTCTGTGCGTTCTACCTCTCCTTCTCTTTTGTCACGCGCCACTACATGAAGCTGGCAGCAGAAGACCCGCAGGGAGAAACGCACTACCTCGACTCGATGCAAAACGAGCGGGTGTATCTGGGCAACTATACGCTGAAACAATGTCGCGAGATGGAAATCGGGCTCGGTCTGGACTTGAAGGGTGGTATGAACGTCATCCTCGAAGTGTCAGTGCCCGAAGTTGTGAAAACACTGGCCGACCACAAGACGGACGAGGCATTCAACCAAGCCGTGGCCAATGCAGCCAAGGCACAGGTGAGCAGCCAGAAGGACTTTGTCACCCTCTTCGTGGAGGAATACCACAAGCTGGCCCCGGGCAAACGGCTCGCCGAAATCTTCGCTACGCAACAACTTAGAGACAAAGTCAGCGCACAGAGCACCGATGCCGAAGTGGAACGCGTGCTCCGCAGCGAAATCAAATCGGCCGTGGCCAACTCCTACAACGTACTCCGCACCCGTATCGACCGCTTCGGCGTCGTGCAGCCCAACATCCAGGAACTGGAAGGCGGCATGGGACGTATCATGGTCGAACTCCCGGGCATCAAGGAACCCGAACGTGTGAGAAAACTCCTCCAAGGCTCTGCCAACCTCGAATTTTGGGAGACATTCAACGGACAGGAAATAGCCCCCTACCTCATGGAAGCCGATGCCAAAGCCGCACTGGCGCTGGAAAGCGAGACAAAAGCTGACTCCACGCAAGTCGCAGAGCCGGCACAGCAACCGGAAGCCAAGGCCGACTCGGCTACTGCTACCAACCTGGCAGACAGCCTGGCCAGCGCACTGAAAGGCGAACAAGCCAAAGCCGCCAGCCAACAGGCGACGGACGACATGCGCAAGCAACACCCGCTCCTCTCGCTCCTGCAAGTGAGCCAAGGCGGAGGCGGCATTGCCGGATATGCCTTGGGACGCGACACAGCCGCCATCAACCGCGTGCTGGCCATGCCCGAAGTGAAAAACGTGTTGCCGAAGGAGCTGCGCCTGATGTGGGGCGTGAAACCCATCGACACGAAGACTTCCACCTATGAACTCTATGCCATCCGCGTGACCGAACGCGACGGACGCGCCCCGCTTGAGGGCGACGTGGTGACGTCGGCCAGCGACGGTTACGACCAGTTCGGCAAACCGTGCGTCCACATGAACATGAACACGGAAGGCGCACGCCGCTGGGCTCAACTGACGAAACAGAATATCAACCGCTCCATCGCCATCGTGCTCGACGGTTATGTCTACAGCGCACCGAACGTGATGAACGAAATCACCGGCGGACAGTCGCAAATCACAGGCAACTTCACACTGGAAGACACGAAGGACTTGGCCAATGTGCTCAACTCCGGTAAGATGCCTGCCCCGGCGCACATCGTGCAGGAAGACATCGTCGGCCCGTCACTCGGCCAGGAATCCATCAACCAAGGTTTCGTCTCCTTCATCGTGGCCCTCGTGCTGCTGATGGTTTACCTCTGCGCCATGTACGGCTTCATCCCGGGCATGGTGGCCAACATGGCTTTGATATTCAACTTCTTCTTCACGCTCGGCATCCTGTCGTCATTCCAAGCCGCGCTGACCATGAGCGGCATCGCCGGTATGGTGCTCTCGCTGGGTATGGCCGTTGACGCCAATGTGTTGATATACGAACGCGCGAAGGAAGAACTCCGTCTCGGCAAAAATGTGAAAGACGCCCTACAAGGCGGTTATAAGAATGCCTTCTCGGCCATCTTCGACTCCAACTTGACCTCCATCCTCACGGGTATCATCCTGTTCTTCTTCGGCACAGGTCCTATCCGTGGATTTGCCACGACGCTCATCATTGGTATCGCCTGCTCGTTCTTTACAGCCGTGTTCATGACACGTCTGGTCTATGACCACTATATGAGCAAGAACAAATGGCTGAACCTCACATTCACCACCAGCATCTCCAAGAACCTCATGGTCAATCCGAAGTATAACTTCATGGGCCACATCAAAGGCTATCTGTCGACCTTCGGAATCATCATCCTCGTGTGTGTCGCCTCCTTCGCCACACGCGGCCTGAGCCAGAGCATCGACTTCACCGGCGGACGAAACTTCGTCGTCGTCTTCGACCAGGATGTGCAGCCGGAGACTGTCCGTGAACTGCTGGAAGAGAAGTTCGACGACAGCAACGTGCAAGTCATCGCCTTGGGAACGGACGACCGCAAACTGCGTATCTCGACCAACTACCGCATCGAAGAGAACGATCCGAACGTGGATAGCGAAATCGAAGCCGTGCTCTACGACGCACTGAGCAAAGGCAAGTTGCTGAGCGACGGTGTGACACTGGAGCAATTCATCGACCGTGACAACCACACCGGAGGCTCTATCATCAGCTCGCAGAAAGTAGGTCCGAGCATTGCTGAAGACATGAAAGTGGCCGCCATCTGGGCTGTCGTACTGGCCCTGATAGCCATCTTCCTCTACATCCTGCTCCGTTTCCGCAACGTGGCCTACAGTGTGGGTTCTGTCGTAGCCTTGGCAGTGGACACGGTGCTCGTCATCGGCGCATACTCGCTCTGCTATGGCTGGATGCCCTTCTCGCTCGAAGTCGACCAGACGTTCATCGGTGCCGTGCTGACCGTCATCGGTTACTCCATCAATGATAAAGTGGTTATCTTCGACCGTGTGCGTGAATACTTCGGATTGTATCCCAAGCGTGACCATTTCCGTCTGTTCAATGACTCACTGAACACGACCTTGGCCCGTACATTGAACACAGGTCAGAGTACGCTCATCGTGCTTATCTGCATCTTCATCCTGGGCGGTGACAGCATCCGTAGCTTCTCGTTCGCGATGATTCTGGGTGTAGTATTCGGAACCTTCTCCTCGCTCTTCGTGGCAGCCCCTGTGGCTTACCTCGTGATGGGCAACAAGTTGAAGAAGCAAGACACAGAAGTTCCCGCAACGGAAGCCGGCAAATAATCAGCCTATCATCTTCCTAAAGAGAATACAAATGAAGCATAGCGCCGTGCCTGTCAGCCAGACAAGCACGGCGCTGTCTGTTTTCCACGAGATGTAAGCCCGACATCGCTACCGATGGGTTGCCTTATCAATGACTTCTATCCATCTTGCAGAGACTTTGCATCCTACAAGACAACCGAACATTCTTAATTCTATATATCCTATCATGAAACATTCCTTATTGACTATCCTCTTCTTGCTTATCGCCGCAAGCAACTTGCAGGCACAAGTCCCCCACCCCGAACGAATCTACCTTTCCGGCACAGGTATCGACGACACGCGCACCTGGGAATTCCGCGGTTCGAAAGGAAACAACAGCGGCCGCTGGATGCCCATCGAAGTACCCTGCTGCTGGGAACTGCAAGGATTCGGCGACTACACTTATGGCCGATGGTACACCGTCAAAGGACAAAAGCCCAGTGACGAAACAGGCACTTACCGCCATCGATTCGATGCGCCGAAATCATGGCAAGGACAGCGGGTGAAGCTCGTATTCGACGGCGTAATGACGGATGCTGACGTACTCATCAATGGAAAGCCTGCGGGAGAGACCCATCGAGGGGCGTTCTATCGCTTTTCATACGACATCACCGACCTGCTACACTTCGGACAACAAAATGTACTCGAAGTGCACGTAGCCAAGCAATCAGCCAACAAGAGTGTAAACGCGGCCGAACGCCGTGCTGACTGGTGGCTGTTCGGAGGTATCTACCGTCCGGTGTGGCTCGAAGTCGTGCCACAGGTACACATGGCCCGCTTGACGGTTGATGCAGACCAGACAGGACGCCTGCGAGCCAAGATTGACTTGGAGGGAAAGCCTACGGGCTACCGTGTGGAAGTGTCCCTGCGCAAACTGGATGACGGCCAGTCGATGACCGACGAAGCCGGACAAACCATCCTCTCCACTCCGGCCACGGGAACAAGCGTATCTGTCGATAGCCGCTGGCCGTCAGTCGAACGCTGGACTCCCGAAACTCCCCACCTCTACATAGCCTGTTTCAACTTAAAATCACCTGAGGGACAAACCCTGCAAACGAAAGAACTACGTGTCGGTTTCCGCACCGTGGAATTTTTCCCTCAAGACGGGCTATACTTAAACGGGACAAAACTGGTGCTGAAAGGGATTAACCGCCATTCGTTCTCCGTCGACGGTGGGCGCACGACCAGCGCAGGCATGAGCCGTGAAGACGCACTACTGCTAAAAGCCATGAATATGAACGCTGTTCGCTCCCACTATCCACCCGACGAACATTTCCTGGACATGTGCGACTCGCTCGGACTGGTCTATATCGACGAGCTTGCCGGATGGCACGGCGCCTATGATACGCCGACAGGCACAAAACTGGTCAAAGAAATGGTGGAAAGAGACGTGAACCATCCATGCATCGTACTATGGAGCAACGGAAATGAAGGAGGCTGGAACACCCGCATCGACCCGCTGTTTGCCGAATATGACACATTCCAAAAACGACACGTCATTCATCCCTGGGCCGACTTTAATGACCTCGACACGCATCACTATCCCGCTTACCTGACAGGCGTAGCCCGCTTCACCAATGGATATAAAGTCTTCATGCCCACAGAATTCATGCACGCCATGTATGACCAAGGAGGAGGCGCGGGACTACGCGACTTCTGGGATCGCTGGTGTACGAACCCACTCTTTGCCGGTGCCTTCGTCTGGGCATTCTGCGACGAAGCTCCGAAACGTACCGACCGCGGGGGCGTGCTCGATTCGGACAAATCCAATGCTCCTGACGGTGTGCTCGGACCACGCCGGGAGAAAGAAGGCAGTTTCTACGCCATCCGTGCCCAATGGTCTCCACTGCAAATCAAACCGCTGTCCATCAACAGCCACTTCGACGGCTCTTTCCTGGTGACAAATGAATATCTCTTTACGAACTTGTCAGACTGCTCCATGACCTGGAAACTGCTCGGCTGTGACACGCCGATGATGTGCCCTGTCCCCCAATCCACAATCATAGACGAAGGGCAAGTGGAGCTTCCTGCTATCCGACCGGGCGAAACGGGAACAGCCCGCTTCACCCTTCCAGAAACATTCCGCCAGGGCGACATCCTGCAACTTGAAGCTTTCGACAAAGAGGGCAAGAGCATTTGTGAATGGAGCTATCCCATCCGGCCGGCCAAACGCTACTATGAAGACAAACTGGCAGCGACTCCGGCGACACTCGAAAGACGGACACCTGCCCATGCCACACGCACAAGCGATGCCGTCACGCTCGAGAGCGAACATGTCACAGTCAGCTTCGATGCCACAACAGGGTGTATCCGCAGCATCCGAACTGACGGGACAGACATTCCCTTTGGGAAGGGACCGCTGCCGGTCGGGATGAAAATGAGATACGACACCCTCCAAAGCTACGTGCGGCAAGATGGCAACACGGCGGTCTATTGTGCGAAATATAAAGGAGGAGCAGACTCCATCGTGTGGCGACTGACTGACGACGGACTGCTCCACATGGACGCCTTGCTGCTCAACCGTGCTTCAGGCGGAGGCGGCTTCGACGACGCATTCATGGACACCGAAGTCTACAACCTGGGCCTGACCTTCTCTTATCCGGAGCAGGCCTGCTCCGGCATGCGATGGTTGGGACGCGGCCCGTATAGAGTGTGGAAAAACCGCGTGCCCGGCACAAATTATAACATCTGGCAAAAAGACTACAACAACACCATCACGGGAGAAAGTTTCGAGAACCTGGTCTATCCGGAATTTAAAGGCTATCATGCCAACCTCTATTGGGCCACGATGGAAAGCGACACGACTCCCTTCACCGTCTATGCACGCACCGACGGCATCTACTACCGCGTGTTTACACCCGAAGAGCCATCGGGCAGCGACGGACACACGATGCCCGCATTTCCGGAGGGTGATCTCTCATTCCTGCTCGACATCCCGGCCATCCGCTCCTTCAAACCCATCGAACAGCAAGGGCCGAACAGCCAACCCGGAAACATACGCATTAAGAAAGGCGACGAGGGACTGCACATCGACCTCACGTTTGACTTCCGCCGGCCGCAATAGATGTAGCCTCGTCGCAACCCGACAGGGCATTCGGACGCACTCCAGGGTAGCCAAGAGCGGAAAGGAGGCCGCCCGACCACGGAAAGGAAGGCGTCCGAGCACCGAGTCCAGGGTAAGGTCGGACGCCCTCTATACGGGCCGAAGCAGTCTTCCGACGACTGATTTTAACCCAAAGTCTAATGACTGATTCGACACAAGAAGAAGCCTCATCTGCCGACTCGACAAGAGTCAAGCAAATGAGGCTTCTTCTTTTATTGCGTATCCGAGACGCGAAATCTCTTATTCAGCGTCACCGCTCACATTCTTACAGAACCGCGTCGTCATCCGTTCGCCTTGTTCTGGAAGGATGGTCACATTTTCCAACGTGATGTCTTCAGAGTAGATGAACTCGGCACCGAGCTTCGAAGTGATATGCACGTTTTTGAGCGAAATGTCCCGGATAGGCATTTCCGGTATGCCGTTGAAAAACAGCGCACGGCGTGCTCCGGCACAGGTCAGGTTGCTAATGTGGATACCGCGGAAACAAGGCGTAGTTTCGTCCACCGGCATCGGTTCGACAGCCGCCGGCACCTTCTCGCCGCTCTCGAGTACTTCCACCGCAGACTTGCCTCCATAATAGAGATTGAACGTCACGGGATCAGTCACAATGTCTATCATGGATATACGGTCAATCCAGATGTTCTCCACCGTACCACCGCGTCCACGCTTGCTCTTGAAACGCAGGCCCACGTCTGTCCCCAGGAAACTACAGTTGCTTACCGCGATGTTCCGCACACCGCCGCTCATCTCGCTGCCCACGACGAAACCTCCATGTCCCTTGAACACTGTACAACCGTCGATGACCACATTCTCACAGGGACGCGCACGGCGCCGCCCGTCTTCATCCTTCCCGCTTTTCAAGCAAATGCCGTCATCGCCCACATCGAACACAGAATTGACAATAAGAGAATTACGGCATGACTCCAAGTCCAGGCCGTCGCCATTCTGTGCATAGCTCGGATTTCTCACCAATACATCCTCCACCAACACGTTCTCACATAGGAGCGGATGCAGATTCCAAGCCGGGGAATTCTGGAAGATGACGCCTTGCAGCCAGACGTTCTTGCACTCGATAAGGCTCACCATGACCGGACGAAGGAAATGTCGCACGCTGTGCCACTCTTCTTCAGTCTTCAAGTTTTGCGGGACGTTCATGTTACTGATGGTATCACCGCGGAGCGTCTCGGGATAAGGGAACCAATAGTCCGGACGCTTGAACACCCCGCCTCGCGCAATGGTCTGCTTCCACTGGCTCTCAGTCACTTTTCCCTTCTTCAACGGACGCCAGAAATGACCGTTCCCGTCGATTGCACCCTGGCCGGTGATAGCCACATTCACGAGGTTGCGCCCTGAAATGGGCGACTGGCAACGACGCGTGTCGAGTCCTTCAAACACAGTCTCCACAAGCGGATAGAGGTCGACGTCAGGTGAGAAAAGAATCACAGCTCCTTTCTCCAGATGGAGATCAATGTTGCTTTTGAGTACGATTGGGCCGGTAAACCAGATGCCTGCCGGCACGACCAGATGTCCTCCGCCCCGAGCCTCCAGTTCATCAATGGCTCGGGCAAAGGCTTCGGTGCAAAGAGTCTTTCCATCGCCCACCGCACCAAACTGTGTAAGTTCCACCCGTGTGTCCGGAAACACCGGAGCTTGCACGCGCGGCATGTCAAAGGGCAGATTCTTGTATAAGTCTTCGTATTTGTAATCGGACGTTTGGGCGTATGTCAAGCCGAAACCGCACATCCAGGCAATCAGAATCAAATAAATTCGGTTCATAATAGCATGTTATTAGGTTAGTTAAATGTAATCTTTCTCATCGGAATCAATCTCACCGGACCGAGCAGACCGCTCTCCATCGGTTGCCAATGAGCATAGTTCCCTTTTTTATAATTAATAGTAGCGATGTTAATGTCCTTAAACTTTCTCCAAGGCACTTGCTTCCTGTCCATTTCAGCAATGCGGTTGGCCGGAAGATTGGTCACTTCCACCTCCAACACATTTTCACCAGGTTTCAGGTAACGCCCCACCAGGCACCGGTAAGGCAAAGCCCACAAAGTGGTGACATCATGCCCATTGACGCGCACGCGGGCACTCTCGCGCACATCGCCCAGAGACAACATCCACTCGTCAGCCCCAGCAGACGGCAGACGAAAACGCATGCTGTAACAAGCTGTCCCCATCGTCGCCTTGACAGAATCGCCCGGCAAATCAGTCCATGAACCCAGCGTTACGGTCGACGGCGCATCGTCCACGCGCGGAGCGCTTGCCAAAAACCTGAACCCCCATCTGCCATCCAATGTCACGACCTCATCGCGCTCTTCATAACACGGATAGACATCTGCTTGAACGTCCTGTGCTGTAAATGTCTTTAGGAAGGCCGATTCGCCGGAAGCCAGTTGCAAGTAGACCTCCGTCTGCCCATCCCGTCTGCGCACGGGGATTCGTCCATACGTCCCGTCCATCGGGTTATAGCGCACGACGGAAGTCGCATCCACAGACAAAGGCAGCCAGCCGTCAGTGTCACGTGCAGTCAGTGCTGAAATAAAATAAAGGAAACCATCTTCATGCGAACGGCGGAGATAGCTCAGGCCGTAGTCAGTGTACAACCGCTCGGAAGGCACGCCGACCTGCGCCAGTGTGCTCTCATAGTCCGTACCAAAAATGACACGTCCTTCCGGCAAGTGCTTCAGGCGGTCGAGCAGTCCGCCAAACGTTTTTCTCCGCTTCTCCAGCTGCCCCCAACCGGGCACGTCTTCCGGATAGGAATCAAGGAACACGACCGTCGCTCCCTGTTCAGCCAGTCCGAGCAGTTTCTGCAATACCTCGACGGGCATCAGGCGCGCCCCAGGTACGACCAAAGCTTTGTAAGACACGCCTCCGGGCGTCAGGAGCAATCCGTCCCGACACGCGGTTTGCGTGATGAAACGGTCGGAAATATAGTCCACATCGTATCCTGCCCCCCGAATCTTATTGACAGCTTCAATAAAGCGAGGTGCGCGCTTGTCCATCTTGTGGATGTCGAACATGAGCAACCGTCCGTCTTGTTCATACCAGATGTCATACAAGGGGAGATAGAGCAGAAAATCATTGTCTGGACGACCCTGCTGGAGCAGGCTCTGACAACGTGTGATATACTCGAAGAAAGCCGGTGCATCCTTCCAAATAGAGTTTGTTGGACTCATGTCCACTGAAGCATAAAACTTCCAGCCCGGCCACGGGTCATCCTTCGGCGAATAGGTCGTGCCGTGGAAATACACATGATTGACCCCAGAAAGGAACATCAGGTCCAAGTCAGGCTTGCACTGCGAAAGGGATGTGCGGAAATGTTCGGTCAGCCAGGTGAAAGTCTCGGAAGAGGTGTAAGGCTTGCCAGCAATGTGGGCAGCCGACGAAGCATATTTCAGCATAGATATATCGGAGAAATTCGGGCGCGTGAGTGAATCCTTCCTCAAGCCTTTAATGCCGAAGTCCGTGAGGCCGAACCCTTCACACTCGGGCACGTCGACAGCCGCATAGAGGTCTATCAGATTTCCCGGTGAGCCGTGAGCCTGACTGCGGGTCTGTGTCCCGTGGGCATGTGCCCACGCTGTCCACTGTCGGGTGAAGTTCTCCAGCAACAAGTCGGAAAGCGTCTCGCGGTAGTCAGACACAATGCGTGCCACCGTGTCGGTACGCACGTCAGAAAGGAACTCAGGCAGATGCTCTTCCAATTTATAACCCCGACGGGCATAAAACTCGTCAAACAGGCCTTCCGTCCAGTCGGCTTTGTAGACTTCATAAGAATCGTTGAAGAAATTATGCGGAAAAGCGACACCCGAGGTAGCAAACGCCTTGTCAAAATGCAACAAATAATCCTTCACTGCACGGGCAGAAAAGTGGTCAATCACATATCCTTCCCCACCCGGAGCTGCCCGCTTCACCTTCTGCAAAGTCTTGCCGCAAAATGCTGCCACCAAATGCCATTCACCCGCAGGAGCATCCCAGACGAGCTTACCACGTGATACCTTCGAAGTCAAGTCCAGACATTTGCCTCCGGTGGAAAAAGCCATCAGGCGCTCCAGTCTTGCATGAGATGACTGCTTCGTATCGGCGACTTCGACAGGCCACTCGACACGTTTGCCTCCTTCGACATGACACTCCGACACCAAAAGCTTACAAGCTGCATCGGACGTCGATGTCCCCAATCCTCCAAAAGGCCACCCTGTGCCATTGTTCATGTCAACCAGCATCCCTTCTTTCTTCGCCTCTGAGACGGTAACACCATAAAGTGCCATCCACTGCGGTGACAGATAGGACACATCGTGAGCCTCGTTTCCTTTCACTCCATATATCGGTGTGATTTCAACTGTGCCCATGCCGGCACGTGCATATTGCTCCAGATTATAAGCTAAATTGGCAGAATCAACCGCACTGCCCATCCACCACCATCGTGTGCCCGGTCTCATTTCAGGGCGGATTTCCGGCCAGTCAAGCCCAGCCTGCGCCCACAAACCAGGAGAAAGGGCCAGGCACGCGGCCAATGCTATACCTTTATATATTATAGAATATACCGTACACATAGCTTCAGTCTTTTAAGTCAAACTTATCCGTACGGAACGGCACAGCCGGAAAACCTTCCGCATTGTATAAATTCACGCGAAAGAATTTCCCGAAACCATAACGTGCAGCCACGGGATGTGTCACCCGAGGTGATGTCAACACCACTTTGTCTCCTTCGATACGGGCTTCGGCCGGATAGAATTTCCGGTCGTCACCGGCGATGTAAAATCCCTTCACGGGTTCACCGGAAGGAGTCTTCAGGCCGTGTTTCGCATAATCAAAACTCAAAACAAGCTGACCGTCCTTCACCTTCATGCTTTTATAGGCTGGTCCTGAGTAGGCTACAGGAAGTTTATATTGCTTGGCCAAGGCCCATGCCGCCAACCGTTCTCCGGCCGGTTGCTTCATGCGAGGATGGATGTCTGTCGAGTCACAAGCATCCGTTACCACGGCCATGCCTATATTTTTTAGCTTGCTCTCCCGCCACACTTTCCATTGCGCTTCGCGAATGCCAGCCGGTTGCTGATAGTGAGGAGCTATCTGAACGAAATAAAAGGGCATGTCAGGCTGCTCCCAACGACGACGCCAGTCTTTTATCAGATTGGTAAACACATCAGCATAGTGTTCGTAGCGGATGGAGTTGGACTCACCCTGATACCAAATGTTGCCCTTCACCGTATAGCCTGCAATGGGGGCTATCATCCCGTTCCACAAGGTGGCAGGCACTTTCGGTGCATTCTTCCGGCGGTTTTTGGGTGTCAGTGTTTCCACAGCAAAGTCCTGAAGCACATCTTTATAAAGAGGGTCGTCTTGCATCACGTCCATCGAGGTCCACGATTCGGCATGCGTTCCTCCCCATGTACTCTGAATCAGTCCGACAGGCACTTGGAGCGTCTTGTAAAGCTTACGTCCGAACACAAAGCCGATAGCAGAAAAGTCTTTCAGGTTTTCAGGATTACAAACGACCCACTTCCCTGTGCAATCTTCTTTCTCCCCGTCGGGAGCCAACTGATGCTCTACATGGAATAACCGTATTTCATCAAACGTCGCATCCTTCATTTCTTCCTCTTCGTTCAGAATGCCGGTCTTCCATTTCTCTTTCGGATTATGCGCCACCGGAAACTCCATGTTAGACTGTCCGGTACACAGCCAGACCTCGCCCACCAGCACATTCTCAATGCGAAGCTTGTTTTCACCTTCGACGCAAACCCACTGCCCGGTACATGCTTTCGGAGTCTTGACATACAGCTTCCATTTCCCATCGTCGCCAGCCTTGCAGGTATAAGTCTTGGCACTCCAAGAAGTGGAAACGGTCACTTCTTCACCTGGAGAAGCCTTTCCCCAGACTGCGGCATCCGTCTTTTGCTGTAACACCATATTGTCTGAAAAAATGGACGGCAATGTAACCTTAGCATGTAAGACATCCGTCCCTGTCATAAGCATTAGAAGCAATGCTAAAGATTTTGTGAGATTAAAATTCATATCTTGTGTTTTTATAAAGTTACTAGATTTGATTTGTGTCCTTATGGCAAATCGAGTATCATCACAGATATTGCCATTTATACAATTTTACGTCATTCAAGCATCTGCTTTCACCAAGCTTTTTTTCACGGAGATAAAGTTAGCCCAAATAAATACGAAAAGGCGCTCATCGCCCTGTTTTTTCCATGTATTTTTGTTCGGAATCCGCACATTTGAACAAAATTCCATCAAAACGAACAAAATTCCATGTTCACAAAGAGAAGTTTTATCTATTTTCGTCGACACTTTTTAAGAGAACTAACACCATGATTAACTACAACTTCTCTTTAACTAAAGACATGTATGGCAACATTGCCACACACGCGCCAGCCTATTCACAGAAGAATAGCGCGGAAAACACGCGCTGTCTGGCGTTGACATATCCACCAACGGCCCCTACGTCAAGCCCTATGGCTAAATTAGAGGTAAGCCTCGTGGGAACACAGCACGTCGACCCGTCTTCTACCGGCCGGGGAAGCAGCATGGAACATCAAAATCTTGTCATTTCCAAATCTTCTGCACAGGATGAATACGCTCTCATTTATGTCACCAAAGGAAGCGGAGAGTTACACCTTAATAAATGCATGAATGACCACAAGACTATCCAGGCAGGCACGCTCTGTTGGGTTCCCGCAGGATCATGGTATGTCTTCAAACCTGACAAGAAAAATGGATGCGTTCTCTATTATATCCATATCAAAGGCACAATCATCGAACAGGCCATTCTCCACTCTCCTTTGGAAGACAGAAATGCCATCTTGAATGTCGGACTTAATGAGGAACTGACAGGCTTGTTCAAACGTGCAGATGAAATACAACATCGAGCCGAGAATTTCCAACAAACCTATCTGGCAGGCATCACACTCCACATGGTCGGACTGATATTGACCTGTGTGAAACCGATGACCGTCCAAACAAACAGCAATGAGCAGAAAATCGAAAAAGCAAAAGCTATCATGAAGGACAATGTCATGAACGATTTAGACATGAACCAGCTCGCCATGTCCCTGCAACTAAGCTATTCCTGGTTCAGGAAATTATTTAAAAGCTATTGTGGCATATCGCCTTCGCATTATTTCGTACAATTAAAGATTGAAAAGCTAAAAAGCCTCATGAGGTCAACCTCTACGCCTATCAACGAACTGATGGCACAGCTGAACTGCGGCACGATAGAAAACTTCTATAAGACGTTTAAAAAGCACACTGGATACACCCCTTCTGAATACAGGGCACTGATGGTTGCCCGGTCAGACCAATATCTTACAATAGAATATTCATCCAATCTAGTTACACGTTCCAAATTAGGTTAATACACAACATTACTACACTATGATGAAAAAACTCTTGCTGGCCTGTATGGTCTTAGTTTCCATTTCAGTCTTTGGCGAAGACAGATTCCCTGACGGGACTCTTATTCCTGACTGGTTTCACAACAGCGTTCCCACACCGGTCGAGAACCATGGGAAACAGTTTGTCATCACAGACTATGGCGTCGTCAATGATAGCACGTTACTGCAAACTGAGAAAATCCAGGCAGTCATTGATCTAGCTGCTGAAAACGGCGGCGTGGTGGTCATACCCAAAGGTACATTTCTCAGCGGCTCCCTGTTTTTCAAGCCCAAAACCCACCTTCACATCGAAGAGGGAGGCGTGTTGAAAGGCAGTGACGACATCAGCCATTTCGCAATCGTCAACACACGCATCGAAGGCCAATCATTGAAATATTTTGCAGCATTAATCAATGCTGACAAAGTGGACGGTTTCACCATCTCCGGCAAAGGCACAATCAACGGGAATGGGCTGCGCTACTGGAAATCATTCTGGCTGCGAAGAGCTGTCATCCCCAAATGCACCAACATGGATGAATTACGCCCCCGACTGGTCTACATCTCAAACAGCAACGACGTGGAACTTTCCGGTGTGCGCTTGATAAACTCCCCCTTCTGGACGACTCATCTTTACAAATGCCAACGGGTAAAACTGCTCGGACTGTACATCTACGCACCGTCAGCACCTGTCAAAGCCCCCAGCTCGGACGCCGTCGATATAGATGTCTGCCAGGATGTGCTCTTAAAGCATTGCTACTTCTCCGTCAATGATGACGCCATCGCCTTAAAGGGAGGAAAAGGACCGTGGGCTGACCAAGACCCGAACAACGGCGGCAACCGCAACATCATCATAGAAAACTGCACTTACGGCTTCTCACACAGCGCACTGACATGTGGCAGCGAATCTATCTACAACCGCAACATCGTGTTGCGTCATTGCAATGTCACCGGACTGTCACGCCTGCTATGGCTCAAAATGCGTCCCGACACACCCCAGCATTACGAATACATCTCGGTGGAAGACATCACAGGAGATGCCAAAAGTTTTCTTGTCGTGAAACCATGGACTCAGTTCTTCGATTTGAAAGGCCGCACGGACATGCCTGTCTCCAGAGCAAACAATGTCACCATGCGCAACATCAAACTGAAGTGCAACGTGTTTTTTGACGTGAAAAAGTCAGACCAGTACAACCTGGAACACTTCACTTTCGAAAACCTGCAAATCGAGGCCAAGAATCCGAAATGTGACAAAAGCATCATCACGGATTTCCAATGGCACAACGTGACAGTGGAAACAACCGACTGACCTCCATCAGCTTTCAGCCCCGTCTTTTCCACACCGCAGCTTGCTTCCCAAAGCGTAAATACGGGCTTTTCTGCGGCTTCCTTTCCGCCCGACCACGGATAGGAGTCCGCTCCCGGACGGAAAGGAAGCCGTGGTCGGGCGGAAAGGAAGGCTGGGACAACCGCCCTTCTAAGCCTGTCCGGAAACCCTCCGACGCGAACTGAAAAGAGAAGGCCTCAGCCCCGAACCTGACGGCCGTACGAAATACGAACCTTTATAAACATACAGATTATGAAACACTATCTCAGCACATTTGTCTTGGCCTTGCTCTGCTTGTCGCCTGCACAGGCGTCAGCCGCCGACGAGCTCCGGCCGGTCCAAGCCGTGACGCCTAAGGGCCAAGCCAATGTCTACGAAGAATATGCCCTCCGCTTTGCCAACTCGGAGATGAAACGTTTTCCCGAAGCTTGGCAGCTTGACCACGGCAAACGCCTGTTTTTCGGTTATGCCCAAGGTGTCGGCTGCTGTGCGATGCTGGCCATGTGGAAAGAGACAGGCGAACAGCGTTACTTCGACTATGTGGAACAATGGGCAGACACGCTCATCAGCGAAAATGGCGAGATTCATCTCTATGATATGAGCACTTACAATCTCGACTTCATCAACTCAGGCAAAGTCTTGTTCCCGCTTTATCACAAGACAGGAAAGATGAAATATAAAAAAGCCATGGACTTGCTAATCAAACAGCTCTCGCGTCAGCCCCGTACATTGGAAGGAGGTTTTTGGCATAAGCTAATCTACCAACATCAAATGTGGCTCGATGGCATTTACATGGCTTCGCCTTTCATGGCAGAATACGGTGCCACGTTTGACCAGCCGAAGTGGCTTGACGAAGCTGTACGGCAAATACGCCTGTGCCACACATACACTTATGACGCAAAGACCGGGCTCTACTACCACGCCTGGGATGAAAGCAAGCACCAGCGCTGGGCAAATCCGGAAACCGGCCAATCGCCTAATTTCTGGGGACGAAGCATCGGATGGTGGTTTATGGCTATGGTCGACGTTCTCGACTTTCTGCCGGAGGACCACGAAGGGCGCGCAGACATACTCTCCTACATTCGCGATTTGGCCAAAGCGCTTCCAAAATACCAGGACAAAGACGGGCTATGGTATCAAGTGCTCGACCAACCTGAACGGGAGGGCAATTTTCCGGAAGCTTCGGTCACGTCCCAACTCATGTACGCTTATGCCAAAGCTGTGAACAAAGGATATATAGACAAGAAATATCGCACAGTTGCCGAAAAGGCATTCAACGGAATCAAAGAAAAGTTGCTCGTCGAGAATCCCGACAGGACGCTGACACTGACCCGTTGCTGCCAGGTAGGCGGTCTGGGGGGTCATCCTTACCGTGATGGCAGTTTTGAATATTACATAGGTGAAAAGATGCGAGATAACGATGCCAAAGCTACAGGCCCCTACATAATGGGATGCCTGGAGCTTGGCCAATTTAACAACTAGAAAAAAACAACAACCTCATAACTATGATACATAAAAAGATATTCCTTCTGACGTGCCTGGCCGGCCTGCTCGCCATCAGCAACATTTGGGCACAACCTCTCAAGCAAAAAGAAGTCTTGGGAACCATGACTAAAGTAAATGCCTATTTCATGAAAAAATATGCAGACTACCGCATGCCTTCATTTCAGAAAAAGGTGCGCCCCAGCAACATCTGGACACGCACCGTTTACTACGAAGGCTTATTAGCCATGTATTCCATCTATCCGCTTGAAGAATATTACGAATACGCCCTCGGATGGGCCAACTTCCATGAGTGGGGATTCCATCGCGGCACCACCACACGGCATGCCGACAATTACAGCCCCGGGCAAATCTACCTGGACCTTTACAACATCTGCCCCAACGACGCAGAAAAGATACGCAAGACACGGGCCAATATCGACATGCTCACCAATACACCTCAAGTGAACGAATGGTGGTGGATCGACGCCATCCAGATGGGAGGACCTATCTTTGCCAAGATGGGACATCTCACGGGCGAACAGAAATACTTCGACAAACTGTGGGCCATGTATGAATACACCCGCAACGAACATGGCGACAACGGTATGTTCAATCCCAAAGACGGCTTGTGGTGGCGCGACCAGGACTTCGACCCACCCTACAAAGAACCGAACGGAGCCAATTGTTATTGGAGCCGGGGCAACGGATGGGTATATGCCGCTTTGGCACGTATCATGGATGAAATCCCGGCTGACGAAAAACACCGTGCCGACTATCTGAACGATTTCCTTACCATGACCGAAGCCATAAAGAAATGCCAGCGCACAGACGGCTTCTGGAACGTAAGCCTCCACGACCCGAACCATTTCGGAGGGAAGGAGACGACCGGCACCTCACTTTTCGTCTACGGCCTGGCTTGGGGTATCAACCACGGCCTGCTGGACAAAGCGGAATACCTCCCCATCGTGGAAAAAGCATGGCATGCGATGGTGAAAGAAGCCGTACATGACAACGGCTTTCTGGGCTATGTGCAAGGCACAGGCAAAGAGCCGAAAGACGGACAGCCTGTGACTTATGACAGTGTCCCTGATTTTGAAGATTTCGGAATAGGTTGCTTCTTGCTGGCAGGTAGCGAAGTCTACAAGCTGGCAGAGGCTGAGTGATAGTTAGTTTTTCTCCGAGGATGTGTCGAAACATTACGATTATGAGACCGTAGATAGATTTTGGCACATCCTCACTTTTCTTATCCAAACCAGAAACAATCGAAACAAATACTTATGAAATCATTTCTTTATCCTTTGGTTGCCCTGACGCTGGCAGCCTGCTCCCCTTCCGGGCAAGAGCCTATCGACCGCGAAGCCTTAGTCACCCGGAACAATCCTCATGTAACAACCCCCGACACCTTGTCGTCCCTCTCCGTGGGCAACGGCGAATTTGCCTATACCGTCGACATCACCGGCCTGCAAACTTTCCCGGAAGACTATAAAAAAGGCGTTCCCCTCGGGACGCAGAGCCAATGGGGATGGCACAGTTTTCCGAACCCTGAACACTACAAGCCCGAAGAAGTGTTGAAGGAATACGACTTCGGACGTGGACATAAGGAACTGTATTCCTGTCAGTTCAAAGAAAAGGGACGGCAGAAGGACGCCTGTGACTGGCTGCGCAAGAATCCCCACCGGCTTCATCTGGGTATCGTAGGACTGGAGTTTGACCAGCCCGTGAAGCTGGCGGATGTGCATGACATCAACCAGAAATTGGACATGTGGAACGGCAAAATCACCAGCCACTTCACGGTCAACGGACGAAGCTACGATTTGGAAACAGCATGCCATCCGCAGCGCGACCTCATTGCTGCATCTGTCGTTGCCCCGGCAAAGACAGGCATCAAACTGCATTTTCCCTACCCCACAGGAGGACACTGCGACGATGCTTGCGACTGGAACTCCAATGACAAGCACACGACGCAAATCATCAGCCAGGATGCACAAAATGCTGTAATACGCCACTCGCTCGATTCAACGACCTACTACGTCAGGTTGACTTGGGAAGGACAAGCCAAGCTGACAGAGAAGGAAAAAAACTACTTCGTCCTGCTGCCTGCTGACAGCACCTTTTCCTTTTCATGCGAATTCCTCCCGCAAGAACCTGTACAGGACAACAAGCCGCTACCTCCCTTCGGCGAGACCGCCGCTGCAGCAAGCCAATCGTGGCAATCCTTCTGGACCAAAGGCGCGGCCGTGGATTTCAGCCATTGCACAGACCCTCGTGCCAAGGAACTGGAACGCCGTGTCGTCCTGAGCCAATACCTCCTAGCCATCCAATGCGCCGGAAGCACACCTCCGCAGGAGACAGGTCTGACCTACAACTCTTGGTTTGGAAAATTCCATTTGGAAATGATTTGGTGGCATCAGTCATGGCTTCCGCTTTGGGGACACCCGGAATTGCTCGAACGCACCTTAGCCTGGTATGACAAAGCCGAACCGAAAGCCCGCGAAATAGCAGCACGCCAAGGATTCGACGGCGTACGCTGGATGAAGATGACCGATCCCAGCGGAGAGGAAGCTCCATCCAACGTCGGCTCGTTCCTCATCTGGCAACAACCGCACTACATTTACCTGAGCGAACTGGCCTATCGTGCCAACCCGAACGACAGCACCTTGGCACGCTATGCACGCTTGGTCGACGAAACAGCACGCTTCATGTATTCGTTTGCCACTTACGAACCGGAACGTGACCGCTATGTACTGAAAGGAGCCATCCCCGCACAAGAAACCCTGCGTGCCGCCGAGACTGTAAATCCACCCTTCGAACTTTCCTACTGGCACTTTGCCTTGCAGACAGCCCAACAGTGGCGCGAACGCCAAGGACTGGAGCGCAACGCACAATGGGACGAACTGTTGGCCAAACTTTCACCATTGGCCTATAATGAAGATAGCCTTTACTTGGCAGCCGAAACAGCGACTGACACCTACAAGGACATCCGCTTCACGTCTGACCACATGGCTGTGCTCGGTTCTGTGGGCATCCTGCCGATGAACGACCTGATTCGCCCTGACTACATGCGGAATACACTTGACTGGATTTGGGACAACTGGAATTGGAACAAGACATGGGGTTGGGACTATCCGATGACTGCCATGAACGCGGCTCGCCTGGGCGAACCAGAAAAAGCTGTAGGCGCTTTATTAATGGACAAACGCACCAACACATACCTGCCCAACGGACACAATTACCAGGACGGACGACTGCGCTGCTACCTGCCGGGCAATGGCGGACTGCTCACAGCTGTGGCCATGATGTGTGCCGGATGGGACGGATGTACGACCCACAATCCGGGATTCCCGCAAGACGGGACCTGGGATGTGCGCTGGGAAGGATTGCAGCCTATGCCCTGACAGTCAGAAAAAACACATACACGATAATCTTACATACGAGGAATTCTTATGAACATAAAAAGACACATCACTCTTGCATACGCCTTCTGCGCCGGCTTGTCTCTGGCTGCCCAACCGGCAAGCAAACAAGCCACGCTGGAAGGACGCGACTACACCGAATCGACCTCTTACAACGAGGCACAACGGGGTACGGCCCGTCGCCTGCAATATTATCCCGAAGGCGAAGACTTTGTCTGTGTAAACGGGAAAAACCGGTATACCCGCGCCCTCTATGGCAATCACACAGCCTATCGGTTGGAGACAAGCGACCGGCCGGTCTTTGCCATCTATAACAAACCCAAAAGCTGGAACATCGCTTTCCGGCTGACCCTTGGCGGACACACTCTGGCTTTAGACTCCACAGCCTATTGTCAAGCACGCTACACACCCGGCAAACGCACCTACACACTGGCCGACCCTGCCTGGGGTGCGGACAGCATCCGCATGGTAGCCATCCCCCTGCCAGACTGCGAAGAGGCCATCTGGCAAATCAACGCACCGCGCGGTAGCCGACTTCAGGCCCTGATAGCCCCGATACGTGCCAAGAGACTGAGTCGAAACGGTGACATGGGAGCAGATCCCGCCGACAGCTTCGAAGCCTCAACGACCGTCGCTCCCGTAGTCACATCCATCGGCCTTGGCAAAGAGGAAGAAGCGTATATACTCTATCGCAACGGAAAACTGACAAAGCTCTCGCACTCCAAAGGAAAGGCTCTCTATCAGAAAGCCGAAGCAGCCCGTAAGAAATTGGTAGCCGGCTTCCGTATCGACACGCCCGACCCTTACATCAACACCCTTGGTGGCGCGTTGGCCGCCGCAGCCGACGGCATCTGGGACGGGAAGGTATGGCTCCACGGCGCATGCGGATGGCGTATGCCGCTCAACGGATGGCGTGCCGCCTATACGGGCGACTGCCTGGGATGGTTCGACCGCGCCCGCACGCATTTCGACAACTATGCCGCTTCGCAAGTGACTGACGTGCCTCCTGTCTATTCACATCCGACGCAAGACAGCACCATGAACCTGGCACGCGCTGCCAAGAAATGGGGGACGCAGATGTACAGCAACGGCTACATCTGCCGCAACCCGAACCGGAACAACCAAATGCACCACTATGACATGAACCTGTGCTACGTGGACGAGCTGCTCTGGCACCTGTGCTGGACAGGCGACACGGACTATGCCCGAAAGATGTGGCCCGTGCTCACCGCACACCTGGCTTGGGAAAAACGCAACTTTGACCCCGACGGCGACGGACTCTATGATGCCTACTGTTGCATCTGGGCCAGCGATGCGCTCTACTACAACAGCGGTGCTGTGACTCATTCCAGTGCTTATAACTACCGTGCCAACAAGCTGGCAGCCCTCATTGCCGAAAAAATCGGTGAAGACGGAAGTGCTTACGCCCACGAAGCGGAACGCATCAAGCAAGCGCTGAAAGAACGGCTTTGGATGAGAGACAAAGGTTGTTGGGCCGAGTTCCAGGACTTCATGGGCAAAAGACGCCTTCACACATCACCCGGCATCTGGACTGTCTACCATGCGATAGACTCCGACGTGAGTGACCTTTTCCAATATTACCAGGCAACGGACTATGTGTCACGCCACATCCCGCGTATCCCAATCACAGCAGCCGGACTGGCCGACGACGGTTACTACACCATCTCGACCACCAACTGGATGCCTTATTCCTGGAGCATCAACAACGTGGCTTTCGCCGAGGTGTGGCATATGTGCCTGGCCTACTGGCAGGCCGGACGGACTGACGAGGCATTCCACCTCTTCAAAAGCTCCGTGCTCGACGGAATGTATCTGGGCAACAGCCCCGGCAACTTCGGACAAATCAGCTTCTACGACGCGGCACGGGGAGAATGCTATCGCGACTTCGGCGACCCTGTCGGCGTGGCGTCGCGGGCACTGGTACAAGGCCTGTTCGGCATCACTCCTGACCTGCTCGACGGAGTGGTGACCATCCGTCCGGGATTCCCGCAGGCTTGGGGACATGCCGGCATACACACGTCGTACATAGACTTCACGTTCCGCCGCGAAGGAAACACCGACCGTTTCCACATCAAGCCCGGTTTCCCCCGAAAAGACGCAGCCATCCGCCTCGTCATCCCGGCCCGTAAAGAACGAGTGGAACGCATCACAGTCAATGGGCAACCTGTCAAATACGACCTGGAAGAAAGCATCGGCTGCCCCCGCATCCGCATTGACTGCCCCACGACCGACGAGCTCGACATCGAAGTATGCTGGGCCGGACACGACATAGACGCACACGACGCACGTTTCCTTAAGGAGAAGCTCCGCGGGCAGGAAGGCGACCGGATGCTGTTCGCCCGCATGGAGCAGGGCGACATGAGCTGGTGGACACCGCTTGTCACCGAGGATGCCGCACCGAAACGCACCGAATTCGGCACCACACTGCCGGTCTACCCCCATGCAGAGTATGTCCCCGTCGTGATGGACTCGCTTTGGAACGCCTCTGTAACAGACATTTTTCAAAACTCCTATGACAGCCCGCGTTCGCCCTACACCACGCTCCAAATCCCCCGACAGGGCATCGGCGAATGGTGCCATCCGAAAGAGACGGCCGACATCGACGACTCCGGCCTGCGCAGCCTGTCACGCGACGGCGTGTTCGTCATCCCTCAAGGAGTGCCTTTCCGCACCCCGGCCAAGGGAAAAAACATCGCCTACACTTCGCTCTGGGACAACTATCCCGACTCCCTCAGCCTCCCACTTACGGGCAAGGCGGCAGGAATCTACCTCATGCTGGCAGGAAGCACCAACTACATGCAATGCCGCATGGAAAACGGGCGCATCACGGTGACTTATGCAGACGGCAGCCACACCAGCCTGCCACTGATGAATCCTGAAAACTGGGCGCCTATCGAACAGGATTTCTACTTCGACGGACTGGCATTCCGCAACGACGTCCCGCGCCCCTACCGCGTGGCACTCGCGTCGGGCCTGGTGAGCAATCGGCTGGAAACCGACTTGAAACTCAAAGGATTCAACGACCGACGCATCCCGGGCGGAGCTGCGACCTTGCTCTACCTGCCGCTCGACGGGCAAAAAGAACTCCGCAGCTTACAGCTGGAAACGATGTCAAACGATGTTGTCATCGGACTGATGGGCGTCACGCTCGTCAGACCGTAACCTCCGGCTTTCCCGTTCAGTCACGAACATATACCTGTTGTTTGCCGCTTGGCCATGCCCACCGGGGCTGTGCCAAGCGGCTTTTTCATTCCTTCCGGCAAGCCTCTGATTGTCAGCTATGAATAATTGCCGACCACGGAGTATAGGGTAACCGGGAGCGGAAAGGAGTCCGTGGTCGGGCGGAAAGGAGGGTAGCCGGGAGCGGAGTATATGCCGTGGTCGGACGCCCTTCATGCCAGCAGGACAAACTTCAGTCGGACACGCAGTGCTAACACAAATGAATGCAACATCCGTACACCATTTTAGCCTTATTCTTCCTCTTTTAACCCAAATCGGTCATTAGAAATTTTTGCGAGCAAAATGTAAGACAACAACCTTTATTATGACCCAAAATTTACATTGCACACCTTAATTATTGCCATAATCATGAAGTATTTCACACAAAATGAAAGCTCGATTTTCTAATGACCGATTTGGGTTTAACCCAAATCGG
>OIWT01000041.1_pt1 | contig 166930 bp, 146 predicted proteins | sample 1587701 | NCBI WGS metagenome assembly OIWT01 (sample SAMEA3888904, study PRJEB22519) | human gut metagenome | biome: human gut; feature: human-associated habitat; material: faeces | place: Denmark | collected 2009
AAAACCTCTTGCCGGGTGTGGTGAGCATGAGCCAGTTTATCGACACGGTTAAGGCATTGTAAATCAAATAACCATATATCCGTCACTTGCAGGGGGCGATAAAATCTACCCCCGATAAGAAGCAGTGCCGATTCGGGCAGCAGGAGCAATTCTGCTGCTCGTTTTCTTTTGTGTGACCCCCTGGCTCATGCGCCGCAGGGTAGTCATAAATAACAATCAGCAAGGAGGTTAATTGTCCAATGAAAAACAGTAAGCGAGGAGGTGCGCCGCCTATGAACCACATCGGGAATATCCGTATATCTGCAAGGGAGGGCTTATATGGCAAAGAAACTTGACCCTCAAGAGATAGAGCAGTCCCGCCGAAAAAAGACTCGCGCCGATAATCGGGAGGAACGCAAGGAGCGCATACATGACGGAATCCGCAAGAATCGGGAAAGCGGCGGTGTAATTATAATATCGCCACCCCCAGCCGTACAAGCGCAAGGGCAGACTCCCCGAAAAATGCGTGTTGCAGCTTATGTCCGTGTCAGCACACAGGAAGAACAGCAAGTAGGCAGTTTTGAGATGCAAATTGTCTATTTCAAATCCAAAATTGAGAGCAATCCCGATTGGGAGTTAGTAAAAATCTATCAAGATTACGGCGTAAGCGGCACTTCCACGAACAAGCGGCAGGGATTTAAGGACATGATTGATGACGCAAAAGCAGGCAAGATTGACCTAATTTTGACAAAGGGCATAAATCGCTTTGGTAGAAATACGGTTGATATTTTGAACAATTTGCGTACTCTGAACGCCTTGACTCCACCTGTCCCGGTGCGATTTGAAAGCGAAGGGCTGTCCTCTATCGGGGATGGCAGCAACAATCTACTGATAGCGGTCTTGTCAGCACTTGCAGAATTGGAATCACAGCAAAAGAGCGAAGCCATCAAAAACGGTATTCGCTGGCGCATGGCAGAGGGTATCTACCAATTCTCGGTGATAAACACGCTTGGCTACTATTGGGACCACTTCGGACGATTGCTGATCGAGCCAACAGAAGCAAAGATTGTTGAGTACATCTACGAAAGCTGTTTGGAAGGTGCAACCCCCGCAGAAATTGCCGCCGCGCTGACCGAGCAAGGCATCAAATCGCCTAAAGGGAAAGATTTTTGGCGGGCTGCTACTATTCGCGGTATTCTCCGGAACGAGAAATATTGCGGGGACGCACTCATGCAGAAAACTTGTACGATTGATTTTCGGGAGCATAAGTCAGTGAAAAACACTATGCTCAACAAGTATTTCAAAGAGGAACACCACACAGCAATCATAAAAAAATCCGATTGGCAGAAGGTGCAACAGATTTTAGATGAAAAGCCACTACCCGGCAAATCGGCAAGGCTACACGCTATGCCAAAGCGGTTCACGGTCACACGTTCTAAAGACAAGTATTTCAGAGGGTATATCATTTTAGACCCGCGCTGGACAGCTTCGGAACGCCGCGAACTGCTGAAAGAGCTGAAAAATCTCTAATACCGAAAGGAAAATCCATTATGAAATTTGATTTTAACGCACTGAACTTTGAGATCCTTGATGCGAACACCAACGCATACCCCGACATTTTCATTAACCAGAACGGTGTCACCTTTACGAAAAAGGTACTTGATGACCTGAACTATCCTGCTTTTGTCCTGTGCCAGCTTGACGCAAAAAACAAGGTTTTTGCGGTTCGTATGTGTAAGAGTAGTGAGCAGAGGGGCTACAAGTTCTCCAAGCCGAAGGGTGAGCAGAAGGCCACGGTCAGCATCACCAACAAGAATCTGGTTGACCCCATTCGTGCCGCTATGGAGGGCGTTTGGCAAAGCGATAAACGCTATCGTGTGCGTGGCTTTTGGGTCGCAGACGCAAAAACGATGTGTTTTGACCTCTCCGAGGGTGTGCAGGAGGATTATAGAAATGCCGCCAGCGATAATGAAAGCGAGGAATAAATCGGTGAACGGATTGTTCACCGTCTGAACTTCCGAATGACAGTGGGGCAAGCTCATTATGGGCTTGCCCCTTGCTTAAATAAAGGCGGGTATTTGCAGATTGTAACGCACAAGGGGCAGATAAGTGAAATGTAGGGTGGTAATATGGCAGAGAAAAATAAACGGCGCACAAGCGATAATATCCCCGATATTTGCCCCGAAGGACAACAAAAAAACAGGCGTGGGAGTTGTTAGCGTCCCACACCTGTTGGAAAACTGATTTGTAGCAGCGGCGTACCTATATCCCTCGTGTAAGTTTTCTCTACGCCATTTTTACGCCATTTTCGTATAGAGTAGCATAGGAAAACATGAAGTTATATATGGTTGGTTTGTTCCAAAATCCGCTTCAAATCAAGTAATATTCGTATTTATTGAGGATTATTGAGATATAAAATCAGGTAGCGGTCCTCCTATACCGAGTTTCATATTGTTTTAAGTCCTTTTTATCGTACCTCAGAAGGGCAGTTATTTTTATGTAATTTATATATTATCATAATAACAAAATTAAGTCAACGATTTTGAACAGAATTAAAAAAATTGATAAACATTGTATTAAAAATCTTTACATTTAAAAAATGTAATGATATAATGACATCATGAAGAAAATTCTTTGATCGGGAAAGGACGGAAAAAATGAGTACAAAGATACTTGTCGTTGACGACGACATAAATATTTGCGAAGCTATAAAACTTTATCTTGTAAACGAAGGTTATGAGGTTAAAACGGCAAATGACGGCGAAGAGGGAATAAAGGCCTTCAAATCTTTTGAACCCGATCTTGTGCTTCTTGACATAATGATGCCTAAGAAAGACGGAAAGCAGACCTGTCGAGAAATAAGAGAAATATCAAACAAACCGATAATTATGGTGACCGCTAAGGATGAAGTTTTTGATAAGGTTCTTCTTCTTGAGCTCGGAGCGGACGATTACCTTGTTAAACCGTTCGATATGAAAGAGCTTTCGGTAAGAATAAAGGCTGTTCTGCGCCGTTATCAGAGTATTGATAACAAAACGGACGATGAATGTGTTACTTTTGATAACATTGAAATATCGCTTAGCAAATACGAGCTTAAGATAAAGGGAAAAGTTGAGGATATTCCTCCTAAGGAACTGCAACTTCTTTACTTCCTTGCGTCAAACTACAACAGAGTTTTCACACGCGATCAGCTTCTTGACAAAGTATGGGGATTTGATTATCTCGGCGATTCGAGAACGGTTGATGTTCACGTAAAGCGTCTGCGTGAAAAGCTTGAAGGTGTAAGCGACAAATGGGCACTTAAGACTGTTTGGGGCGTAGGCTATAAATTCGAAGTATATTGATGAAAAACACGGCAGAGCATTTCGCTCTGCCTTAAGTTTATTAAACAATGACCGAAAGCGACAGGGAGAACAGCTTTGAGAAAGAACAGTGTAAAAAGCAGTATATTCACACGGTACATGTCTGCGTTTCTGATGATTATATTTGTAAGCTTTACCATACTTACGGTTATAATATCTTCAATGACGATACAGGCTGCAAACGAACAGAAAAAAGATGATGCACAACAGAATATGGCGTTGCTTAAAACTTATATCGACGATATGTGGAGAAATACTTTTCCTCACAATTCGTTTGAACAGTTTGTAAAGCAGAACAACACGGAAATTGCCACTATGATAAACATTTTGTCGCGGAAGTCCGACGAAATGAACGTGTTTATAACAACACCGGACGGGAAAATACTTGTTTCGACCGACGGCACATATTCCGGAAAAAGAATAAGCGACGGAGATGTTCTTTCGGCGCTTACATCCGCAAATCCTTCTATTTATTCACAGCTTTACAGCGATATGGGCGGACTCCTAGAAAAGAAGCACGGAATGTTTGTTACTGCTTTCAATTACGTAAACAGCTCATATGATGGGGCGCTTATCGTTTGCTATGGTACGGGAGAGCTTGATATGCTCTCCAAAAGTACGATAAAAACAATAATTCTTGCAAGTCTTTGGGTAATGATAGCTTCGTTTATTGCAGTATATTTCATCAGCGAAAAAATAGTTTCGCCTATAAGACAGATGAGCATTGCTACGAAACGTTTTGCGTCTGGAGAATTTGATATAAAAATTCCCGTTGAAGGCTCAGATGAAATAGCCGAGCTTGCCACCGCATTCAATTCAATGGCGGATTCACTTGCAAACATCGAATATATGCGTTCAAGCTTCCTTGCAAATGTTGCGCATGATCTCCGTACGCCGATGACGAGTATTTCCGGATTTATAGACGGAATACTCAGCGGAGCGATACCGCCTGAACAACAAAGCTATTATCTCGGTGTTATCGGGCAGGAGATAAGACGGCTTTCAAGGCTTGTTTCGAATATTCTTGATATTTCGAGAATGGAGGCCGGAAACAGAAAATTTGAAAAAACGCCGTTTGATATATGTGAAACGGCACGAATAATACTTCTCACCTTTGAAGCCAAAATAGATGCAAAAAAACTGAATGTTGAGTTTGACGCTCCCGACGACAGGCTGTATGTATATTCAGACAAGGACGCTGTTTACCAGGTGCTTTACAACCTATGTGAAAACGCAGTTAAATTTTCAAAGGACGGAGGACTTTATCGCATCACGATAAAGGATAACGGCGGAAAAGTAAGCGTTTCCGTATTTGATGAAGGAATAGGAATATCAAAAGACGACCTTCCTCACGTTTTTGACAGATTCTATAAAAGCGACAAGAGTCGCGGACTTGACAAGTCCGGAGTAGGACTCGGGCTTTATATAGTAAAGACCATCATGGATAATCTCGGTGAACAGATAACGGTTGACAGCGTTTTGGGGGAATATTGCAACTTTACTCTCAACCTTACGAAATATACCGGCAAATTACCATCTGCTCAGGAACAGCATATTGACAAAAAAGAATAAAAAGTATATTATAAATACGTCCACATAAAGTGCGGACGTATTTTACTTATCAGATTTATCGGAGGATAGTATTATGATAAAGATATCGCCTTCAATGCTTGCGGCGGACTTTGAAAGATTGGGAGATGAAATAGCATGCGTTGAAAAAGGCGGAGCGGATTGGCTTCACATTGACGTTATGGACGGAATATTCGTTCCGAACATTTCGTTCGGCATGCCTGTCATTGCTTCTATAAGAAAAGGCTCAAGGCTTTTCTTTGACACGCATCTTATGATAACAGAGCCCGGAAGATATATAGATGATGTAGCAAAAGCGGGAGCCGACGGAATAACGATACATTACGAAAGCTGTGACAATCAACTTGATGTTATAAAGCATATAAAGGAATTAGGGCTTAAAGCGGCTATGGCTATAAAGCCGAAAACATCGGCAGAAGTACTCAGACCTTATCTTCCTTACATTGATATGATACTTGTAATGACCGTTGAGCCGGGTTTTGGCGGTCAGAAGTTTATAGAACATACTTTGGAAAATGTGAGAACAGCGAAGCGTCTTGTTGAAGAAAGCGGCAGAGAAATAGACATAGAAGTGGACGGAGGGCTTAATCCCGTGACGACCGCACTCTGCGCCGAAGCAGGGGCAAATGTAATCGTTGTCGGCAATGCAATCTTCAAAGCGGAGGATGTAGCGGCTACAATAGCAGAGCTTCGCGCGGCTGCCGAAAATGCCGTAAAATAGAGTTTTATTAACCTTGAACAATATAAGCAAAGCAGGAGAAACCGATGAACAAAAATTTAGGCGACAGTATATACAAATCCGCACTTGAAATGGAGCAATTCTGCGGTGAAAGCGATATGTTTTCCAAAGAAAAGAACGTAAAACTTCCTTCAAAAGACGTTATAATCGGTATACTTAAAGATCTTCGTAAGGTGATTTTCCCCGGGTATTTCGGGAGCGAAACACTTGAAACCTATGGTAGCTTTGCGAATTACACGCTTTGCTCCGTGTCCGAAAGGCTGACGTCACAGATAAGGCTTGTAATAGGCGGAGAAGAGGCAGAGGCTGAAGCAAATATCGTATGCGAGCGATTTGTATCTGAGCTTCCGAAAGTACAGAGGTTGCTTGAAAAAGATATATTCGCTATGTACGAAGGCGATCCCGCGGCGCATGATATAGGGGAAATAATTGTATCTTATCCCGGTATATTTGCTATTTTTGTATATAGGCTCGCACATATTCTGTATCTTGAAAAGGTCCCGATGATACCGAGAATAATGACAGAATATGCCCACAGCAGAACAGGTATAGATATAAACGCCGGTGCCACGATAGGAGAGTATTTCTTTATAGATCACGGTACGGGAGTTGTAATAGGAGAAACTACTGTTATAGGAGACAGAGTTAAGATATATCAGGGAGTTACGATAGGCGCACTTTCGACAAGAAAAGGTCAGGGCCTTTCCGGAGTAAAGCGCCATCCCACAATAGGGAACGATGTCACTGTTTATTCCGGAGCAAGTATTCTCGGTGGGGAGACGGTTGTCGGCGACGGCGCGATAATAGGCGGCAATGCTTTTATTACTTCGTCTGTTCCGCCGAGAACAAAGGTAATAGTAAAAGCTCCGGAGCATATTTTCAAAACCGATAAACCCGACGGGAGTTGGGAAATATAAAATATATTCAAATCCGCGCGCGGTCAGAAGTAATTTTGCGTGCGGATATGATTTTTTATGAAAAATAAACTTGGGTGATGATTATGGAAAGCAAAAAAACGAAGGCAGTTATCTTTGATCTTGACGGCACACTTCTCGATACGCTTGAGGATCTTTGTGACAGCGTAAACGTTTCTATGGATGCGATAGGTGCGCCGCACAGGACGATAGACGAAGTGAGAAATTTTGTCGGAAACGGGATAAGGCGTCTTATGATACTGTGCGTTCCCGAAGGAGAGAAAAATCCGAAATTCGATATTGCCATAACCTCGTTTCTTACTGATTATAAGGTAAACTGCAAAAACAAAACAAAGCCTTACGACGGGATACCGCAGTTGCTTTCAGGGCTTGCAGATGACGGATATAAGCTTGCTGTTGTTTCAAACAAAGCCGATTTTGCCGTAAAGGAGCTTGTACGTGATTATTTCGGAGATCTCATTTCTGTGGCTACCGGCGAGAACGAAAGCGCAGGAATCAAAAAGAAGCCTTCTCCCGATACAGTTTTTGCCGCAATGAAAGAGCTTGGCTGCGAAAAGGAAAATGCCGTTTATGTCGGCGATTCGGAGGTTGATGTCATGACGGCGAAAAACGCCGGAATACGCTGTATTGCGGTTGAGTGGGGCTTCAGAAGCAGAGAGGTTCTTATAGGCGCCGGAGCTACTGAAATAGTTTCTTCTGCGGAAAAACTGAGAAAAGCAATTGAAAAATAAACCTAAATGCCGATCGCGCGCTGTTTTGAAGCGTTTGCGGTCGGCTATAATTATTTTATAAATCAATTTTTTCACAAAATATATTTACAAATATGAATTTTTAAGTTAATATAGATGTGTAGGACATTTTATGCATAACGGCTTATGCCGTAATCTGAAGATATCGGGGTATTTAACATGGAAAAACCTGCTTATAAGAGGGTGCTTGTCAAGCTTTCCGGAGAAGCGCTCGCCGCCGGTGGAGACGGCATCCTGAATTTTGACTACCTGAAAAAGGTTTGCGGCGTTATAAAACGCTGCGTTGACGCCGGAACGCAAGTCAGCATAGTTGTCGGAGCCGGAAACATATGGCGCGGAAGACAGGGTGCCGATATGGACAGGACTCGCGCCGACCAAATGGGAATGCTTGCGACAACGATCAACTGTCTCGCACTTCAGGACGTTTTTGAACAGCTTGGAGTCGAGACGCGCGTTATGACGGCAATCGAAATGAAGCAGTTTGCGGAACCGTATATAAGAAATAAGGCGATATCGCATCTTAACAAGGGCAGAGTTGTTATATTCGGTTGCGGAATAGGTTCTCCGTTCTTTTCAACCGATACGGCTGCCGTTCTCAGAGCTGCGGAGATCGGAGCCGATATAGTGCTTCTTGCCAAGAACGTGGACGGAGTGTACACCGCAGATCCTAAAAAGGATCCGAACGCAAAAAAACTCGGAAGCATCGATTATATCGATATTCTCAGTCAGGGTCTTTCCGTGCTTGATTTCACGGCAACGTCTTTCTCAATGGAAAACAAAATACCGATTCTTCTTTTCGGACTTGATGATCCGGAAAACATTTACAGAGCCGTTATGGGCGAAAAAATAGGAACAATTGTTGGAGGAACAGAAAAATGAAGCTTGACACAAAAGAATTTGAAACCAAAATGCAAAAAACACTCACGGCACTTTCCACGGATTTTGAATCGATCAGAGTAGGCAGAGCAAATCCTACGGTGCTCAACAGAATTATGGTTGACTATTGGGGCGTACCTACCCCCATAACTCAGATAGGCGAAGTTAAGGTTCCCGATGCGCGTACGCTTCTTATTACTCCTTGGGAATCGAATCTTCTTAAAACAATTGAACGCGCGATAAACGAAAGCGATCTCGGAATAAATCCGCAGAATGACGGTAAATCGATAAGACTTGTTTTCCCTCAGCTTACGGAGGAGCGCAGACGTGATCTTCAGAAGCAGGTTGCAAAGCTCGGCGAAGATTCAAAGGTAGCGATAAGAAATATTCGCAGAGAAGCAAACGAGCTCGCAAAGAAAATGCAGAAGGCTTCCGAAATGACGGAGGACGAGCAGAAAGCTTCAGAAAAGGATATTCAAACTCTTACAGATACTTATATCAAGAAAGCCGAAGAAGCCGTAGAAAAGAAAAACAAAGATATAATGGAGATCTGATAAAGGTTTTTTTAATGACCGCTCCTACGGGGGCGGTCTATTAAACTGAAAAGGGGACGGTCTAAAATAATGCCGGAAAGTAATATACGTCATATTGCGTTTATAATGGACGGAAACGGAAGATGGGCGACGCAAAGAGGACTGCCGAGAGAATACGGTCATTCAAAAGGAGCCGAAAAATTCCGTGAGATAGCGCGCTATTGCGGCGATATCGGAATAAAAAACGTAACGGTCTATGCGTTCTCTACGGAGAATTGGAAACGACCTAAAAAAGAAGTCGATTCGCTTATGAAAATAATGAACGGCTTTGTTTCGGAAGCGGAAAAGACATATAAACGCGATAAAATGCGTATTGTTTTTATAGGAAATAAATCCGTATTTGATGAGGCCAAAAGAAAAAAGCTGCTTGAGCTTGAAGCGCTTACTTCGGAATATGACAGAACGCTTTGTATCGCGCTCAATTACGGCGGAAGAGGCGAAATAGTTGATGCCGTGAACGCACTTATATCGAGTGGAAAGAAGAGTATAACCGAAGAGGATATAACCGAAACGATTTATTCGGGAGTTTGCCCTCCGCCGGATATGATAGTAAGAACGGGCGGAGAAAAACGACTTTCAAACTTTCTGCTGTGGCAGTCGTCATATTCGGAGCTTTTCTTTACGGATACACTTTGGCCCGATTTTTCTACCGTCGAGCTTGACGGTATGATAGCTGAATTCGGAACAAGAAAAAGAAGATTTGGAGGCGTTTGATATGTTGAAAAGAATTATTACTGCCGCTGTTTGCCTTGCGATATTTATTCCCGTGCTTATCTTTTCAGGAACAACTGCGGGAAAGATAATATTTATTTCATTGCTTGCGGCACTTGCGGTTATCGGCGTTTATGAGCTCGCCGGTTGCATAGGGCTTCGCAGAAAATGGCTCATAAGCATACCTTCTTATATTTTCACCGTACTTATAATGGTGTTTGTGCTTTACCTTCCGGACAAGAGCTGGATGATAAAAGTTGCGTTCGCTACGGCATTTCTGTATATTTTCGTTACGTTTTCGGTATCGATGCTTTCGAGCGGAAATGTAAGAATGTCACAGACAGCAGAGCTTGTATCGGTGTCGGCATATATAGTTATAGGTTTTCTCTGCATAATACTTACAAGATATGCGACTTCCTCTAATATAGACGGAGATGTCCGCACAATAATGGGCAACTATCTTTATATGCTTATATTCATAGGCGCTTGGGCGACCGACTCAGGGGCATATTTTGTCGGGGTTTTGATGGGCAAACACAAGCTGATTCCGAGCGTAAGTCCTCACAAAACAGTCGAGGGCGCGATAGGCGGAGTTCTGGGCTGTGCGGTAGGCTATGCGATATACGGAGCGGTGCTTTCACTTGCATTCAACGTAAAAGTAAATTGGGCAGCGCTTATGATCCTTGCCGTTATAATCGCCGTTGTGGATCAGTTCGGCGATCTTATAGCTTCATATATCAAACGTGAACAGGGCATAAAGGACTTCGGAACGATATTTCCCGGTCACGGAGGAGTGCTTGACCGCTTCGACTCAATAATAGCGATAGCACCCGTTATTTACATTTTCTCAATGCTTGCGAGGGTAAATATATTTTCATGATTGAAAGCTCAAAAACGCTTGCCGTACTTGGCTCTACGGGGTCAATAGGCAGGCAGACGATAGACGTCGCGCGTTATCGTAAAGTGAAAATAAATGCGATAGCGTTCGGCTCAAATTACGAAATCGGCAGAGAACAGCTGAACACAATAAAGCCCGAGTATTGCGCAGTTTCAAACGTTGAAACCGCAAAGAAGCTTTCTGATGAAGCAAAAAGAATCGGGACGGAGCTTTTCTGCGGGGAAAACTGCATAGACGAGATGCTCTCAAAAGCACAAAGCGATGTCTGCATAAACGGCATCGGCGGGTTTGATGGGCTTCTGCCGACTTTATCGGCGCTTAAATATTGCAAAAGGCTTGGTCTTGCAAATAAGGAATCGCTTGTTGCGGCGGGAGATATTGTAAAATCAGAGGCGAAAAAATACGGGAAGGAAATCATCCCCGTAGATAGTGAGCACAGTGCGATATTTCGCTGCATAGGCGGCAATGTAAATGCTGTAAACAAGCTGATAATAACCTGTTCCGGAGGAGCATTTTACGAAAAAAAACTTGCCGAGCTTGAAAAAGTTACAAAAGATCAGGCGGCGGCTCATCCGACATGGAAAATGGGCGAGGTAATAACCGTAAACTGTGCCACTCTTATGAACAAAGGGCTTGAAGTTATAGAAGCAGCGCGGCTTTTTGACATGCCGGAAGAAAAGATCGACGTTATTATTCACAGAGAAAGCATAATTCACTCTATGGTTGAATATAAGGACAATACGGTTATGGCGCAGCTCTCGAATCCGGATATGCGTCTGCCGATACAATATGCGATAGACTACCCTGACTGCGAGTCTTCGGAAACGGCTCATGTAAATTTTGCAAAGCTGGGAAAGCTGACTTTTGCCGAGCCTGATACGATAGCGTTCCCGCTTCTTGCACTTGCAAGAGAAGCACTCAGGCGAGGCGGCGTTGTTCCGTGCGCAATGAATGCGGCAAACGAAGTTGCGGTAGGCGCTTTTCTTGACGGGAAAATCGGATTTACCGATATATACAAAGTCGTTACATATGTTACAGAGCATTTTGAGAGCGCGGAAGCATCGTCGCTTGGCGTTATAATAAACGCCGATAAAGAAGCGCGTCGTCGCGCAAAGGACATACTCAAACTCTAAAAGAATTCGGAGATAAGAAATGCTTTACGTACTTTTGGCAATTTTGCTTTTCGGAATACTTATTTTCATTCACGAGCTTGGACATTACATTTTTGCACGTATTTTCGGTGTTACCGTAAATGAATTTTCAATAGGGATGGGACCGAAGCTTATATCGGTCAAATCTAAAAAGACGGGAATAGCTTATTCGCTGAGACTTCTTCCCATAGGCGGATTTGTCAGCATGGCGGGTGAAGATGAAGAATCTGAGGATCCGAACTCGATAAACAGAAAGCCTGTGTGGCAGAGAATTATAATCACCGCCGCAGGCGCGCTTTCAAATATTCTTCTCGGAATAATAGTTATGGCGGTAATGGTATTGTCGAGCTCTCAGCTTTATTCCACAACTGTCGCAGGATTTCCCGAAAAGGGAGCGGTTTCGTGTGATTACGGTCTTAAAGAGGGTGACAGAATCATTGCGGTCGGACCGAGACATGTTCATATAGCATATGACCTTTCGTATGCCATAAGCCGCTACGGCGGGGAGCCTGTCGATGTCAAAATCATCCGCGATGGCAAAAAAATGACGCTTGAAAATGTACAGTTTGCAACTTATACACAGTCCAATATAAAATTTGGTCAAAGGGATTTTTACCTTGAAGCGTCTGGCAAAAGCATAGGAAATGTGATAAAACACACGTTTTACGAGTCCGGCGTTGCAATAAGAATGACATACGATTCGCTTTATGATCTTATAACGGGCAAGTACGGATTCAATGAAATGTCAGGTCCCGTGGGCGTTACAAAAGTGCTTGCGAGTGCCGCTCAGACGAAGGATTACGGCTATCTTGCTTATCTTTTCGTCGTGCTTGCAATGAATCTTGGCATAGTGAACCTGCTTCCTCTTCCAGCGCTCGACGGCGGCAGAGTATTCTTTATGCTTATAGAGCTTGTCACAAGAAAAAAGATAGATCCGAAAGCAGAGGGACTCGTGCATTTCATAGGAATAATTCTGCTTATGATTTTAATGTTTGCGGTTACCTGCAAAGATATATTTTATTTGATCAGGAAATAAAATGGATTACGAAAGTATAAGAAGAAAAACAAATGCGGTAAAAGCCGGAGATGTTTTTATAGGCTCGGGATATCCGATCTCCGTGCAGTCGATGCTGAATACTGATACGTCGGACATAAAAGCCTGTATAGAACAGGCGCGTAAGCTTGAAGATGCCGGATGTGATATAATCCGGCTTACCGTACCGACGGCGGATCACGCAAAAACGATATACGAAATGAAATGTGCGGGAATAAAGGCTCCGCTTGTAGCTGATATTCATTTCGATTATCGGGCTGCGCTCGCGGCGGTTTCTGCCGGTGCGGATAAGATAAGGATAAATCCAGGAAATATAGGTGCGGACGAAAATGTTCGCGCTGTTGCGAACGCATGCAGAAATCGCGGAGTGCCGATAAGAATAGGTATAAACGGCGGTTCACTTGAAAAGAGCATACTCGCAAAATACGGTTCTCCTACCGCGGAGGCGCTTGCGGAAAGTGCGCTCTATCATGCCTCACTGCTTGAAAAATTTGATTTTTATGATACGGTAATCTCAATAAAATCAAGCTCGCCGTTGATTATGGCGCGCGCAACGGAGCTTGTCGCGCAAAGGTGTGATTATCCGCTTCACATAGGCGTTACCGAAGCCGGAGAGGGAGACGATGCGCTTATCAAATCTGCGGCGGGAATAGGCGCACTTATATCGCGCGGGATAGGAGACACTGTCAGAGTATCGCTTACGGATGATCCCGTAAAAGAAGTTTGCGCCGCAAAGAAAATACTTCGTGCGCTCGGGGTTATTTCTGACGGATATATAGAAGTTGTGTCGTGTCCGACGTGCGGAAGAACTCAGATAGAGCTTATTCCGATATGCAGGATGCTGAAAAAAGAGTTTGAAAATATTGATCCCGGAAAAAGACATATAAAGGTAGCGGTTATGGGCTGCGTTGTAAACGGTCCCGGAGAAGCTGCCGAAGCCGATATAGGCATTGCAGGCGGAAAAGGTTGCGCTATGCTTATCTCACACGGAAAAGTGATTGGCAAAATAGATGAAGATGAAATAATCGGTACGCTTGTAAGAGAAGTAAAGCGGCTGATAACGGAAGGATAAAACTGTGGGGAAAACACTTTTGGAGCGATTTAATAAATACAATCCGGATGAACGTTTCCGCAAGGTAATGACAGACGGAGTTGTGATATCGACGCGCATAAGCCTTGAAAACAAGTTGGTTTGGGTGGATGTGCGTTTTCCTTATGTCGTTCCGAAAAAGGAAGTGCTGTATCAGCTTGAAGCGGCTATAAAACGCGCATATGAGCTTAAATCGGTTACGATATCACCAAAGTATGCACCGGAGCTTTTTGACAGCTCGTACATACCGCAGATAATGACGGAAGCGTGCAGAAGAAAACTTATAACCGATCTTTTTCTTCGCAGAAGCAAGACAAGATATGAAAACGGGAAACTCATAATAGAAACACTTTACGGAGACGGCGGTCTTGCACTCATGGAAGAAACGGGAACCGAAAAAAGCATAGCTTCGATCATTTCCGATGAGTTTGGAATAAACGTTGAAGTTGAAATAAGAGCATCCGCAGAGCAGGACGCACAATATGAAAAGCAACTGAATGACGATATAAGCAGTAAGCTTTCGAGATATTATGAGGAAACGGCGAAAAAAACCGAAATAGAAAAGAAATCCGCTACGGCATCCGGAACATTCAGAGAGATTGAAATCGACAGCGACGGAAATATTCACGCGGGATTTGCCGTTTTTGATATAAGCGATCCGGCACCTGTTTCGGGAGATAAATTTGAACCCGATGAATTCAAGCCGATAGGCTCGTGCACTGAGCCTGAAAAGAACGTCACGCTTGTAGGTGAAGTGGCTTGCCTCGTAGTAAACGAAACGCGCAGAGGAAATAAAACCATAACGTTTTCTCTTACTGATTTTGAAGGCTCGGTTACGGTAAAATGTATTGGAAAAAAAGCGGCGGACTATGCCGAGATTTCAAATGGTACTAGCCTTGTTATGGAAGGTAATCTTGAATATGACGATTATGACCGTGATCACGAGCTTACGTTTTATCCGTCTGCGGCAATTAAGGTAAGGCGTGTTCTGAGAGCGGATAAATACGACGGTCAAAAGCGTGTGGAGCTTCATCTTCACACAAATATGTCGATGATGGATGCGACAATGACGCCTTCTCAGGCGGTTGCTACTGCTCACAGATGGGGACATGCTGCCGTTGCGGTTACCGATCACGGAACTGTACAGGGCTTTCCTGAGGCTATGAAAATGTCCGAGAAGCTTGGAATGAAAGTTATATACGGAATGGAAGGATACCTCGTCGATGACGCGGCGAAAGCTATTTTCGGTGAAGACGACACAAGCTTTGAGGATGAGTTTGTAGTTTTTGATATAGAAACAACGGGACTTTCTGCCATGACGTGCAAGATAACCGAAATAGGCGCGGTGCTTGTCTGCAAAGGGGAAGTTTTGAAGGTTTTTTCAACCTTTGCAAATCCCGGAGGGCATATTCCCGAAGAGATAACCGAGCTTACAGGAATTACTGATGAAATGGTTGCCGATGCTCCGTCGCAGAGCGACGCGGTAAAAGCATTTATTGAGTTTGTCGGTAGAAGAACGGTAGTGGCACATAATGCAAATTTTGATATGGGATTTATTCGTCGCGCGGCGGAGAATGCAGGAATTCCGTTCAATCCTCCGTATCTTGACACGCTTTCGATGTCGAGATTTTTGAACCCCGAACTTAAGAATCACAAGCTCGATACGCTTGTTGATTTTTACGGTCTCGGCGATTTCAATCATCACAGAGCTTGCGATGATGCAGAGGTGACCGCTAAAATATTCTGCAAGATGGCAGAAAAGCTTGCAGGAGAAAGCATATATACCGTAAAGCAGATGTCCGAATCTATGGCGGAAAGGACCGATCCTCATAAGCTTCGTCCGTATCACATAATACTGCTTGTCCAAAATCCTACGGGGCTTAAAAATCTTTACAAGATAGTTTCCAATGGATATCTTAAGTATTACTACCGTCATCCGAGAATACCGAAGACCGAGCTTACAGACCTCAGAGAAGGAATTATTCTGGGTTCCGCGTGTATAGAGGGTGAGCTTGCATCCGCCGTGCTTGACGGTAAAACGTGGGACGAACTTCTTTCGATTGCGGAGTTTTATGACTATCTTGAAATTCAGCCGATATGCAATAACGAATTTCTGATAGGCTCAAAGGGCATAACCCGCGACACACTTATAGAAATAAACAAAATGATAGTAAAGATAGGCGATACGCTCGGAAAGCCTGTTGTGGCAACGTGCGATGCGCACTATCTTGAAGATTACGACGGAATAAGCCGCAACGTTCTTCTTCGCGGAATAGGAATGAAGGACGGCGACAGAGACAGCCATCTTTTCTTCCGTACTACGGACGAGATGCTTGAAGAATTCTCATATCTCGGTGAAGAGAAAGCAAAAGAAGTTGTAATTGAAAATACAAACAAAATAGCGGATCTTATCGGAACGGATATCCGTCCTTTCCCCAACGGTACTTATACGCCGAAAATGGAAGGCGCAGAAGAAGAGCTGATGGACATCTGCTATACTACGGCGAAAAATCTTTACGGAGATCCGCTTCCCGATATAGTTGAAAAAAGACTGAAAAAAGAGCTTGATTCGATTATAAGTCACGGATTTGCCGTGCTTTATATGATAGCGAGAAAGCTTGTTAAATACAGTGAAAGTCAAGGATATCTTGTCGGTTCGAGAGGCTCTGTCGGCTCGTCGTTTGTTGCATCAATGGCGGGAATATCGGAAGTAAATCCTTTGCCGCCGCATTATGTTTGTCCGAAGTGCAAGCACTCAGATTTTTCAAACGAAGATGGCGCCGGCTCAGGCTTTGACCTTCCGCCGAAGAACTGTCCCGTTTGCGGAACAAGGTACAATTCGGACGGTCACGACATACCGTTTGAAACGTTCCTTGGATTTTTCGGAGACAAATCGCCGGATATAGACCTCAACTTCTCCGGTGAAGTTCAGGGAAAGGTTCATAAGTACACGGAGGAACTTTTCGGCAAGGAAAACGTTTTCCGTGCCGGAACAATAGGCACTCTTGCCGAAAAAACTGCATATGGTTTTGTTGCGGGATATTTTGACGATAAAGGTATAAAAATAAATAAAGCCGAAATAAACAGAATCGTTTCAAAATGCGTTGGCGTAAAGAGGACAACCGGTCAGCATCCCGGCGGAATAGTGGTTGTGCCGAAGGAATACGAGATATATGATTTCTGTCCTGTTCAGCATCCGGCGGATGACGCATCGTCGGACATAATAACAACGCATTTTACTTTCAACGATATGCACGATCTGCTGCTTAAGCTTGACGAGCTCGGTCACGATATTCCGACAAAGTACAAGTATATTGAAATGTTCACACACACGAGCGTACTTGACGTTCCTGTGGGAGATCCGGAAGTGTATAAGCTCTTTAACTCTACGGAGCCGCTCGGAATAAAGCCCGAGGACATTCTCGGAATTCAGGTCGGCACGCTCGGCATCCCCGAGAACGGAACGGATTTCGTTATACCTGTGCTTGTCGAAGCAAAACCTAAAACGTTTGCCGATCTGCTTCAGATAATGGGACTTACGCACGGAACCGATGTTTGGTCGGGTAACGCGCAGGTACTTATTAAGAACGGAACATGCGAGCTTAAATCTGTTGTCGGAACAAGAGACAGCATAATGCTTCGTCTTATTCAATACGGGCTTGATAACAAGGACGCTTTCGATATTATGGAAAAGGTTCGTAAAAACAAAAAAGGCGATCCGCTTCCGGACTGGATGATAGACAGAATGCACGAGCATAATGTTGACGAATGGTATATCGAAAGCCTGAAAAAAATAAAATACATGTTTCCGAAGGCGCACGCCGCCGCGTACGTTCTTTCGGCGATACGAATAGCGTGGTATAAGATACACATGCCACTTGAATTCTATTGTGCATACTTTTCCGCTGCGCCTGACGGTTTTGACGGCGAGCTTGCCGTAAAAAGCAAGAAGACCATTGAAGCGGTTCTGCGGGATCTCAAGGAAAAGGGAAATGAGCAGTCACAGAAAGAAGCGGCAACATATTCGGCAATGCAGCTTGCTCTTGAATTCGTTGCGAGAGGATACAAGTTCTTGCCGGTTGACCTTTACAAGTCCGACGCAAGATTGTTTTTGCCTGAGGACGGAGCGATAAGGCTTCCGTTTTCATCGCTTTCAGGCGTAGGCGTTGCCGCAGCTCAGAACATAGTCGACGCGAGAGCCGATGGAGAATTTCTTTCGGTTGAGGAGCTTAAACAAAGAGCTTCTGTTTCAAAATCGGTTGTTGAAATGCTTGAGAAAAACGGTGTTCTTAAAAATCTTTCCGAAACCAACCAAATAACGTTTGGCTTCGGCGATGAGAGTGCTTACAGTCCTGCTGAGAAATCAGTCGAAGCGGAGCCTAAACCTGAAGCACCCAAAAAAGCGGCGCAAATTCAGGAAGAACCGCAGGAAACGGCAAGTCAGCTTACGTTTTTCTGATAATATCGCGACGAAAAGCGAAAAAATGATGAAAAATTACACATTTTTATTGTAAAAAGTATTGCAACTGTTGTATTTTATTGCTATAATAAATAAAGTAAAGGTCAATGTCCTATGCGGACAGGAAAAACAAAAAATTGTATGAAAGGGATTTTACCATGAACAAATCACAACTCGTTGATGTAGTAGCAAAGAACACAGGACTTAAAAAGAAAGACGCAGAAGCAGCCGTATCCGCTTTTGTTGATGCTGTTGCGGAAGCTCTTGTTGCAGGAGAAAAGGTTCAGATTTCCGGTCTCGGAACATTCGAAGTAAAGACAAAGGCTTCAAGAACAGGCAGAAATCCTAAGACACAGGAAGTTATCACAATTCCTGCTTCAAAGCGTCCCGCATTTACGGCAGGAAAAACTCTTAAAGAATCTCTTAACAAATAAGCAATCAGAGTTCAGAGCCGCCGAAAGGCGGCTTTGAATTTTTCGGGAGGATGGAATGAGACTTGACAAGTATCTCAAAGTGGCAAGAATAATCAAGCGCAGAGCTGTTGCAAACAATGCCTGCGATGCAGAGCATGTTAAAGTAAACGGTAAAGACGCAAAAGCTTCATATCAGGTAAAGATAGGCGACATTATAGAGCTTTCTATGGGCGACAGAACGGTTAAGGTTCGGGTTACAGATGTAAAGGAGTATACAAAAAAGGACGAAGCTGCAACGCTTTATGAAGTTATAGGCGAATAAAAGAAAAATATCCGGCATATTTATTTATAAAAACAAACGCTTTTCGGAGGCTTGAATTTATGAATGAAACGACCGGAAAATCATCTCTTTCGCTCAAGGACAGAGCGGAGCTTACGCTTGACGGTATAAACGATGTAATAAGCTTTGATGACTCGGAAATATATCTTCAGACAGAGAGCGGAAAACTTCTTATAGAAGGCTCGGGGCTTCACATAACAACGCTTGATGTAGCGTCGGGAAAAATGAAGGTGGACGGACTTATTACGGCAATGACATATAACGATCGTGATAACTCCAAAAAGGGCGGACTTTTCTCACGCGGAAAATGAGCAGCTTTTTTTATGATTCAGCCGCAAATATACTTTCGTTTCTTTGTCTTGGCGTTATTTTGGGTGCGGTATATGATTTTTTCAGGGTTCTTAGAATATCGAGAAAAGGTACAGATGATCTTTCCGGCGGAATATATGACAAGATAAGACCGAAAAAAAGTATTTCAAAGCCACAGAAGTTGCTTAAATTGACAGATAACGCGCTGACTTTTATTGAGGACATTCTTTTCTGGATGATAGTATTTGCGTCGGAAGCGATATACATATACTACATAAACGACGGAGAACCGCGCATAGATTGCTTTATACTTTCGGTGGCGGGATTTATGCTTTACAGGATAAGCATTGGGCGGATAGTAGTGTATTTATCGCAGCAGATTATTTTTTTTGTGCGATGCTTGCTTTTTTGGACAACATATATTATAATGTATCCTGTAAGGATAATATGGAAGTTTATCTATAGTGCGGCGGATAAGGCTGTAAATCTTGTTTTTACGGCGATTGACAATGCACGCAGAAGAAAATATTCGAAGCGTGCGAAAAAACGATTGCTTGATATGTCCGCACGTGGATTTGAACAAAACTAACGGAGAAAAAGATGAAATCGAAATTAAATCTTTTTGTAAAAGCGGCGCTCGCGATATTTGCAGTGTTTGCCATAATAACCGTAATGACGTTGCGCTCAAAGTTGGACGATCTTGAGGTTCAGAAAAAGGAGCTTGAGTCTCAGCTTGAGGAATATGCCGAAAAGGTTGAAAAAATGCGCTATGAGCTTTCGCTTTCTGATGAAGAATATATAGAAAAGTATGCGAGGGAAGTTCTCGGATATCACAAAAGCGGAGAGATAGTTTTCAAAAATGCATCCGACCGCTGAACGAAATTGATCAAAGAAAGTCAACAACTTGACAAATATTTGTGTTTGTCTTATAATAATTATAATGAAAACTGAAAGGTCTGATAAAAATGAGCGAAAATAAAGCGCTGCTGGACGGAAAATATCTTATGTATAAGGGCAAGCCACTTGTCCGTGAAAAAAATGTAATAGTGTATGGAGATATGAAGGATAAATATTATCTTTTCCTTATGATCCTTACAGAAAAAACACTTGATGACGGGAAAAAAGTTCCGGATTCCATACTTATTCAGGTGCTTGATACTGACGGAAAAATAATCAAGCAGGGACAGAAGAACGGTCTTTATGACGCGATGGATATAGGCACTATATGGCTTGAAAGAGCAATTGCCGATTCAAAAAAATAATAAAAAGAAAAAGTCTGTGCTGTTGCACAGACTTTTTATATTAAAAATAAAAGCAAAAGCAACGGCATAAACCGTTGCTTTTTGTTTTATTATCAGAGTTTTTCAACTCCGAGCTTTACTTGTTGACCGTTGAGATCCCAATTCTTTGAAGTGGCAAATTCCGTGTCAAATACGACATCTTTTGCGAGGACTTCTCCTTTTATTTCGTCGAAGTTCTTTCTTACAATGTCTTTTATGATTTCACTGCCGGAAATGTAAACACGGATATTATCCATAACCTCAAAGCCGCTTTCCTTACGCATTGTTTGAATTTTTGAAACAAGTTCACGCATATAGCCTTCTTCAATGAGCTCCGGCGTGAGGTTTGTATCGAGAACGACTGTAACGCCGTGATCGGAATTTGAAGCAAAGCCGGGTTTCTGTGCGGATTCTATCAGCAGATCTTCCTCTGTAAGTTCAGCTTTTACGTCGCCGAGATCAAGAACGAGGACTCCGTTTGCTTTAAGCTCAGCCATTGCGGCATTGCCGTCAACGGAGGAGAGAAGCTCGCGTATTTTGCCGAGATATTTTCCGTATTTCGGACCGACAGTGCGGAGCTGAGGCTTGAAGGAGTAAGTTGTAAAAGCGCTTACATCGTTTGCAAACTCAACACTCTTTACGTTAAGCTCGTCTGCGATTATATCGGTGAAATATTCAGGAAGAGTGTAATCTGCTTTGATATACATCTTAGCTATCGGCTGACGGTTCTTTATCTGCGCAGTATTTCTACATGCACGCCCGAGAACGACGATGTCAAGAACGTCTTCCATGCGTTCTTCAAGCTTGCTGTCGATATAGCTTTCGTTTGCGACGGGGAAGTCACAAAGGTGAACACTTATCGGCGCTGTTTTGTCTACGCTGCAGACGAGGTTTCTGTATATCTCATCGGTCATGAAAGGAATCATCGGGGCTGCTACCTTTGAAACTGTTACAAGTGCCGTATAGAGCGTCATATAAGCGTTTATCTTGTCCTGCTCCATGCCCGGAGTCCAGAAGCGTTCACGACTTCTGCGGACGTACCAGTTTGAAAGCTCGTCAACGAAATTGTCAAGCGCACGAGCGGTTTCAGTTATCTTGTATGTGTCAAGATCTGTGTCGACTGTCTTTATAAGCGTTGAGAGCTTGGAAAGCAGCCATTTGTCCATAACGGAGAGCTTGTCATAATCAAGAGTATATTTTGTCGGGTCGAAGTTGTCTATGTTCGCATACAGCACGAAGAACGCATATGTGTTCCACAGCGTACCCATAAACTTTCTTTGCCCTTCTATAACGGCGTCATCGTGGAATCTGTTGGGAAGCCACGGAGCACTGTTTGAATAGAAGTACCAGCGTATGGCGTCCGCACCGTGCTTTTTGAGTGCGTCAAACGGATCTACCGCATTGCCCTTTGACTTTGACATCTTCTGTCCGTGTTCATCCTGAACGTGTCCCAGAACGATAACGTTCTGATACGGAGCTTTGTTGAAGAGGAGAGTGCTTTCCGCAAGGAGTGAATGGAACCAGCCTCTTGTCTGGTCAACGGCTTCCGATATGAACTGTGCAGGGAACTGTCTTTCAAACAGCTCCTTGTTTTCAAAGGGATAGTGATACTGTGCGAAAGGCATTGCGCCGGAGTCAAACCAGCAGTCAAGCACTTCGGGAACACGATGCATTTCTTTACCGCATTCGGGACATTTTATTGTTATTTCATCTATATACGGGCGATGAAGCTCAACCGTTTTTGCTTTTTCGTCGCCGCTCATTTTGTAAAGCTCTTCACGGCTGCCTATGCAATGACGGTGACCGCACTCACATTCCCATATCGGTAGAGGAGTACCCCAATAACGGTTACGGGAAATTGCCCAATCCTGAATGTTTTCAAGCCAATTGCCGAAACGTCCTTTGCCAATTGATTCAGGTATCCAATTTATCGTATTGTTGTTGCGGATGAGATCGTCCTTTACAGCTGTTTCGCGGATATACCATGATTCTCTTGCATAATAGATAAGGGGAGTGTCGCATCTCCAGCAATGAGGATAACTATGCTCAAACTTCGGAGCGTCGAAAAGCAGACCTTTGGCACGAAGGTCATCCAGAATCATAGGGTCGGCTTTCTTAACGAATACGCCGGCGTAAGGTGTTTCCGCCGTCATATTGCCTTTGCTGTCTACAAGCTGAACGAAGGGAAGATCATACTTCTTGCCGACTTTTGAGTCGTCCTCACCGAATGCGGGAGCGATATGAACAACGCCTGTACCGTCTGTGAGTGTTACATAGGTATCGCAGACTACATAATAGGCTTTTTTGCCCTGTTTTTTGCAAACATCGACAGCGCAGTCGAAGAGAGGCTCATATTCTTTATATTCAAGTTCTTTCCCTGTAAATGTTTCGAGAATTTCATATGCAGGAGCGCCGTCTTTGGCGAGCTTGCCGAGAACCGTGTCAAGAAGCTCCTTTGCCATATAGTAGGTGTATCCGTCTGCGGCTTTGACCTTTGCATAGGTGTATTCGGGATTTACGCAAAGTGCGACGTTTGAGGGGAGCGTCCAGGGGGTTGTTGTCCATGCAAGGATGTATGCGTCTTCACCGACAACCTTGAAACGTGCGATGGCGGAGCGCTCTTTTACGTCTTTGTATCCTTGTGCCACTTCCGCGCTTGAAAGCGGTGTTCCGCAGCGGGGGCAGTAGGGAACTATTTTGAAGCCTTTATAAAGAAGACCTTTGTCCCAGATCTGACGGAGCGCCCACCATTCGGATTCAATATAGTCGTCGTGGTAAGTTACATACGGATGCTCCATATCAGCCCAGAAGCCGACGGTGCCGGAGAAGTCTTCCCACATTCCTTTGTATTTCCAAACGCTTTCCTTGCATTTATCTATAAAAGGAGCTATGCCGTACTGCTCTATCTGATCTTTTCCGTCAAGGCCGAGCAGTTTTTCAACTTCTATTTCAACAGGAAGACCGTGTGTGTCCCAGCCGGCTTTGCGCGGAACATAATAGCCTTTCATGGTGCGGTACCTCGGTATCATATCCTTGATAACTCGCGTAAGAACGTGACCTATATGCGGTTTGCCGTTAGCTGTGGGGGGACCGTCATAAAAGGTGTAAACTCTTGATCCCTCACGCTGCTCCATGCTTTTTTCAAAGATGTGATTTTCTTTCCAGAACTCGAGCGTCTTTTTTTCTCTGTCTACAAAGCCGAGATTTGTAGAAACGCTTTCAAACATTTTATAACCTCCGAAAAATTTAATACAACTTTATTTTCTGCGGAAAACAAAAAACTCCGCCCGCGCATAAACGGGACGGAGAACAAAAGCTTCCGCTACCACCCGCAAAGCATACGCAAATATGCCTCTCATATGACGGTGAGAAACCGTCGGTGCTTAGTCGGCTTTTGCCTTTCTGCGCCGCGACTCGGAAGTGATGTTCACCGTTCGCTTTTATCGCCGACCTTTCACCGTCGTCGGCTCGCTTTGGATAAAATTCTGCGCGGCTACTGTCTTCGTCACAGTCTTTAACAGGTTTATTTAACTTTTAATATTATATTTTAATTAAATGCAATTGTCAAGTGATTTCTACAATTATTAAACATAAAGACGCTTATTTATTGTACGGGCAGACACTTATGCATATTCCGCAGACAGCGCCCCTGCCGATGTTTTTATATGTTTTCATATGCTCGGAGCATTTTTTTGCATCGAAAATAGTGCTTCTTTCTGCGCCATTAACGTAAAGCTCGCCTGTTATCGCGCCGGCGGGACAGGCATTTTTGCATATCTGACAATCACCGCAAAGGCAAGGTTTTATCTCTTTCTGTGCGGAAAGAGGCATATTGGTAAGCACGGAAGCAAGTCTTACGGCAGAACCGTATTCGGTGATGAGAAGCCCGTTCTTGCCTATAAATCCGAGTCCCGACAGAACGGCTCCTGTTTTGTGCGGGAATATTCCTCTGTATTCGTCCTTTTTATCGGGAGTGCTTTGTGACGCTGCTACGGGGAGTGCAAGGTATCCTGCGTTTTCTATAAACGAAACCGCATCGAGCGCGATACTGTCAAGACGTGCGTTTGTCGCACGGTAGTGCTGAAAATATTCCATTGTCGGCGCGCCGTTTATTGTTTTTATAACAGCACGCGAAAGCTTTCTTACTATTGTTACGGCATACCCGTATTCCGGATGTTCAGGGGATCGGTTTTCGCCGAGTGATGAAAAACCGACAAGGTCTGCCCCGGCTTCTTTCAGTATTTTTTCAAGCTCTTTTTCGTACATAAACAAAACCTCCGCCGTTTTTATGAATGATATCATAAAACGGAGGAAGTTTCAAGTGTTATTCGTCTTCTTCGGGAGGAAGATATATTTTTTCATCGTAAGGCTCGTATTCGCAGCGGTAATGCGGACAGGCTCGGTTATAAGGATTTGCAACACCGGACGTGCCGCAATATTCTCCTTCGCCGAGTATTGATTCAAAATATGCCTTGCCGCCTTCAAATGACGGTTCACTCAGCGGAGGCATATCTCTGTATACATATTGACAATCTGTGATTTTTATCTGACACGGGAAGCTTCGCAGGACTTTTATGAGTGCCTTCACCGACGTTTTTTCATCACATTCGCCAAGCGAAACACCGCCCGACGAGCAGATTTTTACCTCTTTATGTGTGTTGCATTTTTCCTTAGGCTCTGTGCCTTTTATAAAATATCCGGATTCTATTCTGTGACCGCGCGGATCAAGAATACATGATTTTGACGGGGCAAGCCCGGAGTCTTTGCAGTAGAGGCACGTTACAACATTTCCGCTTTTTGAAAATTCCGTATGTCTTTCGGATGATGGGATAATATCAAACACGCCGCCCATTACGGCGTCAAATATCTGTGCAGCCGGATTGGCTTTGAAATATCCAACGTCGCGCGCATCCTTGAAACCATACCATACTCCGCAGACAAGGTCCGGAGTATAGCCGATAAACCATCTGTCGGTATTAGCGTTTGAAGTTCCTGTTTTGCCGGCGACAGCCGTTTTGCGTCCGAGCGTTATACAGGAAGCTGTGCCACCTGACGAAACAACGTTTTTCATCATTTCGGTCATAACTTCGGCGCTTTCGGCACTTATTGCTTTTCTTCCGCTTCCATCGTTTGAAAGAAGAAGCTTTCCGTCTTTATCGTAAACCTCTGTGTAAAAGTGAGGTGACGAACACATTCCGGACGAGGGGAACATTGTATAGGCGGCGGTCATTTCAAGCAGAGAAGCGCCGCGACTGAGCGCACCGAGCGCAAGAGGCGCTTCGGCTATATCGGAAAGATAGCCTCCGTCTGTTTTGTTTTCTTTTTCAACGAGGGTTGATATTCCGATTGTGTCGCGTAAAAACATGAAAGAATTTTCTTTTCCGAGTTTTTCGAGAACATTTACCGCGACGGTATTCGTAGATGATTTTATAGCTTGGTTTACTGTGGTGAGTCCGGAATAAATTCGCGGATTGTTCTTGGGCCAAAGAGAGTAATTTCCGTTTGAAAGCTTTGTGATTTTTGTGGGAATGTCGTCAAAAACGGTTGCCCACGTAATAAGCTTTCGGTCGATTGCCGGCGCATAGACCGATACAGGCTTTATTACAGAACCGGGGGAGCGAAGCATCTGTGTCGCAAGATTGAATATCCTGTCGGAAGATTTTTCTCCTCTGCCGCCGACTATGGCAAGCACAGCGCCGTTTTTATCCATTATAACAGCTGACGACTGAGCTTCACCGCTTGTGCTTTTGGGAAAGTTGCCGCTGTTAAGATAATAGTTTTCAAGATATTCCTGCATTTCGACGTTCATTGTGGTGTATACGGTAAGTCCGCCGCCGTAAATAAGAGCAGACGCAGCTTTTCTGCTCATATCTTTCTGATTACACAAGTCTTTTATAAGCTCTTCTATGAGGCTGTCCGTAAACCATGAATTCTTTGAACCGACGCTTTTCTGCTGAGTGATTTTAAGCTCCGGTTTCTCCGCCAGGGCAGAATGATATTCATCATCCGAAAGAAGACCGAGTTCGTTCATACGGGCAAGAATAATATTCTTTCTGCGGTTGTTGTTTTCCGGACTTGCAATAGGGTCGTAGCGGGTGGGATACTGAATTATCGCGGCGAGAGACGCGCCTTCTGCTATGGTTAGTTCGGAAGCTTTTTTTTCGAAATATTTTTCGGCGGCTGTTTCAATGCCATAACATCCCTGTGAAAGATACACGGTGTTAAGATACATTTCAAGTATTTCACTCTTTGATTTTTTCTTTTCAAGCTCGGTTGCGCGTTTTATTTCGGTTAATTTTCTTTTTACCGTTACTTCCGAATCTCCCGTAAGATTTTTTACAAGCTGCTGAGTTATTGTGGAGCCTCCGTAGCCTTGAGCCGACGGTGAGATAAAACTGAGCACGGCACCGCCCGTGCGGTAGATATCGACTCCGTTATGTTCGTAAAATCTGTGGTCCTCTATTGCTATAAATGCGTTTTTGACGTGTTCGGGTATTGTGTCAATATCAGCAAAAATTCGGTTTTCGAGTCCGTACAGACGCTGACTTTCAAGTTCAACCGCCGCTCCGACTTTATTTTTTACATATATTTTTGTGGTAAGTCCGTGAGAGTAGAAAAGGGTGTCTGTGTCGAGGTTGGCATCTATGCTGCGATAATAATCGTAAAGATTTACAAAAAGAATAGCAGAAGTAAATATTATAATCAAAAATACTGCAAGAAGTATTTTGAGGAAAATGTGTTTTTTTCGTTTGTTTTTGTTCATACAGTCGCCTTTTTAAGATTTTTATATGAATATTATGGATTTCTGTGTCAATAATATGTGCGTTAAATAAAATATTCAAGGGGTGAGTATAATGGAGAACGCAACAAGTAAAATAACTTTCGGGGCGGTGGTTATGCTTCTTATCATAGCAGTCGTGCTTTCGGCGATTTCGGTTTCGGTATGTTTTTCTATAAAGAACTCGGTTACCGCAGGAAAAGAGGAAAATACGGAAGATATTTCGGTGATCGCTCCCGGAGACGGAACCACTTCGTCGGAAAACACAAAAGAGCTTCTTTACAGAGTATGCGACGTAGACGGCGTTATAACGGTAAAGAATTCTTCCGGAAGCATTGTCAGAACGCTTGATGTCAGAACCGCTTTTTTGCCCGAAGAAGATCAAAAAGCGCTCAGAGACGGTATTGAAATTTTCAGTGAAAGCGAGCTTACGGAGCTTATCGGAGACTATGCTCAGTAAATTTTGCAGATAAGCGGCGGTTGCCATTCAGACAACCGCCGCTTATGTTTATGTTGTTTTTGTAAATAATGAATAAATAAGCAAACCAAACTTGATTTTTTCGCTACTGTGTGATATAATTAATCAAATAATAATTTTGAATCGAGAAAAGGTTATGGCAAAGATCCAGGAATCAGGCGAGATGTATCTTGAAACGATATATGTGTTATCAAAAAAAGGACCTGTACGTTCTACAGATGTGGCGGAACACATGGGGTATTCAAAACCGAGCATAAGCCGTGCTGTGGGATTGCTTAAAAGCAGCGGGTATCTGCTCATGGACAAAGAAGGATACCTTACTCTTACAGATACGGGGCTTGCGATAGCTACAAAAATTTATGAACGACATATTTTCCTTTCGGAATTTCTTGTAAAACTTGGTGTTGATAAAGATGTTGCCGCAGCGGACGCCTGCAAGATAGAGCACGTTATAAGCGAAGAATCGTTTGAAGCGATAAAAAAGCATGTGAAGGACAATCAGAATAACAGATAAAAAAATAACCCGAAGGTGTAAAAACCTATCGGGTTTTTTATTTTGCAAAATGATGTAAGTTCAGACAGATGATTTTATCCAATCATCGAGAAAATGCATCTGCTCGTCCGTGTGAAACCAATGCTCTCCGTCTTTCATTACCGTAAGAGACGCGCCGATTTTGTGAGCGAATGCAGACATGGTTTCAAATGAAGTCAGGTCGTCGGATTCGCCGTATAAAATGCTGGTAGGAATATTCCACGTCAAAGGATGCTCACGCACATAACAAAGATATTCCCATGATAAAGTTTCTCCGAAACCGGCGTGGATTTCTTTTTTCTGACGCAACTCATCTTCAGTTACATTCGCTTGTATCATCATACTGTTTATAAGCTTTTCCATATCTACAATCGGAGAGATGAACAGCGCTTTTTCAATATGTTTTCCGGAAAGAGAATTCATTGCAAAAAATGCGCCGATGCTGTTGGCAACAACAATTACAGAATCATATACATTGCTGTACAAATCAAAAAACTCGGAAAATTCTTTTTTTGCTTCCTGCGGAGTTTGGGATTTGTAATCAAATCCTATGACGGCACTGTTGTTAAAAAGCGGTTTATAATGTTCTGCTTCGATAGCATTTCCGTCTTTTCCGTGTATATATATTACCAAACGATTCATTTAAGTTTACCTCTAATTAAAATACTTGATGGAAAAGACTTTGTGATCTTCAAATTACAGCAAAATTCCTTCCTGCAAGGTAAGCACTTTGTCGGAAAGGGCTTTTGCTTCTTCTTCGCTATGCGTTACAATTACGGCGCATTTGCCGTTCAGATAGGCTTTTAGAAGCGAAATGACGGAGGTTTTGGTTGCCGTGTCAAGTCCGCGAAGCGGCTCGTCGAGAAGGCAGATATTTCTGTCGGAGGCAATAAGTCTTGCCAGCGATACCCTTTGAGCCATGCCGCTTGAAAGTTCCGACGGGAGTTTGAGAGCAACATCTCCGAGCCCGAGCGCCGATAGTATTTCGGAGGCTTTTTTTGTATTTTCCAAGCTGTCTTTCCCGCTCATGACGCATGTTACGTTTTCAATTACCGACACGCTTTCAAACAGGCGCGGTTCGGCAAACGAAAATGCGATATCGCTGTCGGTACGTACAGTTCCTGCGTCCGGTTTCTCAAGTCCTGCGATTATACGCAGAAGAGTCGTTTTTCCGGAACCCGATTTTCCCATTACGGCTACGGTTTCGTTTCCCACCGAAAGCGAAAGTCCTTTAAGAACAACATTTTTTCCGTAGTTTTTTGATATGTTTTCTATATTTATCATAACACAGCTTCACCGCCTTTGCAAAGCTTTCCGAGTGCAAGAATGATTATTTTTTCGATAATAACGCTGAGTATTATAATTACAGCGGTAAGTGCAAATAATTCTTCGGATTCAAGATATATTTTGGCACTGTAAAGCATTGTACCTATAGAGCTTTTCGGAACGCATATTACTTCTGCCGCTATGCCCGCTTTCCATGCAAGACCGAGAGCTGAACGACATCCGGCGTAAAAATAGGGAAGTGCTGACGGTAAATATAAAAGCTTAAGCTTCTTTGATGAAGTGAAATTATATATTTCCGCTACTTCCATTTTGTCGGCAGGAACAGACTCTATTCCTTTTCTTATATTCATAAAAACTATCGGAATGACCATAAGAGCGGAGGCGAGCATAGGAACAATGTTTTTAGAAAAAATAAAAAGCATAACAATTATGACAGAAGCCACGGGAGTTGCTTTTATAACTTCAATGGCAGGGGAAATTACGACTCCGAACAGCTTTATTGTTTTTGAAAGCACGGCAAGTAACACGCCGATTATTATTCCTGCCGAAAGTCCTGCAAATATATAAGCAACGGATCTGCCACAGGCTATATAAAAATTCTTGGTTTTGAGCAGGCGCAGCAACGCTTTAAGCACCTCCGGAGGGGAGGGGAGAATGACCGACTTTGATATTATCAGCGCGATCATCTCCCATACGAGTATCCAGAACAGGAATACGCCGATGCCTGTTATAAACTTTTTTACTTTAGGACTCATTTGACTTCTATTGATTTGTAGAAGTCATCGGACGGGAGTTTGCCGCCGACAGACGACGGGTTAGCCTTGTAAAGTACATCGAGCATTCCTTTCATTGCGGCAACGCCTTCATCTCCCGAAATTGCGCTGATGTTACAATTGGGAATAGCCTTTTTGGCAACGGCTGCTTTGGGAACTATTCCGTATTTTTCGCAGTATGAAGCACCTGTGTCCACGTCGGAATTTATTACATCAACTGATTTTTTGTATTCGGAAAGGAACGTCTTTACTGCTTCGGGATGTTCGCTGTAAAACTTGTTTGAAACTACAAGAACGCCCTGAACGAGTGTGGTATCACTTACTTTGTCCCATTCTTCGGTGAGATCGAGAGCTATTCGGAGATTGCCTGTCTTCTGAAGGAGCGCGCTTGTCACATTAGGCTCCGGAAGAACGCCGATTGAAACCGTATTTGCGGCGAGTTTGGAAGCAAGTTCTGCATGATCGGAAAGATATTCGACCGTTACATCTTCTCCGACTTTAAGACCGTTTTTTTCAAGAACGAAGTTGAGGGCATATTCGGGAGTTGCCCCCTGACCTGTCGAGTATATCGTTTTGCCTTTGAGGTCGGCAACGGAATTTATAGTATTTCCGTTTTCGAGGACGTAAAGTACGCCGAGAGTGGCTACACCGATAAAGCTCATATCAGCACCTTTATTGAAAAGCACGGACGCAAGATTTACGGGAAGAGCGGCGATATCGAAATTGCCCGCTATTACCGTTGCCTGCGCTTCTGCGGGTGCGGATGCGAGAGAGAAGGTATAGTTATTCTGAGTCGTGCCGTTTTCATTTTCGGCCATAAGAGAAGCCATTCCCATTCCCGTAGGACCTTTGAGTGCTGTTATGCGCACGTCTGTTCTTTCTACGGGAGTCTTTTCTTTGCAGGCAACAAAGCAAAAGCAGAGAAGTGACGCCATTACAATTGCAATAATTTTTTTCATTTGTACCTCTTTTCTGTCAGATCATCTGACGCTTTTAAGAATATCTTCAGAGAGAATTACGACCGTTCCTTCCGAATACTTGATTGCACCGAGATTTTCAAGCGATTCGAGTGAGCGATAAACGGAAGTTCTTCCTATACCGAGCTTTTTCGAAAGGCGTGAAACGTTGAGCTCAAAACTTTGGCTTCTTTCCTCAAGCATGGCGGTCGCCACAGCAGAGTCTGCATTTTTTGCAGTGAACGCGCTGATTTTTCTGTTGAGAAAGCGTATTCTGTCCGAAAGAAAGGATATATACGCAAGTGCAACTTGTGAATCAGAGGTGATAAGTTCCTTTACTTTGCTTTCGCTGACGAACAGCACATCGGATGCGGTTTTTGATATTACGGTGCTGACATAGCCGCTGTCTTTTCCGAAAAGCGCTGCTGCACCGAACATATCTCCGTGCGAAAGAGTGTTCAGTCTTACGCGTCGGTTTCCCGTTTCGCCATAGACTTCAACTTTTCCGAAAACAATTATACCAAGATTTTTTTCAAAGCTTTCGGCAGAGTATATAAGTTCACCGGGATTGAAATGCTTTGGAGAGCAGGAAAGAAGCTCTTTGTATGTGGCATCAGACGCTTTCGAAAATACATCGCAAGAGTCTAGTGCGGAAATAATTTTTTTGTCGGTCATAATATCCTCCAAAAGTGTTCTATTTGGAACAGTTTTATGATATCACATCTGTCTTTCTTTGTCAATAAATTTTCTGATATTTTTCCGAAATATATACACAAGCGCAAATATATTTGATATAATGATATATGTAAAAAACTGTTTTTCGGAGGTGATTTTCCTGAATACACAATATATTTGTGAGATGAACGGCAATTTCCGAACAGAAACCGACGTGTTTTTCTCGGGAAAATGCTCATTCCGAGTGGGTGGGAAAATCGGACTTTGTGTTTTTCCGTCAAATGAGGAAGAGCTTATATACGCTGTTAAAAAGGCTGAAGAGTATGGAGAAAAATATATTGTTCTCGGGAATATGACAAATATTCTTCCATCCGATGATACATATGACGGAACCGTTATAGTGACGTCCGAAATGCAGAAAATGCGTTTTGACGGCAACTTCGTTTTTGCCGAAGCAGGCGCTCCGCTTACCAGGCTTTCTTTATTATCAGCAAGGCAAGGACTTTCGGGACTTGAATTTGCCTATGGAATTCCGGGAAGTTTGGGTGGAGCCGTTTATATGAACGCCGGAGCTTACGGAGGATGTATGGCTGATGTTTTGACATCGGTTACGGCATACGATCCTAAAAGCGGAGTTGTATCGGACTATACTGCGGACGAGTGCGAGTTTGGATACCGTAATAGCAGGTTCCGTCACAGCGGAGAGATAATACTTTCGGCAAGGTTTGAACTGAAGCGCGGAAACGCTGATGAAATAATCTCCGAATGTGAAAAAAATATGTCGGCACGCAGGGAAAAGCAGCCGCTTGATAAGCCGAGTGCGGGAAGTACGTTCCGCCGCCCCACAGGATATTATGCAGGAGCGCTTATAGAAGCTTCGGGATTTAAAGGAATGAGGTGCGGAGGAGCGCAGGTTTCCGAAAAGCATGCAGGATTTATTATCAATGCCGAAAATGCTTCAAGCGCCGATATAGCGGAAATAATAGAACGCATAAAAAACAAAGTCTACAAAGACTCCGGCGTTATGCTGGAGGAGGAAATAATATATATAAAATGAGGTTTTAGAGACTATGTCTTTTTCCGGTGAAACAAAAACCGCGCTCGCAAAAATTGCCTGTGAGCAGGACTGCTGTGCCGAAGCTGAGCTTTCGGGAATGCTTATATTTTCTTCTGTATTTGAAAAGGATAAAACGGTTTTTCTCTCCGAGACGGAGGATGCGGCTTATCTTTTTTCCGGACTTTTGATACGGTGTCTTGATATTTGTTCATCTCCCGAGATTTTCGAAAAAGGAAAAAACGGCGCGCTTGTTTTTCGAACGGTGATAAACGGTGATGATGCGGAAAAACTTTATAAATTTGCTTTTCCGGACGGTGTCTGCAGGATATCTGCCGAGAAATTCACATGCAAGCATTGTGCCGATGCTTTTATACGCGGTGCATTTCTTTCGTGCGGATTCGTAAATCCTCCAGAGAAGCGCTATGGAATCGAATTCAGCGTTTCAAATGCTGACATTGCCGTCGAACTTGCCACGCTTTTGTCGTCGAAGTTCGGTATGCCCAAACTGAGCGCAAGAAAAGGGAATCAGATAGTTTATTACAGGGGCGGAGAAAAGGTAGCCGATGCACTTATATTTATGGGTGCACAAAGTGCGGCTTTTGAGATAATGGACAGTCAGGCCTTGCGCTCGATAAGGAACGATCAGAACAGGCAGACAAACTTTGAGGTCGCCAATATCTCAAAGCAGAGCGCAGCGTCAAAAGCGCAGACGGACGCAATAGAATTTCTTAAAAGCACGGGAAAGTTTGAACTGCTTTCGCCCGTATTGCGTCAGACGGCAAACCTGAGAGCTTCAAATCCCGACGCTTCGATGACCGATCTCGGAAATATGGAAAATCCGCCTGTGTCCAAGTCTCAGGAAAGCAAGAGACTTCAGAAAATAGTTGAGTTCTACAATCTTCACAAAAACAATTAACAAAAGAGAGGAAGCGGAGAATGTCGTTTTGCCATTTGCACCTTCACAGCGAATACAGTCTGCTCGACGGAGCATGCCGAGTAAAGGATATACCTAAGCTAGCTGCCGAAAACGGTCATACCGCCATTGCTATAACGGATCACGGCGCAATGTACGGAGCGGTTGATTTTTATCTTGCCTGCAAGGATTACGGAATAAAGCCGATAATCGGATGCGAGGTTTATGTGGCTGCCGGTTCGAGGTTCGACAAGACCCGCGATTCGGATTATTCAAGATATCATCTTGTGCTTCTCTGCAAGAATGAGACCGGATACAGAAATCTTATTTATATGGTTTCGAAGGGATTTACGGAAGGCTTTTATACAAAGCCGAGAATAGACCTTGAGCTTCTGCGCGAGCATAGCGAGGGACTTGTATGTCTTTCTGCTTGTCTTGCCGGCTATATTCCGAGAATGATATCTGCCGGAGAGTTTGAAAAAGCTGAAAAACATGCTATTGAAATGGACAAGCTGTTCGGCAGGGGAAACTATTACCTTGAGCTTCAGTATCACGGAATAGAAGCGCAAAGAGAAGTAAATGAAGGACTTATAGATATATCGAAAAGAACGGGAATTCCGCTTGTAGCTACGAATGACGTGCATTATCCCAAAAAGTCGGATGCGGAAAATCAGGCTGTAATGCTTTGCATACAGACAAACTCAAAACTTTCCGACGGCAGGCCGATAGGTTTTGAAACTGACGAGTTTTACTACAAAAGCACGGAAGAAATGACGGCGCTTTTCGGGAATATAGAAGGAGCTGTCGATAATTCTGGCAAAATAGCCGACATGTGCAATTTTGACTTTGATTTTTCGAAGCGTTTTCTTCCGAGATATGCTCCGGATACAGGCGAGAAGCCCGAAGAGTTCCTTTCGCGCATGGCGACGGAGGGACTTGAAAAGAAGATTGATTCAGGCGAAATAGTTTTCGATGACGTTCATACAAAGCAAACATACGAGGAAAGAATGAAATACGAGCTTTCCGTAATATGCAAAATGGGATATTCCGAGTATTACCTGATAGTATGGGATTTTATAAACGCAGCAAAGCGAATGAACATCCCGACAGGACCGGGACGAGGCTCGGGAGCCGGTTCGCTTGTGGCATATCTTGTCGGGATAACAGACGTTGACTCGATAAAGTATAACCTTATGTTTGAGAGATTTCTCAATCCCGAAAGAGTAAGTATGCCTGACTTCGACACGGATTTTTGCTATGAACGTCGCGATGAAGTAATAGAATATGTTTCGGAAAAATACGGAAAAGAAAGAGTTTGCGGGATAATAACCTTCGGAACGCTTGCCGCAAAAGCCGTACTTCGGGATGTCGGTCGTGCGCTTGGAATGAGTTATGCGGATGTTGATGCCGTTGCAAAAGCTGTGCCGTCCGACCTTCACATAACGCTTGAAAAAGCTATGGAAGGAAAGCTTGGCGATATGTATGAAGCGGATGAAAATGTTAAAAAGCTGGTTGACATTTCAATGGCGCTTGAGGGAATGCCGCGCCATGCTTCGGCGCATGCAGCGGGAATAGTAATAACAGACAAGCCTGTCTGTGATTATGTCCCGACGGCGGTCGGCAACGGAATGACCCTTACGCAGTTTACTATGGATACGATAGCAAAACTCGGACTTTTGAAGTTCGACTTTCTCGGACTTCGCTATCTTACAATAATTTCGGATGCGGAAAAGGAAATAAGACGGACAAATCCGGATTTTGATATAAAAAAAGTTCCGCAGGATGACAGAGAAACATACGAACTTATATCGTCCGGTCATACCGACGGTATATTCCAGCTGGAGTCCGGAGGAATGAGAAAATTACTCTCTCAGATGCAGCCGAGAAGTCTTGAAGACATAATAATCGCGATATCGCTTTACAGACCGGGACCTATGGACTCGATACCGACGTTTCTTGAAAACAGAGCGCATCCCGAAAAAGTAAAGTATGCATGCCCGCAACTTAAAAGTATACTTGAAAACACGTCGGGATGTATAGTATATCAGGAACAGGTAATGCAGATATGTCGTGATATTGCGGGATTTTCATTCGGGCGCGCCGATATAATCCGCAGGGCAATGTCAAAAAAGAAAAGCGGTGAAATGGAAAAGGAACGCCATGCGTTTATCTACGGCGAAAAAGACTCGGATGGTAACGTAATATGTACCGGAGCTGTGGCAAACGGAGTTGCAGAGGATGTCGCAACCGAGATATTTGACACGATGTCAGCTTTTGCAAGCTATGCGTTCAACAAATCGCACGCGACGGCTTATGCTTATCTTTCATACAGGACGGCATATCTTAAGTGTCATTATCCTTGCCAATATCTCGCTTCATTGCTTACGAGCGTGCTTGGAAATATGACAAAAACCGCATCATATATAGCCGAAGCACAGAAGTCGTATCGTATAGAGGTGCTTTCTCCCGATATAAACGAAAGTTTTGAAAAATACAGCGTTGTAAACCATAATGGGAAAAGTGCCATACGTTTCGGGTTGCTTGGAATTAAAAATGTCGGATTGTCGTTTCTTTCGGATGTTATAGGCGAAAGAAACAAAAACGGAGCATTTGCATCGTTTACCGATTTTATATCACGTATGAGCAACTACGATATAAACAAGCGTCAGATAGAGGCGCTTATAAAAAGCGGAGCCTGCGATTCATTTGAAATAAAACGCAGCGTTCTCCTCGGTGACTACGAAAATATAACCGATATTTATCTGCGCCGAAAGAAGAGCGCGGACGATGGTCAGATAGATATGTTTTCAACGCTTGATGAGGCTGTTGTTACGGAAAGCGAATATAAATATACCGACAGACCTGAACTTACCAAAAAAGAACTTTTGTCACAAGAACGCGAAAGCACGGGGATGTATTTTTCCGGACATCCGTCGGACGAGTATTCGGCGGTTGCGGAAAGACTCGGAGCTGTTCCTATCGGTGAACTTCTCAAATCCGAAGATGACGATGAACGCAATGAAAGCAAATATTCTGACGGAGACAAAGTAACTGTTGCCGGAACGGTTACCGGCAGAACGAACAAGCAGACAAGGACAGGTGTCCCGATGGCGTTTATAACACTTGAAGACAGATACGGGGAGATAGAGATCATCATCTTTCCTAAGGTGCTTGAAAAGTACAGAGCACTTTTGACAGAAGGCGCAGCAATAGCTGTTTTCGGCACTGTTTCCGAAAGCGAGGACGCAAATACAAAGGTTATAGCCGAAACGATAACCTCTCTTTTGTCTGCGGGATCTGACGTAAAAATGTCTGAAACGCCGAAAGCTGCAGAATCGGACAAGCCGAAAACGCTTTACCTCAGACTTCCGGCGCTTAACGGCGTGCTTTTCGACAGGATAAAGGCAGTGCTTGATATTTTTATAGGCTCAACTCCCGTTATGCTTTATGGAAGCTCCGAAAAAAAGTATATAAAGCGTGTGGGCGCGGGGGCTGATATTCAGCCGAATATGCTGGTGCTTCTCAAAAAGCTGCTTGGTGAAGAAAATGTTGTTATAAAATAATACAAAAAACTCTCGGCTTTGGATATTCTCCAAAGCCGAGAGTTTGCTTTAATATAAAAGGGATTATTTATCTTCTTCGCAGATGTTAAGACCTTTGAGTTTGAAAAGGTTTATAAAGTCTTGTCTGTAGTCGCCGAATACGGTTACTCTGTGCCACATAGGCATCCAATTTTCAAGAAGTGCTCTTGCATTGCATGAAGCAACAAGCTTAGAACGGCAACCTGCATCTCCGCCCGCATTACCTACGGAAACCGAAGAGTGTATGCAAGCCCAATTGTCTGCGTTGCTCATATTTATTGTGGTAAGCTTTTCGCCGGCGGGGAATATTACCTGAACTGATGCGCCGAGCTGATCCTCAGCATGGCTTCTTATGTAGTAATCACATACCTTTGAAGAAGAAACACCGAATACCTTGCGGCAGGCAACACAGTGAGCATAGATTATTTCATTGCTTGATGTGTCTACAACGGGGTCGGAAACAAATCCGTGCTTGCCTGTGAGATAGAGAGTGATGAGCGATGAAACTGTGGAATCTATATCGGCTTCACAAACGCCAAGCTCTCCGTCGTCAGCCATCTGGAAGTGGGAGAGACAGGGATACATATGACGGCTCTTGCCGTAAACGTCGTTATATGAAAGTTCGAGGCAAGCTATCGTTACGGCATCCGCGCCGGTTTCTTTTATCATTTTCTTTATTGCAAGATATATCTTTGCACTTTCTATTATGTCTGAGTGTGAAGGCTCTACTGTCTTTACGGCTCCGCCTGTCCACTTTTCAGCCATAGCGGCAGCTTCATTGTCATCCGTACTGTCAAACATAGCCATAAGGTCTGCTGCGGTCTTGTTTATAAATTTGATACCGAAACGTTTTTCTGCAGCGCTTTCGATTTCGTTTTCAACATCGTTTTTGACAACGAGAACTGTCGTCTGTTTAAGTTTCGCATTTACAACGAGCGTGCGCGCAAGACGGGCGATATCCGCATAGTCTGTCGAAGCTTCAAGCGGAACAGGAAGCTTTTCGTTTCTTATCATCGGGGATGTGCCGGAAAGAGTTGAGCCGCTTCCGCAGAAGGGAACGTCGGCAACCGCACAGGGAATACCGTCCTTTGATTTGCGTGCGTAGAACTCGTCAAGTCTTATCCAGTTAGTCATAAGAAGAACAAGAACGCCGTCATAGGTTGCTTTGTCGCTCTCATATACAGCTGCAGCTTCATCCTTTGAATTGTACTTAAACACATCGAATTCTGCATCGGGATTGTATGCTCTTACAACGGACATAATTCTTTCGGTTTCTTTTTCGTAACCGAAGTTTATATGCGGCCAACCCGGAACATTTTCTTTTTTTGCCTGAACTACTACCTTAATTTTTATCTGTTTTTTCATGATTGCCTCCAAAGCAATTGATTGATATAACAAATATAACATATATTTGCCCGGATTGCTATTGACTTTTACGGCTGATAATTGTATTATTACGTTATGAGGAGGTGAAGATATGAGAGAGTACATTATAAACTCGTGCGGCGTGTCGGACTGTCCGCCCGAATGGAGCTGGATAACAGGCGAAAACGGATTTGGAGATTACGACATATGGGCAGCATTCAGAGGTCGCGGGAAAATATCGGTGGGCGGGCAAGAATTCGATGTGTCGGCAGGCTCATGCATAGTTCTGCCTCCGCACAAGAAAATAATAGCAAGCCACGATCCGAACGATCCATTGCTTATCATTCATATACACTTTTTCGCAAGCAATGAGAACGAAGCGCCTGTGCTTTTATCCGGAAAGTGTGTGAGCGTAAGAGATATTGTCTTTTTCAGGGATATTCTTGACAGAGTGCTGATCTGCTATTACAGAAATCTTCCGGAAAAAGCTTCGATGTGGCTTTCGGCAGCACTTTCGGAGCTTGATGCTGCGGTAGATGTAACTCCGGAAGGGGATTCGGGAAGCAAATCAAGACCGATGATATATGAGATGTGCGATGAGATAAATTCGTCAAGAGGCGCGCCTCCGCTTCTTTCGGAATTTGCAAAAAAATACGGATATTCAGAAGCATATCTCGGAAAGCTTTTCAGAAAGACTGTTGGTGTGGAATTTTCGGGATATGTTATAAATGCGAGGATAAACAAAGCCAAAATATTATTGCGTTCTTCGGATTACACGGTGGGCGAAATAGCTGAGCTTCTTGGCTACTGTGACGCATGCTTTTTTGTAAAACAGTTCACAAAAATGACAGGCACGACTCCCGGAAGGTACAGGCGGTCATAAAAATAACCAAAAATACAGGTGCTTACAGGGCAAAAAACGGACACATAGTTACAAATTTGTGAACTATTTTTTATTGCTATTGCAATTTGAAAAAAAGTTTGTATAATAGACAATAGGGAAATTTGGGATTTGTCCCATAACAGATCGATGCGCCTTTGACATCAAGGCGAGAAATACAAAAAAAGAGGTATGTTTTATGAAAAAAATCGATTTGACCAAGTATGGAATTACCGGAACGACAGAGGTCGTTTATAACCCTTCTTATGAAATGCTTTTCAAGGAAGAAACAAAGCCTTCTCTTGAAGGATACGAAAAGGGACAGGTAAGTGAGCTTGGCGCAGTAAACGTTATGACGGGTATATATACCGGTCGTTCTCCTAAGGATAAGTTCATCGTTGTCGATGAGAATTCAAAGGATACCGTTTGGTGGACATCGGACGAGTATAAAAACGACAACCATCCCGCCACAAAGGAAGCTTGGAATGCAGTTAAGGCTATTGCAATAAAAGAGCTTTCAAACAAGAGACTTTTTGTTGTAGACGCATTCTGCGGAGCAAACAAAGACACTCGTATGGCTATACGTTTTATAGTTGAGGTTGCATGGCAGGCTCATTTTGTAACGAATATGTTCATAAAGCCCACAGCTGAAGAGCTTGAAAACTTTGAACCTGATTTTGTTGTTTACAATGCTTCAAAGGCAAAGGTTGAAAATTACAAGGAACTCGGTCTCAACTCCGAAACAGCCGTAATGTTCAACATTACAAGTCGTGAACAGATAATCGTAAACACATGGTACGGCGGCGAAATGAAGAAGGGTATGTTCTCAATGATGAACTACTATCTGCCGCTCAAGGGCATTGCATCTATGCACTGTTCGGCAAACACCGATATGAACGGTGAAAACACAGCTATCTTCTTCGGACTTTCCGGCACAGGTAAAACAACGCTTTCGACAGACCCCAAGAGACTTCTCATCGGCGATGACGAGCACGGCTGGGATGATAACGGCGTCTTCAATTTCGAGGGCGGTTGCTATGCAAAGGTTATCAACCTTGACAAGGATTCCGAACCCGATATATACAACGCTATCAGACGCGATGCGCTTCTTGAAAACGTTACTCTTGACGAAAACGGTAAGATAGACTTCAACGATAAGAGCGTTACGGAAAACACCCGTGTTTCTTATCCTATTGACCACATTAAAAATATTGTACGTCCCGTATCGACTGCTCCTGCCGCAAAGAGCGTTATATTCCTTTCGGCTGACGCATTCGGCGTACTTCCTCCCGTTTCCATACTTACTCCCGAACAGACGCAGTATTACTTCCTCTCCGGATTTACTGCTAAGCTCGCAGGTACGGAACGCGGTATAACAGAGCCTACACCTACATTCTCTGCTTGCTTCGGTCAGGCGTTCCTTGAACTTCACCCCACAAAGTATGCGGAAGAGCTTGTTAAAAAGATGCAAAAGAGCGGAGCAAAGGCTTATCTTGTAAACACAGGCTGGAACGGCACAGGCAAACGTATATCCATTAAGGATACGCGTGGAATTATCGACGCTATTCTCAGCGGTGATATCGATAAAGCACCTACAAAGAAGATTCCTTACTTTAACTTCGAAGTTCCCACGGAGCTTCCCGGCGTTGATTCAGGAATTCTTGATCCTCGCGACACATATGCCGATGCTTCCGTATGGGAGACAAAGGCGCTTGATCTCGCAGGAAGATTCATTAAGAATTTCTCTAAATACGAAGGCAACAAAGCCGGCAAAGCACTTGTTTCCGCAGGTCCTCAAAAATAATTCAATAACAAAATTCCCGGCTAAAAGCCGGGAATTTTTTTCATATAATTTGATTTTTATTATTGTATGTGATATAATATGACAAATATTTTGATTTTGAGGGTGTTATGAATTATAAATATGTCGCTACCTGTCTTTTCGGACTTGAAGGGTTGCTTGGAGCAGAGATCGACGCACTTGGATTTCACAGAACGGAAACGATAGACGGCAGAGTTTATTTTGAGGGCGATGAAACTGCGGCGGCAAAGGCAAATATATGGCTTCGTACGGCGGAAAGAGTTTTTCTTGTGCTCGGAAGCTTTCCCGCTCCGACATTTGATGAGCTTTTTGAGGGTACAAAAGCGCTTGATTGGGAAGAATTCATCGGCAAAGACGATGCATTTCCCGTTAAAGGTCATTCCGTAAAAAGTATGCTCACAAGTATTCCGGACTGTCAGAAAATCGTGAAAAAAGCTGTTTCGGTAAAGCTCGGCGGGGTTTATCATACAGATTGGATGAAAGAAACCGGCACGAAATATCAGATAGAGTTTTTCATTCTTAAAGATGTAGCTACTCTTATGATAGATCTTTCCGGAACTGCGCTTCACAAAAGAGGCTATCGACCGGAATCGGCGGCTGCACCGCTGAGAGAAACTCTTGCGGCGGCACTTGTTAAAATTTCAAGACCGAGAGAAGATGTGCTTTTTTGGGATCCGATGTGCGGCAGCGGAACAATACCTACCGAAGCTGCGCTTATGATGACAAACACAGCCCCGGGACTTTATCGCGGGTTTTCCGGAGAGATGTATCCATTTATCGGGACAAAAATTTGGAATGATGCAAGGGAAGAGGCGCTCAGCCTTATAAAGCGAACGGAGTTTGAAGCGTATGCTTCTGATATTGACGGAGACTGCGTTGAACTTGCGAAAAAGACTGTTAAAAATGCCGGTATGGACGGTATCGTCAAGATTTTTCGCAGAAACGCTCTTGAAATAACAAGTGAGGGCAGAAGAGGAACAATCGTCTGCAATCCTCCGTACGGAGAGAGGCTTCTTGATATAAAAGAAGCGGAAAAACTGTATGCCGCAATGGGTAAACATTTCAGAACGCTTGAACCGTGGCAGATATATATTATTACGAGCAATGAAAATTTTGAGCGTCTTTACGGCAGGCGAGCGGATGCAAAGCGAAAGCTTTACAACGGTATGATACCTTGCACATATTATCAATTCTTTAAGAAAAGGACGTAATAAAAATGTTGAACAAGAGAATAGCACAGCTTATAAATTATGCCGTAAAAAACGGACTTATAACCGCAGAGGACAGAATATGGGCGACGAACAGACTTCTTGAAGCAATGGTCGAAGACGAATATTCAGAGCCGACGGAAGTTGAAGATTGCGAACTTGAAGAAATCCTTTCATCGCTTTGCGATATTGCATCCGAAAAAGGACTTCTCGGAGGAGAAAGCGTTGTTTACAGAGATCTTTTTGACACAAAGCTTATGGGACTTCTCACTCCCGCTCCGCATGAGGTAATATCGGAATTCGGCAGAAGATATGCTGTTTCTCCGAGAAACGCGACGGATTGGTTCTATGATTTTTCACGCAGTACGGACTACATAAGAACATACCGTGTGAAAAAAGATATGAAATGGATGTATCCGTCAGAGTTTGGCGATATAGATATTACGATCAATCTTTCAAAGCCTGAAAAGGACCCGAAAGCTATTGCAGCTGCAAAAAATGCTCCGCAAAGCGGATATCCGAAGTGCGCTCTTTGCGCCGAAAATGAAGGATATGCCGGAAATATTCGCTCGGCGGCAAGAAACAATCACAGAATAATTCCAATTACGCTCGGCGGAGAAAAGTGGTATTTGCAGTATTCGCCTTATGTTTATTACAACGAGCATTGCATAGCGCTTTCCGGCGAGCATAGACCGATGAAGATAAATCGTGCGCTTTTTGACAAAATGCTTGATTTTGTAACTATATTCCCGCATTACTTTATCGGATCAAATGCGGATCTGCCGATAGTGGGCGGCTCTATCCTTTCTCACGATCATATGCAGGGCGGAAGATATGAGTTCGCAATGGAAAGGGCGCCGATAGCGAGAGCTCTCTCTTTTGACGGATTTGAAAATGTTGAGGCCGGAATTGTTGAATGGCCGCTTTCGGTTATAAGATTGCGTTCGGACGACATGACGGCAATAGCCGATCTTGCCGAAAGAATACTTGAAGAATGGCGCAGATATACAGACGAAGATGCATTTATTTTTGCGGAGACGGAAGGCGTCCCTCATAATACCATAACACCGATAGCGCGCAGAAGAGGCGAAAAGTTTGAGCTTGACCTCGTTTTGCGAAACAATATTACAACGGAAGAACATCCGCTTGGTGTATATCATCCTCATGCCGACAAGCACAATATAAAGAAAGAAAACATAGGGCTTATAGAAGTAATGGGCCTTGCCGTACTTCCGGCAAGACTTAAAAATGAGATGCATTTGCTGAAAGAAGCTATACTTTCGGGTGCAGATATTTCAGCTGATGACAGAATAAACAAGCATGCAAAGTGGTTTGAATCATTCAAGGATAAATATGTTTTCACCGAAGCCGATACGGAAGAAATTCTTAAAGGTGAGATAGGCAAAACGTTTACAGCCGTACTTTGCGACGCCGGTGTTTACAAACGTACAGCAGAAGGAGAAGAGGCAATGATGAGATTCATCCGTCATTGCAACGGCAAATAAAAGCAATAAATTTTCCTGCAAATCGTGGCCAGTCAGATTTGCGGGATTTTTTATGTGCAGATCTTGTATATTTTCTGAAAAAGAAAATATTTATAAAAAGGGTTGACAGAAAGACTGTACGGGAGTACAATAAAGACTGTACGATAGTACAAACCAAAATGTTTTACTCGGAGGAAACGATGGACCTTTTTGAAAAATGCGAGAAATATACAACGGCAAAAGATATTCAAAAGCTTGGACTTTATCCGTATTTTCATGCGCTTCAGTCACGGCAGGATGTTGAAGTTATTATGGAGGGCAAGCGCAGAATAATGCTTGGCTCAAACAATTATCTTGGACTTACAACTCATCCAGACGTTGTTGAGGCAGGCATAAAAGCATATGAGCAGTACGGTTCGGGTTGCTCGGGTTCTCGTTTTCTTAACGGAACGCTCGCTTTGCATATAGAGCTTGAAAAATCGCTGGCGGAGTTTTTGCATAAGGAGGATGTAGTTACATTCTCAACGGGATTTCAGTCCAATCTCGGAATTATAAGCGCTATTGTCGGCAGAGGCGATTATGTTATCTGCGATAAAGAAAATCACGCCAGCATTTATGACGGATGTAAGCTCAGCTATGGCAAAATGCTCCGTTACAATCACAGCGATATGCAACATCTTGAAGAAGTTGTTGCCACAGTGCCGAAAGATGCCGGAATACTTATTGTAACGGACGGCGTTTTCAGCATGGGCGGAGATATTGCAAAGCTTCCCGAAATTGTTGAAATAGCAAAAAAGTACGGTGCGAGAATAATGGTAGACGACGCTCATGCGCTCGGTGTAATAGGCGAAGGCGGCAGAGGAACGGCAAGTCATTTCGGACTTGAAAACGAGGTCGATATTTATATGGGCACGTTTTCAAAATCGCTTGCAAGTCTTGGCGGTTATATGGCTGCTTCAAAGCTTGTTTGCGACTATGTGCGTCACAATTCAAGACCATTTATTTTCTCCGCTTCGATAACTCCGGCATCATGTGCTTCGGCACTTGCGGCACTTCGTGTGCTCAAAGCGCATCCGGAACTGGTAGATAACCTTCAGAATATAGCAGAATATATGAGAAATAAACTTACAGAAAAGGGAGTGGAGATACGTCAATCAAAAACTCCTATCATTCCGATATACACATATGACGCAATAAGAACGCTTACGATAACCAAAAAGCTTTATGAAGAGGGCGTTTATGCAAACAGCTCCATTCCGCCGGCGACCGCACCGAACGAATGTCTTATACGCACGAGTCTTATGGCGACTCATACAAAGCCTCTTATAGATGAGGCGACAGAAATAATTGCAAAGGTAATAAGTGAAAATTGATGGAAAGAAAAGTTGCGATAGTCACAGGCGGCTCTCGCGGAATAGGGCTTGAAACGGCAAAAGAGCTTTCGAAGAGCTGTATCGTTTACGAGTTCAGCCGCAGAGGTGAAAGTCATGACGGAATAACGCATATATCCGCCGATGTTTCCGATGAAAAGTGTGTTTCCGCCGCAATTGATGCAGTAATAAAAAAAGAGGGAAGAATAGACATTTTGGTTTGCTCTGCTGGATTCGGAATATCGGGTGCTGTTGAATTCACGGATGAAGCTGACGCAAGGCATCAGATAGATGTGAATTTTTTCGGGACTGTAAATGCAGTACACGCAGTATTGCCTCATATGAGGAAGGCAGGAAGCGGCAGAATAGTTTGCGTCAGCTCTGTGGCGGGTGCAATACCGATACCTTTTCAGACATATTATTCTGTTTCAAAAGCTGCAATAAACTCATTTGTCCGCGCCTTGTGCGGCGAAGTAAAGCCTTACGGAATAAGTCTTTGCGCTGTTATGCCGGGAGATACGGCAACGGGATTTACAGCGGCGAGAGAGAAGATTCATCGTGGCGATGAAGAATACGGGGGAAGGATATCCCGGTCGGTTTCCGGAATGGAAAAAGATGAACTTTCCGGAGGAAGCGCATCTGTGGCGGGAAAATTCATAGCAAAGAAAGCGTTGGCAAAAAAAGTACCCGCGGTTTGTACGATAGGTTTTAAGTATAAATTTTTCGTGTGGCTTGCGCGGGTTCTTCCACAAAGCGCTGTAACAACAATAGTAAATTCGATGTATGCAAAATAGTTGCCGAAAAGCAGTTGCGGTTTATCTCCTCCGCAACTGCTTTTTGTAATATTTGCCTTGACTTTTTAACCATTATAAAATATAATTATTATAAGAATAATATTTTTCGGAGGAAAGCCTCTATGGAAAGAAAAATTGCGAGCATTGCAAAAGCAATACGCGTTATAGCTAAGATTTGCAGAATATTTATAATAATAGGATTTGTATTTATGCTTGTACTTACAGCCTTTATGTTTGCATTGCCGGAGGGAGTTGTACAGTTCGGAGTAGATGCAATCATAGACTACAAGCTTTCACCTGAGATATTCGGACAACTTGACGGTGCGACATCATCTTCGCAAATAAATGTTGTATTTGATGCGTACGATATTGCGCCTTATATGGTTGCTGTTCTTATTGAAATGATATTTGCGTTTTTCATTTTATGGCTTGTGGGTAAGATTGCTGGTAAAATGTCCGATAAGAACGCCCCTTTTTCGGGTAAAGCCGAGGGTTGCATAATTGCGCTCGGAATAGTACTTATTGTAGGTTCGATCGTTCCGAAAGTCTATACAATGATAGTAACATTTTTTATGTCGGTAAAGTATGGGCTCGGCGCAAGAGTTTCATTTGATATGAACCTTGATCTTAAGCTCGTCCTTTATATTCTCGGATATATACTTCTTTATATGCTCTACAAATACGGTGCTTTGCTTGAAAAAGAAAAAGCGGCACTTGCCGAAGAAGTTTCACCATGCGCCTTCCAAAGCTCGTGCCAGAACCATTCGGATGAAAATATAAGTTCTGTATCCGGTGAAATGCCGAGCGAGAACACTTCTCAGGCATTGACTCCGGAAAGTTCATTTGATTTGAGCGGTCAATCCGATAGTAACGAAAACAATACTGAAAATTTATCATAAAAGGAGAAAAATAAAAATGGCAGATTATTCTACACCTCATATTAAAGCAGTTCCCGGTGATTTCGGTAAGACCGTTCTTATGCCGGGAGATCCGCTCAGAGCAAAATTTATAGCTGAAACATTTCTTACGAATGCAAAGCTTGTAAATAACGTTCGCGGCATTCAGGGCTATACAGGCTATTACAATGGCAAAAAGGTTTCCGTTATGGCAAGCGGAATGGGAATGCCTTCAATAGGTATTTACAGCTATGAACTTTATAAGTTCTTTGGCGTTGAGAGTATTATCAGAGTCGGTTCCGCCGGCGGAATGACCGAAAAAGTAAAAATCCGCGATGTCGTTCTTGCAATGGGTGCTTCAACAAACTCGAACTTCCAGGATCAGTACCTGATTCCCGGTCATTTTTCCGCTATAGCTGATTATGGAATGCTTACAAAGGCTTATGAAAACGCAGTAAAACTCGGTGCAAATTGTGTTGTCGGCAATGTGCTTTCATCTGATACATTCTATACGGATGATACGACTGCAAGCGATAAATGGCGCAAGATGGGAGTCCTTTGTGTTGAAATGGAAAGTGCTGCGCTTTATATGACGGCGGCAAGGCTTGGAAAGAAAGCTCTTTCTATACTTACAATATCGGATCATCTTCTCACCGGAGAAGCAACAACATCTGATGAAAGACAAACGTCGTTTAAGCAGATGATGGAAATAGCACTGGAGACAGCAGAGAAGTAAGGCTTAGAATATGAAAAAGATAGTTGCACTTTTGCTTATTTTTACAGTTATTTTGATTGCGGTTGTATCCTGCTCGACGGGCGGACAGACAAATGAGACAAGCGATACGTCATCGAGTACCACACAGTCATCAAACACAATAGTGAATCGTTTTACCGATGAAGACAAAACTGAAAAGACTGTTAAGTTCGGCGGAACGGAAAAAGTTATAAAATACAAAGAAAGCATAGAATATTCCGAGGGGGGAAAATATGATGTATATTTTGACTCTGAAGACGAATACAGATATGTTTATGGTACAGATACTCTTTACATGATACGCATTGTAAAATTCGGAGAAGAAAATATATCATGTGACGAGGCGACAGTTAGGCTTATATCATTTTTCTCCGGAGAGTTAAACATGGTCGATTATAAAATCATTGTATATGCCGATGAGAAAACATATCACAAGTTTGCACTTGAAAAGATTGATGGCGGAAATGCAGAATATTCGCTGATAAGGGCATACATTCCGATGTCAAACGGCGTTGCGGAATTCTGGTTTGAGTAAATAGAACGAAGACAAATACAAAAGGCACGACATTATGTCGCGCCTTTTGCGCTTTAATAAGGGAAATTATGCTTTTAATAAATATTCCGTTTTCGGAAAAAATAATCTCAAAGCAATACTTTGAGAAAGGAAATTTGTTTTGGATATAAACGAAAAAGAATATAAAAAATACTGTGCAAAAAAAGCGAAAAAATCTCCCGCATTTAAGGATATGTTTGCCGCGTTTGTTTCCGGCGGAGCAATATGTGCTTTCGCAGAAGGACTGAAAAAACTATACGGACTTACATCGATTCCCGAAGAAACGGTAAAAATGCTTGTACCGGTAACCTTGATCTTTATTGCGGCGCTTGCAACGGGACTCGGGATTTTTGATAATATAGCAAAGTTTGCCGGAGCGGGAACACTTGTACCTATAACGGGCTTTGCCAACGCTGTCGTATCGCCCGCGATGGACGATAAAAGCGAAGGACTTATTATGGGGGTTGGTGCAAAAATGTTTACTGTAGCCGGACCGGTTATAGTATACGGAGTGCTTTCATCTGCTTTGTACGGAATTATTTATTGGATTTGCGGGGTTGTGGGATGAGAGTAAAAAAACTTATAAATGCTCCTGCAATAATAGGCTATTCATCGGTTGTCGGAAAACGTGAGTATGAAGGGCCTCTCGCAAGTGACTTTGATCTGCATGATTCCGGCGAGCATTTCGGGATGAATACATGGGAAAAAGCCGAAAGCGAAATGCAGAGAATTGCATTGAACACTGCGCTTGCAAAATCAAAACTCGGCGCAGTAGCAATTGATGCAATATTCGCGGGAGATTTGCAAAACCAGTGTGTAAGCTCTGTTTTTGGACTTGCTGACTTCGGTGTCCCTTATTTCGGACTTTACGGAGCGTGTTCAACATTTGCGGAAGCGCTTATCCTTTCATCGATGCTTGTTGACGGAGGTAAATTTGAAACTTGCGCAGCTGTTACGTCATCGCATTTTTGTGCGGCAGAGAGACAATATCGTTTTCCGCTTGAATACGGCGGTCAGAGAACGCCTACGGCTCAAAGGACGGTAACGGGATCAGGTGCTGCAATAATAAGCAAGAGAGCGGGGAATTTGCCTCGTATAACGGAAGTTATGCCGGGACGTATAGTAAACAAAGGAATAAAAGACGCAAACAATATGGGAGCGGCAATGGCTCCGGCGGCTATAGATACGATATGTAGATATTTTAAAGAGACCGGTCTTTCACCGAACAAATTTGATCTTATTCTTACGGGAGATCTTGGCGTGGAAGGGCATGGAATAGTTCTGGATTATTTGCTTCGATACGGAATAGACGTATCTGCAAATTATAACGATTGCGGGCTTATGATATACGATATAAAAAGACAGGATATGCACGCAGGCGGTTCCGGTTGTGGATGCAGTGCGGCGGTCATCTGCGGACATATTATGAAGAGATTTGAAAAAGGAGAACTTTCCGATGTTTTGTATATAGCAACAGGTGCGCTTATGAGTCCTTCAACGTCAAAGCAAGGACTTTCAATTCCCGGAATAGCTCATCTTGTAAGAATCAAGCTGGAGGATATTTAACATGATGGATTTTTTATGGGCTTTTATAATCGGAGGAGCATTTTGTGCCATAGCTCAGATATTGATAGATATGACCAAGCTTACTCCGGCAAGGATACTTGTTTTATATGTTACGTTGGGTGTTTTTTTTACAGCAATAGGAATCTACAAGCCAATAGTTGATTTTGCCGGCTGTGGGGCAACAACGCCGCTTCTTGGATTCGGATATTCTCTTGCAGAGGGCGTAAAAACAGCCGTTGACAAAAGCGGAATTATTGGAGCACTTACGGGAGGTCTTACCGGTGCAGCCGGAGGCATAGGAGCCGCAATTGTGTTCGGATATCTTATAACGCTTGTGTTCAAGGGAAGACCGAGAGACTGAAAAATGGCCGCTTCGGTGGTCATCTTTTTGTGCAGACGGAGAGATTTGTCTGTATTTTGTTCAAAAAACGTGTGGTGACCGATTTTTCGTCACGTGCGAATGTCTGTCCATTTTCAAAAATGCGGAACCGGTATATACTTTGCGCTGTAAGAACAAAAAATTATTACAGGAGGACAAAAATAATGAGGTCTATGACACCAATGAAAATTGCAAAATTCGGTTATATAACGGTTTCCGCGCTTTGGTGCGCACTTGGAATCGTGCTCATCGCTATGCCGAGTATATCGGCTTCCGTTCTGGGAATCACACTTGGAATAATGACGATAATATTCGGAATTGTAAAGCTCATCGGATATTTTTCACGTGATCTGTTCCGCCTTGCGTTTCAGTATGACCTTGCAACGGGATTTCTTCTTCTTGTGCTCGGAACGGTGCTTCTGATATATCCGGAGCATGTGATTGCGTTTTTCTGTACGGTATTCGGAATTCTAGTTCTCGCGGACGGACTTTTCAAAATTCAGATAACGTTCGACGCAAAGCGCTTCGGAATAAGAAAATGGTGGATGATACTTTCCGTCGCTGTGCTTGCTATTGTTTTTGGAGGAATTGTTATATTCAGCTCACTCGGAAACTGGAGCGTGATGTCTGTCATGCTCGGCCTTGCACTTCTTTTTGAAGGATTACTAAATATATGCACGGTGATAACGGCGGTGAAGATAATCCGTAATCAGAAGCCGGATATAATCGAAGTTGACTGTTCGGAAAGGAAGGACTGATATTTCATGCGTTTTTCAAGAGCGGTTGTAAAATACCGCGTGCTGATACTTGTTCTCGCTGTTCTTTTGCTTGTACCCTCGGTAATAGGCATGATAAACGTGAGAATAAATTACGATATGCTTGACTATCTGCCGTCTGATATGGATACGGTAATCGGACAGAAGAAGCTTATGGAAGAATTCGGAAAGGGCGCATTTTCATTTATAATAGTTGAAGATATGCCTGAAAAAGATGTCGCGAAGCTGACTGAAAAAATCAAGGCTGTTGACCATGTCGAAACCGTGCTCTGGTATAATTCGATAGCCGATATGTCCATACCGATGGAGATCATTCCTGAGGAGCTATACAGCGAATTCAACCGCGAAAACTCAACGATGATGGCTGTATTCTTTGACAGTGCCACGTCGGCTGATGATACAATGAACGCAATAAGAGAGATACGTTCCATTGCGGGAAAGCAGTGCTTTGTTTCGGGAATGTCAGCGCTCGTCACCGACTTGAAAGATCTTTGCGAAAAAGAAGAGCCGATATATGTCGGTATCGCGGTTGTGCTCGCACTTCTTGCAATGATGCTTTTCCTTGACGGATGGCTCGTTCCGTTCGTATTTCTTGCGTCAATCGGAATTATGGTTGTCATCAATCTCGGCACCAACTACTTCCTCGGCGAAATTTCGTACATAACAAAGGCGCTTTCCGCCGTGCTCCAGCTTGCCGTCACCATGGACTATTCAATATTCCTCTGGCACAGCTATAACGAGCAGAGAGAGCGCTTTGACGACAACAAAGAGGCGATGGCACACGCCATAAACGAAACGCTGACAAGCGTTATAGGTAGCTCCGTTACGACTGTTGCCGGCTTTGCTGCCCTCTGCTTTATGAGTTTCACGCTTGGCAGAGACCTCGGCATAGTAATGGCGAAGGGCGTTGTTCTGGGCGTTCTCGGATGCGTTACGGTTCTTCCCGCTATGGTCCTTCTTCTTGACAAGCCTTTGCAAAGAACAAAGCACAAGTCGATCATTCCCGATATGAATAAGGTCGCGTCTGGCGTGACAAAGAAATTTCCGATATTCCTCTGCGTATTTGCGCTCTTGATTGCTCCCGCATTTTACGGATATAAAAAGTCAAACAGCGAGATCTATTACGACATGGGGCAGTGTCTGCCGGAGGATATGGAATACGTGATTGCCAACTCCAAGCTCTCGGAGGATTTCAACATAGCATCGACCCATATGGTACTTGTTGATTCAAGTCTTCCCGGCAAGAGCATCCGTTCGATGATAAATGAAATGGAAAAGGTGGACGGTGTCAAGTACGTACTCGGGCTTGAATCCGTTGTCGGCTCAGCTGTGCCGGAGGAAATCATTCCCGAAAGCATACTGAGTATACTCAAAAGCGACAAATGGGAGTTGCTCCTTATAAACTCCGAATACAAAGTCGCAAGTGACGCTGTGAACGATCAGATAACGGAACTGAACGGGATAATCAAAAAATATGATCCTTCGGCAATGCTCATAGGAGAGGCTCCCTGCATGAAGGATATGATCGAAACGACGGACAGAGACTTCCGGGTCGTAAACGCGGTTTCGATAGTTGCGATATTCCTCATTATCGCAATAGTGGAAAAGAGCATAAGCCTGCCGTTTGTTCTTATAAGCGTCATTGAGCTTGCAATATTCATAAACCTCGGCATACCGCATTATGCGGGACAGTCACTGCCGTTTATCGCGCCTATATGTATCAGTACGATACAACTCGGTGCAACGGTCGACTATGCGATTCTTATGACAACAAGATACAAGGCGGAGCGTATATCCGGAAAAGACAAACGTACCTCGGTAACAACGGCGCTTGCGACATCGATACCTTCGATAATAGTTTCAGGAATGGGACTTTTCGCCGCAACGTTCGGCGTTGCAATCTATTCTGATATAGATATCATCAGCTCAATGTGTATGCTGATGGCAAGAGGTGCTGTTATAAGTATGCTTTGCGTCATATTCATTCTTCCGGCATTGCTTATGCTTTTCGATAAGCTGATATGCGCAACGACGCGAGGAATGGGCAAAAAGAAAACACAGCCTGCAAGGGAGGAGTAAATCATGAAAAACAAAATCATCAAAACGGTTTCCGTTGTGCTATGTGCCGCGCTTATGTGCGGTGCAGCATTTATGGGAATATATGCGGTTGCCGCAAACACCGGTAAGAAAAGCGACGACACAACAGGAGAAACAGTAAGCTCTGCGCCAGTTGTGGGCGATACATCCGTTACAAAAAAAGAGACTGTCTACGTCATCGCGGGAGCAGACGGTAGCGTAAAAAAGCTGATAGTCAGTGACTGGATAAAGAATGACGGAAAGAGCGACATTCTGACAGATGTCACGGAGGCTAAGGACATTGTCAACGTCAAGGGTGACGAGGAATACGTCATGGGCGGGGAAAACACATATGTCTGGAACGCAAACGGAAACGATATATATTACCAGGGCAATATAGAAAAAGAGCTCCCCGTCAGCATAAAGATTACATACGAGCTGAATGGAAGTGTTATCAGTGCAGATGAAATCGCAGGGAAGAGCGGTAAGGTGAAAATCCGCTTTGACTATATAAACAATGAGGTCAGAACCGTGAATATCAACGGTAATGACGAAAAAATTTATGTTCCTTTCGCAATGCTTACGGGGATTATCCTTGATACCGACACGTTTTCTTCCGTTGAAGTGTCGAACGGGAAAATCATAAATGATGGTGATCGCATTGCGGTTATCGGAATTGCACTTCCGGGACTTGCGGAAAGTCTTGGTGCCGATTCTGGTAAGCTCGATATTCCGTCATACGTGGAGATAACGGCGGATACAAAGAATTTCAGCCTGAAAAACACCGTCACCGTCGCCTCGAACGAGATTTTCGGCGGACTTAATTCCGAAAACACGGATGCCCTCGACGGAAAGATATCGGCTCTCACAGACGCTGTCGGCGAATTGACAGACGGCTCATCTGATCTTTATGACGGCGTCTGCACACTGCTTGACAAGTCTACAGAGCTTGTCGATGGTATAAACAAGCTCTATGAGGGCGCAGTTGCACTCAAACAGGGAACGGTGCAGCTCAGATCCGGCTCATCGGATCTTGTCAGAGGAGCAAATCAACTCTATTCGGGACTCGGAAAACTGAATTCGAAGAATTCCGAGCTGAATGCAGGCGCAAAGCAAATATTTGATACGCTTCTTTCGACGGCATCTGCACAGCTCGCGTCAGCGGGGATAACGGATATTCCAAAGCTTACGATTGAAAATTACAATGCCACTCTTGCCGCAATTCTTCCTTCGCTTTCCGAAGAAAGCATTAGAACGAAGGTTGAGGAGAGCGTCAAAGCAAGCGTAAACGCAAAGCGCGACGTCATAGAAGCGGGCGCTACGGCGGCTGTCAGACAGCAGATAGAGCAGAAAATAATCATGAAGCAGGTTCTTGCGTCAATTGGCATGACAGAGGAAACCTACAAAGCCGGAATTGCAAACGGCACGGTTGCGGAGGAAATGCAGGCGGCTGTCAATGCGGCGGTCAGCGAAAAAATACAGGACGAGACAACACTCGGCGCGATATCCGGAATAGTTGACGCGCAAATGGGAAGCGAAGAGATTCGGTCGATTATCGCGGCGCAGACTGAAAATAAGGTAGAAGAGCTTATAGCAACGAACCTTAATTCTCCGGAAACAAAGGCTCAGGCGGACGCCGCGGTCGCAAAAGCTGCAGCCGGTGCAGCAAGCATAAAGTCGCTTATTTCTCAACTTGACAGCTACAATAAATTCTACAAAGGACTCGGCGAATACACGGAAGGCGTAAGCGAAGCATATGTCGGGACAGGCAAGCTGAAAAGCGGTGCAATCAGCCTCGAAAACGGTGCTGTAAGTCTTGACGCGGGCGCAAAACAGCTTCTTTCCGGACTTTTCACGATGAAAGAAAGCGCCCCTGCGCTCATAGACGGTATCGGCGAGCTCAAGGATGGCGCGATGCAACTCCGCGACGGACTTGCGCAGTTCTCCGAAAAAATAAAAGAAAAGCTTGAAGAGTACGGAGTCAGCACGGAGGAGCTTTCAGTTCGCATAAAGGCTTTGTCTGACGCTTCAAAAGAATATACGACATTTGCAGGCGCGGCGGAAGGCACGGAGAGTAGCGTCAAGTTCATTTATCGTACGGACTCCGTAAAGAGGAAATAAAGTATGAATATATTTTTCACGCTGTTTTCGGTCTTTGTAATAGGCGCGAGCTTCGGCTGGGTGCTTGAATTGCTTTTTCGCAGAACGGTGCACGGAAAATGGATAAACCCAGGGTTCATGACGGGTCCTTGTCTCCCACTTTACGGCTTTGGGCATGTGCTTCTGTATCTTTTCTGCATGATCGACTTTTCGTTCATAGGTTCAAAGGCACTGGCGACTGCCGTAAGAATAATCATTCTGACCCTGCTTCTGACGGGAATAGAATATATAACGGGACTGATTTTCGTCAAAAGGTTTCATGTCAAGCTTTGGGATTATTCAAAGCAATGGGGAAACATCGGTGGGATTGTTTGCCCACTGTTTTCCCTTGCGTGGGGCGCAATAGGTACGTCATATTGCTTCCTTCTCGAACCGCACATAGAAAAGCTTGTTTCAAAGATGGTGTCGTCGCCGATTTGCGTATATCTTCTCGGCACTTACATGGGTGTGCTGACAGTTGACCTTTTCTATTCGTTCAATATAGTCAGCAAGATAAAGAAATGGGCTGTTGAACAGAAATTTGACGTCCGCTATGAAAACCTCAAATCGGCTATACAGAGCAGGGCAAGGGCACTTAAAAGAAAGCATAATTTCCTTTTGCCTTTCAAATCGACGGAGGGGATTGCGGGCGAGCTTGAAAATTACAGAAATTCCGAAAGGGAAAATCCAAAATGACATAAAAACGGGAACCACATTTATGGTTCCCGTTTTCCGTATCGAAAATTATTTAAGATGGAATACGAACTCAATGTTCTGACCGTCATCACTCTTAGCGGCAGCCGTTCCGCAGTGACCTTCGGCAATGCTGCGAGCAATCGAAAGTCCGATACCGAAGCTCCCTGTTCCGGCACTGCTCGATTCGTCCTGCCTGTAAAAGCGGTCGAAAAGCTTTGAGCAGTCGCCTTTTTCAATGCCTTCGCACTTGTTTGACGTTTTTATTATAACGCCGTTCTTGGCTTTTTCAAGCGAAAATTCAATATCCGAACTCTTTTTGGCGGGCATATTTTTCAGGCGTAAAGTAATCGTCAACAAGGTAATCTATCCCTGCCTTGCGAGCCTGAACCAACTGATAGCCTCGTTTTATACGGTAAGTTTTTCCGCCTTTTATAAAATGAGCTCCGGTTTGGTGAAATCTAAATGCTACTTTTTTCTCAACACATTGCCGACGAAGATCGAGAATCCAATCGTAATTACATGGGCGTGCATAAACTCCGGACTCGCCGCCTACGGAAACCTCGTCTATATCATCGTCAAGATATTTGGAAATGTTAATATGCTCAAGCATAGGCGCTACTATTATTGATTTATGTTTTATCGGTAGCGATTTGAAAATGGGAAGGCGATAATCAGCCATTTCCTGATTTTCAACAGTACAGCCTATAAGCACGTTTTCATAACCATCTCCCCAATCGGACGGCAGACACTCTTTGAGTCTATCTATTCGTTTGGTGAAAAAATAGAAATAGCAGTCATCTCTCAGACGCATCATCTTCCAACATTCTTGCCGCCATTCATCAGCATCTTTAAGCAAAAAATCTGATGTAAAGCAGGTAAATATTATTTTTCCGGACGGAATTTTATAGCTCCCGTCGCGTTTCTTTTTTACGGGCAAGTCAAATTGTCCGGTTTTGCGACACAAACTGCTTGATATTTCGGCTCCGTACATTTCATCTTGCCGATATACATAGCAATATTTACATCCGGGACTTATTTTAGTGCATCCGTGCCATGGATTCCAATCGGCGTATACATTTTCTTTTTCGTTCATTGTTGTTCCGACTTATTTTTTATTTGTGATTTTATTTTATACCTCTATATGTGATTTGTCAACATTACGGGCGATTGGTATAGTTCGATTTTTCTTTTCTATAATTACCTGATACAACTCTACTCCGAAAAGATTTGTATTGAAAATAATCGTTTTAGATGCTATAATAAATTTATAATAACTTGATGCGACAAAAGGAGCGAAACGATTACATATGGCAAACTTCACGAAGCAGGCAATAAAATCGTCCTTTATGAAGCTGCTTAATGAGCAGCCTTTGAGCAAAATCAGCGTACGGGATATTGTCGAGGACTGCGGAATAAACCGTAACTCTTTTTACTATCATTTTCAGGACATACCATCACTTATTGAAGAAATAATCAAAGAAGAAGCGGATAAAATAATTGCACAGTGTCCTACTGTAAATTCTCTTGAGGAATGCGTTGATCTTGCATTCAAATTTGCTTTGGAAAACAAAAAAGCGGTGATGCACATATACAATTCTGCAAATCGTGACATTTATGAGAGATCCAAAATGAAGGTCTGCGAATACATAGTCACTGCTTACTGTGATACTGTTTTCGGAAAAAATGCCGTCAGCGAATATGATAGGGCAACCGCTATAATGTTTCTTAAGTGCGAGCTTTTCGGACTTTCATATGAGTGGATAGAAAAAGGAATGAAAGATGATGCCATAAACGAAATGTATCATATAATTGAAATGAGTCGAGGATTTTCGGACGAAATTATAAAAAGAAGCAAAGAAAAAAGTTCAAATGAGAAAATTTAAAAACAAACCTGAAAAATTTCTTTTAGCTATTTATTTCACGAGTAGAGTCGCAGAGAACGACTCTACTTTTTTATTATATTATATTTTGAAAAACACCAGCTTAATGTCCGGTTCTCATCTCATAATATAGAAAACGGTACAACTATTGTTGCACCGTTTTTTACTGATCAGTTGTTTTTGAGAAATTCCTCAACTTCATCCATCGTTGGTATTGATGGTGACGCTCCTTTCCTTGTTACCGCGATTGCAGAAGCGGCAGAAGCTATTCTAAGTGCTTCTTCGGCTGTCTTTCCCGATGATACGGATGAGATAAAAAATCCTGTAAAAGTATCTCCGGCGGCAGTAGTGTCAATTGCTTTAACCCGGAAAATTCCAAATGAATATTTTCCGTCTTTACCGCTGTATCGTGCGCCTTTGTCTCCGAGTGTGAGAACAGTACTTATTCCCGGCGCCTTTTTTTCAAGCTCTGAAATGATTTCATCAGGATTGCTTTTTCCTGTCATATCATAGCCTTCGGTTTCATTCAAAAGCATATAATCGACAAGGGAAGTGTCAACACTTTTCAGTGATTCATCCATAGGAGAGGGGTTAAGAACGACCTTCATCTTTTTTGCTTTTGCCTTTTTCATTATAAGGTCAAGTGCATTTATTTCGTTCTGAAGAACGATAAAGTCGCCTTCCGAAAACTCGGAAAGGACTGAATCAATATATTCTTTGGTCATGCATCTGTTCGCACCGCCATAAATTATAATACGATTTTTTCCGCTGGGGTCTACCTCGATTATCGCATGACCTGACGGAGCGCTAACCTTTTTTATAAGATGAGTATCAACACCTGCATCCGAAAGTGCATTTACGAGAATATCTCCGTCATCACCTACACACCCCGCGTGAAAAACATTTGCACCAGCTTTGGCAAGCGAGATGGATTGGTTAAGCCCTTTCCCACCGCAAAATGTTTCGCGTTTGAGCGCGCTTATAGTTTCGCCTGGAGCCACAAAATGATCTGTACTGTAAACATAATCACAATTAAGCGATCCAAAACTAAGAATTTTCAAGTTTGTCCACTCCTTATTTTATATTTTCGGGGAAGAAATCAAGAGTTTTCTTTGCCATTTCTCTAATTGAAACTTTATCAAAGCCAAATATCGATGCACAAAGTGTGTCATTTACTCTTCCACCCCAATATTCGGGGATATTGCTTCCACCAAGAGCCACACCGAGTATTGAACCGGCAGTAGCGGCATTGCAGTCTGTATCAAAACCTTCGCTTACTGAAAGGCATACTGTCTTTCCATAGTCTTTTTCTCCGTAAAGAAGGGAAGCGGCGACGATTATTGCGTTTGAAATTGTATGGCACCAATCATAGTTATTTTTTTCGTTCCAATTTGCGTGGAGCTTTTTCCATACGTCTTCAATGTTTACTCCGTTTTCATAATCGGTTATAACTTCATTTATGCTTTCATAAAGTCTTGATGTTTTAGGAATGTACGCAAGTCCTGTTTTTATAATTTCTTTGATGTCATCGGTCCCGAAAGCTGCAGCAATCATAGCGGAAACCCACATTTCACCGTAAATGCCGTTTTTAACATGAGAAATTGACGCATCACGGAAAGCCATAGAAGCGGCTGTTTTAGGATCGCAGGGATTTACATATCCAAAGAAGTCTCCGCGTATCTGAGCGCCGATATATTCTCTGTAAGCGTTCTTATATACAGCTGAAACAGGAGGACGGAAGCCGTTTACAAAGTTTCTGTAAGCAACACGTTCTGCCGTGCAATAAGCGTTCTTGCCCTGACGCTCTATCCATACGTTCATAACGTCGTTGGGTGTAAAGTCACGTCCGAATTTCTTGAGAATTATATATCCTATGAGAATGTAGTTTGTGTCATCATCAACGGGCATCATTCCAAAGTCTGAAGGATAAGCTCTCTTGTCAATAGGGAAAGAAATGTCCTTCATAACCTCTTCGGTTATCTCTTCTCTTGATATATAACGTGATATAGGATAGTTATTTGTTCTCTTGAGAATCTCATCAAGCGTAGGCTTGAGAATTCCTTCAATGGGCTTTCCGAGATAACATCCGCATATTCTGCCAAGCCACCCACCGTATACTTTATCGGCAACAACATCTTTTTCGGGCATTTTGAGTTCCGCATGTTCTTCGCTGCAAAGTCTGCAGATGTGTTCATAATCGGAGGGTTCTGTATATTTGTAGTTTTCTACCTGTTTGGCATCACGAACCATTTTATAAAGAATGTCTGCAATCTCGTCTTTTTCGAATGCTTCGGGCATTGATGCCACAGCGTCGAAAAGTGAGGCATATTTGCTTATATCCTTGCCTTCATCTATACTCTGTTTGTATTCTATTTTAAGCGTTTTGCTGTATGACTCCCATGAACTCCAATTATTATAGTCGGGAAGATCGTTTGTATTATCGGAGCTTGTATTGTTTTCAGTAGTTTCGCTTGCAAAGCTGTCGAGTGTTACACCAAAAACATCTGCCATTGAAATAAGGTGAGCGAGATCGGGAGTAGCTCCGCCGCTTTCCCATTTCTGTATAGCCTGTCTTGAAACTCCGAGAAGCGCACCGAGTTTTTCTTGGGAAAGTCCCATGCGCTTTCTTTCGCATATTATTTTTTCAAAATTGAACATTGTGGTTTTCCTCCAAAAACAAATAAATTTCCACATTGCTTATTGTAACCGAAACATTGCAATAAGTCAAGCAAATTATAGAAGCTAATGGAGTAATTTAAAAAATTTCTTTATCTCGTAAATCAATTGCAAATAAATTTCATTTATTGATAGCAAATAAAATATTTTTCTATTGAAAAAATTTTTGATATATGATATATTTATAGAAAATTTTATTTAAAAGGTCGTTATTTTATTAATGAAAATTGTAGTTAAAGTAGGCACATCAACGCTTACTCATGTCACCGGATGTGTGAACATAAGAAGGATAGAAAAACTGGTTAAAGTACTCAGCGACATTAAAAACGCAGGAAATCAAGTGATACTTGTTTCTTCCGGAGCCATTGCCATGGGAGTAGGTAAACTCAATCTTGAAAAACGCCCCGTTGACATTGCAGGGAAGCAGGCGGCGGCAGCGGTGGGGCAGTGCGAGCTTATGTACACATACGACAAGTTGTTTTTGCAGTACAATCAGACAGTGGCTCAGATCCTTCTTACGGCTGAAGACCTAAGAACCCCTGACAGGCACATGAAATTTGAGAATACAATGCAAAAGTTGCTTGAACTCAGAGCGCTTCCGATAATAAACGAAAATGATACTGTTTCGACGGATGAAATAAAAATCGGAGATAATGATACACTTGCGGCAATCGTTGCCGAAAGTACGGGGGCGGATCTTCTTGTTCTCATGTCTGATATAGACGGTCTTTATGATAAGGATCCGCACAAATTCGATAATGCTATACTTATTCGTGACGTATTTGATTTGAACGACGATATAATGGCACTCGGAGGAGATGCCGGTACGGAACGCGGAACAGGCGGAATGGCGACAAAACTTCAGGCGGCAAAAATAGCAAATTCCGCAGGTTGCGATATGATAATAATGCAGGGAGACAACCCCGAAAGCTTATACAGTATAATCGACGGAAATCCCATAGGAACAAAATTTCACGCAAAGAGAGTATAAAGAAAATGCAAACTCAAGAAATACTTATAAGAGCCAAAAACGCAGCAAAGGAAATGCACAAATTCGGGACCGACGATATCAATCTGGCGCTTGAATATATGGCAGATGCACTTATTGAAAATACAGACGTTATATTGTCTAAAAACAAAATCGATGTTGATGCGGCACGTGGTAAGATAAGTGACGTTATGATAGATCGGCTGGCTCTTGACGAAAGTCGCATAAACGGAATGGCAAAGGGAATACTCGACGTAGCAAAACTGCCTTCTCCCGTAGGAAATATACTTGATAAAGTAAAGCGTCCGAACGGGCTTATAATTGAGAAAATAAGTGTGCCTATGGGAGTTATCGCTATAATCTACGAAAGCCGCCCTAACGTTACTTCCGATGCAGCATCACTTGCACTGAAAAGCGGTAATGTGTGTATACTTCGCGGCGGAAAAGAAGCTTATAACTCATCAAAAGCAATTACGGAAGCACTCAGATATGGGCTTGAAAAAGCAGGCTTGCCCAAGGATGCGGTTCAGATGGTCGATGATATTTCAAGAGAAAGCGCAAAAGAGCTCATGCTTGCCAAGGGATACGTTGATCTGCTTATACCGAGAGGTGGTGCAGGTCTTATCCGCACCTGTGTCGAAAATGCGGTTGTTCCTTGTATTGAAACAGGAACAGGAATATGCCACATTTATATTGACAAAGATGCAGATTTTTCAAAAGCGCTTTCTATAGTAGAAAATGCAAAGACAAGTCGTCCTTCCGTTTGTAATGCTGCAGAGGTTTGTCTTGTCCATAAAAATATAGCATCAGAGTTTCTTCCGCTTTTGAAAAAGCGTCTTGTCGACGACAGAGCGGAAAAAGGATTAAAGCCTGTAATACTCAAGTGTGATACCGTCGCGCTGAATTATATTGATGCAACACAAGCGGAATCAAGTGATTTCGACACCGAATTTCTTGACTATATCATGGCTGTAAAAGTAGTGGATTCTGCACAAGATGCGGTAGAGCATATTGCGGCACATTCAACAGCACATAGCGAAGCCATAATTACGGAAAACAAGACTACAGCCGACTATTTTCTTTCAAATGTTGACAGCGCCGCAGTATATGTCAATGCTTCAACACGTTTTACCGACGGAGGAGAGTTCGGACTTGGCTGCGAAATGGGAATATCCACACAAAAATTACATGCACGCGGGCCTATTGGTCTTCGTGAACTTACAACATATAAATATATTATTCACGGCAACGGTCAGATTCGCTGAGTGAAAAGGAGAAAAAAATGCTTAAGATCGGATTTATAGGCGCAGGAAATATGGGATATGCGCTTGCAAAAGCTGTAAAAAACAGCGCAGTTGATACCCGAATTTATATATCAAACAGAACTAAAGAAAAAGCTGAAAAAGTAGCCTCAGAACTTGGAATATTGGCTTCAACAAATGAGGAAATAGCCGAAAACTGTGATATTATTTTCTTTGCCGTAAAGCCTAATATATTGCCTAAAATGATAGATGGCATAAAAGGAATTCTTTCCAAACGCAATAATTTTACAGTGGTAAGTATGGCGGCGGGTATAAATATTGAAAAATTAACTTCTTATCTTGGTTTTTCGTGTCCTATTATAAGAATTATGCCGAATACTCCTGTTTCAATAGGAGAAGGGATGATTTTATGGTGCGCTAATGAGCTTGTGGGCGATAAAACAAAAGCACTTTTTAATGATATTCTCGAAAAATCGGGAATTCTTGACGAAATAAATGAATCTCTTATCGATGCGGGAAGTGCTGTTTCCGGTTGCGGGCCGGCATTTGTATATATGTTTATTGAAGCTTTTTCAGATGGCGCGGTAGAATGCGGTCTCTCGCGCGAAAAAGCGCAAAACTATGCGGTTCAAACACTTATAGGGGCGTCTTCGATGGTTAGCAAAAGCGGTATGCATCCGGGAAAGCTGAAAGATGCAGTATGCAGTCCCGGCGGTTCAACTATCGCAGGCGTCCATGCACTTGAAAACGGGGCTTTCCGTGCAACCGTTATGAACGCTGTAAAGGCATCGTTCGATAAAACGAAAAAGCTTGGAGACTCGTAAAGCAAGAGCGAACTTCTGTGCAAACAGAAAATACGGACGAGCGAGTGGTAGCAGAAAACAAAGAACCTGCCCACTTACGCAAAACGACTATTTTGTAAGCGAAGAGAGCGTGTTCCGAAAGGAATGAACGAGAGGGGAACACGCTCGCGGAGCGTTAATTACACGGGAAATAAGCTCCTTAAATGCGACTGTATGCCTATATAGTGAATTATACAAAATAGAAATTTTATATAAATCAGGGAAGTAAATAAAATAAAAAGCCGGATAAATCAAAGCTATTTTTCAAGTCTTGCTCTTATTCCGGTTTTTATTATAATTTTGTTTATTTCATTAAATGCATTTTTACAAGCGCTTTATATATTTTTTCTCCGTGCGGAAATATCATTATATCATCACGATTAAATTCTTTTAACACAAAAAGAAAAATAAAATACGCAAATACTGTAAGCACAATTGATATGACAGTTCCTACGGTCGGATGTCCTGCGCGGTATATTGCATTATATGAAGTTAAAGTTAATATTGAAGCAAGTCCCGACGCAACAATAGGCTTTATAATAAGTTTGAAAATATTTATTTCAGAGCTTACATATTTAAGCACAAACATAAAATTTACTGCCGCCATAACGAAATAGCTTACAAGAGTTCCTATAGGAGCACCCAAAATACCAATTGATTTAATAGACATAAGTGCACAGCTCACAACTGCTTTAGCTACTATTCCGCAGACCATCGATATTATGGGTTTTCTTTGATAATGACAAGCTTGAAGCGCTGCAGACGTAACCGTGAGTATCGCCGAAAAGAATATAGCCGGTGATAATATTGACAAAAGCGGTGCTGCGCTGTTTACGGAAGCTTCGTTTGAAAATAAAAGTCCCAATATCGGCTTAGACATAAGTGCCATTCCGATTGCACATGGTATAGAAATTATTACCGTCATTTTCACTGAAGCACTGAGTACGCTTCTTTCTTTTATTTTATTTTCAGCTGCTCTGGCGGCGGATAGTGCCGGTGCAAGAGATGTTGAAATGGGATAAATAAATGCTGACGGCAAATGAAAAAGCGTTACTGCAAGTGTTGTATAATTTCCATATGCGGCTTCAGCCGCTTCTGCAGAAGAATATCGCTTTATAATATTTATTATTGTAAATGTATCTATTGTGCTGGTCAAATTAAGCGCTACTGAGCTTAGCATAACCGGTACGGATATAAGAAGCAGATTTTTAAGTATTTTCTTTGACGAGGAAACAGTTCCGTCATCCTCTGCAAGCGTATAGCTGTAGTCCTGTTTGTGTAAAAATTTTGCACATATAAGAAAAACCAGCCCACAAGCTTCACCTATCGCAACGCCTGCTATCGCGTATGCCGCACAGATTTCTATACTTTTTCCCGTTCTTACAGCCCATGTTCCAAGAACTATTCCTAAAATAAATTTGCCTGCAGATTCTATTATTTCAGAGCATGCTGTGGGAAACATATTTTGGTGTCCCTGAAAATATCCGCGTATGGAACTTGATATACAGATAAGAAAAAGCGTTGGTGATATCGCCATTATAGCCCAGCTGGCATCAGCAGAACCCATGAGCTTTGCAAGTCCGCCCGCACCAAACAGCATTATAGAGGTTCCTATCGTTCCAAGAATAAAAAATAAGCAGACCGCTGTGCGGAATATCCGCCTGACTTCAGCTTTTTTCCCTTTTACTCTTGCTTCCGAAACCATCATTGAAATTGCTGTCGGAAGCCCTGCTGTTGACACAAGATACAATGTTGTAAACAGATTATAAGCTATATTGAAATAACTCATGCCTCTGTCTCCCAAAAGGTCATGCAGAGGTATTTTGAATAAAACCCCTATGACTTTTACAATTATATTGGATATCATCAATATGATCACGCCAACAATAAGTCGTGGTTCTTTGGCTTTGTTTTTCTGCATTGCTTTACCTTTCGGAACTTAATTATTATTTAGATGCTATATATAAAATACTATTCATTTTAGAAGTAATATATTCTGATATTCATAATTGAAAAGTATTATTCTTTGCCTATAAATTCTCTGAATACCGAGTCTCCCGGAATCAAGTGTGATGGCATCTCCGGAACGTTTTCGTATCTTTGTTTGAGCTCTTCAAATATTCTAAATTCATCTTTATTGCATAAATCATAATTTATAGATTCAAGTATATAATTTTTCATAACGTTTATCTCGTAAAGCATAAGCGAATTTATAACAAAATCAGCTTTTTTACCTTCCGGAATAATAACCTTTTCCTCATTTGCAACAACATCGTCCCAAAGTCCTATGGTTCTTGCGGGAGACGATGAGCGAAATTTGTAATCGCGAACAAGTCTGCGCACAAAACGTATATCTCTTCCTGAAAAATAATGTCCATAAGCCATAACATCTTCTGAGACGCTTATATAAATTGTTTTTCTTTTTTCATTTGGAATGTGGCAAAGGATTTCAGGATACATTGCCTGAATTCCTTCGAAAACAATAATCTCATTTTCCGCAAGTCTGTGAGGATGATAACCACTTCTTGTCTCTGTGCTAAAGTCAAAAGTTGGAAGCTGCGCTTCCCTGCCGCCTGTAAGTTCCGCAACACATTTGCCAAAATATTCAAGATCTATTGCGGCTGCCGATTCAAAGTCAGGCTTTGGTTCATCTTTTATTCTGTCCCTGTAAAAATCGTCTATAGAAACGACTTCCGCTTGCTTTCCGTATTTTGCGAGTTCCTTGAAAAGTATAGCTGCCGTCGTTGTTTTTCCGGAGCAAGAAGGTCCGGAAAGCATAATAAATCTAATATTTTTATCAGATGATATTTTTTCTGCTGTATCAATTATTTGTGCTTTATAATTGTCTTCGCACAAAAGAATGAAGTCTTTCATTTCAGCTTCATTGTTAAAGAATTTTTCGTAATTTATCACTATGAAACACTCCTTATGAATTCTGTGAGTAAAATTTCTCCATTGTCCTTAATTTATTCTGTCCTTTTTCATTCTCCTTGTCAGACAAATATTCATACGGATATTTGTAGTCAAAGATTCTTTCTATTTTTCCTCCTGCAGTAGAAACAAGTTTCGATACGGCTCCCGCGCCAACAGAAAAAATAGAATGAACTTCCTCCATCATATATATATTGTAACGTCCCTCTGTACCGGGCAATGCAAAGCCTACGTTTTCAAGATTATCTACCGTGTTTTTCTGTCTGTATATATAATAAGGTATATACCCTGCATTTTTACAGGCAAGTTGAGTATAGTCCACGCATTTTGTGGTTTCACTGAATGTATTGCAGATATCGCCCGCATGGCTCGCAAAATCAGCTGCGCTCTTTATACAAAGCGTATGTACAGTGATATTATCGGGACGAAGTTCGATTATTTTATCTACTGTTTCAGAAAAACTACGGAATCCCTCAGACGGTAGTCCTGCTATAAGATCTGTATTTACATGCTTTATGCCGGAATTTTTAACAAGATCGTATGCACAGAAAAAATCATCCACAGTGTGATGACGGCCGATTATTTCAAGTACGGCGGGATTAAGTGTTTGCGGATTTACGCTTACTCTTGTCACGCCACCGTTTTTAATGACTGTAAGTTTTTCCTGTGTTATAGTATCCGGACGTCCGGCTTCAAGCGTAAATTCTTCAAGACCATGAGTGTCTATGCACGAATTTATGACATCAAGAAGTTTTTTCAGTTGTTTTTCATCAAGAGTCGTCGGCGTTCCTCCGCCTATATACACGGTTGAAACAGTAAGTCCGAGCCTTTTTATTTCTTCGAATATGTCCTTTATATCATTGCACAGTTTTATAATATAATCGTCTATCAATGAAAGAAGCTTTGAAGAAGTAAATGAAACAAAACTGCAATAGCTGCATCTGGAAGGACAAAAAGGAATTGAAATATATACACTGCATGTTTTGGAATCAAGCTTTGAGATTATCTTTTTTTCTGTTGCTGCAATATCTGTTACAAGTGCGGCTTTCTTAGGGGAGACCAAATATTCCTTTGTCATATGACTTTTTACTTCGGTCTTTGTTTCGCCCGACGAAAGACCTCTCAAGGCGAGTTTGGCAGGTCTTACTCCTGTGAGTATGCCCCACTGAGGAGTTACTCCGAGAAGTGCTTTCCCTGCAGAAAAAAACGCTTTTCCGCAGGCTATACGTTTTAATGTATAGTCTGTATATTTGTCGGTATTAGGCTCCGAATAACTTTTTGTTATACTCTTCCCTCCCGAAGACAAACTTACAGTTGCTGTCACTCCGTTTTCATCAGATGTTATATCTACTATTGCTTCCGGTGAGCCTTCGGGCGCTGTATCGCATTTTGAAAACTTTGATGCAGGAAAAAAGAGCAGACAAAGCGTTTGAACATAATATTCATTTATATCTCCATTTACGGTAAGTTTCATTTTATAACATCCTTTTTAAGAAGTACTTCGCTGTCCATAACTATTGTTATTGGACCATCGTTATTTATTGTATACATCATTTTTGCTCCGAAAACACCGGTTTGAACGTTGCAGACGGATTTTCTTAGTTCTGATACAAAAAATTCGTACAGTTCATTTGCTCTTTCAGGTAATTCTGCATCAAAATATTCCGGACGGTTTCCGTGTGAATAATTTGCACAGAGTGTGAAATTAGATACAACTATCGCGCTGCCGACTACATCTGTAATTGAAAGATTAAGTTTGTCATTTTCATCAGAAAATATGCGCAGTTTTGCGATTTTTGTCGCCAAAGCGGAGGCGTCACGTTCGCTGTCGCCTTTTCTGACTCCGAGCAGTATCGCAAGTCCCGAGTCTATTTTGCCTGTAAGTACATCGTTTGAAATAACCTGAGCCGAACTGACCCTCTGTATAACGGCACGCACAGTTGTCAACCTCCGTTCTTTGCATATCCGCGCTCTACTGCAACTACGTCTTTTATGCTTTTTAGTCTTGCCATTATGCTATTGAAATGGGCAAGATTTTTGCACGCTACAGCTATATTGAATACTATCTCGCCTCCGGCGCGTTTCTGAGTGTTTATCTGTATTATAGAGACTTTCATATCAGCAAGAGTTGTGCTTATATCTGCGAGCATTGATATTCTGTCTTCTGTAATGACTTGCATAAGCGCTTCATATTGAGCGTGCTTTGAATCGGTCTCGTCAACTTCTTTCCATTCAACATTTACAAATCTGTCGTTTTCCTTTGATATTGAATTAAGCACGTTTGGACAATCTACCTTGTGTACGGAAATGCCGTATCCTTTTGTTATAAATCCAACTATATTATCGCCCGGAAGTGGATTGCAACACTTTGCAAATTTCACCTGACAGCCTTCAACTCCGTCAACTATAACACCCCCGTATGAGTGCGAAGAACGCGGCCTCTGAACAGTTTGTACCTGTGTTACATCTGTTATTTTGACTTCCGGCTCGGGCATTACAACACGCTCGAACTCTTCTTTGAGGCGTGATCCTACGGTTGTCATACTTATGCCACCGTAACCAAGCATACCGAAAAGATCTTCAGGAGAGTTCATCCCGAGCCGTGATGCTACTTTGCCTGTAATTTCGTTAAACTGTTCATCGGTAACATGCACAGGTGATATTCTGCGAAGCTCCGTTTGGATTTCATTCTTCCCTGCTTCAATATTTTCGGCACGTTTTTCTTTTTTGAACCATTGACGTATTTTAGCTCTTGCTTCGCTTGTGCAGGCAACTTTGAGCCAATCTCTGCTCGGTCCTTTGGATGCGGAAGATGTAATTATCTCGACGATTTCGCCGTTGTTGAGCTTTCGATCTATAGGCACGATCATACCGTTGACCTTTGCACCTATCATTCTGTTTCCTACCGCTGAATGAATGTGATATGCAAAGTCTATACAGTTTGCATTCTGCGGGAGCGTTATAACATCACCTTTAGGCGTAAATACAAACGTCTCGTCCTGAAATATATCTATTTTCAGTGCGTCTATAAATTCATCCGGATCTGCGGTGCTTGATTCATTTTCTATAAGTTTGGCTATCCACTCAAGCTTGCGGTCAAGATCACCGTCGCCTTTGTCGCCCGATTTATATTTCCAATGCGCGGCAATACCGTATTCAGCTATCTGATGCATTTCCCATGTTCTTATCTGAACTTCAAAAGGAATGCCGTCTCTGCCTATTACGGTAGTGTGTAGCGAGCGGTACATATTAGGCTTCGGTATGGAAATATAGTCTTTGAAACGTCCGGGCATTGAATTGAACATCTCATGGATTATTCCAAGCGCTGTGTAACATTCAAGCTCGGTATTTACGATTATTCTTATGGCATAAAAATCGTAAATTTCATCAAAACTTTTGTTTTGATTATACATTTTTTTATATATGCTGTAAACGGATTTTACGCGACCTTCAAGTGTGCATTTTATTCCGTTTTCGTTCATTTTTTCATGAATAAGCTTTCGTGTCTTGTTTATAAAGTCACGATTTTCACCGAATTTTCGTTCTATATCTGCGCTTACTTCCTCATATCCTATGGGATCAAGATAAGAAAGCGCAAGATTTTCAAGTTCCTGCTTGATTCTTTGCATACCGAGCCTGTGTGCAAGCGGAGCGTAAACATGCATTGTTTCAAGCGCTATCGTGCGTCGCTTGTTCTCCGGCTGAGCATCGAGTGTACGCATATTGTGCAGGCGGTCGGCAAGCTTTATAAATATTACCCGCACGTCTTTTGCCATTGCAAGAAACATCTTGCGAAGGCTCTCCATATGTGCGTCCTCTTTGTCTTCGATACGGATCTGGACAAGTTTCGTCAACCCGTCGACAAGTTCTGCAACCTGTGGGCCGAATTCTTTTTTAATTTTCTCAATATCAATTTTATCTGCACAGTCTTCAAGTGTGTCATGAAGCAACGCAGCGCATATCGAATCGGTATCAAGCTCTAGTCCCGCCACTATTTCAGCAACGGCTACGGGATGGCAAATATATTCTTCTCCGCTTTTACGGTATTGCCCTTCGTGCAGTTGCTTTGCATATTCGTATGCCTTTGTTATTTTTTCTATATTATATTTTTTTCCTGTATTTTCGAGAATAAATAGTAGTCTGTCAATTCCTGAAAACATTTGGTTACCTCGCTTTTCCGGACATTATCGGTGCTGCGAAAATGTCTTTCTTTTCTTTGAATTTCCGAATTGTTATCTTGTATTCAAAAAGTGATATTTTTTCAATTGAGATAAAATCCAATTGCTTAAAGGCAGCAAGCGCCACCCCTGTTTTTATGTATGAAGATGAGCCCGAAGAAATAAGCTGTTTTATTGTCACTACTCCAATGTCTCCACCAAGTGCTGAAATAAGTCCTCTGTAAATTGCAGAGCACTCTGATTTGTTTGGAACGTCAGACAAAAACGGGGTTCTTCCTTCAAAAATGAACTCATCACATTCTTTCTGCATTTCACACAGATTTGTTTTTGCTTCGTCCGAATAGTCTATGTCGCGCGCTATAAGCTGAATACTTTTCATTCCCCTGAACTCGTTTATATCTATTCCGCACAGTATATCAACTTCATCGCCCTGTGAAAAACCAAGCTCGGCAATATTGGCTCCGAAGAAAAGTGTTGTAAAGCTCTCCCCGTCACGAGTCAATATAAGCTTTGAGTGCTTTCCCATGCTCAATGGCAATACTTGCAATATCATAGCGTTTTTGAATATGAAAAGGGGTGTTGCATTGCCCGCTCCGAACGGATCAAGTCTGCTTACCGCGCGCACGGTGTCTTCATTTATTTCATCGGATTCAATCTCCGCATCAATAACGGTTTTCTGAATACTTTCGTCACGATCCAAGTGCTCTTTTGTATACTCGCTCAGCTTCTTTTTGAACTCGTTGAGCTTATCCTTTTCAACTGTAAGTCCCGCCGCAAGCTCATGACCGCCATACTTACATAATGTGTCCGAACATGCCGCAAGTGCCGAAGCAAGATTAAGTCCCTTTACACTTCTTGCTGAGCCTTTACCTATTACCTCATCGCCTTCGAATGAAATCAATACCGAAGGAAGATTGTACCGTTCGGTAAGTCTTGACGCTACTATTCCTATCACACCATGATGCCAATGATCGCTTGAAAGAACTATTACGTTTTCGTTTGATATATTATGTTCTTTTTCTATCTGACTGACAGCTTCAAGGAAAATTTCATTTTCAAGCTCTTGCCTGCGTCTGTTTGTGTTGCAAAGCTCATCTGCTATAATATCGGCAACTTTTGGAGATTCGGCAAGAAAAAGCTGAACGGCTCTTCCGGCATTACCTATTCTTCCAACCGCGTTTATACGTGGAGCAATGGTATATCCTATAAACGATGAAGTTATTTTTTTGGGATTGTCATAATCAATACCCGTAGCTTTGAAAAGCGCTCTTATACCGATTTTTTGAGTATTCTGAAGCATTTTAAGTCCGGATGAAACTATTATTCTGTTTTCACCTACCAAAGGCATAACGTCAGCAATAGTACCTATAGTTACAAGATCTATATATTGCTTGCACATATCGTTTATCACGGATTTATCGTAGCTTCCGTTGTTCTTTGAAGAAAGTTCAAGCGCACATATAAGCTTGAACGCCACTCCGACGCCCGAAAGCTCCTTGAAAGGATATTCGCAATCAGGGCGCTTTGGATTCACAACAGCTTCGGCTAAAGGAATGTCGCTGCGGCATTGATGGTGATCTGTTATTATTATATCAACTCCGATGCTTTTCGCATATTTTACGTCTTCCGTCGCGGTAATTCCGGTGTCAACAGTTATTATAAGCGTCGTACCGCTTTTTGCAATGCTGTCAATGGCAGAAAAATTAAGTCCGTATCCTTCATTTTCTCGTGCCGGAATATAGTAATCCACATTCGCACCGTGCTCGTGAAGATACATGTACATTATCGATACCGAAGTAACTCCGTCTACATCATAGTCGCCGTAAATAGTTATTTTTTCTCCAGATTTCAGTGCTTCTTCAGTTCTTCTTACAGCCTTGTCCATGTCACAAAGCAAGTATGGATCATAAAGCTCGGAATCCGTTTTCTCCAGAAAGGCTTGAGCCGATATCGGATCTGTATATCCTCGATTTATAAGTAAACGGGCACATACAGGGCTTATTTTAAGTGAATCGGCAAGTGCTGATACAAGCTCCGGATCCTGAGTTTTTATAACCCATTTACTTCTGTCAAACATTTTTTCCTCCGCTCAGTTTTCTTTATCTGAGTATCTTCTGATTATTGCAAGCGCACACTTTATACCGTCTACGGCTGCGCTTGTTATTCCTCCGGCGTAACCGGCTCCTTCACCGCAAGGATATATATTATCAAAGCCTTCGGCTACATAGGTTTCGGGATTTCTCGGCATTCTCACAGGAGATGAAGTTCTTGTTTCCGGCGCGGTAAGAACAGCGTCCGATGCAGCAAAGCCCTTTATCTTTTTATCAAAATCAAGCAGCGCCGCAGATAAAGCATCCGGCACGAATTCAGGAAATACATTGCTTATGTTTGTAAGCGTTACCTTGCCCCCCATATATGTCGGAATAACGCTTCCTATATGATTGTCCGAATTTTTCAAAAATGATCCTACTGTTTGCGCGGGAGCAAAGTAGTTTTCCCCGCCAAGCTTATATGCCATTTGCTCGATATTTATTACAAAAGCTTCTCCGCCGTCTACTGTACCGCCGAAATCCTGCGGCAGAACAGAAACGCATACTGCGCTGTTGGCATTTCTACCGTCTCTGGCATGACAGCTCATTCCATTGGTAACAACCCCATATCGTTCCGAAGCAGCAGCCGCAACTTCGCCGCCGGGGCACATACAAAACGTATATACTCCCCTTCCCCCAACATGAGTGGAAAGAGCATATTCGGCATGAGGGAGTATTCCGTCGTAGGCTGATTTGCCGTACATTGCAAAATCTATATTCTCCTGTAAATGCTCTATTCTGACTCCGACAGAAAAAGCCTTTGGGATTACCCAAAGATTGTCATTCCGCAGTTCGGTAACCGTGTCTCTTGCGCTGTGCCCCAGCGCAAGGACAAGCGCTCCGCATTCGATTTCTCCTGACGAAGTCCTTATTTTATTCACTTTGCCGAGACTTTCGCATATACCGTTCATTTTTGTATCGAAATAAACATCTGCGCCGAGACTTATAAGCTCTTTCAGCATGTTGTCAACAACGCCGACAAGATAATCGGTCCCTATGTGCGGTTTGGCTTCGTAAAGAATGTTCTCGGGAGAGCCAAGCTTGTGAAACGTTTCAATTACAAAGCTGCACAGATTATCGTTTATGCGCGTCATAAGTTTTCCGTCGGAAAAAGTTCCCGCTCCGCCCGCACCGAACTGAATGTTTGATTCTGGATCGAGTATCTGCTCGTTTTTGAAACGCGCGACGTCCGCCATACGTTTTTTTATATCAGATCCGCGTTCTATAACTATTGGACGATAGCCGTATTTTGCAAGTATATAAGCACAAAACATTCCGCCGGGACCAAATCCCACGACAACAGGTCTGCCGCAGAGCTTTTCGGTGCCATGCTTTGCCTCGATGCTTGAGTCTGCCACTTTGGTTATTTTATCGGCTGCGAGAGCGGCGACATCGTACAATTTGGTTGATCTCACATCGGCGGATACCGAATATACAAAACGTATATCGCTTTTCTTTCTTGCATCTACTGATCGCCTTGATATGTTGTAAGAGAGTATTTCATCTCCTGAAAAAAACTTCAAGAGTGCTTTCTCGGCTTTGCCGAAAGCATCGTCTCTTGAAGCTTTGATCGGTAGTGATATCCCTGATACAATAAAACGCTCTGTCTTTTTCAAGTCACTCATAATTTTATATTGAACCTGCCGATACGGCGTAAGCCCATATAAGTATCGCGCAAAGGAGGGATATTATTCCGATTATTATATCGGCACGTCTGCTTTTTCTTATAGCGTAATCGTCCTCTGCCGGACGATCGGACTCATCGGAAACGTTTTTCTGCTTTTTTGAAAAAATACTCATCTTCCCTTACCTCCGGATTATTTTGAAACCTTGCTTTTTTTCTCTGCGTCATCGTCGCGAAGCAGATTTGAAAGCTCGGTCTTGAGTGTATTATAGTCGTAATTGCGTCTGAGCTGACCGTCAATCGCAAGTGATATCGTGCCGGTTTCTTCAGAAACAACAATAATTATCGCATCGCTGTTTTCGCTCATTCCTATCGCGGAACGATGCCTTGTTCCGAGATCTTTTATTATATCGTCATTTGTGGACATCGGCAAGAAGCATCCTGCTGCGCATATTCTTCCGCCGCGAATTATAACGGCGCCGTCATGAAGCGGAGCTTTGTTAAAGAAAATATTCTTGAGGAGAGATACATTTACGTCCGCATTTATTACCGTGCCTGTTTTAATGATTTCTCCGAGAGGTGTCGAACGTTCTATAACTATAAGCGCACCGGTGTATTCTCTTGAAAGCTCGCTTGCCGCTTCGCATATCGCAGTTATTGCATTATGCTTCAAGGATGTGTTTTTTGATTCTGAAATAGTCTTTATAAACGATACTCCGCCGAATTTTTCAAGTACGGAACGAAGCTCAGGCTGGAAGAGAATAATAATTGCAATAAGTCCGACCTGAACAAGATTTGAGAATATGAAATTGAGCGCACGCATATTGAGCAATTCGCTTATAAACATAAGTATCACTATAAGGAATACACCCATAGCAAGCTTGCTGGCGCGTCTGTCGCGTATAAACTTGACTATATAAAAAATAATTATTGCAACAAGCAAAATATCTATTATATCTATAATGCAGTGCAGAGACTTGAATTGCTCCGCAATGATATTAAACAAAGCCTTGATCTTTTCCATAGTGTGAAGAATCCCCCGAACAAGTCAACAACAAGTTAAATGTTTTTATGAGTAGTGATACTTTATTATAATATATTTTTTTATATAAATAAATACCTTTTTCAATTATTTTTTCAATTTTTAATGAATTTTTTTATTTTTATTGCTATGAGCTGTATAATTTGATATAATCTCTATATGCAAAATACTTAAAAGGACTACAACAAATGAACGTTTTCAAAAAAATCGCACGCGCACTAACAAGCAAAGCGGCTCGAGAATGTAAAAGATACTATACATCTGCGATAATCGTTGCCGCCGGAAAAAGCACCAGAACAAGCGGCGCAGTTCCGAAACAACTTGTCCCGATAAACGGCATCCCCGTAGTTGTACGGACAATGCTTTCTTTCGAAAAATGTGCACTTATAAATGAAATTATAGTTGTTGCGGCAAAGGGTCAGTTAAAAGAATACGAAAATTTCAAAAGGCAGTATAACATTACAAAACTGTCTGCGGTGACTGCAGGGGGGAACACGAGAAGTGATTCCGTGCTTGCCGGCTTCGGAGCAGTGTCTCCAAAGTGTGAATTTGTCGCCATTCATGACGGAGCCAGATGCCTTATAAAATCCGAAGATATAGAAAAAGTAATAAAAAGCGCGTTCCGTTACGGTTCCGCCATAGCGGCGTCAAAATCCACAGACACATTGAAAAAGGTAGATGAAAACGGAATAATATCCGAAACGGTAAACAGAGATACCGTAATGCGGGCGCAGACGCCGCAGGTATTTATGAAAGATATTTACGAAATCGCCATATCGTCAAAAACAAAGCCTTCCTCCCCTACTGACGACAGTATGCTTGTCGAAAGCGCAGGATTCAAAGTTCATACTGTTGAGGCAGGAGCGTATAACATAAAAATCACAACGGATGAAGATTTTTATGTTGCGGAAAGAATAATATCGAACGGAGAACTTGTATGAGTATCAGAATAGGACATGGATATGATGTTCATCGTCTGACGGACGGAAGAAAACTTATTATCGGCGGGGTGGAAATACCGTTCGAAAAAGGTCTGCTCGGGCACTCCGATGCGGATGTTTTGCTTCACGCCATAGCGGATGCGCTGCTTGGTGCATGCGGACTTCCGGACATAGGCGTGCTTTTTCCAGATAATGATCCGTCTTACGAAGGAATTTCAAGCCTGATACTTATCGAAAGAGTAAGCAAAGAGCTTCGCAGGCAGAATGCCAGAATAATAAATATAGATTCGACGGTAATAGCTCAAAGTCCAAGGCTTTCGCCATACATAGGTCAAATGCGTGAAAAAACTGCTTTGGCGCTCGGAATAAATGCAGAAGATGTAAATATAAAAGCAACAACAGAAGAAAGGCTCGGCTTTACGGGAAGCGGTGAAGGCATCTCCGCACATGCGGTATGTATTATCGAAAAACAAAACAATACATAATTCCCTTTCATATCTTTTGATTTTCGTAATAAACCTCTTTTTTTGCTGCTTCGTGACGTTTTAAGAACTTTGTTTTGTCATTATAAACAAAACACATATTGGATTTTTGTGACAAAAATTTTTCGTTTTCACCTTGCAAATTTTTCCTTATCGTGGTAATATATGTATGGTAGTTTTTGGAGTTACAAAAAGCGACACGAAAAATTTACACGAAATGGAGAACAAAGAAATGGATCAGAGAATTAAAGTTTTTATTGCAGACGAAAGCGCCGAGTTCCGCCGCGCGCTTAAAGAAAACCTCATAAGAGCGGGCATCGACGTAGTTGATGAAACCGACAGCGGAATAGACGTACTTACAAAGATCAAACGTTGCACACCGGATGTTGTGCTTATAGACGTTTGGCTTCCCAAGCTTGACACGGTTCAGATAATCAAAAAGGCGAAAACACTGTTTCAGAATCCGTCAAACGTCCCCGACTTTATAGTATTTTCATACTGCTCGAACCCGAATCTTTTTGCAGAAGCAACAGAGGCGGGCGCGGCATACTGTATGCACAAACCGTTTGAATATTCTACGCTTATCGAAAGAATCGCACGCATCTACAAAAATCGTCAGAGCGCCTATAAAAATCAGATAATGAACGGCGTTCAGTATTCGCAGGAACCGAGCGATCTTGAAGCGCAGGTTACCGAGATCATACATAGGATAGGTGTTCCCGCTCATATAAAAGGCTATCAATATTTACGCACAGCCATAATGATGACAATAGAAGATAACGACCTTATAAATGCGGTTACAAAGGTTCTTTATCCGTCCGTAGCGAAAAAGTATCAGACAACATCTTCAAGAGTTGAACGTGCAATACGTCATGCAATTGAAGTCGCTTGGGATAGAGGCGATATCGATACGCTTAACGCCTTTTTCGGTTATACAATTCAAAACGAACGCGGCAAACCGACAAACAGCGAATTCATCGCAATGATAGCCGACAACATGAGACTCAAAAACAAAATTTCTTAAAATAACCAGAAAGACGGCACAGCAGAATAAAACTGCCGTGCCGTCTTTTTTATTTAGCAAAAGCCGTACATCAAGCGATTATACGCTCTTTCTGTATAGTAACGCCCATAACAATAGATACTTTACAATTTTCCGGTTAGTTTCGCCTTTATGATATACCAGGCAATTGCAAGTATTACGAAAATAAATCCTATAATCAGTGTTTGATTATAAGTTAGAGGAATATGTAGTTTTTTAAGCAACTTTTCTGCGTCTGCAGGACCCATTATTAGTTCGTATATTCCAAATAGTGCAAATAGCGCTGTGGCCGAATAAGAAATAATACTCACAATTTGCATAATTATATTAATAAAGAGTTTCATTTCAACTTATACCCCCTTTGATTAGCTCTCGCAATTGGATCAGAACTAAATATTGAATATACTGTATGTCCTCAGGCATATGCAACAAATCCGTATAGAAGAACTTTGCCGCCGGTAGAATGTAAAAAGTCATTAAATTTAAGAGGAACAACTTTGTATTTCATAAGGTCTGTTGCGATATAAGTGGCACGAGTAGTAAAAACCTTCGAAAATGCAGGTGAAACAACTTTGCATCCATTACGGTAGCTTTTCTATGTTTTTCTTTTTGTTATCTTCCATAATTGCGGTCCTCCAAAATAATATTCACTATATGTCTTGTAAATTTCGCGAAAAAATCAAAAATCAATGTTATCAAACAAGCTTAGCTGTTCATATTTCGTTTGACAATATTATACTTTTATTCTCCCGCTTCGACCTCGCTGTCAAACTGTTTTTTGGATTTCGGTGCCGCTATAACATTTACACTGTCGCGGTGATATTGTCTTACAACAAACTGCTGATCCTTGTCGGAAAAGCGAACCTTTACTATGCCTGCAAGCGGCACTGCTTCACATACCGTCCCTCTGCCATCAGGAGTATCGACTATTGAGTCTACCTTAGGAGTCTTTTTTATTTCTTCTTCATATACTTCGTGTTCATAACGCAGACAGCACATAAGACGTCCGCACGCACCGGATATCTTCTGCGAGTTAAGCGAAAGATTCTGTTCTTTCGCCATTTTTATAGACACCTGACCGAAGTCATCAAGGAATTTGCAGCAGCAATAAGGGAGTCCGCAAACGCCGAGTCCGCCTATCATTTTCGTTTCATCTCTTATGCCTATCTGTCTTAACTCTATTCTGGTTTTGAATACTGAAGCAAGATCTTTTACAAGCTCACGGAAGTCTACTCTTCCGTCGGCAGTAAAATAAAACAGGAGCTTTGAATTGTCAAACGTATACTCCGCTTCAACAAGCTTCATTTCAAGCTCATGCTCTGCGATCTTCTGAAGACAAATTGTAAAAGCTTCTTTTTCCTTTTGCTTGTTTTCTTCGTTTTTTTCATCGTCTTCCTTTGTTGCGCGTCTGATGACAGGACGCAAAGGAAGAACCACTTCACTTCCGGGAACGATTTTATTTGCTACGGCGACACCGCCGTATTCTATCCCTCTTGCGGTTTCGACTATAAGATTTTCTCCGGCGGTCGCAACGATACCGCAAGGATCAAAATAATATATTTTTCCTCCGTCTTTGAAGCGGATACCTATTACCTCGTATTCGGTTTTCTTTTCGGACTCTTCGGTGATTACGGTGTCCATTTTTTATCCTTTCCTTACGCTGCGCGCCACAAAAGCACAGAAAGCGCCGAAGCGGCAAGCGTTATATTAAAATTATAGTTGCTGTCATATGCAAGCGCAGCTATCGCTTCAACAGACTTCTGAAGCGTTTCCAAAGGAAGCGCAAGAACATATTTCTCCGCCTCGTCTTCGTTCCAAAAGCCGCCTTTGACTTCTCCCGTAAGCTTGGACGAAAGTATATCTCTGTATGCAAGGGCAAGCATCGAAAAAAGCCTGTCCGCTTCTTCTCTTCCCGGCATAGCCTTTGATACCGTATTTAACATATCGTATTCCGATATGCCGCGATTTTTCTTCGATTGTGCGTCGATTATCGCTTTTGCCGAAAGAAATGTGGAGTACTCTTTTTCCCCGTCCGAAAGCAGTTTTTCCGCTTTTCCGGGCGCTCCTCCCGAAAGTCTGACGGCAAAGTCAAGCTTTTTCTCATCATATAAAAATTCGGGAACAGACTTTGCGCGCAGATATTCAAAAACTTCATCTCGTGACAGGAGCGGCATTGCTACTCTCTGCACTCTTGATTTTACCGTGGCAAGAATATTAGCCGAAGACTCGCACAAAAGCAGAATATAAACTCCGGAGGGAGGTTCTTCGATAACTTTCAAAAGAGAGTTCTGCGCCTGAGCCGAAAGTTTTTCGGCCCCGTCAAAAACATACATTTTGAAATCAAGCTCCGTCGGAGTAAGCGGCGTATCATCTATCATTTCCCTTACCGCATCAACGCTTATATTTTTCTGCCCTTCTTCGCGAGAAATAAATTTTATATCCGGACAGTGGCCCTCGCTTATTCGATGACAAATGTTGCATTCATCACAGTTTCCGACGCAGGCAAGAGATGCCGCAATATATTTCGCAAGCGATTTTTTTCCGGAGCCCGAAGGCCCTTCTATAAGATATGCATGAGACAGTATTCCATTCGATATCCATCCGGAAAAGCGCTGTTTTATGTCTTTGCAGCCAAAAAGAAATTCGTCCTTATTCATCAGAAGCGAAGATATTTTTCAACGTCAACAATGAAAACGGTGGCACCGCCAACGGAAACATGTGCCTGTGAAGCACCGAAAATACTTACATTGCCGGGAACGGATATCGGAACATTCATTTCACGCTTTTTACTATGTGTTTTGATTATTTCAAGTGCGCGGTCAACGTCTTTTTCTTCAACACCCAAAATAAACGTTGAGTTGCCGTTCATAAGAAATCCGCCTGTCGAAGATATTTTTGTAATATGAAATCCTTCGGATGTAAGACTTGTGTTTACAAAATGAGCATCGTCGTTATTTACTATAGCAAGCAAAAGTTTCATTATTGTCACCCCGTTTAATTATTTTTTATTATTATATCAAATTTTATAAATGCTGTCAATCACATTAAAATAAAAAACGGCGGGATTTATCACGTCCTGCCGTCATTTATTATCATATTAACAATTTCGGAAGCCATCAAAAGCCCCGCCGAGTTGGGCACAAAAGGAGATGACGCCGGAGTTCGTTGTCCGTCGCCTTTTGGTTCTTCTTTGGAATATATAACTTTAAGATGCTTTATGCCTCTTGCTCTGAGTTCCCGTCGCATAACTCTTGCAAGCGGACAACATTCGGTTTTGAATACATCGGTTATTTCAAGCATATCCGGGCGAAGCTTATTCCCTGTGCCCATTGCACTTATCACAGGAATTCCCATTGCCTTTGCTTTTGATATTATTTCAAGTTTCGCCGTAACCGTGTCTATGCAGTCGGCAATTACATCAAACCCGGAAAAATCGATGTCATCAGCATTTTCGGGAAGATAAAATACTGTCTTCACATCAACGGTCATATCGGGATTTATATCCATCATGCGCTCTGCCATGACTTCGGCTTTCTTTTTTCCGATAGTAGAATGAAGTGCCGCCGCCTGGCGGTTTATGTTTGATTCGCAGACTTCATCGGGATCTACAAGGCACATCCTGCCCACTCCTGCCCTCGCAAGCGATTCTGCAACATACGAGCCGACTCCGCCGACCCCAAAAAGCAAAACAGAGGAACGCGACAGTTTTTCTATCGCGTTCTCTCCGTATAATCTTGCTGTTCTTGAAAATTGTTCCTTTATCATTGCTTCTGTAAGTTTTCTTTCTTTGTTCTGCCTATCATCTTATAGCGCAGATCTGTAGAAAGAATGGTCTTTCTTATTCTTATGCTCTTTGGAGTAACTTCTATAAGTTCATCATCGGCAATAAATTCAATAGCTTCTTCAAGCGTAAAGACTTTGGGCGGAACAAGACGAAGCGCTTCGTCCGCACCGGTTGAACGTATTGCGGTAAGATGTTTTTCTTTACATACGTTAACGGCTATTTCACCCATCTTCGGGTTTTCGCCAACAACCATTCCTTCATAAACCTTGCACTGAGCGCCTATAAACATTGTGCCTCTGTCCTGTGCATTGAATACGCCGTAAGATGTCGATTCGCCCGTTTCAGAAGCCACAAGAGAGCCTGTAAATCTACGAACGATATCACCTTTATATTCGCCGTAAGAATCGAATACAGAGCTTATAATGCCTTCACCGCGCGTATCAGTAAGGAATTCACTTCTGTATCCGAAAAGACAACGTGTAGGTATAAGGTATTCAAGACGCATGCGCGAACCATGAGGAGTCATATTTACAAGATCGCCTTTGCGCGAGCCGAGTTTTTCCATAACGGAGCCGCAATAGTCCTGCGGAACGTCAATTTCAACGCGTTCAATCGGCTCGCAGAGCTTGCCGTCGATTTCTTTGTAGAGAACTCTTGGCGTGCTTATCCCAAGCTCAAAGCCTTCACGGCGCATTGTTTCTATAAGAATCGAAAGGTGCATCTCGCCTCTTCCCGCAACCTTGAAGCAGTCGGCAGTTTCACCGTCGGTAACACGGAGAGATACGTCCTTAAGGAGTTCTTTATAAAGTCTTTCTCTTATCTGACGAGAAGTTACATATTTGCCTTCTCTGCCTGCAAACGGGCTGTCGTTTACCATAAACGTCATTTCCATTGTAGGCTCGGAAACCTTTACGAATTCAAGCGGTTCAACACAGTCGATCGACGTTATCGTATCGCCTATGGATATGTCGTCTGCACCGGAGAAAGTAACTATATCACCGACCATTGCGCTCTCGACCGGAACTCTCTTAAGTCCGTCAAATTGATTAAGGCTTACAATCTTTGTCTTCTTGGGAGCAACGTCGGGAGAATGGAAGTTCGATATCATAACTTCCTGATTTACCTTTATCGTTCCGCGTTCGATTCTGCCTATTCCTATTCTGCCAACATAATCGTTATAGTCGATAGAAGAAACAAGCATCTGAAGCGGAGCTTTTTCATCGCCTTCCGGAGCGGGAATATATTTCAGTATCGTATCAAACAGAGGCTGAAGATCCGTTCCCTTTTCATAAGGAGAATATGAAGCCGTTCCGGCTCTGCCAGAACACCAAAGCATGGGAGAGTCAAACTGCTCATCCGACGCATCAAGCTCGAGAAGAAGCTCAAGTATTTCATCTCCGACTTCGTCAAGACGTGCGTCGGGACGGTCTATTTTATTTACAACAACTATAACTGGATGGTGAAGCGCAAGTGCTTTTTGGAGTACGAATCTTGTCTGTGGCATAGGACCTTCCGCTGCATCTACAAGCAAAATAACGCCGTTCACCATTTTGAGAATACGCTCAACTTCGCCCCCGAAGTCTGCATGTCCGGGAGTATCGACAACATTTATTTTTACGCCCTTGTAATGTACGGCTGTGTTTTTTGCAAGTATTGTTATTCCACGCTCGCGTTCAAGAGCGTTTGAGTCCATTACTCTTTCTTCAGTAGCCTGATTTTCACGATAAACTCCACCCTGCTTGAGCATTTCGTCAACGAGCGTTGTCTTGCCGTGGTCAACGTGGGCTATTATCGCAACGTTTCTTAAATCTTCTCTTTTCACTTTATAAATCTCCTTAAACCGATATTGATTCAACGATAAGCCATTTAATTCCAAACAATAAGAAATTATATCACACTTGTTCAATAAAATCAATATATTTTTATAACTTCTGTAAAAAAACAGCGAAATGTAGTACACATTACGCTGTTTTTTGCCGATTTTACTGTTCATGATGAAAAAACGCACAAATTTACGTCTTACCGCACGAAAAGTTTATTCAAATCTAACTTTTATCAACATCAAATACATAGAATATTCATCGGAATATTTTCCTGTGCCGTTTCGTCTTACCGTAAGACTGACTATGCAGTCCTTTCCGCCGGACAAAGCCTTTATATTTTCAACGGAAACGTCGCCCGAATATATTTTTTCACCGTTTGCATCAAATACCTCAATTGTATCGACAACATCGACGTTTTTATCGGTTTTGACAGAAAAACCGTTTTGAACTGCTATCTCCGGCATTTTATCAATGCATTCGTTTATATCGAAGCCGAGTATCTTTCCTGTACCGAAATATGTCATTTCATCGCTTGAACCGTAGAGCTGACCGCCGTAATAATATTTATACGGAATGATTTCTTTTCCATTATCGGATACGATCGTAAAATCCATCTCACCCATTTCGGAAAGCTTTTTGGATAGATCTTCCGTTTCCGTTGACTCAGACGTATTTACGGAATCATCGGTGTCGACGTTGTTTTTACCGCTGTTGCACGAAAAAAGTGTTGTGCATACAACAGTAAGAATAAATATCGCAAGTATTTTTTTCATATCATTCACTGCCTTTCAACCATTAGTCGAATAATGCATCACTTTTTCTCACACAAAAAGGGACATTTTTTCAAATGCCCCTGATTTTTTATGCAATTATACGTTTGCACTGTAGTTAGGCGCTTCTTTTGTGATGTTTATATCGTGTGGATGAGACTCTTTGAGTCCTGCGCCTGTTATGCGGATAAACTGTCCTCTCTGCTGAAGGTCCGGAATCGTTTTGCAACCGCAATATCCCATTCCCGAGCGAAGTCCTCCGAGAAGCTGATATACAGTATCGGCAAGCGGACCTTTATAAGGAACTCGACCTTCTACGCCTTCCGGTACGAGCTTTTTCGTTCCGGTCTGGAAGTATCTGTCTCGTGAACCTTTTTCCATAGCTGCGATAGAACCCATTCCGCGATAAACCTTAAAGCGTCTTCCCTGATATATTTCGCTCTCGCCGGGACTTTCCTCACAGCCTGCGAAAAGCGATCCTATCATTATTGTATCTGCGCCTGCGGCTATCGACTTTACAAGATCTCCGCTGTATTTTATGCCGCCGTCTGCGATTACGGGAATATCATATTTTGCTGCAACACAAGCTACATCATATATAGCGGTTACCTGCGGGACGCCTATGCCCGATACAATTCTTGTTGTGCATATCGATCCGGGTCCTATACCAACCTTTATTGCGTCCGCACCGGCTTTTATAAGGAATTCTGCTGCGGCTGCCGTTGCGATATTTCCCACAATAAGCTGACAGTCAGGAAAAGTATTTTTTACTTTTTCCGTAATTTTTGCAATGTTCATTGAATGACCGTGTGCCGAGTCGAGAACAAGTACGTCGGCTCCTGCCGAAAGAAGCGCGCCGGCTCTGTCAAGCACGTCGGCAGTTACGCCTATAGCTGCGCCGCAAAGAAGTCTGCCGCGTTCGTCTTTTGCGGAATTGGGATATTTTGTAGCTTTCTGAATGTCCTTTATCGTTATAAGTCCGCGGAGATATCCATTCTCATCTACAAGAGGAAGCTTTTCAATCTTCCTCTTGGCAAGTATTTCTCTTGCCTGTTTATGTGTTGTGCCGACGGGAGCTGTAACTAGGTTATCTTTAGTCATGACCTCGCCTATGTCCATGCTCATATCCGTAAGGAAACGCATGTCGCGGTTTGTGATTATACCTACAAGCTTTCCTTCGCCGTTCACTATCGGAACGCCGGAGACCTTATAATTGTGCATAAGCTGTTCGGCTTCATAAACTTTGTTTTCGGGATGGAGGAAGAAAGGATTTGTAATTACGCCGTTTTCGCTTCTCTTTACCTTTTCAACCTCACTTGCCTGCATATCAATCGGCATATTTTTATGGATTATACCTATTCCGCCTTCTCTCGCCATAGATATCGCAAGCTCGGACTCCGTAACCGTGTCCATAGCGGCAGAAATAAGCGGAGCATTGAGCCTTATCTTTCCGGTAAGTCTTGTTGAAAGCTCTATATCTGTGGGGAGTACCGAGCTTTCAGCCGGTATAAGAAGAACATCGTCAAACGTAAGTCCTTCTTTTACGAATTTTTCGGCTGTGTTTTGATTTACCATTCGTTTTTACCTCTCATTTTTTTAAATAATTTTTTCTATTTTACAACAATTTATTATACGTGTCAACATAAAAATGAGTATGTTTTCTCGTTTTTTGAGAGAAAATAAAAATAAAAAGGATTTTTATATAAATGAAAAAACGAAGAAGAATGTATAAAGCTCCCTCCGCGGATAGATTCTCGGCGGAAGCTATGTTTTCAAATCCCGTTGCTTCCGCAAACGAGTGTACGGGTATGACACCGACAGTCCCCCTGACGGAGGATGAAGCGACAAGTTATTGCGACCTTCTCGATGTTCCGGTAACCTCGTGTGACGGCGGAGAGGCGTATAAACGCGCAAAATAATCATTTTATTTTAAGAAAATCGGGATGTTTTTAGCTCCTATGCACTTTACTTATATATCTTTGTAATTTGCAAAAACATGGAGTCGTTGTACTTTGATTATTCAAAACCCCTGACTAAAACATCGGGAGCGGAAATTCCGCTCCCGATGTTTTTTCTTTATTTATCTCTTGTAAAGAGGACCGTATGCCGCGCAGGCACGATAGTCCTGACCTTCTTTGTCCATGCCGAAAGCATTCCATGCTGACGGACGGAAAATATCGTCCACAGGCACGTTGTGCATTGATACGGGGATGCGGAGCATTGAGCAAAGCGTAATAAGATCGGCACCGATGTGACCGTAAGAAATTGCGCCGTGATTTGCGCCCCAATGATTCATAACCTCATATGCATCCTTGAACGGGCTTCCCTCTTTGCCGTCGCAACGAGGTGTAAACCATGTGCAGGGCCATGTAGGATTCGTGCGTTCCATAAGAACATCCGTTACTTCGTCGGGGAGGTTTACTGTCCATCCTTCCGCTATCTGAAGCATCGGTCCGAGCCCCTTTACAAGGTTGAGACGTATCATTGTAACAGGCATTTCGGCTCTTGTCACAAAGTGAGACGAGAAGCCGCCGCCACGGAAGTTATCGAAACCGGCCTCGCACCATGTCGTTGCATCAGTCATCTTCTTGATGTCTTCATCGGTTACTTCCCACCACTTCTTCATGAGATGATTGCCGTCTTTGTCCGTGCATTCGCCGCAAGCGTCAAGACAAGCCGCGCCGGAGTTGAGAAGATGGATTATACCACCGTTTTCTTTTGCTTTGCCCGTGAATTCATATCCGGCAACACGCTTTGTAGCTTCCGGCGACCAGAATGTACGAACGTCTGCAAATATCTGTGCACGATTTGTGAGAAGTCTCATAAAGAGCATTCCGAGACCGTTGAGAACATCGTTTTCGGTTGCGAACGTCATCGGTTCGCGTGCGCCTTCAAAATCGAACGAGGAGTTGAGAAGCGCTTCGGGATAGTCACAGTTCGGCCAATGGTCTGTCCACTGTCTCTGACCCTGGAATCCTGCGCAAATAGCGTTGTGACCGAGCATTTCTTCTTCAAAACCTTCGGGAAGGTTTTTGTTTCCGCGGATAAGATCTCTTATTATAAGATACATCTTAACCGTGAATTCCCACTGTTTTTCTTTCTGCTCGGGAGTAAATTTGATAGCTCTCTTTTCACCGAGGAAGTCAACAAAGTCGGGGTTGTCGTCTCTGCCCTCTTTGCAATGCTCTTTTGTCCACGCAAGAGCACGTTCATAGTCTTCTTTATTGTAAATGCCTTCTTCCATACGACGAAGAATTTCAACTTCGTCTACGGATTCAACACGCATTCCGAGATATTCTTCTATAAACTGCTGATCGATGATCGATCCGCCGATGCCCATGCACATAGAACCGATCTGGAGATAGCTCTTGCCACGCATTTCGGCAGCGGCAACTGCAGCGCGACCGAAACGAAGAAGCTTTTCTTTTACGTCTTCGGGAATGTTTGCAACATCGCCTACATCCTGAACTTCATGACCGTAGAAGCCAAATGCGGGAAGTCCCTTCTGTGCGTGAGTTGCAAGAACGGATGCCAGATAAACCGCACCGGGACGTTCTGTTCCGTTAAAGCCCCAAACGCCTTTTATAGTCGTAGGATCCATATCCATTGTCTCTGCACCGTAACACCAACAAGGTGTTACCGAAAGAGTAATTGCAACATTTTCTTTTTTGAATTTTTCCGCACATGCAGCGGTTTCTGGAACACGACCGATAGTTGTATCAGCCATTACAACCTTAACAGGAGTACCGTCTGAGTAGCAAAGATTTTCTTCAAAAAGTTTTTTTGCGGCTTCTGCCATTGCCCAAACCTGCGGTTCGAGACTTTCGCGAAGCTTCATCGGACCTCTGCGTCCGTCAACAATAGGGCGAATACCTATTACGGGATACGTCATGATAATTCCTCCGAATTATATAATTTTTCGCGAGAGCAACTTCTTTGCTTCGCGGATTTGTGTAAATTATACCATAGATATTATTATAAATCAACCTTGCGGAAAAAAATTTGAAAAAATAAATTTTTTTACCCATTTCCTATTGACATTTTGCTTTTTTTGAGTATAATTGATTAAGCCGTGTGGCGAAATCGCACGGAAATACGCGAGAGTGGCGGAACTGGTAGACGCGCACGTTTGAGGGGCGTGTGGTACACACCATACGGGTTCAAGTCCCGTTTCTCGCACCACCGAAAAACCACTGCGTAGACAGTGGTTTTTTGGTATAACAAATCAGGATATTACTTCCCTTCTCGGAGAGATCGCTCCGTGTAAAAATTAACGGTCAAAATTGCATATGCGGGTATGGCGGAATTGGCAGACGCGCTAGATTCAGGTTCTAGTCGGGGTTCCTCGGTGAAGGTTCAAGTCCTTTTACCCGCACCACCAAAAAGCCTTGAAAACACTGAGTTTTCAAGGCTTTTTGCTTTTTCTTTTCCGTTGTCACACGGCGGTCAATGGATGCACTATCAAGAATAAAATCCCCATTAATACTGATTCTTCTGAAGGAATCGTGGTGTATTCATAGGTGCGTGACCCCGATATCAAAAAATATTATGTGGCATTATTGCCCCTTGATGCAGTATCTCGTATAGCTCGTGAACTTCAAATTCACACCAAGAGAACGTGCCAGATCAGCAATAGTGCTTTCGTCATCGTCAGTGTACCAACACCCACTAATTACACTATCAATTTTACTGAAACCTGCAAGCACCGTATCCTCGTATAAATCTTCAAACACATCGGGACGTTTTTGGGTTAAAACCCTTTGTGCTTCTTCGGGGAGAGCCGCAAGCGTTTCCTTGTTTACAAAACCTGTTGATGTGACGAGTTTGCCACCGGGTTTCAATACTCTGAAAGCTTCTTTTAAGGCTTTTGCCTTTATTCCTTCGCAATTACCAATGCCTCCACCATCCGAGATGATGTCTATGCTGTTATCCTTAAAAGGCATATTGCAAAAATCGAAAGCAGCGTAATAGATATTTGGCGAATCGAGCGATTTATCCAAGAAAGATTTCCACTCACGAACAACCGTGGGAGAAAGATCGCTGATTATAACCGTTGCATCCGGATTTGCTTTGAGAATATAGGGCATATATCCACCGCCCGGACCCGCACCGATTTCAAGAATAATTCCATTACAAGAAGCAATCTGCTTTCCGATGCCATCCATATAAGCGTTGTCTTCTTTTGAAGCTTCCCAATTACGCTTTATCCATTTGCCACTTTGAATTTCATTTGCCCATTCAACACTATAATCACGTTCCTGTTCTGACACAAAATAGGCTATTCCAGAACGTCCGGTTTCCTTGCCGGTTAATTCACGAAGCAGATCAACATCTTCAAGCATTTCGTTAATTGTAACCTTGTACAGATGGGATAGCTCCAAAAGTATATCAATGTCCGGCACTGCATTTCCGCACTCCCATTTTGAGACAGCCTGCGAAGTAACACCGAGCTTTTCGGCTAAATCTGTTTGCGACAAACATGCTTTTCGTCTGAGTACAGACATTCTTTTGCCAAAATGAATTTTGTTTATCATAAAATCATTCCTCTTTCTTCTTGGTGTTTATATTATACTGCACTTTTCAGATGCATTGGAAGCGACGGGTTGTTACATAATTTCAGCTATCTACAACTATGAGTTGTAATACGAGGTCTTGTGCAGGAATGATTATTTTTAATTCTGCCAGCGTTAAGTATTGTTTTTTCTCTTTTTGGCATAAATCTGAAGTTGTGCGGGCGTATATTCTTTGTCATCGAAGGTAGGGATCTTTCCGGTAAAATCATGCGTTTCATAGTACGCCTGAAGCGCATCCCGCGTCTTTTTGTCGTATGGCATGGCAAGTCCTCAGTGGAGATTATTCTTTCTGAATTAATTATACCATTTTTTCGACCGTTTTTCAAGGACGAAAAGCGTGAACAAAAACACGCAGAGTTCATTTCTGAATTCTGCGTGTTTTTGTTTGCACTCTCAATCGGCAGATTTAGATGGATGCTTAAAACATCCTTACGGGAATTTGCCTTGCTTCGGTTTATCTTTATTATTTACCGTATATCTCCGCCGCTTCGGGCGTGATTTTGCCTTCAGCCACAAGTCTGTCTATACATCTTTGCAAACTTATCATTCCCTCGCCCGAACCAAGCTGTATCTGCCCCGCGATCATGTGGTTCTTGCCCGTTCTTATAAGCGCTCTGAGCGCCGGCGTGAACGGAGCGTATTCATATGCCACAACTCTCCCCGTACCTACGGCAGCGGGAATAAGCCGCTGAGATATAACTCCGCGCAGCGTCATGGAAAGCTGGGTTCTTATCTGTGCCTGGAGCGAAGAATCGAACGCGTCAATAATTCTTGCCACAGTTCCGGACACGCTTGATGTGTGGAGCGTAGATATAACAAGGTGACCTGTTTCGGCGCACGTTATCGCTGCCGATATCGTTTCCGGATCGCGCATTTCTCCTATTGCAATAACGTCCGGATCTTCACGGAGTACGGCTCGAAGTGATTTTTTGAATGAAAGCGTATCGCGTCCGACTTCTTTCTGTGTTACTATACTGTGTTTTGATTCGTAAACATATTCTATCGGGTCTTCTATTGTTATTATGTGACCGTTCTTTGTGGAGTTTATATAATCGAGCATCGCCGCCATAGTCGTACTCTTGCCGCTTCCCGTAGCGCCTGTTATAAGAATAAGACCACTGCTGTAATTACAAAGATCGGCAAGACTTTGCGGAAGTTCAAGCTCTTCAAACGAACGTATTTTGTTGCTGAGCACACGAAGTGATGCGGCATATGAACCCATGTGCGTAAACGCTCCGACACGGAAATTATATCCGTTTATTCTTATTGAAGTATCTATTTCTTTTTCGGCTTTCAGTCTTTCAAAAAGCTCGTCTCCGAGTATTTCGTGAACATACGCGCCGGAATCGTCCGCAGTAAGTTTTTCACTGTCTATATATCCGTATTTTCCATGAACCCTGTATGCAACGGGAACTCCTGCGGAAAAAAGAATATCCGAAGCTTTCAGCGCTATCGCTCCGCGCAGTATCTGTTCAAGTGATCTCATCGGTAGTTCTCCTTTTTATATATGTTTTATAAATTCAGTAACGACGGAAGCCGAATATTTTGAAGCGTTGTCTATAAACTTCAGATATTCCTCTTCACCGCCACCGGTGTCCGAAACCGTACGGACAATGCAGAACGGAACATTTGCCATGCGGCATACTTGTCCTATTGCTCCGCCTTCCATCTCACAAACTATGCCTCCGCTTATGCGTCGCACACGTTCCTTTTTATCTTCATCCACAACGAAAGTATCTCCGGTAGCGATAGTTCCTCTTATAGCTTTTTGACCGAGCTTTTCCGTACATTCTGCAAGCAAAGCCGAAAGTTTTTCATCGCATTTCATATGTACTTCTCTGATAGCGTCGATAAATCCCTCGCATTCACCTCCGCAAAGCGAAGTATCGTAATCGTATTCCACAACGTCGGTTGCAATAACTGTATCAAGCACTTTTATTTCGGGAACAAGCGAGCCCCCCGCACCTGTGTTTATAACAAACTCCGGCTCATAACAAAGCAGCATTGTCTGCGTACATGCGGCTGATGCTACCTTTCCTACGCCGGACACTGCCACGCAGACAGGCTTTCCGCAAAGAAGCCCACAAGTATATTCTCTGCCGAGCAGAACCTGCGAATGCTTTTCGGTCATCTCGCCTATAAGCGCTTTTGCCTCTTTCGTAAGCGCGCAGATTATTGCCGCTTTGACTTTATTTTTTGTATTTGAAATCAATTTTTTCACTCCGTTTCTTTAATAAAGAAATTTGCCTTTCACATTTTTCACAGCAAAAAACTAAATGCCGAAAAAACATTCACCCTTGGCGAGTTGCCTTTTTTATCCAATGTTTTTGCTTTCTACACCTGATTTTAGCGTTTTTTACGGATTTTATTGTAACACATCTAAACAAAATTTACAAGCGATTTCGCAAAAAAGGCGGGGTTGCCTCGTCAATATGCCAAAGTTTGCGTTTTTCGATGAAAAACCTTGATTTTTGCCACAAGATATTGTATGCTTATTATAGTTTTTTCGTTTCACTTTTGTGAAATATGCAAAAAGGAGTGACACCGATGCAGCTTTTGGAAAACAGAATAATTGCGGACGGACAGATCCTTGAAGGAGATATCCTCAAGGTGGATTCCTTCCTTAACCATAACATAGATATTCCCTTCGTCTGGAAACTTGCAGAAGAGCTGCATAGACTCTACTCGGATTGCGGCGTAACCAAAATACTCACAATAGAGGCGTCGGGAATAGCAATAGCTTCTCTCACGGCACTCTGTTTCGGGGTGCCTATGCTTTTTGCCAAGAAGTCAAAATCATCCAATATCACAGGCGAGGTTTTCTCTTCTACGGCTCACTCGTATACGCACGGATGCGACAACAACATAATTGTTTCGAAAAAATTTCTCGGAAAAGACGATAAAGTGCTTATAATTGATGATTTTCTCGCTCAGGGCAGCGCCCTTTCGGCTCTTTGGGATATAACAAATCAGGCAGGAGCGGAAACGGTCGGTGCCGGAATAATTATCGAAAAAGAATATCAGGGCGGCGGAAACCTTCTCCGCAAAAAAGGACTCAGAATAGAATCTCTTGCTAAAATAAAATCAATGAGCAAAGAAAACGGTATCGAATTTTGCAAATAATAACGGTTTAACGTAGCGTGTCTACATTAAATAAAAAAACAAAAACAAAAAATCAAAGGAGAAACAAAATGTTGAAAAAAGTTCTTTCTATGGTGCTTGCATTTGCTATGCTTGCGGTAGCTTGTGTTCTTTTCGCTTCCTGCGGAAACAAGACAAGCGATTTCAAAATAGGTGTTATTTGTCTCCACGACGAGACATCCACCTATGACCTCAACTTTATAAATGCAATTGAAGGTGCACAGAAGGCTCTCGGTCTTTCCGACGACCAGGTAATCATTATAAAGAATGTTCCCGAAGGCAATGAATGTCTTGACGCCGCAAAGGATCTTGTTGACCAGGGTTGCAAGGTTATATTTGCAGACTCTTTCGGTCACGAATCATTTATGATTCAAGCCGCAAAGACTTATCCCGAAGTTATGTTCTGCCATGCTACAGGCACAAAGGCTCACACAGAAAATCTTCCTAACTATTTCAACGCTTTTGCTTCCATATATGAAGGCAGATATCTCGCGGGCGTTGCTGCCGGTCTCAAACTCAATGAGCTTAAAGAAGCAGGCAAACTCAAGGGCGATGCTCCTAAAATGGGCTATGTCGGCGCATTCCCCTATGCAGAAGTTATCTCCGGCTATACAGCTTTCTATCTCGGCGCAAAGTCCGTTTGCCCCGATGTTGTTATGGACGTTACATTCACAGGTAAGTGGTATGACGTTACAGCCGAGCAGCAGGCGGCAGAAAAGCTTATAAACGTTCAGAAGTGCGACCTTATCAGCCAGCACGCCGACTCTATGGGCGCTCCCGGTGCTTGCGAATCTGCCGGAGTTCCTAACGTTTCATACAACGGCTCCACAGAAACAGCTTGCCCCAATACATTTATCATATCTTCCAGAATTGACTGGCAGCCTTACTTTGAACTTATAATCAAAGCCGTTAAAGACAACGACGGCAAAATCCCCGTTGACTACACAGGCACACTTTCCACAGGTTCCGTTGCCCTTACGGCAATAGGCAAAAAGGCTCCCGCTGCGGGCACACAGGCTAAACTTGATGAAGTTAAAGCTAAACTCGAAAGCGGAGAGATCAAAGTATTTGACACAAATGCATTTACGGTAGGTGGCGAAAAAATTACAACATTCATGGCAGATGTTGATGACCTCGGCGACTATCAGGGCGATACAGAAGCTGTAAAGGACGGCTATTTCCATGAATCCGAATACCGTTCTGCTCCTTATTTCACACTTGAAATTGACGGCATAACTCTTCTCGACAGAGGCCCCAAGACAGAAAACTGACTTTTTTCAAAAACACTTATGTATAAAGGCGGAGCAACCCTCCGCCTTATACTTCTTTTTTGCAGACATCTACGGCAATTCTAAAATTGCCGTTTTTCCTATTTTTATTTCGGAGGTTACCGCGTGAACAAGGAAGTTGCGATAGAATTACGTCATATTACAAAAACGTTCGGCAGTATAACGGCCAACAAAGATGTTGACATGACGGTTTACAAAGGGGAGATACTTGCCATTCTCGGAGAAAACGGCAGCGGAAAAACAACCCTTATGAATATGATTGCCGGAATTTACTATCCGGACGCAGGTCACATAATAGTGAACGGAGAGGAAGCTGTTATAAAATCTCCGAAAGACGCTTTTAACTATAAAATAGGCATGATACATCAGCATTTCAAACTTGTTGATGTGTTCACCGCAAGCGAAAATATAATTCTCGGCGTAAATGACGGGAGCAAGTATAAACTCAGTAACGTAAATCAGAAAGTTGCTGCAATCGCCGAAAAATACGGTTTTGCGATAAACCCGAAAAAGAAAGTCCATGAAATGTCGGTTTCCGAAAAGCAGACGGTAGAAATTATAAAAGTTCTTTACAGAGGCGCCGATATACTCATTCTGGACGAGCCTACGGCTGTTCTTACTCCTCAGGAAACCGAAAAGCTCTTCGCCGTTCTCAGAAGAATGAAGGACGATGGAAAATCCATTATCATAATCACGCACAAAATGCATGAGGTTCTCTCCATATCAGACAGAGTCGCCGTTCTCCGCAAAGGCGAGCATATCGCTACTGTCGTTACGGCGGAAACTTCTGAATCCGAACTTACCGAAATGATGGTAGGAAAGAAAGTAAGCCTCAATATAAACAGACCAGAGCCTAAAAATCCTTGCGACAGACTTATAGTCTCTCATCTGTGCGCAAACAATTCCGAAGGCTTCAAAGTGCTTGATGATATTTCGTTTGTCGCAAGATCGGGCGAAATTCTTGGCATAGCAGGCATAGCGGGAAGCGGTCAAAGAGAGCTTCTCGAATCAATAGCCGGTCTTTACCATGTCGAATCAGGCGAAATATTTTACAATAATCCTTCAAGCGGAGAAAAAGAAAATCTACGCGACAAGACTCCTCTTCAGATACGCGATCTCGGCGTAAGACTTTCATTTGTTCCCGAAGACAGACTCGGTATGGGGCTTGTAGGCAACATGGGCATAACCGACAACATGATGCTTCGCAGCTATACAAAGGGCAAGTCCATGTTTCTTGACAGAGTTCCCCCAAAGAACCTGGCAAAGGATATAATCAAAAGTCTTGAAGTCGTCACTCCGGATGACGAAACACCTGTACGTCGCCTTTCGGGCGGAAACGTACAGAAGGTACTCGTCGGACGCGAAATAGCCGCAGCACCGTCTGTACTTATGGCAGCATACCCCGTAAGAGGACTTGATATAAATTCATCATATCTTATATACAATCTTCTCACAAAGCAAAAAGAAAGCGGCGTCGCCGTCATATTTGTAGGAGAAGATCTTGATGTACTTATAGAACTTTGCGACAGAATTCTTGTCATAAACGGTGGCAAAGTCACCGGAACGGTTGACGGAAGAACTGCAAAGAAAGAAGAAATAGGACTTCTCATGACAAGACATTCTTCACAAGACCAAAGCAAGGAGGAAATAAGCGATGCAGAAAAATGATAAAGCCAAGCGTGAACCGCTTTTTCATATAGTAAAGCGAAGTGGTATTTCAGCGAAACAGTCCATAATGATTCGGGCTATCGCTATTGCGGCGGCACTCGTCGTTGCCGGTATTATAAGTTTCCTCATTACAAAGAAAAGCCCTCTTGCAATATATAAGCAGATGTTTTTAGGTGTTTTCGGCTCTTCTCACCGAATTATGAAAACGCTTAAAAATCTCGCCGTGCTTCTTTGCATTTCGCTTGCTGTAACTCCTGCATTCAAAATGAAATTTTGGAACTGCGGCGCCGAAGGTCAGGCTTTGATAGGCGGACTTGCCTGTGCTTCGTGTATGTTCTATCTCGGCGGAAGTGTTCCGAAATGGCTGCTTATAATCATAATGGTAGCCACTAGCCTTATGGCTGGCGCAATATGGGCTGTTATTCCCGCGCTGTTCAAGGCTAAATGGAACACAAACGAAACTCTGTTCACACTTATGATGAACTACGTTGCAACATCCCTTGTGGCATTCTTCATCAAGTGCTGGGCAAAAGACGGCTCCGGAATTCTCCGTCCTATGACCGAATACGGACTTCCCGTTATCGGAGGAAGCGATTCCCTGCTTGCAATAATTGTTGTTGCAATACTTACGATAGCCGTTTACATTTACCTTAAATATTCAAAACACGGATATGAGATCGCCGTTGTCGGCGAAAGCGAAAACACCGCAAAATACATAGGAATAAACGTAAAAAAGGTTATAATCCGCACAATGATACTTTCCGGTGCTATATGCGGTCTCTGCGGACTTCTTCTTGTCGGAGGCATAGATAAAACAATAAGCACAGAAACAATAGGCGGACAAGGCTTTACAGCCATAATGGTATCATGGCTCGGAAAATTCAACCCCGTATATATGATACTTACTTCTTTCCTTATAGTTTTTCTTCAGGTTGGTACAAAGCAGGTTTCCACATCATTCAGAATCGACACTTCCCTCGCCGACATTACAACGGCAATAGTTCTTTTCTTCATAATCGGATGTGAATTCTTCATAAATTACAAATTGCAGTTCCGTCACAAAGAAAAGGAGGAGAAAAACTGATATGCTTACATTTCTTACTCAAGCCGTAAGAATCGGCATGACGCTTCTTTTCGGTTCAACCGGAGAAACAATAACGGAAAAATCAGGTCATCTCAATCTCGGCGTTCCCGGCGTAATGTGTATCGGCGCCGCATTCGGATGTGTTTCAGAAACAATGTATATACAAAGCGTCGGTCCGCTTACAGATGGAAGATCATTTTTTGTTTATCTTCTCGCCGTTCTTATTCCGATATTGGCGGCGATAATCGGCGGAGCGCTCGCCGGACTTCTTTACAGTATCCTTACGGTAACGCTCAGAGCGAATCAGAACGTAACCGGACTTGCCCTTACAACCTTCGGCGTAGGACTTTCCAAGCTTATGATAACGTCTGTTCAGAAAAAGATCATTGCTGTGTCAAATGAGGGAGTTAACATAAGCTTCACACAGGCGAGCAAGTATTTTACGAAATCGCTTCCCTTTGCCGACAGTCTCGGTTGGTTCGGAAAGCTTTTCTTCTCGTACGGAATCATGATTTATATCGCAATTGCGATAGCAATTATTTCTTCGTATGTACTAACAAAAACCCGTCTCGGGCTTTATCTCCGTTCCGTAGGTGAAAATCCCGCCACAGCCGACGCGGCAGGAATAAATGTATCGGCTTACAGATATGGTGCAACGTGCATCGGTTGTGCAATCTCGGCACTTGGCGGTCTTACATTTATTATGGACAACCTCAACGGCAACTGGGAGTACATTATAGACGCTATGGGTTGGCTCTCCGTCGCACTTGTTATATTTACCGTATGGAAACCGAACATCGGAATTCTCGGTTCTATAATTTTCGGCGGACTTTATATAGCCGCAAGCTATATAAACGGTATTGACCTTGCAACAAAAGAACTTTTCAAAATATTGCCCTATTTTGTAACCGTTGTTGTTCTTATAATAACGAGCATCAAAAACAAAAGAGAAAATCAACCTCCGGCAGGACTCGGAGCAAATTACTTCAGGGAGGACAGATAATAGATGATAAAGCTGGAAAGAACCGATGTAATGAATCTTGAAAATGCAATCAGAGGAGCAAGAAACCCTATGAACAGCTGGGCAAAAAGCGACAGCTACACCGATGATAACGGTGTCTTCACGCTTGGAGCAAACGACCTCGACCTTGCGAGACGTCTTTGTAACGCCGGCAGCGATCACAGAAAGTTTATTCGTCAGATATTCGTTTCGGTTGATATTACCGCACCGCTTTATTGGTGGAAAGAGTTTGACACATATAAAGTCGGCACCGTTGCAAATTCAACAAGTACAATGCATAAAATACATTCAAAGCCTATTGAACGCGAAGACTTTTCATGGGATCATACCGTTCCCGAAATGCTCCCTATTCTCGACGGCTTCATAGCAAATATAGAAGCCCTAAGAAAAAAGTATCTTGAAACGCAAGATAAATCGTATTGGTACACTATAATACAGTTTCTGCCAGAAAGCTATAACCAAATGCGTACCGTAACGCTGAATTATGAAGTTCTTACAAACATTTATAATTCTCGCAAGGCACATAAGCTTGATGAATGGCACACCTTCTGCGATTGGATAAAAAATCTTCCATATGCAAACGAGCTTATTATAAAAGACTGATAAATATACAAAAAACGCACGGCGTGCCGTGCGTTTTTTTGTTTGCTGTATTCAATTACTTGCCAAGCTGTTTTTTAAGATCATTTGCAACATTTTCGCTACGTGCATCAGCACCTTTCTGATTCATATGCCAAGCAGAATTATAAAAGTATTCATCGGGATAAATGCAATCCTTGTAATCGGAGATAACAGTTATGCCAATCTCTTTTAATTTATTTGTATACACCTCAATTATCTGATCGGTCACTTTGCTTTCTTCCATGCCTGTTTTCTGCATTGCGGCATAAGTGAAATAAACCGAGCATCCCTTTTCGTCCAGTTTCTTTACAAGCGCTGTCATCTCTTCTTTTGCGCTCACATCATACTTGAAATTATAGTTATAAATGTTTTTATCCCACTCTCTGCTTGCTTCGTCATCGTCGCCATATTTATTTGTAGATGTTGAGAAGCGATCGTAAGGTATAAATTTACCGCTTTGAAGCTCTTCACTGAATGAAGAAAATTTGCTTATAAGATCTGTGAAATCCGAACGATCAATATAGCGAAGGAAATTATAATCGTTCTGACGGAACGCCCATGCTCTTGAACCTATTGCGCTTGTTCCCAGCGTGTTATATCCGGGTTCCGGCGACCAAAGAAGTATGTCGCCTTCACCTACAAAGTTTTCGATTATATCGAAGTAAAGAAGCGCACTGATGTTGGCATTTTCACCAAAGTTGATTATTTCGTATTCTCCGCTGAGCACTTTCTTTATAATATCGCAGTTATAGCCATAGTAAGAGCCGGAACCACCGACAATTATTATTTTCTTTTTATCTTTAGCCCACATAAGTCTGTCAAGATGATTTGCTCCGTATCTTGCCCAGAAATTATAAAGTGTGAATGTACTGTTTACATAGAAATTTTTGAAGTTATCACAGCCTTTAAAGCTATCTTCGCTTATGCCGGGAGTGCCGCCCCACCATCCGCCGCCTTCGCCGGCTTCGGATGCAAACGAACCGTCAAAAACGACAACCGTTTCAAGCTCTTTGCAGTTCGTAAACGCACCGGAAGAAACGTTTTTAACGGTTTTGGCAATAATTACTTTCTTCATACCTGCATTTTTGAATGCATCGGAAGTTATCTTTGTAACGGTTGCGCCTCCAAGCGTTTCGGGTATACAAACGATTTCATCATTTCCGGCATATCCGGTTATATGAGCTTCTTTGTTCTTGATTTCATATTTGAAAAGCGACTCGTCTGTGTTCTTCTGCCATACACACCAAAGGTCAAGAACAGCCTTACCCTCCGCGTTCACTCTGCCGCCAAGAGAAACAGCCGTACCGCTTCCGTCTTCTTTCGTGTTGTACTCAACGAGTGTATAGCCGTCGCGCACAAAATATCCTTTTTCGGGAAGAGTGTTGGGATTATGAAATCCCGTAAGCGCATAAGTTGATTCAAATGTTTTGCTGCCGGAAGAAGATTTGCCATCGCCCGTGTGATAAACTATCTTCATTGAAGTGTTCACATATATTTTCGTTTCCGATGAAGCGTCAAATTTATAAGTAAGCGAAGAAGAAACCTTCTTTGAAGCATTATTTACAATTGCGTCGTCCTTAGAAATGCCGTCGAATATAAAACCGTCACGCATTTCAACAGTAATTGTAACCGTCTGCTTTGAACCCACGCCCTTTTTTACTTCTGTCTTTACGGTGCAAGTGTCAGCATTGTAGTTCACAGTTACAAAATCGCCGACTTTTTCACTTTCAATGTCATAAATTTTTTCTGCAACAGGCGGGATCACCTCTCCCGTAGTCGTTGTAGTTGTTTGAGTTGTTTGTGAAGTGGATTCCGAGCTTGTTCCGGTTGTAGTTGTTGAAACAGTTGTATTCGGCTCTGTGCTTGATTCATTGCTTCCCTGCTTTACACAGGAAGCCGCTATGATACAAAACGAGAGTGCCATAATGAGCGCAAGTATTTTTTTCATCATTTTACTCCTTACATTTCAAAATATTCGTCTCTGCCCGCGCCGACAGAAACATATTTTATTTTGCAGTTTGTCATCTTCTGAATATAGAGTATATAGTCCTTTGCAGCCTGCGGAAGCTCGTCGAAGCTTCTGCAACCGCTGATGTCCTCTTTCCAGCCGGGCATATATTCATAAACCGGTTTTGCTTCTTCAAGCGCCTTTCCTGACGGGAAAACATCGGTCATCTCGCCGTAAACGTCATATTTTACACATACGGGAATCTTGTCAAGATACGAAAGAACATCAAGCTTTGTAAGGGCAATTTCATCTGCGCCCTGCATAAGTATTCCGTATTTTGATGCGGGAATATCAAATCCGCCGACTCTTCTCGGTCTGCCCGTTGCCGCACCGTATTCGTTGCCGGCGTCGCGAAGCGCCTTGCCCTCTTCACCAAAAAGTTCGCATGTGAACGGACCTTCGCCTACGCAGCTCGAATATGCCTTCATTATACCGATAGCCTTGTCAAGCTTCTTTGAAGGAATTCCGGCGCCGATCGGAGCATATGCGGAAATTGTTGACGAAGCGGAAGTATAAGGATAAATGCCGAAGTCAATATCGCGAAGCGCGCCAAGCTGAGCTTCAAACATTATATTTTTGCCGTTTGCAATAGCATTTTCAAGATATTCTGTAGTGTTGCAGATATAATCTTTGAAAGGAAGCCCGTATTTTTCAAGCCACTCAACCATATCGTCTGACGATACAGGCTCATGACCATAGCCCTTTTCAATTGTGAGGTTTTTCCACTCAACTATGGCGGGCAGACGTTTTTTTGTATCCTCCATATGAAGCAGATCACCCATGCGGAGAGCTTTTTTCATATATTTGTCCGCATAAACGGGAGAAATTCCGCGTCTTGTCGAACCAAATTTCGCATCACCGAGTCTATCCTCCTCAAGGCAGTCAAGAAGCTTATGATAAGGCATGCAGATTGTTGCCCTGTCGCTTATTTTAAGGTGATCGGGGGTGATTTCTATTCCCGCATCACGCAGACGCTGTACCTCACCGAAAAGGTGTTCAACGTCTATAACCATTCCGGGTCCCATAACGTTCACCGTTTCATCACGAAGTATTCCCGAGGGAAGCAGATTAAGAATAAATTTGCCCTTGTCGTTTACAACAGTATGACCTGCATTGTTTCCGCCCTGATATCTTGAGACTATATCGTACTTTTCGCTGAGCAAATCGACCATACGTCCCTTGCCTTCGTCTCCCCAGTTAATTCCCACAATTGCTGTAAGCATTTTTCTTTACCTCACACATTTATTTTTATATTTACTCCGAGCATATCCTTGTTTTTTTCAAGAACAGGATAAACACACCCGTCTATAAAGTCTTCCGTTTGTTTTTCCGCACACCCGGTAAAGGTTTTCGGGTCCGAAAGTTCGTTCATTTCCTCTTTTGTAAGTCCGAAAGTCCGATCATTCAGTATGCGGTTAAGCAAGTCGTTCTCTCCTCCGGAAAGTTTCATTTCTTTTGCCACCGCCACGCTGTGAACGCGGATAGCTTCGTGCAGAGTCTGCCTGTCTCCGCCTTTCTTCACACAATACATAAGAATATTTTCCGTCGCCATAAAAGGAAGCTCTTCGTCAAGATGCCGTTTTATCATGGCAGGATATACGCTTCCGCCGGATATTACGTTTATATAAAGCGAAAGTATTGCATCCGTTGCAAGGAATGCTTCCGGAACGGAAATTCTCTTGTTTGCGGAATCGTCAAGCGTTCTTTCAAGCCATTGAGACGCTGCCGTTACCGCAGGATTCATAACGTCTGCCATAACGTATCTTGAAAGCGAGGCTATTCTCTCGCTTCTCATCGGGTTACGCTTATATGCCATTGCCGATGAGCCTATCTGGCCTGCTTCAAACGGTTCGTCAAACTCTTTCAGGTGAGAAAGAAGCCTTATATCTCCCGCAAATTTCGATGCGCTCTGCGCTATTCCGCAAAGTACTGAAAGCACATCGTAATCGAGCTTTCTCGAATATGTCTGTCCCGAGACCGGGACACAGCCGTCAAACCCCATTTTATCGGCTATCAGCTTTTCAAGTTCTGTAACTTTTTCCGTATTTCCGTCAAAAAGTTCAAGGAAGCTTGCCGAAGTGCCCGTTGTACCTTTGCATCCGAGCAGCTTCATTTCCGTAAGCTGAAAATCCAGATGACGAAGATCTGAAAGAAGGTCGTTGCACCAAAGCGTCGCCCGCTTGCCCACAGTGGTCGGCTGTGCCGCCTGAAAATGAGTATATGCAAGCGTCGGAAGCGATTTATATTTCAATGCAAAATCAACTGTCGCCTTTATTGCGTTTACAAGCAGCTTTTTTATTTGCAAAAGTGCCGCGCGCATAAGTATAACATCCGTATTGTCGCCGACATAGCACGATGTAGCGCCAAGATGAATTATTCCTTTCGCTTTCGGGCAGGCGTCTCCGAATGTCTTTACATGCGCCATAACATCGTGACGGACAAGCGACTCATACTTTGCGGCAAGCTCATAGTCAATATCGTTGACATGAGCCTTCATCTCCGATATCTGCTCGTCGGTTATGTCAAGCCCAAGCTCTTTCTCGCTTTCGGCAAGAGCTACCCAAAGCTTTCTCCACGTCGAAAATTTCTCGTCGGGAGAAAATATCTTTTTCATTTCATCGCTTGCATAGCGGGAACAAAGAGGGCTTTCATATGTATTTTTCATATGTGTATCCTTAAATTTTTATTTTTCACTTTCCGATTTTTCAAGCGCCGCACCGACAAATCCCAAAAACAGCGGATGAGGCTTGTTGGGTCTGCTCTTGAATTCCGGATGATACTGAACACCGACGAAGAACGATCTTTCCGTTATCTCAACAGTCTCAACCAAACGTCCGTCCGGCGAAGTTCCGCTTATTGTAAGACCGGCATTTTCCATATCGGCACGATAATCGTTGTTGAATTCGTAACGGTGACGGTGTCTTTCAGCAATCTCACCTGTTTTGTAGCAACGCTTCATTGTTGTGCCGTCTTTTATCACGCACGGATAGCTTCCGAGCCTGAGTGTTCCGCCTTTGTCTATTTCGTCGCTTTGACCGGGCATAAAGTCTATCACCTTATGCTCCGAATCCGGATCAAACTCTCCTGAGTTTGCGTCCTTGTATCCGAGAACGTCCCTTGCATATTCTATAACGGCTATCTGCATTCCGAGACATATTCCGAAATACGGAATATTGTTTTCTCTTGCATATTTTGCCGCAACTATCTTGCCTTCTATGCCCCTGTTACCAAAGCCGCCCGGAACAAGTATTCCCGAAACATCTGAGAATATTTCCTTGGCGTTTTCATGCGTAACGGTTTCGGAATCTATCCATTTTATCTTGACATGCGTGCCAAGTTCGTATCCGGCATGGCGCAAAGCTTCGGCAACCGAAAGATATGCGTCGTGAAGCTGAACATACTTTCCTACAAGTGCTATGCGGACAGTCTTGTCTCTGCTTTCTATTCGACGTACAAGCGCTTCCCATTCGGAAAGGTCGGGCTTTGGAGCATCTATATTGAGCTCGCGGCAGACTATATCCGAAAAATGGGACTTTTCAAGCATAAGCGGCGCTTCGTAAAGCACGGGAAGCGTCATATTCTCTATAACGCAATCCGGTTTTACATTGCAGAAATTTGCTATCTTGCGGAATATACTTTCGTCTTCTATATGCTCGTCACAACGAAGAATAAGTATTCCGGGATTTATTCCCGAGCCCTGAAGTTCCTTTACGGAGTGTTGTGTCGGCTTTGACTTATGTTCGCCCGACGCCTTGAGATAAGGTACAAGAGTGACATGTATATAAAGAGAATTTTCGCTTCCGACCTCGTGTCCTACCTGTCTTATCGCCTCAATATAAGGCTGACTTTCGATATCGCCTGTAGTTCCGCCTATTTCGGTTATAACGACATCGGCTGAGGTCTTTTTGCCTATGGAGTATATGAATTTCTTTATCTCGTCCGTAATATGAGGAATTATCTGTACCGTACTGCCGAGATATTCTCCTCTGCGCTCCTTTGAAAGCACATTCGAGAAAACCTTTCCCGTCGTAAGGTTCGAATATTTGTTAAGATCCTCATCAATAAATCTTTCATAGTGACCGAGATCGAGATCCGTCTCCGCTCCATCCTCCGTAACATAGACTTCTCCGTGCTGATACGGGCTCATTGTTCCGGGATCGACGTTTATGTACGGATCAAGCTTCTGTGCCGCAACTTTAAGTCCTCTTGCCTTGAGCAATCTTCCCAGAGACGCTGCCGTTATTCCCTTGCCGAGTCCGGAAACGACACCTCCGGTAACAAATATGTACTTAGTCATCGAGGTCATCTCCTCTCTGTTCGGACTGTTCTCTTTTCATAATTTTTCCGTGTCTTTTTTCAGACACCCGTTTGTCATGCTCCATACCTTTCTTTTCTCCTTATTTGCGAATATAAAAACGCATTTAAGTATATCATAAAAATTCTCTTTTTTCAATATCATATCAAAATAAAGTTATGTTATTTTTCAATTTGCAGACGGCTTTATATCAAAAATCGGAAAACACGCCGAAAGGTGATCAATTTGTTTTGTACATATTGACAAACAGGCTTTTTTGTGAGATAATATATCAACCGCTCTATAATAAAAGAAACGGGGAAATAAAATAATGCTTAACATTTCACATCTTACAAAAACATATGAAACAAAAAAAGCGGTGGACGATCTTTCGCTGCATATCGCGCCGGGAGAAATATACGGCTTTATAGGACACAACGGTGCCGGAAAGACAACAACTCTCAAATCCGTTGTTGGGATACTTTCGTTTGACGAAGGCGAAATAAAAATAGACGGAGTTTCAATAAAAGAAAGCCCCATTGCCTGCAAGAAAAAAATCGCCTACATACCGGATAACCCCGACCTTTACGAGTTTATGACGGGAATAAAATATCTTAACTTCATTGCCGATATTTTCGGTGTAAGTGCTGATGAACGCAAATACAAGATCGCAAAATATGCTGATATGTTTGAAATAACGCAGGATCTTGCTCAGCCTATATCGGCGTACTCGCACGGAATGAAGCAGAAGCTTGCAATAATATCGGCGTGGATACACAATCCCCGGCTTATCATAATGGATGAACCGTTTGTCGGTCTTGACCCGAAAGCTTCTCACCTCCTGAAAGGGATGATGCGTGAAGTGTGCGAAAACGGCGGAGCTATATTCTTCTCTACCCACGTTCTTGAAGTTGCCGAAAAGCTTTGCGACAAAGTAGCTATAATAAAAGGCGGAAAGCTTATACGCTCCGGCACGATGGAGGAAGTCAAAGGCGATGCGTCACTTGAGGAAGTATTTCTTGAGTTGGAGGGCTGAAAATGCTTAAAATATTACTCAGAAAACAGATGACGGAGCTTTATCGCGGCTTTTTCTACGATCAGAAAAAGAATAAAGCGCGTTCAAAGCTTTCAAGCGCTCTTTTCATTTCAATGTACGTCATTCTCATGGTCGTAATTCTCGGCGGAATGTTTACGCTGCTGTCAATATCAATGTGTTCTCCGCTCGTATCATCCGGTATGGGCTGGCTTTACTTCGGAATAATTTCGACGATTGCGATCGCACTTGGAATCTTCGGCAGCGTATTCAATACATATTCCGCTCTTTATCTTGCAAAGGATAACGATCTGCTTCTCTCGCTTCCGATTCCGGTAAAATACATACTTATATCTCGTCTCTTCAGTGTATATATTCTCGGACTTATGTTTTCGGCGCTTTCAATCGTGCCCGGAGTTATAGTGTACAACATCGTTGCGGGCGCCACCGCCATGACTGTTATCGGCGGAATAATGTTTCTTTTAAGCATTTCGCTTGTCGTTCTCATTTTGTCATGTGCGCTCGGATGGGTGGTTGCAAAGGTGAGCCTTAAACTGAAAAACAAAAGCTTTATAACCGTATTTCTTTCGCTTTTGTTTTTTGCCGCTTACTATTTTGTATATTTCAAAGCGAATGAGGTAATAAGCCATATAATTGAAAATGCGGCGTCAATAGGCGACAAAATAAAAGGTTCTGCATATCCTATATACATAATCGGACGTTCTGCGGAAGGAGATCTCCTCTCAATTCTTCTTTTCTTTGCGATCACCGCAGTAATTCTTTTCGTTGTTCTTTATATAATCGCGCACGGATTTATAAAAATAGCAACATCGAGCGGATCTTCAGCGAAAACAAAATACGTAGAAAAAACAGCAAAAAAGAACAGTATCTTCGGTGCTATGCTCGGCAAAGAGTTCGCGCGTTTCACGGCAAGTCCGAATTATATGCTCAACTGCGGTTTCGGAATAATCTTTCTGCCGATAGCGGGCGTGCTTATATTTATAAAAGGCTCGGATCTTGCATCAAACTTAGCACAAGCGCTCGGTGACAAAGCTGAAAGCTTTATTCCCGTGCTTTTCTGTGCCGCGCTATGTATGCTTGCTTCTATGAACGATATGGCGGCACCGTCAGTATCTCTTGAAGGCAAAAACATATGGATAGCTCAGTCCCTGCCGATAAATGCTTGGGTTGCGCTTAAAGCAAAGCTCTATGTGCAAATAATTCTCACGACCTTTCCGGCTTCAATATGTATTGCAGCTTATCTTGTGAAAATGAACAGCGGACTTCTTTCCGGAATTCTCGTTGTTATATTTTCTGTAATATACATATTCCTTTCTGCCCTTTTCGGACTTTTCGTCGGTCTTAAAAAGCCTAATCTGACATGGACAAATGAAATCTACCCGATAAAGCAAAGTCTTGGCGTTATGCTCGCAATCTTCGGCAGTTGGGGATTTGCCGTTATTATGGTGGCAGCATATTTGTTCCTTAGCTTTTTTGTCAGCGCTACACTTTTTATCGCAATATTTTCACTCTTGTCGGCAATACTTGCTTTCGTCCTCTATCGTTGGATAAAAATAAAAGGCTCAAAGATATTCTCCGAGCTTTGATAGTAAATAATCCGCCCGAATTAAAAATCGGACGGATTTTTCGTTCATTTATTCTCACTCACAAGCTTCCAGAAAAGCGCGGAAGGCTCCGGAAGCGATTTTTTACTTTGGCAAACAAGCGCTATCTCCGATGAAAGCGTCTTTTCGTGCAGTTTCAGTATTCTTATACTTTCATCGCATTTTCCGGGAAGCGCCGACGTATGTAAAAGGCCGACACCTATTCCGCTGAGCGCAAGAGAGAGCGTCATCTCGGCATCATCGTTTACACAGCATATCTTCGGCACAAGTCCGGATGTCTCAAATACCGATTCTATTATTTTCTGCCATCTGCGATATACTATAAGCGGAGATGCAGAAAGCTCTTGTAAAGATATATCGTCACTGTCCGGACAAGAAAAGAATTTTCCGTTTCCTATTGCGGACATTTCTTCCCTCCGTATGTATTCGGTTTCAAAATCTCCTGCGGGAAACGGAGTACGTATAACCGCCATATCTATTTCCCTGTTGCGTAGCTGTTCAAGCAACTGATATGTATTTGCACTGTGAACGGATATTTTAACATAAGGATATTTATCGTGATAATCCTTTATCCAATCTGTAAAAAGCGTTCCTCTTACCGATGATATCGCTCCTATGCGCAGTTCGCCCGCATTACCGCTTCGATAATCGTTCATCTCGCTTTTTGCGCTGTCACACATTCCTATTATCTCAAGTGCTCGGCTGTAAAAATGCTGTCCGGCGTCGGTAAGAGAAAGCGTTCTTCCGTCTCGACGGAAAAGCTTGCACCCAAGCTCGTCCTCAAGCATATGAAGCTGCATTGTAAGAGGAGGCTGAGTCATATGCAGTTTTTCTGCTGCGGCAGTGATCGTTTTTTCTTCAACCGCGGCTACAAAATAAGTAAGCTGACGAATGTCCATAAAAGCTCCCGATTTATACGTTATATATATAATTATACCGTGAAATATATATATGTCAATATGAATTTGTGTGGTATAATAGGCTATGAAATAAACAAAACGGAGAATAAAACAATGCGATATCTTATTCCGTATCTTAAAAAATACAAGCGCGAAGCAATAATCGCTCCGCTTTTCAAAATGCTTGAAGCCTGCTTTGATCTTATCGTCCCGAAAATTGTTGCAAGCATCGTAAACAAAGGCATCACCGAAGGCGATCGTCGCTATATAATAACCCGATTTGCTATGCTGCTCGGAATGGCGGTTCTCGGTCTTGCATGTAGTTTCGTTGCACAATATTTCGCCGCAAAAGCCTCTGTCGGAACTGCAACGGGACTCCGTCGTCAGCTTCTTGAAAAAATTCAAAGTCTTAGCTTTACGGAGCTCGACAAAATAGGCACGTCAACTCTCATAACAAGAATGACAAGCGACGTAAATCAGGTTCAGAGCGGTGCAAACATGTTTTTAAGACTGTTTCTTCGCAGCCCGTTTATCGTATTCGGTGCAATGATTATGGCATTCACCATAAATGCTGAAATAGCGCTTATTTTCGTTGCAGCCATAATAGTTATGTTCGTTATAGTTTTCGGCATTATGTTTATTACCGCACCGATGTATAAAAACGTACAGAAAGAGCTTGACGGTGTAACGGGAGCTACGCGCGAGGACCTGAACGGCGTCCGCGTCATCCGAGCATTCGGTCGGGAAGAAATCCAAAATGAAAAATTCACAAAAATAAATTCCGCACTTACAAAAGCTCAGCTTCGCGTAGGAAAATTCGCCGCACTGATGAATCCGCTCACATATGTTGTCGTAAACGCCGTTATAGTACTTATACTCTGGCTCGGAGCGAAAAAAGTCAATGGCGGAACACTTCTTTCGGGCGATGTCATAGCTTTGATAAATTATATAGGTCAGATACTTGTTGAGCTCGTTAAGCTTGCGAACCTTGTAGTTCTTCTCGGAAAATCAATCTCCGGAATGGGACGCATAGGTCAGGTGCTTAATACCGAAAGCTCAATGGCCTTTGATGGCACAAATATCGGACTTGACTGCGACGAAATAATCCGTTTCGATAATGTTTCGCTGAAATATGCGGAAGCGGGAGCAGACTCGCTTACGGATATATCTTTTTCCGCAAATCGCGGCGATACGATAGGAATAATAGGTGGCACGGGAAGCGGAAAGTCATCTTTTGTGCGGCTTATTCCGCGTTTCTACGATGCCACAAAAGGATGCGTCTATCTCAAAGGAGAACCCATTAAATCTCTTTCAAAAGATGCCGTTCTTTCCTCCGTCGCAATAGTGGATCAAAAGCCTCGCCTTTTTTCCGGAACTATACGTTCAAACATGCTTTGGGGTAATAAAAACGCCACAGATGATGATATATGGCATGCGCTCGAAACCGCACAGGCGGCTGAATTCGTGCGGCAAAAGCCTGACGGCCTTGACGAAAAAGTTCTTCAGGGTGGCTCCAACCTTTCCGGCGGACAAAAGCAACGTCTTACAATAGCAAGAGCGCTCCTTTCCGGTGCCGATATACTTATTCTCGACGACAGCACTTCTGCCCTCGACTATGCGACCGACGCAGCGCTCCGCAAAGCCATCAAAGCTCTGCCGGAAAATCTCACCGTTATTATCGTAAGTCAACGCGCAGGCTCGATAGCCTACGCCGATAAGATACTCGTCCTTGACGACGGAAAGCTCGTCGGCATCGGCAAGCACGAAGAGCTTCTTGAAAGCTGCTCTGTATACAAAGAAATTTACGAAAGCCAATTCGGAACGGAGGCAAAGCAATGAAAAAGAAAACAACCGCGCGCGTTCTTTCGCTTATAAAGCCGTATTCCCTTTCCGTTGCGGCAAGTATACTTCTGGCACTCATAAGCACAGCGGCACAGCTTCTTATTCCCGTATTCTGCGGAAACGCAATCGACGCAATGATAGACAAAGGCAAAGTCGACTTCGAAACAGTTCTAAAGACAATAATAATGGTTGCGGTGACAGCTGCTCTCGGCGCAATAGCACAGAAATTTCTTGCAAACTGCAACAACAATATTGCCTTTTCCGTATGCCGCGACCTTCGCGACAAAATAAGCAAAAAAATAAACAAGCTTCCTCTTGCGTATCTTGACACGCATCCATCAGGCGACACGGTAAGCCGTATGATAGCCGACGTTGACACCTTCTCAGACGGACTTCTTATGGGCTTTACGCAGCTTTTCACCGGAGTTATAACAATCCTTTCAACGCTCGGTATAATGCTTTACCTCAATTGGAAAATAGCCATTGCGGTGTTTGTCCTCACTCCGCTTTCGTTCTTTGTGGCAAAGTTTATTGCTTCAAGAACAAATCGCTTTTTCAAAGAACAGGCGATAGCTCGCGGAGAACAGACGGCGCTCACAAACGAACTTGTCGAAGGTCAAAGCGTTGTAAAAGCGTTCGGTCACGAAGATGAAAGCCTTAAAGATTTTGACGAGGTAAATGAAAAGCTCGGAAAAGCGGCAATGAACGCCACGTTTTTTTCAAGCCTTACAAATCCCAGCACAAGACTTATAAACAACATCGTTTACGCGGTGGTAACGCTTATAAGCGCTCTTTACGCAGTTTCGGGACATATCTCCGTCGGTCAGCTCAGCGTATTTTTGAGCTATGCTTCACAGTACGCCAAGCCTTTTAACGAAATAAGCGGCGTTATAACCGAGCTTCAGAATGCATTCACATGCGTCGGCAGAGTGTTTGAACTCCTCGACGAAAGCGATGAAATTCCGGAAAGCCGCGATCCGAAATCCCCTGCACCGAAAGGAAACGTTGAAATCAAAAACGTATCATTCTCTTATGTCCCGTCGCGACCGCTTATAGAAAATCTTTCTCTCTCCGTAAAATCCGGACAAAGAATAGCGATAGTGGGTCCGACCGGTTGCGGGAAAACCACGCTTATAAACCTTCTCATGCGCTTCTATGATGTAAATCAAGGAAGCATAGATGTTGACGGCGTCGACATACGTGATATGACGCGCAAGGATCTTCGTACAAGGTACGGCATGGTGCTTCAGGATACATGGCTTTCGTCGGGTACAGTGCGTGACAACATCGCATTCGGAAAGCCTGATGCCACATACGAAGAAATCGAAGTCGCAGCAAAAGCGGCGCACGCACATTCATTTATCAAAAGGCTTCCGGACGGCTATGACACCGTCATAAAAGAAAACGGAAGCAACCTTTCCGCAGGTCAGCGCCAGCTTTTATGCATAGCCCGCGCAATGCTGTCGCTTCCGCAGATGCTTATCCTCGACGAAGCAACTTCATCGATCGACACGCGAACCGAAATGAAAATACAATCGGCATTTTCTAAAATGATGGCGGGACGTACATCATTTATAGTGGCACACCGCCTTTCCACAATAAAAGAAGCCGATGTAATACTTGTAATGAAAGACGGTCATGTTATTGAACGCGGAAATCATTCGTCGCTTATCGAGCAGAACGGCTTCTATGCAAAGCTTTATTTCAGTCAATTCGGCGGAGCATAATAAAAAATCCGCTTTTCGATTGACAATAAACACACATTGCGTTATAATAAATCAGATGATATATAATTAAAATATCAAGGAGATTTCGCAATGCCTCCCAAGCCAAAATTCACAAAGGAAGAAGTAGTAAAAACCGCGCTGAAGCTTATAAGCGAAAGCGGCATCGACGCGCTTACCTCTCGCGGACTCGGAAAATATCTCGGTTGTTCGGCCTGCCCTATCTTTACAATGTTCAAAGATATGGACGAGCTTAAAAACGAAGTATATAAAGCCGCAAAAGCTTTGTTTGACAGCTATATGTCGGTTTCCGAAAACTATAATCCCGCATACAAGAAAAGAGGTATGCAATGGATAAAATTCGCACAGGAAAACCCAAGACTTTTCCAGATGCTGTTTATGTCCGAAACTGGATCCGGCATGGATTTTGAACACGCCATTCAAGCTGTACCGTTCAGCAAAGATGCCGATGTAGCCATAATAATGCGTGACTATCACGCAACAAAGCAACAGGCGGAACATCTTTTCGGTCAGATGTGGATATACACTTACGGACTTTGCACACTTTGTGCAACGGGGGTTTGCAGCTTCACGGAAGAAGAAATTACAATAAGACTCGGCGAGATATTTCAGGGAATGATATTCGTAATACGTTCAAAAAGTGAAGACGTAACAGGCATAAAACCCGTTGAAAGCAATTCTCTTTCAAGTGAAAATATAAGCAAACATCATCCTGATTTAAGTAAAAATATTTGAAAAACAAAAAAACACACAGCCCTCTGCAAAAAATGCAGAGGGCTGTTTTTCAGTTGTCATTTTTCGTATGAAAAGTAACCGAAGTCGCCGTTTCCGCCGGTGTAGAGTCCGTCATCCTTTACAAGCGCCGCAACACAGCCTCTCATCTTGTAGAGCATCGCACAAACATAATAATCGAAATCATCCTTAAGACAAGGCACGCTGTATTTTGCGATTACGCCGACTGCATCGTCATGAAGCTTTTTCATTGCCGCCACAAGAGCGTCGTATTCTTCCCTGTGCTCGCAGATCATAAGATTTCTCAGTTCGCTTAGCTTATCTCCCTCGAAAATAAGCACTGCCGGCTTGTATTTGTCGCCGTCCTTTACAAAGTAGCCGTTGTCGGAAAACCAATCCAATATGGTCTTTTGTAAATCTGTGAAGCCTTCTGTGCTGTATCCGTTTTTCACAAGCTCGCGGATTGCCGGCAGATAGCTTGATCGTACATCGCAGCGATTATAAGTCCGTTTTCCGAATCTTCCGCTGTCGTCGAAATAAGCACGCAGTTCATTGCCGTATCCCGAACGTCCGCTATCGCTGAAGCTGCACGCATTTATTCTGCCGCGCCGTGCGCCCTGCTCATATCCAATAAAGCCCCAGCTGCCGCCGTCTTTTCTCTTGAATCTGTTACATACTATGCCGTCGCCTTCCGCCTTCACTTTGTCTACAAGCTTCATAAAGAAAAACATTGTCGCGTCCTGCTCGCTCATGGTGCTTTCGCCGATAAACTCCGCATAGTGCTTTGTCACAAAATCGCTTGCCACCTGCCAGAATTTTTTGTAATTGTCATAGGCGAAATCCTCGCAGAGCGCATTCACCTCTTCTATGCATTCGCTTGGCGCAATGAAGAAATTTGTGATATATTTTCCGTCGTCGAGCTTTCTGAGAAGCTCACTTTTTTCAAGAATATCAACCTCTTCCTCCATATAAGGCGCCGCAATACCGAGTTCTATCGCCAGCTCCTCGACCGTTGACGGATTGTTGTTTGCCTCGCACAGGATATTTACCGGTATCTTTCTCTGCACCGCGCTCCACGGCAGTCCCGACGGCTGATTTCCCGATGACGAAAAGCTCAGTCTTTCCGGGTTATAACTTCTTTTTCCGAATTCTCTTGCCATATACATACCTTCTTTCAGTTTTTGTCTCGCACGGAAAAGCCTTGTCTTGACCGTGCCTTCCGGGATGCCGAGATTTTTCGCAATATCGCAGACACGTTTGCTCTGTATATAGTACATAAGCAAAACGTTTCTGTATTCCGAAAGAATGAAAGCCATTTCACGGCGAATAGCTGCTATGTCTTCTTCCCGTATAAGGTCGGAGACAAAGTCGGAATTGTCCGGAATTTCAAATTCCAAGATATCCGTATCCGAAAGCCTTTCCCTCGTCTTGTGCTTTTCGGTCGCCCAGCCTGCATAGATATTGCGCACTATCTGCCAGACCCAGCCCGAAAAGCTGTTGGGACAAGCCCCTCGGCGCAGCTGCTCGATTATTCCGAGCGCTATGTCCTGCGAAAGCTCCGCCGCCTCCGTCTCGCTGCCCGTCTTTTTAAGGCAGTAATAATAGACCCTTTCAAAATATTCGGAGGTAAATTCACCAATGCGAAACTCCGCAAGTTCTTTGCCGCCTTTCATTCTCTTCTCGCCCCCTTTCGCTTAAGAAGTATCTGTTTTTCAAATTCGGTTTCAAAAATTTATCAAAAAAGCTCCGTTATCTACGGAGCCTTATGGTTTAATATCTTACATATCCTTCTTTAAAAAAGAGTCGGACAAATCTTTTTCCGAACTTTTGCGGATTCCGTCCGACAATAATCGTCATAGCAATATATAAAGCGCAGATAACATCTATAACTATTGCAATTATAATTCCAATTGCAATATTAGATGGCATAGCCAGCTTAATAATGAGCAAAGAAAAACCGATGGCAAGCAAAGCAATAACAACAAGCAAAAAGACGAATACCGGCTCATCTTTAACATTCCCCTTAAATATCCCAGTTGTGTTCCTTATATGGGGGATATCTTTTCCCATATGAAGTGAGCTATATTTTTTATTTATAAAAACAACAAATTCGATCCCGCCAAGCAAGCAATAATCGACAGATATTACTTTTTGCTCTTTTCCAAAGAAAATCAAATTCTCGCTATCCCAATTTTCTATTCCGATGATATCGTCATATGAATATTTTTTAGTAAATCCCAAAAGATTTCTGCATATAATTTCACTTTCATCATATGTTATACGACAGTTCAGATAGGCAACCGTAAGCATCAAAGAAATTATTGAAAAAACGGAAAAAAATATCGGTATCCACGATTCTTCGCCATTGTATAGCGTAATTGCAACGATAATAATGAATATTATTGACGCAACTGTTCCCGATGTAAAGAAAATCTTTGGTAAGCAAACGGTTTTCTCATTCGTTTTTCTCATTGAACGCAAAAGTCCTATTATAATTTCTACAATAAGCAATGATGCGATAATTAAAATATACTTCATAGCATTCCTCCCGATGCTCACTTTTAATCATTATATCATTTTCCCTCCGGAATTGCAAGAAAAAGCTCCGCAGATTACGGAGCTTTGTAGTTTTGGTTTATTCCCACTCGATCGTTGCCGGCGGCTTTGAGGTTATATCATAAACAACTCTGCCGACGCCTTTAACTTCGTTCGTGATTCTTGTAGACATCTTTGTGAGAAGTCTGTAAGGCAAACGTGAGTATTCGCAAGTCATAAAGTCGCTCGTCTGAACGGCTCTTATGGCAAGAGTATAATTGTATGTTCTGAAATCGCCGACAACTCCGACGCTTCTCGAATCGGTAAGCACACAGAAATATTGGTCGGGATGTACGCTCTTACAATTGCCTATCTCCTCGCGGACAATAAAATCAGCCTCGCGAAGAATTTCAAGCTTTTCTTCGGTAATTTCACCTATTGTTCTTATAGCAAGACCGGGACCCGGGAACGGCTGACGGTTAACGAGACTGTCCGGCAGTCCGAGCATATGTCCGAGCTTGCGGACTTCATCCTTGAAAAGTCCGGCAAGCGGTTCGACAACACCCTCGAAACCAAGGTCCTTAGGAAGTCCGCCGACATTATGATGGCTTTTTATAACGGCGGACTTGTTCTTTCCGGACTCAACTATATCCGGATAAATCGTTCCCTGTGCAAGAAAATCCGGATGACCGCATTTCTTTGCCTCGTCCTCGAACGTGCGGGCAAATTCCGTGCCTATTATTTTTCTCTTCTGCTCTGGATCTGTAACTCCGCGAAGTTTTTCAATAAAACGTTTGCGGGCGTCAACATAAACAAAGTCAAGTTCACGACCTTCAAATGCAGCACGGACTTCATCCGTCTCGTTCTTTCTCATAAAACCGTGATCTATGTATACACACACAAGCTGCCCGGGAATTGCTTCCGAAAGAAGAGCGGCACAAACAGAAGAATCAACACCACCGGAAAGTCCGAGCAGGACACGCTTTTTGCCGACCTGCGCTCTGACGGCTTCTATCTGCTTCTGAAGATAATCCTTCATTGTGTAGTCGCCGTTCGCACCGCAGACTTTGTAAAGGAAGTTGTTTATCATATCAGTGCCGTGCTCCGAGTTTTCAACCTCCGGATGGAACTGCACACCGTATATTTTTCTTTCCTCGCACTGATATGCCGCACACGGACAAAGCTTTGTATGCGCCGTCACATCAAAACCTTCGGGAAGAATTTTTATCATATCGGTGTGACTCATAAGCACCTTCTGAGTGCGGTCAAGACCTTCAAACAAAGCCGATTTTTTATCTATCGTTGCCGCAAGAACGCCGTATTCGCTTTTTTTGCACGACACCACTTCTCCGCCGAGCATATGAGCGATGAGCTGCGATCCGTAACAAATTCCAAGCACGGGTATTCCGAGCGAATAGAGCTTTTCATCGCACTTTGGGGAATCCTTAAGATAAACGCTGTTCGGTCCGCCCGTAAAAATTATTCCTATCGGATTTATTTTTTTGATTTCATCAAGAGAAATATCATACGGTTTTATCATAGAATAAACGCCGCATTCTCTTACTCTTCTGGCAATAAGCTCTTTATACTGCCCGCCGAAATCGAGTATAAGTATCGTTTGATTTTCCATTTTGAACGCCCTCACTGATTTTTTGTATTGTGAATTTATATTATATCACTTTTATTTTCAAATATCTACTGTTTTCGCGATATTTTGATATTTATTTTTCCGCATCAAGAGAATATTTTTCAAGATAATTGCCATACATACGTCCAAACTCCGCCCCGTCGTTTTTGACTTCCTTGAGATATTCGTGCATATCAAGTGCGTCGTGCTGTGAAATTTCTATAACACATCCCGCTATATTTGAACAATGGTCTGATACTCTTTCAAGATTTGTAAGTATGTCAGAAAGTACAAATCCGTGTTCTATCGAGCATAAGCTGTTCTGCAAACGTTTTATATGGCGCTTCTTTATCTCGTCGCGCAGATAGTCGACTACCTGTTCAAGCGGCTCAACCATATTCGCCGCGCTTATATCGTTTTCTATAAACGACTTTTCCGCAAGGTCAAGAATTTCAAGCACTGCCGAGCAAAGAGTTTTAAGCTCCGATTTCGCTTCATCCGAAAATTCAATTTTCTTGTCAAGCATTTCCTCCGCCGATTCCACCATATTTACGGCATGATCCGAAATACGTTCAAAATCGCCGAGAATGTGCAAAAGCTTTGTAACGGAATGGCTTTCGCTTTCCGACATACTGCGGCTTGACAGCTTTATAAGATACGAACCGAGCATATCTTCGTATTTGTCCGCCTTATCCTCATAATCACGGATAAGCTGTGCGTTTTTCTTGTCATAAGAATCAAACAGCTTTATCGACATTCGCATGGCGTCGACCGATATGCGCGCCATCTTTGCCGCAACTTCGTTCGCGCGCTCTATCGCGATTGCCGGCGTTGCAAGAAGGCGTTCGTCAAGCATATTGACCTCTTCGTCATTTTTGCCTTTCACAGTTATTGAAGCAAGCTTTTCAAGCTGTTTGGTAAACGGCGACATTATAAGAATAGAAAGTATTTTGAAAGCTGTATGAACAACAGCAACGCCCACCATATCTATCGTTTTATCCGAGATTCCTAGTGATGCCACACTGTTTACAAGATAATACGCGGGAAGCAATATCGCAACTCCTATTATGTTGAAATACAAATGGATAAATGCCGCGCGTTTACCGTCTCTCGTGGCGCCTGCGGACGATATAAGTGCCGTTACGCAAGTACCTATATTTTGTCCCATAACTATCGGTATAGCCATGCCGTAGGTTATCGTTCCCGATGTCGTAAGCGATTGCAGAATACCGACCGACGCTGATGACGACTGGACAATTGCTGTTACTATCATACCGGCAAGAACGCCGAAAATCGGGTTTTCAAACATTGTCATTATAGATCGGAAAGCTTCATTATCTTTAAGTCCTGCGACAGAACCTGACATATATTCTATTCCAACCATAAGCACAGCAAAACCGAGAAGAACTGCCGCTACGTCCTTTTTTCTGCTGCTGTGCGAAAACATAAGCAAACATATCCCTATAAGCGCCACTATCGGAACCCATGTCGTGGTTTTGAATATTTCGAGTGCGGCACTGACGCTCTGCCCTCCGGAGCCTATTTCAGAAAGCGATATGATCCACGCTGTTGCCGCTGTGCCGAGATTTGCGCCCATTATAACGCCTACCGCCTGAGTAAGCGTCATCGTTCCTGAGCTTACAAAGCCGACAACCATGACTGTTGTCGCCGACGACGACTGAATTATAGCCGTTACCACAAGCCCGAGCAAAAAGCCCTTGAAAGTATTCGATGTCAGCTTTCCGAGTATCATTTTCAGCTTGTTTCCGGCACTGCGCTTCAGCGCGTCGCCCATAAGGCTCATTCCGAAAAGGAACAACGCAAGACCGAAAACAAGTTCAAGCATGTCAAAAACGTCCATTTTTTATCCTCCGGGCAAACGTCTGCAGCTGTCTTTGCATCCGTCAATTAATTAAAAAAGCACCCGAACCGACCTGCTTTTCTGTTGGTCGGCTCCGGTGCATATGGTCAGATCAAAACAGTTTTTATAACGATTTTCACACGTTTTGTAATAACCATTTTTATTAAAGCCCTTTTCTCTTTTTCATTACTTTTAACCTGATTATATTTTACTATACAATTTGAGTAAAAGTCAAGAGAAAATATTACTTTACGGTTACTTTCTTTATCTTCTGCTCTGAAATGGGTTTGTCCGAGTAATCGGTTCTTACGCAGGCTATTTCATCAAGACAATCAAAGCCATCTGTCATTTTTCCGAAAGCCGCATACTGACCGTCAAGATGCGGAGCATCCTCATGCATGATAAAGAACTGAGAGCCTGCCGAATCGGGATGACGCGAGCGCGCCATTGATATTACGCCGCGCGTGTGTTTTAAGTCGTTTTTAACGCCGTTTGAAGAAAACTCACCTTTTATCTGCCAACCGGGACCGCCCATTCCCGTTCCGGTGGGATCTCCGCCCTGAATCATAAAGCCCTTTATAACACGATGAAAAATAAGTCCGTCATAAAAGCCTGAACTTGCAAGCTTTTCAAAGTTTTCAACAGTTATCGGCGCCTTCTCAGGATAAAGTTCAAGCGTCATTGTCTTTCCGTTTTCCATTTCGATTATTGCTGTTTTCATGCGTTTATTTCCTCCATTTGTTTTGTTTCGTCGTCACGAGGCATATTTTCCTTCGGGAGTTTGTTTCTCACGGCAAAATAGCATATACAATGTATAAAAAGAGTTACCAGCCACGATATAGGATATGAAATATAAAGCCAGAAAAGTGAGTGGAAGTGCGCAAAAACGGTATATATCCACACAATTCTTACACCGCATACGCCTACTACCGTAACTATCATGGGCATAAGAGATTTTCCCATACCTCGCATCATTCCGACCATCATATCCATTGCTCCGCATATGAAATATGTAACAGATATGATTCCGAGTCGTTTCACGCCTTCCGAAATTATCGTCGGATCGCTGTCGTAAATTCCGACAAGCGGCTCACCGAGCAAATATATCCCTATTCCGCCGATAATGCCCACCGTCGTAACTATTATAAGGCTCTGTGCGCATATGGTATTTATTCTCTTGTACTGTTTTGCACCTACGTTCTGACCGGTAAATGTAAGTGCCGCCTGGTAAACAGCGTTCATCGACGTATACACAAAGCCTTCAAGGCTGTTTGCTGCCGCACTTCCCGCCATTGTTATAGATCCGAACGAGTTTATAGACGACTGAATTATTACGTTCGATATTGAGAATACCGAACCCTGAAGTCCTGCGGGAAGCCCTATCTTTGTCATTTCGAGAAGTTCTTTTCCATATATGCGAAGCTTCTTTATATAAAGCCTGCAAGGACCGTCGCTTTTCATAAGACATGCCGTTACAAGCGCCGCCGATATCGCTGTTGAAATGACCGTAGCTATCGCAACCCCTGCAACGTCCATCTTGAAGCCTATTACAAAAACAAGGTTCAGCACTACGTTCACCATTCCGGAAAGAATAAGAAAGTAAAGCGGACGTTTCGTATCGCCCGTCGCACGAAGTATGGACGAGCCAAAGTTGTAAAGCATAGTTACCGGAAGTCCTGCAAAATATATTTTAACATAAAGTGAGGACAGCTCTATAACGTCCTCTGGACTTTTCATCATTTCGAGCAGCGGCCTTGACATAAACACCCCGAATATGCCTACGCCTATTCCGAAAATAATACTTATAAATATTGCCGTGTGAGTAGCGTGCGAAGCTTTTTCTCTGTTACCCGCTCCGATGGCGTTCGCCACGACCACGCCGGCTCCGACCGACATACCCATAAGAACATTTACTATAAGGTTTATAAGAGATCCCGTAGAACCTACTGCGGCAAGAGAAGTGTCGCTTCCGTATTTGCCCACGACAACCATATCTGCAGCGTTATAAAGAAGCTGAAGAATGCCCGTAAGCATAAGCGGCACGGAAAAGCTTATCAGCTTGCCAAAAAGCGGTCCGCGCGTCATATCGATTTCATATCTTGCTTTTCTCACGGAAAATATCCTTTCTTTTTTCAAGTTACCACATCATAATACATCACATAACAGATTATTTCAATAGTAAAATAAAATAAAACGCGCAGGATTTCATCCCGCGCGCTTGTATAAAGTTGCAAAGTCAGCCTTTAAGAAGCATATAGAAAGCATAAGTCACAGACGAGCCGTCATCGGCGTTCTTTGTTACAAACAGCTCCGCAATATAATTTCCGCCCTTTATCTTATCCGAAAGCTCGGATATGTTCGCTTTGTTGGGTTCGGCATCGTCTGATTCCATGCGATAAAGATTAAGCGTTGCGTACTCAAGATACTCGCCATCCGATGTTATATATGAGATATCTCCGATTGAAATTTCCGGTATCTTCCATGCAAGCGTCTGCCTTTTGAATCCGCCGAGTATTGCTCTTCCGCAAAATACAGCAGAAGTTCCGTCTCCGACGACGGTAGACGACGCTTTTTCGCTGTATGTGCATTCATATTCTTTTCCGCCCGTCACGAAAACCACTTTCGGAGCCGCAAGCCGAATTTCGTTCTTTCCGCCATTAGGTTCCGTTGCGGCAGTTGTACCCATTATCTCTGTGGATGTCGCAGTAGCGGTCGTACTCTCCGTTATGATGTCGGTCGTACCGTCGGTCATCCCTTCGTTTTTCTTCGCACACGATATCATCAAAAAGCAAAATGCACACGCGAATATCAATGCAATGATTTTTTTCATGTTTTCCTCCGTTTTTTCTTTACAACATTTAGTCGTAAAGCACGCTCCGTTTTCTCACCCGGTGAAAAAAATTTTTAAGTTACGCTATCCGAGCAAAACGTCAAGAGCGAACATCATTATAAATCCGAAAATAAGTCCCGCCGTTCCGTGCTTTCCGTCACCGTTCGATTCAGGAATAAGCTCCTCCGCCGTAACGTACAGCATAGCACCCGCCGCAAAGCTCAGCATAAACGGCATAACAGAAGTAAACGCCGTTGAAAGCATAACTGCCAGAATTGCTGCCGGCGGCTCGACGAGTCCCGTATAGCAGCCTTTCAGCGCGGCTTTGGTTTTTGTCATTCCCTCTCGTCTCATCGGTAATGAAATCGCTGCTCCCTCCGGAAAGTTCTGTATTCCTATGCAAAGCGCAAGCGTCAGCGCCGCGCCGTATTCTCCCGTTTCCGCCGCAATTGCAAACGAAAGTCCGACAGCCATCCCTTCCGGAATATTGTGAAGCGTAACAGCGAGCATGAGAAGCGAATTACGTTTTTTCAGAGATGTGTCTTCCGCTCCGAATTTGTATTTGCAAAGCAAAGCGTCGGCTACGGTTATCGTTGCCGCTCCGCATATGATTCCGAGCGATATAACGGGCACTCCCGATTTTCCGTTTGAAAAATCGAGCGCCGGAATTATCATGCTCCATACGGATGCCGCGATCATCACTCCGCCGGAAAATCCGGACATGAACCTCTGTGCCGACAGCTTTGCTTCTTTTCCGAATATAAACACCGTAAAAGCGCCGAGACAAGTCATAAAAAGCATAAAACCCGTCCCGGCGGATGTCATAAGTAAAGCTTCCTTCATATATATATCCACCTATCGTTTTATTGACGCGGACGGTCGTAACCGTCCAATTACAATATATTCCGAATGAAGCTCAAACGACAGCGACGCCGCAACATTTTGATGTTGCAGCGTCGCAAAACAATCTATTTACCGGATATATAATTTTTTATTACCATAATTATAACCGCCACGAGTCCAAGCGCAAAAAGCGCAACTATTATATAGCGCTGAACTCTCAGCCCCTCTGCCGTATCGTAAGAGGCAGGATCGTCCGCTCTGTCCGTCATCATACTTTCGCTTTCCGTTCCCGCAGCAAGTGCAACAGCGGAAAAAAGCGTAAATAACATTATGAGCGCTGTTAAAACGGCTAAAAATCTTTTCATAAATAATTCTCCGTAAATTGTGATACGTCGGTCATTATATATCAAAAGCTTGCTTTTTTCAATGCTTTTCCGAAAAATTATTTGTCTGTTGGTTAAAAAGGCAGGCTTTGCACTCCGAATCGGCAAAAATTGCTTGACACAAGCCGTTTTAATTGATATACTGTTTTTATTGTATAATAAAGCAAAGGTGTACTTATGAATTCACTATATAACTGTTTTATAGTAAACCCCGCAGCCGGAGGCGGGCGTGACAAAGAAAAACTTATCGAAAAAATACGCGTTGCCTGCGAAAAGCACGGTGACGAATATGAAATACATCTGACGTCCGGAATTACGGACGCCGAAAATTTCGTCCGCAGAGAATGCGAAAAAAATCCGGAGCGTAAAACAAGATTTTACGCCTGCGGCGGAGACGGAACTCTGAATGAAGTTGTAAACGGCGCCGTCGGTTTTGAAAATGCGGAAATTGCTGCAGTTCCTGCCGGAACCGGAAACGATTTTATAAAATCATTTTCTGATCACGATACTTTTATGAATATTGAAGCTCAGCTTTGCGGAACGACGGAAAAATTTGACCTTATAAAATTCAACGGCAAGTATTGTCTCAATGTTCTCAATATCGGTTTTGACTGTTCCGTCGTTGAAAAAATGAGAAACATACGTTCAAAAATAAACGTGCCGAACGGCATAGCATATCCGCTCGGTGTTATCTCCGCATTTTTCGGTCGTTTTGGGCACGATTACTCAATAAAATTTGATGATGAACCCGAGCTTGAAAAGACTTTTCTTCTTTGCGCGTTCGGAAATGCAAGAATCTACGGCGGAGGCTTCTGTGCCGCCCCGCTCGCCAAGCTGAACGACGGTCTTATAGACGCATGTATAGTTGAAAAAATATCAAGACCGAAATTCATATCTCTTATAAAAGACTACAAAAAAGGGACTCACATACTTCGTGAAGATCCGCTCGATTTCATAACGTATAAAAAATGCAAGCATATACGTTTTGAAGCTCAGCAGGATGTAGGCGTTTGCTTTGACGGCGAAATAGTCCGTCTTAAAAGCATAGATATAGAAGCCGTACCGGAGGCGATTACGTTTGCTGTCCCGAGGGGCTCCGAATGTCTCATTCTCAACTGAGAAAAACATTCGTCCCCGCAGAATAATAAAAGCACAATATTACAAAATAATTTTTAATCAGAGGTTTAATACATCATGCCAAGAGAACTTTCAAAAAGCTACAATCCGGGCGAAATAGAAGCTCCGCTTTATAAAGAGTGGTGCGAAAAGGGATATTTCACTCCCTCACCCGACAAAAACAAACAACACTTCACTATCGTTATCCCTCCTCCGAACGTTACTGGGCAGCTCCATATGGGACATGCACTCGACGAATCTATGCAAGATACGATAATAAGATATAAAAGAATGCAGGGTTTCTGCACTCTCTGGGTTCCCGGAACGGATCACGCCGGAATAGCAACACAGATAAAGGTTGAGGAAATGCTTCGCAAGGAAAAAGGACTTTCCCGCTATGATCTCGGCAGAGAAAAATTCGTTGATACCGTTTGGGAATGGAAGCATAAATACGGCAATCGTATAATTTCGCAGCTCAAAGCACTCGGCTCTTCCTGTGACTGGACAAGAGAACGTTTTACTATGGACGAAAATCTTTCCGCCGCAGTAAAGAAGGTATTCGTTTCTCTCTACAACGACGGGCTCATTTACAGAGGATTCCGTATAAGCAATATCTGCCCTCGTTGCGAAACCGCACTTTCCGATGCAGAAGTTGAACACAGCGATAAAGAGGGCGCATTCTGGCACATCCGTTATCCGTATGCCGACGGAAGCGGTGAAATAATCATCGCAACAACACGTCCAGAAACACTTCTCGGCGACACTGCCGTTGCGGTAAATCCAGATGACGAACGCTATAAAGACAAAATCGGCAAAAAGCTTATTCTCCCTCTTGTAGGCAGAGAAATACCCATAATAGCGGACGAATACGTTGAAAAGGGCTTCGGCACAGGCGCGGTTAAGATAACTCCCGCACACGACCCCAACGACTTTGAAGTCGGCGCTCGTCATAATCTTGATACGATACTCGTTATCGACAGCAAGGGCAAAATAACCGAAGAAGGCGGCAAATACGCCGGACTTGACCGCTATGAGGCAAGAAAACAAATAGTTGCCGACCTCGAAGCGCAGGGCTACCTTGTAAAGATAGAAAAATACACTCACTCGGTAGGTCATTGCTGCCGCTGCGGAACAGTTGTAGAACCGCTTGCGTCAAGACAGTGGTTCGTAAAAATGGCTCCTCTCGCGAAGAAAGCGATTGAAGTTGTGGAAAACGGCTCTATCGATTACATTCCCGAACGCTTCTCAAAGATATATATGAACTGGATGAACGGCATCCATGATTGGTGCATATCGCGTCAGCTTTGGTGGGGACACAGGATTCCCGCATATTACTGCAATGACTGCGGCGAAATGACAGTCTCCGAAACCGACGTTACAGTATGCCCGAAGTGCGGAGGAAAGCACATCCATCAGGATGAAGACGTACTTGACACTTGGTTCTCGTCTGCTCTTTGGCCGTTTTCAACTCTCGGTTGGCCGAATAAAACAGAAGATCTTGACTATTTCTATCCTACGTCGGTCCTTATCACGGGATACGATATAATCACGTTCTGGGTTTCAAGAATGATAACAATGGGTATGTACTGCATGAACGAAAAGCCGTTTGATCACGTTATGATACACGGTCTCGTCCGCGACTCGCAGGGACGCAAAATGTCAAAGTCGCTCGGAAACGGTATAGATCCGCTTGAGATAATCGATAAATGCGGTGCAGACGCTCTCCGTTTTGCGCTTCTCACAGGCAACTCTCCCGGTAACGATATGCGTTTCTCCGACGAGAAGATAGAATCGGCAAGAAATTTCACGAACAAAATATGGAACGCCGCACGCTTTGCTCTTATGAACATTCCGGACGACCTTACAGACACAGCACTTCCCTCTGCCGATAAGCTCGGAACAGAAGACAAATGGATTCTTACAAGACTTTCCGAGCTTACGGGCGAGGTTTGCGAAAATCTTGACAAATACGAGCTTGGAATAGCGCTCGGCAAGCTTTACGATTTCTTCTGGGGAACATTCTGCGATTGGTACGTTGAGCTTATAAAGCCTCGTCTTTTCGATAAAGAAGGCGCTTCCCATACAGATGCCTGCCGCGTACTTTCGTTCGTTCTGCGCACTCTCACAGAGCTTCTACACCCGTTTATGCCGTTTATTACTGAAACGATTTGGCAGCAGCTCCCGCACGAGGGTGAAAGCATCGTGATAACAAGTTACCCTAAGGCGGAAAACATTCCTACTTTCACTGCCGATGCCGATAGCATGGAGCTTATAATCTCCGCCGTTAAGGTAGTAAGAGCACGCCGTGCCGAAATGAACGTTCCCCCGTCCAGAAAAGCGAAGATGATAATCGTTTCTTCCGAGAAGAACGTATTCAATTCATCGGCTTCTCCTTTCTTTGAAAAGCTTGCTCAGGCTTCCGGCGTTGAATACGCCGATGACTTCCACGACGATACGGCAATAGCCATAGTTTCGGACAGAGCGAAGATATTCATTCCTCTTGCCGAAATGGTTGATATAGACGCCGAGATCGCACGTCTTTCTGCGGAAGAAAAAAAGTTTGAAAGCGAGATTGCGCGCATCGACGCAAAACTTTCAAACGAAGGCTTCGTTGCAAAAGCTCCTGCGGCTGTTGTTGAAGCAGAGCGCACAAAACGCGCCGGATATGAAGAAAAGCTTGCTTCGGTAAGAGCTTCTATTAAAAAATATCAAAATTAAGTGAGGCTTTTTCAAAGCTTATTCGACTAATTTACAAAAGCGATAGACACAATACTTTTGAAAGGCGGATAAACAAATGAAAAAAATTTCGGCACTTATTCTCGCTCTTTGTCTTTTGGCAGCGCTTCTCTGCTCATGCGCTAAAGGCGCACCCAACAACTACGGCTGGTCGGGCAATGACTCGGGCAGCGGTTACAATAAGGACTCATACGGCGAAAAAACAGACGGCGAGTTCCCGAAATCCGAGGGCAGTTTTTCCGATGATCTGACACCGGAACAAAAGCTTATAAAAAGATATTCGGTATCCCTTGAAACAACCGAATATGATAAAGCAAAATCCGAAATAGCTTCGCTTGTGGAAAGTTACGGCGGATACTTCTCTTCTTCAAGCGAAGAAGGCGGAAGAATATATTCCGGCGGGAACCGTTCATCGCGTTACGGCAAATTTACAATCCGTATTCCCGCTGCAAAGCTTGATGAATTCATATCCGAGCTTGGCGGAAAAGGCAATGTAATTTCATCAAATCTCTCAACAGAAGACGTTACCGATTCTTATTACACGTATCAATCGCGTCTCGATGCGCTTGCTCTTCAGGAAGAACGTATTCTTGCTATGATGGAAAAAGCAGATTCGCTCGACTATCTCATAAAGCTTGAAGATAAGCTTTCTTCTATACGTTCGGAGATAAACGAAATAAATTACAAAATTAAGTATTACGACAAATCCGTTGACTATTCGTATGTAAACATAAGCCTCAGCGAAGTCATCGAGTACACCGAAGTAAAGGAAGATACATTCCTTTCCCGTCTCGGAAATGCCGTAAAAAACACTTTTGTCGTTTTCGCAAACGTTCTCGGCGAAATACTGATTGTATTTGTATGGATTGCTCCGTTTGCCATAGTCGGCGTGATCATAGCCGTAGTAGCCATAGCACTTACAAAACGCAAAAGAAAGAAAAAAGCTGCAAACAGCAAATCCGATACGGAAACCAAATAAAAACATCAAAAGGCTCGCAAAAAAGCGAGCCTTTTATTTTTCACTTTTACAGTTGCCGTTGCAACCGTATTTTTTTGTTTCGACACCGCACTTTGACAAAATCCACAGACTTGAAATGATATTATAAATTCAAAGGACAAGCGTTCTTTGAAAGGAGTTTTAAATGGAAAATCTGATACTTGATTTTACCGGAGACACGCTTACAGCCGTTCTTATGGGAGATATGGATCACCACGGGGTTGCAAGCGTAAGAACACAGATTGACGATGCGATGTTCCGTCTTATGCCAAAAACGCTTTGTATCGAGCTTTCAGGCGTTGAATTTATGGACAGTTCCGGTCTTGGGCTTATTCTCGGAAGATATCAGAAAGCCGCCGACCTCGGCATAGAGGTAACACTCTCAAACCCGTCGCCGCGCACCGAACGGTTGATAGTTATGACCGGTATAGACAAAATGATAAAAATAAAAGAAAAGGAGGTGTAAGCCGTGAAAAAGACAGAAATAAACGAAATAAAGTGTACTTTTCTTTCGCTTTCGCAAAACGAATCGCTCGCGCGCGGAATAATATCGGGATTTCTGCTTCCGCTCGATCCCGATGTCGAAGAACTTGCAGACCTTCGCTGTGCCGTTTCCGAAGCTGTGACGAATTGCATAGTTCACGCTTATGCAGGAACAGTCGGGAATGTGACCCTCATCGCAAAGGCATACAGTGACAGAACGGTTAAGATAACCGTATACGATAAAGGTTGCGGAATAGACGACGTTGAAAAAGCGCGTCAACCGCTTTACACAACGCTTCCCGGAGAGGATCGTTGCGGAATGGGATTTTCAATTATGGAAAGCTTTTCGGACAGGCTTACCGTCAGTTCAAAGTCAGGAAAAGGCACAAAAGTAACAATGATACGCCGTCTTTCCGATCCCGCTCCTACTACATAAAAGGCGGATGATCTCCGCCCATGAATAAGGGGTGCATACAATGGCTGATTTTGAATCTGTTTCAAAGGATGAAAATCTTGATCTTATAACTCTCGCCCAATCCGGCGACAAGGATGCGCTTGAAAAACTTATAACCCAGAACATGGGACTTGTAAAAAATATCGCTCGACGCTTTATGGGGCGAGGCACGGAATATGAAGATCTTGTTCAGATAGGCTCTATAGGCATGATAAAAGCCGCCAAAAGCTTTGATCGCAGTTTCGGAACGGTATTCTCCACTTACGCCGTTCCGCTTATTATAGGCGAGATAAGACGTTTCCTGCGTGATGACGGAATGATAAAGGTAAGTCGCGATATCCGCAGGCGCGGCACCATTATAATGCGTGAAAAAGAAGCATTCGCCGCCGAGCACGGCAGAGAGCCTAAAATATCCGAGCTCAGCGAGCTATGCGGAATAAGCACCGAAGAAATTGTCTATGCGCTCGATGCCGTATGTCCGGTATATTCGATAAACGAAACGCTTGGAAACAGCAACGACGATGACGGCGCCACTCTTGAAAGCTTTATAGCGTCAGATCAGGACGAAATAGAAAAAACAACAGACCGTCTTGCTCTGCTCGGAGCGGTCGAAGGTCTTGACGATATGAGCAAGAGCATAATCAGACTTCGCTTTTTCAGAGAGCTTTCACAACAGCAAACCGCCAAAATACTCGGACTTACACAAGTAAAAGTATCACGCGAGGAAAAAAAGATATTTGAAAAACTGCGAAAGCAACTGTAAACCACAGGTTTATTGACAAATTCGCCACGATATGATATCATAAATCCATCACGGGACGCCGTGAAATAAACTATAAAGGAGGCGGTTAAGTGTTCAGTTTGTTAAACTACCGGATATTTTTCCGCCGCAGAGCCACTCGGTAAAAGGCGGAACTTTCCGGTAAAAGAGCGGCGCGGCATTTTACCGCGCCGCTTACACAACTTTTATCGGAGGAAAATCTTGGATGTAGCTTTTACTATAGGATGCAATATACGTAAATATCGCACGGATGCTTCCCTTTCCCAATCGCAGCTGGCATCTGCGCTTTGCGTTTCACCGCAGGCAGTGTCAAAATGGGAACGAGGTCTGTGTTGTCCCGACGTATATCTGCTGCCTCAGCTTGCGCGGCTTTTTTCAAAAAGCATAGATGAGCTTTTCAAAAACTTCGCAGCATAAAAATAAGGCATATCGGTATTAAAACCGGTATGCCTTGTTTCTTTCTGTCAATCAAGCGAAAGCGTCATAAGCTCGGATATACTCGTGTCTCCTGCATAAACGTGTTCTCTGCACGCTTCCCAAAGAGTTTTCATGCCTTCCGATTTAGCTATCTCGCGAACCTCTTCAGCCGTAAGATGACGTCCTACCGTATCTCTCAGTCTATCTGTCATATACATTATTTCGTGCACCGCAATACGACCTCTGTAACCGGAGTTGTTACAGTACTGACATCCCTGCGGGCGATATATCGTCGCAGGTTCATCTATATGCAAAAGCTCCATTTCCCTGCGGTTTGTCTTTGTCTTTATCTTGCACATCGGACAGAGCTGCTTTACAAGTCTCTGTGATATTACTCCTATGAGCGAGTCCTCGACCAAATAGCCTTTTACGCCCATATCAACAAGACGGTTTATGACGCCGGGAGCGTCGTTTGTATGAAGCGTGCTGAATACAAGGTGTCCGGTAATCGCAGCACGGATAGCTATCTGCGCCGTTTCTTCGTCACGCATTTCGCCTATCATAATTATATCGGGGTCCTGACGAAGAATACTTCTCAGCGCAGCCGCAAAAGTCATATTGGATTTTGTGTTTACCTGCGTCTGATTTATTCCCATCATAGTGTACTCTACCGGGTCTTCAACCGTAACTATGTTTACTTCGGGTTTATTTATCTCTTTAAGGAATGAATAAAGCGTTGTCGACTTACCGCATCCGGTAGGTCCTGTCAAAAGCACTATTCCGTGCGGATGAGCAAGTATCTTGTCAACGACTTTGTTTTCGTCTTCGCTGAATCCAAGATCTTTTCTCGTAAAGCTGAATGAAGTTTTGTCAAGAATACGTATAACGAATTTTTCTCCGAAAATAGTCGGAAGAGTCGATACACGGAAGTCATACTCCTTTCCTTCTATCGAAAGGTTTATACGACCGTCCTGAGGAATACGTCTTTCGGCGATGTCTATTCCGGAAAGTATTTTAAGTCTTGCGCATATTGCCGGAAATGATTCTATCGGAAACTCCGCTCTGTCCGCAAGATCGCCGTCTATACGATAACGGACTTTGACTATCGTTTCAAAAGGCTCTATGTGAATATCGCTCGCGCGGAAAGGAATTGCCTCTTTTATTATCGAATCGACAAGTCTTACGGCCGGAGCATTGGATATTTCCTCTTCTTCCTTCGCGGTAGGTGCATTCGCCGTCGTTGCAGAAGTTGCTGCCGTTCCGGTCTTTTTCTCTCTTTCCTTCTGAAGACTTACAAGAGCATCCGCCGTTGATTTTACAGCTGCTGTGGAATTTAAGTATTTTTCAATATATTCCGGCAAAACCATAATGAATTCCACCGGCCCTCTGTGAAGCACCCTCGCCGCAGATCTCGCATTGAGATCAAACGGTCTGCCTATAGCTATAACCATAGTTCCGCTCGCGTCAACGGTTATGGGAACTATACAATTTTTGCGCAGGAACGTAACGCTGAAACATCTCACAAGCTGATCGTCCGGATCAAGCATTTCCATCTGAATATATGGCATACAGTAGAACTCGGAAAGTACGGAATAAACTTCGCGTTCGGAACGCGCTTTTGTTTTAAGCATATATGCATCTATCGTAATTCCAAGCTCTGAGGATTCGGCAAGCATTGTATTCATTTCCTGCTCGTCGATTATACCTCTGTCCATATAAAGCTTTGCAAGTTCAATATTTATATTCATACTTTTACAAACATCCTTGTAAATTATTTTTTATCATACAAGCGTATTCATTATCGAAAGTATAGGCGAATATACGGCAAGGAACATTATCGCTATTGCCCCACCCATAATAACAAGAAGTATGGGCTGAATAAGCGCCGTCATCGATTTCAGAGAGTTTTCAACCTCCTGGTCAAAGAATGTACACGAGCTCATAAGTACCGAATCAAGCTCGCCCGTTCTTTCGCCTACCGATATCATCTGTATAAGCATCTGCTGAAAAATATTGTATGAATCAAGCGCCATTGTAAGATTCATACCGCGTTCAACCTCACCCACAGCAAGGCGGAAACGCTTTTCAACATATTTGTTACCGAGAACATTCGCTATCATATACATAGCTTCCATAAGATCCGTACCGCCCGAAAGAAGAAGTCCGAATGCACGGGCAAAGCGCGATGTAACCATGCTTCTCTGAACATTTTTTATTATCGGGAGCTTATATTTTAGCGTATCGTATGTGTATCTTCCTATTTTGAATCTGCCGAATATAACAAGCACCGCCACAACAGACGCAATTACTATAAGTATAGTAACTATGTTATCCGCTATTTTATGGCTCATATTGAATATCGCCGTCGTAAGCGCGGGCATTTTTACGTCAAGCTCAGATAATGCTTCTTCAAATGTCGGAATAACGAAAAACGTCATTACGGCAAGTATTCCTATCATTATTACAAGAAGCACTATCGGATATACAAGTGCCGACTTCGTTTTTGACTTTATCTGTGCGTCGGTTTCATAATAATCGGCAAGATTGTTGAGCACAACGTCAAGCGAACCGCTTCCCTCGCCGATATATATCATACTTGTGAAAAATTCCGGATAAGCGCGTTTTTGCTTTTTAAGCGCCTCCGAAAGCATCATTCCGGAATTAAGATCCTCGTGAACAATTGAAAGCGACTGTTTGAAAAATGCAGAATAATCCTGATTTTTCAGATTTCCTATGCTCTCGGAAACGGGAATTCCGGCGTTTATCATTATTGCAAACTGTCTGCAAAATGTAGTAAGCTCCTTTATCGGTATCTTACCTGACAGCGAAAGCGCCGCAGACGGTCGTTGATTTTTCATTGTTTTTGCCGAAGTAAGATAAAGTCCCTGTCTTGCAAGCGTATTTCTGAGTTCCGTAACGTTTTCGGCAAGATAAATACCGCTGAATTTCTTTTTGTTCACGTTTACGGCAGTATATTTGAATTTCTGCACTTTAAGCCTCCGTTAATGGTTTATGATGCTTGAATAAAGCGAAAGTATTGGTTCGGTAAGGAATATCGCAAGAGAAAATCCAACCGAAAGGAACGGTGCGAAAGGATATTCGGTTTCTTTTCCGTCACCGTTTTTACGTCTCAGCACTATAAGAATTATCGACGCCGACACCGACGCCAGAATAAGTCCTATAAGTATTCCTTTCCAGCCAAGAAAAGCACCGCAGACAAAAGCAAGCTTTACATCGCCCATTCCGAGTCCTTCACGTTTAAGCACCCAAAGCGATATAAAATATGTAGCAAGGAAAAATCCTCCGCCGGCACCTGCGCCTATAAGTCTTTCCGTAAGTGTTTGCGGACTTTTTACAAAGCACGCAATTATTGAAACCGCAAGAAGTCCTATCTGAAATCTGTCGGGTATCCACTGGTGCGAAAAATCTATTGCCGCCACTGCGAAAAGCATAGTTACCGCAATTGCGCAAAGAAATGAATAAACAGGATATTCGCCATAGAAAACAGCGACCGAAACCGTCCATATAAGCGCCCCGACAAGAGGAAAATACAGCCTTGTTTTCGACATTCTCTCACCGCAGCAGCGCATCTTCCCGCCCGAAAAGATATACGAGAAAAGCGGGATACCGTCTGCCGCGCTAAGCTTTTTGCCGCACTTTTTGCACTTCGGAGCGGAAAAAGTTTTTATTCCCGCAGGAATTCTGTAATAGGCAGAAGCAACAAGCTCTCCGCAGATAATCCCTAAAACGGCGCATATTATAATGAGAACTGTCATTGGTTGCCTCCATTGAGATCTTCCGAATGATTAGTTGTTGTAACCATAGATGTTGTAATTTCAGAAGCATCAATTACAACACCTTGTTCATTATACGGATAAACAACGCAATAGATGCCGCCTTGTTCTTCGTTCGATTTGTCGTATACAACAAATCCGTATTTGGGTTTTAATGTTTTGTTATCATAAATAACAAAGCTCGGTTCTTTCTTTTCGGCACTAAGTACAATGTTATATTTGAATATAACATCGTATGTGCCATCTTCTTCATGAACTACAGAATAGCAGATTTCATCTCCGTATGCGTTTCTTTCTGTGACGATCGAATATTGACGATCACTGAATTTTTCCCCGTCCAAATCACTCAAATTCTGTATATACCGCGATATAGCAAACATTATAGTATTACTGTCTTTATTTTCACTTATATAGAGTTGCAAAAACTTCTGGGCAAGTTTCATTATCTGCTCATTCGTAACATCTCCGACGTTAGGCTCTTCAACCGTTTGACTTGTCGTGTTCCACTTTACAACGCTGTAAGTGTATTTGATTTCACTCACTACTCCATCAGCGTCTTTTATTTCGTTTTCTTTTACATCCACCGAAACAATCATTATCTGAGTTTTCTTTTCGCCAGATGTTTCAATAAGCTTAAGCGAATATGTTTTGCTTGCCGACACCGACACTTCACAGCTGTAATTTTCGTTTATCTTATGAGCGAATTCATTCATATGCGCATCTATCGTGGCAACGGGAAGCTCTCTTATTACGGCTTCGTCGGAGCCGCTTTTATAGCTTTCGTATTCTTTTTTCACCGAAGTCACAAATTCATCCGCTATAAGGTTCATTTCTATACTGCTGTTTGCACGCTTGGCGGCGTTTACGGCGCGTTTTGTACTCGATGAAGCAAACACAACGACAAGCACGCTGAGCGCTATAATTATCGTCATAAAAAGAACCGCTGTGGCAAGCACCGCGCCTTTTTTTGCTCTGCGTCCTTTCATTGTTTTCCTCCGTCAGTTTGAAAATAAAGTTTTTTCGGGCTTATTTGTCTTGCTGTTGTAACGACTTACTGTGACTTTAGGCTGTGTTGTCTTTCCATTGTCGTCAGTCGGGAAAGTCAGTTCCATTATTATAATCGCATTCGATTGATTGACAAGCTCATATTTTCCGTTGTAGTAGAATGTGTATGGGTCGGAGCCGCCAGATGGAGGTTCGTATCCCGTCGTTGTTCCATATAATTTGGAAATATAAATTTCAAAATTATCATTAGGCGAGTCCCCTTGCGCCTGTATCACAGCCGCAGTATAACAATCTATAATATTCCGCGCCTCGTTTGCGGCGCCGACCGCAAGCTTTGAATTGCTCATAACCCTGTTTGAAGAGGATATAAGCCCTATTGTAACTGCAGATATTATGGTTACCACAGTCATAGCGCACACAACTTCAACAAGCGAAAATCCGCGCCGTCCCTTTCTCATAATTTCAAACCTCAATTAAAATATTTTTGTTTTATTATATACCTTAGTGAAAAGCGCGCCGAACATATCAAGATTTTCCGTAAATTTGGAATTGTCCTCTATCGACGGATTGAAATACTTGAATTCATAGCTGCCGCTTCTGTCTTTATTCGCCCTTGCAAGAAGAAAAGCAAATCTCTTGGGGAAATTCATAATTATATATTCGGGATCGGGCAGATCCGGATCCGCCTTTACAGCTTCACAGTAAAGCAATATACGCTTGTGAATATTTTTGAAATTTCTTTCAACCATATCCTTGGGAGAGCCTATCTCTATCGAAGTCGATGTATCAAAGCTTCCCGTAACCGACATATCTGCACTTGACGACGCCGCTCCCGACGGTTTTGTATATTCGCCCGTTTGTTGCATGTTTTCAGCCGCGTCGAAATTCTTTTCCGCCTCCGCATCGGCTTTTGCCTGTTCTTCGGAAGTTTCGCCGCTTTCGGAAAGTGCGCTCTTCACCGCTTCGTCAACCTGCGCTGTGAAAGCGTCAAGCTCATCCGGCGGGAGTGTTTTTTCGGCTTCATCTATATCGTAATAAAGCACGTCGTCGTCAAACTCGCCGTTCTCGTTTTTAAGCGCATTCGTCGTCGTTTCCATTGCTCTTGCAACAACAACCGTCGCGCTGTCATGAGGATAAAGCTCATTTTCTTCCGTATATTTATCTGTTCTCAGTATCTCATATCCGAACGGAAGCGAGGTTGACTCTATCATCTTTTCCTTTGAAACAAGCGCCATTGTGGTTTCCTTGTCTCTCATATCTACAAGCATATACGTTCCCATACGCGCTCTCTGCCGCAGGAAAAGCACGGCGTTGCTCACTCCGCAGGAAGTGAACGTTATCGTTCTCGGATCTATTCCGAGCGTTCCGAGCTCTGTTTTTATCTCTTTTATTATGTCTTTTCTTACGCAGCTTGCAATAAAAGTGTTCGTCTTCTTGCTCGATCCTATCTGCGTGGTATTGACCGAATATTCCTTTACATCGCCAAGATCTGCGACAAGCTCCGCGCGAAGCGCTTCTTCCGTTTTTGAACGTGAAAACGAAGGAAGAGTTATCTTCCATGAGCTTACAACGTCGTCCGGCAGGACAAGATAAAACACGACCTGCTTAAGATTTGCACGTTTTACATAAGGTTCAAGTCCTGCGCGATACATTTTTCCGTACTCCGAGCGAAGCGCAAGCTCCCTGTCGAACGGAAGATATTCTATTATGGAATTCGCCGGCGACTGACCGAGAATTTTCATTATTTTCACTCTTGCGTTTTCCACGTCAAGACTGATTACCACGTTTCTTGTTCCGCTTACTTCTGCCATTTATATTTTCTCCTTTAAGGATTCGTAGTTTCTACATATGCTGTTTTTCGGACAAGCACGAATTTAAGCGTATCCGTGCTGTCCTTGTAACCGTCACTGCCCTTTGATTTTGTATAATATGTTATAGTGCATATAACCATATCGCCGCTGTTTATCACTCTTTCATTGTTCGTATCCGACGGACTGAATTCAACACTTTGTATATTTTCATAACCGCGCGACTGAGCTCTGTCATTCCAATATCCGCTCCAAGATTTATCTTCGTTATATTTAGGAGACTCTTTCCAATATTCATCATCCTTGCCCATTGTGATAGGGCTTTCGGAATTATCATCGTCGTAGAAATCCGCGCGTATCATTTCGGCAAGAACAGTAGCCTGTCCGAGTTCGTCGCTCGCGCCTTTTTCGTTCATTATCTGAACTCGGATAAAGCTTACAAAAGCAATAATATCAACAAGCAATATCATTGTAACGGCAAGTGTGATACAAAGCTCTACAAGCGTAAAGCCTCTCTTGCTCTTGTTCTTTGGCATGCAGGCACCTCCTCCGCGCATTTTCGGGCATTGATATGCAAAAACGCCGAAATCCGCCGTCGTGCGGCATTTTTCAAAGCATTTTTGCTCATAATAATCTATTGTAATTTTACTATAAAACAAGATTTTTAGCAATGTATATTATATACAAAATTCCCTGTTTTCACTTCGACACATTGCACATAAGCAAAATGTAACTTTTTTATAGAAGAGCTTCCCTGTTTGTGCAATAATAAATGTCGCTTCTGCCGGATATAAAACGGCAGAATTCTTCAAACCTGTCCCAATCGTCACGGATATCAAACTCATAAGAATGACCCCATATGTAAAACAGCTCAGGCTCGTCCGTTTCAAGCGAGATAAACTCTTTTGCAAGACGAAGCATTTCATCCCATTCAGTATGATGATGAACCGTAGGCTTCAGCATAATAAGGTTTTCCGGAATACCAAAACTGTGCGATGAGTACACGGTTCTTGCATATTTTATTCCCGTGCGGTTCTTTACTATATCCGCAACTCTTTCGTCGCAGTTCGGTCCTCCGCCGGGATAAGCCATTCCAAGCACCTCATAGCCGGCAAGCTCGGAAAGCGCAAGTCTGTCCTTTTCAACCTGCTCAACTATTTCCTCGTCGGAAAGTCTCGGAAGTGAGGGATGCGTCAGAGTATGCGCCGCAATTTCGTGGTTTTTATATATTTCTTTTACTTCACAGGCGCGCGACTTACAGTGTGAAACCGTAACGTCTTCTCTTATAAGCAGGTTTGCCGTTCCCAAAAGTCCGGAGTTGAGATTGAATGTGGCTTTAAGACCGTATTTGTCGAATATTTTTATCAGCCTTCTGTCCTGTGTAACACCGTCATCATAGCTGAATGTAACCGCTTTTTTCATTCCGTTCCACATTTCTTTTTCCTCACTTTTTCAGAAGTAAAATATATAAGGCAGACAAATCCGGCTCCGATAAGCGCTCCTGCCGAATCTATAAGAACATCTTTTAGAAGTCCGCATCTGCCGGGCACGAAAAGTTGATGGATCTCATCTCCCACAGCATACAGCACCGCGCCGATAAACGCAACTCCGCAAGCGACAAAGCGATTTATATCAAATGTCATGGCAAATATAGAAAACAACCCGCAAAGCACAAAATATTCTGCCACATGGGCTGCTTTCCGCACAAATTTTCCTATATGCTCTATCTTTTCGGCTTTTTTGTCACTATCAAGCTCCGAAAAACTTCCGTCCGTTCTTTCAAGAACGGATTCCGTCACTCCACCGCTCAGCTCAGCCGATTTTTCACCGCTCTGTGCGGACATAAGAAATATGGTTATCATCATTATAACCGAAGCAACAGCAGCGAATACCCGTACTCTTATTTTCGGTTTCAAAAACAATACCTCCGAAAAATAATACATATATACTATATCACAAAAAGCTCCGTTTGTGAACGGAAAAAATTATATTTTTAATTTTATCTACAATCTGTTAATAATTGAGTGGTAAAGTATTTTTATCAAACGATATTGAGGTGATATTTTTGCTTTCTCTTAAAGGGATTACTAAAAAATACTATGTCGGAGACACGGAGGCAGAAGCTCTGCGCGGAATAGATATAAATTTCCGCGAAAGTGAATTCGTTGCGATACTCGGTCAGTCCGGTTGCGGAAAGACCACGCTTCTCAACATAATCGGAGGACTTGACAGATACACAAGCGGCGACCTTGAAATTAACGGCATTTCCACAAAAAAATATAAAGATAAGGATTGGGACAGATACCGTAACCATTCAATAGGTTTTGTGTTTCAGTCATATAACCTTATTCCGCACCAGACGGTGCTTGCAAACGTTGAGCTTGCACTTACAATATCGGGCGTTTCAAAAACCGAAAGACGCCGCAGAGCGACCGAAGCGCTGAAAAGAGTCGGACTCGGAGATCAGATAAAAAAGAAGCCGAATCAGATGTCTGGCGGTCAGGTTCAGAGAGTCGCTATCGCACGCGCGCTCGTAAACGATCCCGATATTCTCCTCGCCGACGAACCGACAGGCGCGCTTGATACGGAAACAAGCGTAGCCGTTATGGAAATCCTGAAAGAAGTCGCAAAAGACAAGCTCGTTATAATGGTCACCCACAACCCCGACCTTGCCGAAAAATATTCTACCCGCACCGTTCGCCTTCTCGACGGAAAAATAATATCGGATTCTCAGCCCTTTATACCAACCGAAAAAGACAAAACTGTAGCTGCCGAGCGCAGTGCCGCAGAAAAGAAAAAAGGCAAACGACAGATGTCGTTTGCAACGGCAACAGCGCTTTCATTCAACAATCTGAAAACAAAAAAAGGCAGAACCATTCTCACTTCGTTTGCCGGAAGTATAGGAATAATAGGCATAGCGCTTATAATGGCTGTATCAAGCGGCTTCAAAAACTATATAAACACCGTTCAGGCAGATACCCTTTCGTCGTATCCGCTCAGCATAACGCGTGAATCCGTAGACCTTTCTTCAATGATGGCATCGATGATGTCCGGCAAATCTCCGTCGGGCGAACATCCGCTTGACAAAATATATTCCCGCGATGTTCTTGTCGAAATGATGAAAACAATGTCGTCCGGAACAAGAACGAGCGAACTTTCAAGCTTCAAGAAATATCTTGACAGCGGTGAAAGCGGAATTGAAAGCTATATAAACGGAATACAGTACGGTTACGGGGTAACGCCTAAAATATACTTTAAGGACAGTAGCGGCAAGCTTGTTCGCGTGAGTCCCGGCACGGTTATGGAAAACCTTTACGGCAGTGCTTACGCCTCGATGTCCGCAAAATCCGCGCAATATTCCGGAATGAATTCATCAATCGTGTGGACGGAAATTCTCGACAACCGCGACTTTGTAAAATCCCAATACGACGTTCTTGCCGGTGAATGGCCCGAAAGCGATGATTTCACAAAGCTTGTTTTCGTGGTTGACAAAAACAACGAAGTAAGCGATTTCGTTCTTTATTCGCTCGGTCTGCGCGATCAGAGCGAAATAGACGATATGAAAGTAAAAATAATGGAGCATAAGCCCATCGAATCCGAGCAGACCACATACACCTATGATGAGATTCTCGGTCTTGAATACAAGCTTATTCTCGATACCGACCTTTGGGCATACGACGAAAATACAAACACATGGCTTGATAAAAGCAAAGATTCGGATCATCTGAAATCAACAGTAGAAAACGGAAAAACTCTTACCGTTGCCTGCATTGTCCGTCCCACTCAAAATGCTTCCGCCACATCCATAAGCGGCTCGGTAGGATATCCTTCAAGCCTTACGAAATATATTATAAACAGCACAAACAACTCCGATATAGTCAAAGCTCAGTTTTCGGATAAAAACACGGACATCTTCACCGGACTTCCGTTTGAAACAGGCGAAAAAAAGAAGCTTACAATGGAGGATGTAAACGCTTATATCCTTACGCTTCCCGAAGCGGAACAGGCTCAGATGAAAGCATATATCGCCTCAATGGACGAAGAATCCGTGCTTAAATTGTTTGAAGAAAAGCTTTCTGCAAAAACATCTGCCGCCACATATGACGGAAACCTTGAAAAGCTCGGCGTAAAAGACATTGAAAATCCCGAAGTCATAAATATTTACCCCGTTGACTTTGAAGCCAAAGACAACGTGAAAGACGTCATCTCCGCATACAATGACAAGGTAAAAGCAGCGGGCGAAAACGAAAAAGTAATAAGCTATTCGGACTACGTCGGCATACTGCTTTCATCCGTGACAAAAATAATAAACACAATAACCTACGTGCTTATAGCATTCGTTGCGATATCGCTCGTTGTTTCCTCAATAATGATAGGAATCATCACTTATATCTCCGTTCTCGAAAGAACAAAGGAAATAGGTATTCTCCGCTCGATAGGCGCGTCAAAGAAGGACGTTTCAAGAGTATTCAACGCGGAAACATTTATAATCGGACTTATTTCAGGTGCAATGGGAATAGGAATAACGCTTCTTATATTACTTCCCGTAAATCTTATTCTGAATTCCCTCACGGGCATCGCTTCGATAGCGGCTCTGCCGCCTGTCGGCGCCGCGATACTCATCGCGCTCAGCATTCTGCTCACCGTCATAGCAGGTCTTTTCCCCGCAAAAATAGCTTCAAAGAAAGACCCGGTAATAGCGCTGAGAACAGAATAAAAAAACAAAGCAAAAATCCCGCTTGTGCGGGATTTTTTATTGTCAGTTCGGCAATATAAGAGTCATCAATGCTTTTCTCTGCCCCTCTGTCGGCAGTTTAAGCTTGCCGTTGCTTAAAAGAGTGACGATACAATGAAGCAAAAACCATCCATCGGAATTGAAGATGAACTGCATTTGATATTCAACCATCTTTCTTATATGCTCCGGAACGGCATTTACAGAAGCTTCTATAAAAGGCTTTTTAAGCTCAGCAAAGGTATCTGCATATTTGAGCTTTATTTTCTTACCGATATCAAGCAGTTTTTGCTTGATATCGTTGCTCGCAAGCGATACAATCTGCCAGGATGATTTAAAATAGCCGTCATAATCGCCGTTCGTCTTTATATATCCGCGCTCGGCAAGCCATGCGTATTCGTTTTTTGAAAGAATTCCGGACTCTTCCTCACTTTCATAAAGGGACAAAACCCGATGCGCTTCATCGGAGAAATCAAGCATATACTCATCGCCGCCGACCTTGTCTGTCCATTCGCTTTTTATCTGCCAGAAAGTATGTCCGTTTTTCCCGCCATATGATGTCCACATCGGTCCGCACCAATTTTTCATATATACATAGTCATCGGGGATGTCGCACTGTTGCACTTCAAGCGATGCATAAAAAATATTATGACTTCCGTCAGGGCGTATCGTTGCAACTTCTTCAAACGAAATGCTCTTATCTATAAGCTCTTCGCCAGAGCATGCAGCGATATACGGAATAAGCGACCATAAAATAAAGTTATCGTCAGCACGGGGGCTTTCCGTAAGCGATATAGGAGCATCGGTCTGTCCGCATACGATATCGGGATCAGACAGAATTCCGGAAGACACAAGCTCATCGTACAAATCATTTGCAAACAAATTCGAAGCTCTTCTGTACATCTCATTCTCAATAGTCATAATCTCTTTCGACGGTATATCGATTATGAAATTTGCGATGTATCTATCACCTTTTTTCAGAAGAAGACCATATTCTTCAAGTGTTTCGATCTCGCTTTCGATATACACGGGCGAAACGCCGAGATCATCGGCAATATTGCCGACCGTCTTTGCACTTTCTCTGACGCAGTAGCAAATATTCTGCGACAAAACGGAGTGTAAATAATCCGACAATCCTGTTTTACCGGAAGAGCCGCTAAGTCCGATTCTACTGAATTTTATTGGATTGAATTTAAGCTCACTTGTTTTTCTCATAGTATCCATACCTCTTTTCAGTTCTTTTTTAGCTTCAAACAAGTGCCATTTGACTGTGCCGAGCGGAATATCAAGCTCCTTTGCAATGTCTGCCTGCTTGCGGTTCTCAAAATAATAAGCAATAACAATTCTTCTCTGCAGCTTTGAAAGATACGCTATCTCGGCTTGCAAACGATGTGAAAAATCCACATCTTCTGCATCATCCAAAGACAAGTCTGCCTCTCCAATCACATCTGCCGCTTCGTCTATCGGCACACCGATTATGCTCCTTGCGCTCTCGCGATAATAATTACTGAGCGCATTGTGTGCAACTGTCCATATGAATTTATCGTAACTTTCTATATCATCCTTGCAGAGAAGCGCATGGAACGCGCGCAGAATTATTTCCTGCGAAAGGTCTTCGGCGTCATGCATGGTTTTGCACCGTTTAAGTGCAAAACCGAATACAGGTTTTAAGTATTCCGTTATGATGTTTTCCGCATCTTGTCTTTTCACTTGTTTGTACCTCTTTTGAAAGCTTTCACCCATACAGACACGGGAGAAGAAAAAGGTTGGAACTTTTTCAAACAAAAATCCCGCTTGTGCGGGATTTCTGCTTTTATGTTTTATTATTTTCTCTGCTGTGAAGATCCTATCGACGCTCTGCCGCCCTTTTTGGGTCCGGAGCCTGTTCCTTTTGCAAGCACGAAAAGCACGGCTCCGGCAGCGGCAACAACAGCCACTATCGCAAGCACAACAACTATTTTTATAACGCTTCCCGGCTTTTTATCGGTGTCTTTTCCGCCCGTTGTTCCGTCGCTGAGCTTCGGAATAACTTCTCTTCTTACTACCTCTCCGCAGACCGTACATTTTATAACGCGTGAACCTTCCTTGTCAGCCGTAGCAGCAACCTCAACTTCGGGAGCACCTTCTTTATGACCTTTGGCTTCCGCTATAACAGCTCCGCAAGCCGTACATTTTTGCGGCTCGGTACATGTAGCTTCCGCTCCGGGGGTGTGTCCCTTTGCAGGAACCACTTCACTTGAAATAACCTTTTCACATACCTTGCAGTACTGCTCTTTCAGTCCTGCTTCCGTACATGTAGCGGTTTTTTCTCTCCATTCAAGATCGTGTCCCTTTGCTTTTATCGTCTCGCTGTAGATTGTTTCGCCGCAAAGATCGCACTTTCTTATTATGTAACCGTTTTCTGTACAAGTAGCGCTTTTTTCGCTCGTTGTAACTTTGGAGTGAGTGCATACAGGCTTTATTTCTTTTGTTTCAAACAGCACGGGATCTGACATATCTCCCGCCTCGCTTGTGTCCGTTGCAGCATATCTTTGATAGAAAATATATTTTTTGTTTGCTTCAAGTCCGGCAAACAAAGGCGACGACTGCCACTCTTTGCTGTCCTTTGAATATTCGCAACCGTTTACCGCATTAAGCTCGATACTCGACTCGGTCGCGCTTTTGAGTGTAGGTGCGGGAGCTTTTCCGAGCTGTTCTTTTTTGGTTTCAACAAGCATCATATCCATTTGCTTGGTTTCGATGTTTCTCCAGAACAGCCAATATTTCGTTCCGGGAGTAAGGCCGGTAAATATACCTGTTGTTGACCATTTCCCGTTACTGATATTAAGTGAATATTCATATCCCTTTTCGACGGATATCATTATTATGTTTGCTGTTGCGGAAAGTATTTTTGGCGTATACGAACCGTCACCGGGGATATTAGTTCCTCCGCTGCCGCTGTCGGATATTTCACCGGCGCTTCCGTTTCCGAGAACAACCCTCAGTCCTTCGCTGGGTTCGCTCGCAGAATAATATTCGGTAGCCGCTCTGCGCGCATAAAACGTGTATATTCCGTTCTTTACAAGGTTCTTGAACGTTCTGCTTGTCTGCCATGTCGAAAGATCGTAAGAATATTCAAGACCATCATCGTTGCTCTTCATAAGATCAACTGATGTCTCCCCTTTATTTATAAGCACCGGACTTTCGGGTTTCTGTCCCTGAATCAGCGCACGCTTTACCGTAACTCCGCTTCCTGCGCCTGTCACCGTTCCGTAATCTGTACTCGATGCTGTTCCCGTAAGCGAATTTACAACTATTGATGCAGACGCCCCTGCATACGGAAGGAATTTAAACTTAAGTTTTATCGAAACTGCGTCCGAAGTAGTTACGGGCTTAGCGGACGATGAAGCTACAGCGGCAGCTACTACAAGCGTTACCGTATTGCCGTTTGTCGTTTCGCTAACATTGAAATTCCATCCGCTCGGAAGAGTACTTTTACTGCTTACATACGAGAAATCGCCCTTATAATAAGTAAGCGTTACGGTTATTCCGTTCAGTCCGGAAGTTGCCGGATCTATATCGCTTATCTTCATTATAAATTCATCGGTCTGATCCATAGACATTGAAACAGGTCCGGTAAGCGTCATTCTGTAGGCGGGCTTGTCCTCAGCGTGAACGCAAATAGCAAAAAGCGACAAACACATAAACGCCGTCGCAATTATCAGCGCAATTATCTTTTTCATTATTTTTTCCTCCAAAACCTTCTCTTTTTCAAAAAGGACTTTGCAAATGCCAAAGTCCCTTTCGAATCTGTCTTATTTGTTGCTTATAATCACAGTATTTATCACATCTTGGAGCACTTCGTCTGTAAGCGCGGAAGAAGAATAAAGAGTACACTTTATAGACCAGTCTTTATCCTCAAATCTTGACCACTCCACTATTCTCGCGCCGTCGGTAAGCGTTATATAAATATATTCGCTTCCGCCTTCGGTATAAGATCTCATCTCATTTGGATTTATAGGAGTTGTTATACCATGAATATCCGAATAATCAAGAGATTTTGCTCCGCGGAAAACAAAATCATTGCCTTTGTATGTAAACTTTATCTGTCCGATGTCGCCCTTTTCAACGGAATATGTCGCATTGCTTACAAGCGTCTTGTCAACCTCCATAACTATTCCGAGATCGGTTATAAACTTATCCGCAACGCTTGTTTCTTTTGTTGTTTCGGTCGTTGTGGTACCTACGGTTATATCGGGATTTACAGGATCTTTTCCTTTGCAGGCACAACAGAGCACCATAACGGTCAAAACAACCGCAAGCAGAAGTGCTGTTTTCCTTTTCATATTTGTTTCCTCCGTACAAAAAATCTATTAAATTGCTTACCGGCAACAGGTCAGCCGGAATCACTAATATAGTTCTATGAAAAAATTATATCATAAAGCTTACGAAAATAAAAGAGTTTTTTGTTAAATTATTTTACCGAACCGGTTGCTATTATGTCGGATTCTCCGCAAATTCCCGCAAAAACGATATCGCCCTGCTCTATGGGAGCATTTACGGAAACTCCGGAAAGTGTTTTCATCGCCTCAAAAAGCTTCTCCTTTGAAATCGGAGCACTTGTTTTTACGGGAAGATAAACTCCCTCTCTGTTCGCTACTTTTACCGTCGTTGTAAGAGTTCTTGTGGGATGCGTAAGCTCAGCTATAGCGTATTTCTCTCCTCTCGGGCATGTATTCCCCGTAACCTTAAAGCCGTCTGCCGTTTTTTCGGCAATTAGCTGACAGCCTATCGGGCAGTTTATACATATCATTTCTTTCTTTTCGCCGATATTCATAGCCATAACCTCACTTTACTATTTCAACGGTGATATCGCCGTCGCACTCTTTGAGTTGCTCGCCTTTTATACGGACAAACTCCATTTCGCCCGGAGCAACCTTGCGCTTCTTCTGAAGAAGAAGTTCTTTGTCTCCGCACGAAACGCGTATTTTAACGTTTTCCATAACCGCACCGACTCTGAAATAGATCTTTATGTCTTCGGGACTTTCAGTAACATCAACTCTCTGCGGAACGGTGTATCTTACTCCGCCTGTTGCGATAACCGAAAGCGAACGCAGATAATCCGGTTCCTTGCAGCCTGCTTTTATAAACTCGGCTGCACTCTTTCCTGCAAGCTCGGCTTCTTCGGAAACATAGTCTACAAGGTCGTGAACGTGAAGTACGTTACCGCATGAATAAACTCCCGTTTGCTCGGTTCTTCTGTTCTGATTGACAGATGCGCCGCCGGTTACTCTGTCAAGCTTTATGCCTGCGCCCTTTGTAAGCTCGTTTTCGGGAAGAAGTCCACACGAAAGAAGAAGCGTATCGCATTCGATATATTCGCTTTTTTCGGGAATCACACGCAGATGCTCGTCAACCTCCGAAACCGTAACGCCCTCAACTCTTTCTTTTCCGTGTATCTTTGATACCGTATGGCTGAGCTTGAGCGGTATGCCAAAGTCATTAAGACACTGAACTATATTTCTGTTGAGTCCGCCGGAATACGGCATAAGCTCGCATACGAGCTTTACATTTGCACCTTCAAGCGTCATTCTTCTCGCCATTATGAGACCGATGTCTCCCGAACCGAGAATAACAACATTCTTCCCGGGCATTTCGCCTTTTATATTTATAAATCTCTGTGCTGTTCCCGCCGTATATACGCCTGCGGGACGTTCGCCCGGAATGTTGAGCTGACCGCGACTTCTTTCACGGCACCCCATTGCAAGCACAACAGCGCCTGCGTCGATTGTAAATACGCCGTCCTCGCTGTTCATTGCGGTAACGATATGTCTGCCGTTCTCGCCCTGCTCTATTCCGAGAACCATCGTCTTTACGATATAAGGGATTTCCCTTTCGATGACCATTTTCTTGTATCTGTCCGCGTATTCGGGACCGGTAAGCTCTTCGCCGAAACGATGAAGTCCGAATCCGTTATGAATACACTGACGGAGAATACCGCCGAGTCCCTCGTCGCGCTCAATTATGAGTATATCCTTTACGCCGTTGTCAAACGCGGAAACGGCTGCCGCCATTCCTGCGGGACCTCCGCCTATGACGGCAATATCACATTTTTTCATAGCTATGTTCCCTCCGCCTTATTTTCTGTTTCCGAGCAAAAGTCTGGATTCGCCGCCTGTTTTCGTGACCTGATTTTCGGCAATTCCGAGTTCTTTTGCTATAAGCTCAGTCACAAACGGTGTGCAGAAACCCGCCTGGCAGCGTCCCATTCCGGCTCTTGTTCTGCGTTTTATGCCGTCAATCGTTGTCGCTTTCGGATTTTGTCTTATAGCGGCAAGAATCTCGCCCTCCGTTACAGTCTCGCAACGACATATTACTCTGCCGTATGACGGATCTTTCTTTATTATTTCGTTTTTCTCGTCAGCCGAAAGCGTGCGGAAATGCTTGCATGAAACGCGAGTATCAATATGACTCGATTTTTCTTCAAGCTTAAGCCCCGCTTCCGCAAGAAGGTTTACTATATACTCCGCTATTGCCGGAGATGAAGAAAGTCCGGGAGAGTCAATTCCCACTGCGTTTATTGCACGCGGAGAGTGCGAAGAAATTTCAAGTACAAAATCTTCATTTTCGGCGCAAGCTGCGCGAAGTCCGGCAAAAGACGTAATTACAGCTCTGTAATTTATGCCGTCAGCCGAAAGCGAAGCTTTCTCTTTTATTGTGTCAAGTCCTTCAAGCGTTGTTGTCTTGTCGTCCTTTTCCGTCTTTTCGGATGTAGGCCCGACAAGAAGATTTCCGTCAACCGTGGGAGTAACCAGAATACCCTTTCCCGCTTTCGTAGGCGTTTGGAAAATAGTTCTGGAAACAAGTCCTCCTTCGGACTTGTCAAGAAGCATATATTCGCCCTTCTTTGCGATTATGTGATAATCGTCTCCGTAAAGACGTGCGATGTCATCGGATCCGAGCCCTGCGGCGTTTACAATGTATTTTGCTTTTATCTCTGCGTCATCGTCGGATTTCAATGTGTAAACCGAACCGTCGTCGGAAATATCCGTAACCTTGAAATTACAATAAAGGTCTGTGCCGTTATCCATAGCATTGCCTACTGCGGCTATTGTAAGATCGTAAGGACAAACTATTCCGGACGAAGTGCAAAGAAGCGCACCGACTATATTTTTTGAAAGTGCCGGCTCGAGCTTTCTCGCTTCGTCACCCGTTATTACGGAAAGTCCCGAAACTCCGTTTTCCTTTCCTCTTTCGCAGAGCATCCTGACGTGCTCGAGCTGCTCTTCGTCAAAGGCAACAACCATTGAACCGTTATTTTTGTAATGAACATCAAGGCGACGGCAAAGATCTGCCATCATTTCTGCGCCCTTTACGTTAAGCTTCGCTTTGAGAGTTCCGGGAATGGGGTCATATCCACCGTGAACTATAGCACTGTTTGCCTTTGTGGCACCGAGAGCAACATCGGCTCCCGCTTCAACAAGGCAAACGCTAAGCTTATACTTTGCAAGAGCAACGGCTGTAAGTCCGCCCGTTACTCCCGCTCCGATAACCGCAACATCGTAAATCATTTCTTTCTATCTCCAAATCCTTATTGTTTAAGTACATCGGGAATACAGCTTGCATCCCCAACGATGTAATCTATATTATAATCGCTTTCCATAGCCTGCTTCTCGGTTGTCTCACCGCTCAGGACAAGCATTGTTTTAACGCCTGCGTTTATTCCGCAAGCGATATCGGTATACATCCTGTCACCCACAACAAGAGTGTTTTCCCTGCATACAAGAGGATCGGAAAGCTTTGTTTTTTCTATCGCCAACAGTGGCATTTCGGGGCGAGGCTTGCCTATGTAGTACGGCGTTTTCCCCGTAGCGTTGTAAAGCATCCCGCATACGGAGCCGCAGTCCGGAACATAACCGTATTCCGTAGGACAGACAAGATCGGGATTCGCAGCGATAAAAGGTATATCCTTTTCCGTGAGCAGGCGCGAAACATCGTCAAGCTTTTTGTATGTAAGCTCCGTGTCATAGCCCATAACAACGCCTTCTATATCTTCGGAGTAATCCTCGCAAACGCATACTCCTGCTTCCCTCAGTTCTTTTTTGAACGATTCCGTTCCCGCAACATAAAGTTTTTTTCCGGCAAGATTTGCGTTAAGATAAAGCGCCGTCGCCTGCGATGAAGTTATGAAGTCCTCATCGCACGCTTCAATTCCGAGACGCGCAAGCTTTTTTACATAAGCCGAAACACTTTTTGATGAATTGTTTGTCATAAACAGATATGTCTTTCCCTGCGCGCGTATCGCGTCCAGCATATCCTTTGTAAACGGGAACAGATTGTCCCCGAGATATATCGTTCCGTCCATATCAAAAAGGAACAGACGTATATCCGCAAGTTTTGAAATATCGCCTTTGAGTATCATATAATCCTTTCAGCCGCTTTTCTGTATTCGGTGGGACAAACGCCGTATTTCTTACGGAAAAGCGCAGAAAAATAAAGCTGATTGTCATATCCGAGCATTTTTGATATTTCTCCTATCGGAAGCTCGCCGAGCGCGAGCATTTCCCTTGCTATGCGCAGCTTTTCCGATATTATAAAGTCCTTCGGCGGGACGCCGATAAGCCTTCTGAACATTCTGTAAAACGAATCCGGCGTCATTTCAAGAATGTCTGAAAGCTCGCTTTGCATAATGTTTCTTTTTATGTTTACGTGTATGTATTCGAGGACGGCTGCGAGCTTTTCGTGCCTGTCCATTATGTCGCGCCCTCCCGATTTCGGAAGAGCGCTGTCAAGCGCGATTCTTGCAAGCCGGTAAATGTCGCATTTTATTTTCACCGCATTTTCAAGGCGAAGATTTGTAAACTCCCTCTCAGAGGACAATTCCGAAAGCTCGCGGCAGATCTCCGTTATTTTCTCACCCGTCCGGCCATCGAAATATGTTTTCATATCAAACAGAGAGAACACCTGAAGATTCGAATACACCGAAAGTCCTATCGCCGCAAACACAAGCTCGCTTCCCTCCGAAACGTCAAGCGTATACTCCGTATCGCACGGCACAAGCACCGCTTCTCTTTCGGAAACCGATATCTGCTCCCCGCCCGCGTCTATAAGAAAGCTTCCCTTTCCGGCGCACAGGAAAAGCTCAAAAGGCAGTTTTGTAGCCACTATTGTTTCGTCGCGATGATAAATCTTGCTTTCCGAAAGCATCAGCTTTGCGGAAACAGTGTTTTCCAAAGAGAGCCTCTCCACTTCTGTTCCTCCGTTTTCTCAATTATTTCATTATGTAATAAATGTAATATAAATAAACCGCAACAGCGGCAATAACCGTAAGAGCTGCAAGCAAGGCTATATTTTCGCGTGTAAGCTTAGGCTTTTCTCCGATCGGAGGAATGAGCTTCATCCTTGAAGCCGCAGGAGCCATCGCAAACAAAAATACGGACAAAAGCAACGTTTCTGCCGGGAACAACGCTGCGTTTTTTATTGTTCTTGCCAAAGTAAAGAATTTATATACTTTTTCTATTCCGAAATAAGCATAATACCACCGCATTATTATCGGAGTAAGAAATATATTACATATCAAAACAACCGAAAAGCGCGCCGTCATTATACGAGTGGCAGAGAGCTTTGCACGGTAAAGAAACAGTCCGAAAACAAACGAACTTACCATAGCCGTTATTATGTACGGAAAGAAATAATCTCCCTGCGGAAATAAAAACGCGCCGACAGTGTCGCTTATCGCGCCGCTTACAAGTCCCACGAGCGGACCGTATATCATCGAACCGAGCGCATTCGCGAAAAATCCTAATGAAATATAAAGCACGTTAGGAATTATCGGAATACTGACGCCCTGAATAACTATACGCAGCGCAGTTATCATAGCCGCAACGACTATCGTTCTCGGGTTTCCGAATTCAGACGCCGCACACCTCCAATAGCCTTTTTCAAACGGTGAATAAAAGCTTCTGATTTCTGTATTTGCCGTATTCATACGGTTTCCTCCTTTCGCTGCATCTTCTTGCTGCCGCAAAGGAAAAACCCGGAGAAAAAACACTTTTCCCCGTCGGCAACAGCGGGATGCAAGTGCGCCACCGCAACGCATAAGCGTTTTCGTCCGGAGATCAACTCCCCGTACCTCCGGCACTTTACGCGGCGCACCTTACTCTGTTAATACTATATCATAGTAATTATATCACGAAAAAACACATATTTCAATAGAAACAGAATAAAAATATATGTGTTTTTACGCAAAGCTATCCGTGCATACGCACTTTGAACTCATCGCATATCCTGTCTGCGTCCGAAGCTTTTCCCTTTACCCGTATTACATAACAGCCGTCGTAAACAAAGCGTATATTCTCGGCAGGATCGCACGGCGGTGCTTCATATCCGCTTTCCATCTCCGCACATATAATAGCGGCGTCTTTTGCGTTTTTTGTCTTTATCACCGTCATTTCAAAGCCATCTGACGAAAAGTCCGGAGAAAAAATCGCAGCGCGTTCGACGCATCCGCTATAAGTTTTTTCGGAAATCCCTATCACATAAGAGTCGTCGCCTTCTATGTCCTTTTGCGAAAGCTCCCTTTCGCTTGCCACAGTAAGACTGCCTGACATATCGGCAAAATCGATTTCTTCCGTCTGCATACATCCGCACAGAAAAAATGCTGACATAATAACAAAAACAATAAATTTTTTCATATAAAAATCACCTCAAGCAATATTGTTTGAGGTGATCTGATTTTTTATTCGTCAATGGGCTTCATACCAATTCTGCCCCTGCGCTATTTCAACCGTAAGCGGGACTGAAAGCTCAACCGCGTGTTCCATTTCGTATTTTAATATATCTGCGGCTTTATCGGCACACGACTTTGAAGCTTCTACTATAAGCTCGTCGTGTACCTGAAGCAAAAGCCTTGCATCAAGCTTTTCTTCTTTAAGACGTTTGTCAACGGCAACCATAGCGAGTTTTATTATATCGGCGGCAGTCCCCTGAATAGGACTGTTCATCGCCACTCTCTCTCCGAACGCAACCTCGTTTCTTCTGTGAGAAGCAAGCTCCGGAATATATCTTCTCCGTCCGAAAAGCGTGGTTACATAACCGTCCTTTTTAGCTTGCTCAACAACACGCGAAAGGTACTCTTGTACTTTTGGATAACTCTGAAGATAGTTTTTCATGTACTCTGCAGCCTGTTTGCGCGTTGTATGCATATCTTCGGCAAGAGAAAACTCTCCCATCCCATACATTATTCCGAAGTTAATCACTTTAGCTTTTTTGCGCATCTCTATTGTGACTTCATCTTTCGGAACGCCGAATATTTTCATTGCTGTTGATGAATGTATGTCAAATCCCGAAAGAAACGCTTCGCGCATATTTTCATCACCCGAAAGCGCGCACAGAAGTCGCAGCTCTATCTGAGAATAATCCGCATCTATAAGCACACGATTTTCGTCCGTAGGGATAAAGAACTTACGGAATTGCCTTCCAAGCTCGGTCTTTATGGGAATGTTCTGTAAATTAGGCTCGGTTGACGAAAGTCTTCCCGTTGCTGTAAGTGCCTGTCTGAATCTTGTATGAACTCTGCCGTTTTTATCGGCGGCGGCAACAAGACCGTCGGCATATGCGCTTTTAAGCTTTCCGGTAACGCGATATTCGAGGATAAAATCGATTATAGGTGAAAACGGACGGAGCGATTCAAGGACTTCGGCACTCGTGGAATATCCGCTTTTCGTCTTTTTACCTGCGGGAAGCTTCATTTTTTCAAACAATACAGAGCCGAGCTGTCGAGGCGAATTTATATTGAATTCTTCATCAGCCAGCTTGTATATTTTTGCGCTCAGCTCATCCTGCGCTTTTCCGAGAACCTTTGAAAATTCGACAAGCCGTGCTGTATCAACCTTGAAACCGTCGCTTTCCATTTCATAAAGCACTCTTGCAAGCGGAAGCTCTATATTTTTGTAAAGCTTTGTCTGCTCCGTTTTTTCAAGCTCGTCTATGAAAACTTTATACAACTCTCCAACGTAATAAGCCTCCGAGGCGCTGTCAACAACTTCCGTGCAAAAATGTTTGCTTACGAGCTTACCGAGCGATATATCCGAAGTTCCTCCCACACAAACATACGCCATAAGCATTACGTCATCTTTGCATGAAGAAAGATCAACGTCATATTTTTCAAGACTGTGACAGTATTCCTTCAGATCGTAGCAAACAAGATCTGCTCCTCCGCAAAGTAGCTCTCTGTTTTCTTTTATACCGTCTATAACCAACAGTTTCCCGTCGCCCGAAAGGTATATTTCATCGTTATATAGATCTATTGCACAACCGTATTTGACCCCGACCTTGAGGGCGGAGGCATCCGCCCTCTCGACGTCAGGCAACTCGGGAGTTTTACCGTCATCGGATTCATCTTCAAGCCCGAATCGTTTTATAAGCAATGTAAAATCCAAACGTCGGAAAAGCGCATAAAGCGCTTTTCGGTCGGGGCCTGTATATGCAAGCCTTTCGAGCAGCGGAAGAAACTGAACATTTCGGTCTATGCGGGCAAGCTTCTGTGAAAGGTAAACCATGTCCTTGCTTGCGATGAGCTTTGACTTTGTAACAGCCGAAAGCTTTTTTTCTTCAAGATTATCATAAAGAGCGTCAATGCTTCCGTATTCGGCTATCAGTTTCCCTGCCGTAATCTCGCCTATTCCGGCTGCTCCCGGAATATTGTCTGAGCTGTCGCCCATAAGCGCCTTCATGTCAACGAACTGCGACGGATCAACTCCGTATCTCGCACGGAAAGCCGCCGTGTCATATCTTACCGATTCTCCCGTTGTGGCAAGCAAAACGGTGGTGTTATCGTCAATAAGCTGAAGCGAGTCTTTATCTCCCGTAACTATATAGGTTTCTATTCCGTTCTGGGCACATATACGAGAATATGTGCCCAGAATATCGTCGGCTTCATAGCCTGTGCGTTCAACGCAGTGAGCACCCATAGCTTCAAGACATTCCTTCGCCGGAGCAAACTGCGCAAGCAGATCCGGAGGAGTTGCATGCCTGCCCGCTTTATATTCCGAGAACATCTTGTGGCGGAAAGTCGGCGCATGAACGTCAAACGCAACCACAAAATAGTCGGGTTCTATTTCCGCTATATGGCGTGAAAGTATGTTTATCATTCCGTAGATCGCATTTGTCGGTGTTCCGTCGTGCGCAGTAAGATTACGTATTCCGTAATAAGCACGGTTGATTATTGAATTCCCGTCCACACAAAGCATTTTTTTCATATCGGACAAATCCTCTTTTTTTCAGCGTTATATACAGTATAGCATATTTTTTATTATTTGCAAACAAAAATATTGACAAATCGAAAAGGTTTTGTTATAATAACACTCGCAATGCTACTATGGCTCAGTTGGCAGAGCGCGTCCTTGGTAAGGACGAGGTCGCCGGTCCGAATCCGGCTAGTAGCTCCAAAAATCCCGCATTTTCGTGCGGGATTTTTATTTTCTCTGTTTCAGTGTCAAAAGCATTAAAACAAGCTCCTGCCAGCCTGATATTCTTGAGCGGAAGCCTTTCGGATTCCTTCCGTATTCGATAAATCCGAAGCTTTTATAAAGATTTATTGCAGCGATATTGTCAGATACAACATCAAGTTCAAGTTGCTCATAACCGGCGTTCTTTGCGCACTCTATACACGCTTCCGTAAGAGCTTTGCCTATTCCGAGTCCCCAGAAAGCCTTTTCGACGCTTATGCCAAACTTTGCGCGATGCTTTGTCTTATATTTTCCGCCGACAGCGCTGACAGCTGCCATACCGACGATTTTTCCGTCGATAAAAGCACACACTTCTACTTCGTTTTCACTTTCTTCTTTTTTGGAAAGATATTCGCTTTCCTTTTCAACGGTCATATTGATTTCATCGGGATAAGACAAAAGGAAATCTGTTTCGGCATGTGTTTGCCTGAACGTTCTGCAAACTTCTTCAGTGTCATGGGCGGCAGCATTTTTCAAAATGCATTCACGCCCGTCTTTTAATGTTATTGTCCTTTCGAATCTCATTTTTTATTTCTTTCTGCCGTAAGGTTTTTTCTGTTGACGGCACCAGGTTTTCATAACAAAATTATGCGAAAGATGCTTTACCGCAAATACCTGAAGTCTTGCGGCGGCACCGCAAACGGAAACTTTTTTGTGTTTTTTCATATCTTTCAGCGCGCGGCTGACGACCTGCTCTGCCGTATAGTAATGGCTGTAATACGTTATTACGGAATCATCCTCCACTGCGTGGTCAAAGAATTCCGTCTTTACCCAAAACGGGCAAACCGCCATAACATCTATTCCTTTCGGAGCCAACTCTGCCGAAAGTCCCTGCGAAAAGCTGAGTACAAACGCTTTACTTGCCGCATAAACATTTATATACGGCACGGGCTGAAATGCGGAAAGCGATCCCATTTCATATATCTGGCTTCCCTTTTTCATATAAGGAATTGATTTGTATGTCATTCCCACAAGCGCCATATCGTTCAGTTCTATCATTGAATAATAAGTTTCAAGCGGAACATCTGTCGTTGCGGCAAATTTTCCAAAGCCTCCCGCATTTACAAGCACTTCAACTTCCGGCTTTTCGGTTTCAAGCATTTTTGCATACTCTTCAATGCTTTCTTTTTTTGTAAGATCAAAAGATATCGGTCTTATTTTCGCACGGGTTTTACCTTTTAACTCTTCAAGACGCTCAAGTCTGCGCGCAATGACCCATATCTCGTCAAAATCGTGCTGACGGTCAAGCTGAAAAACAAACTCTCTTCCCATTCCGGAGGAAGCACCTGTAATAACGGCGATTTTCATTTTCAATAAACTCCTTTGTTTTTTACTGAATAAATAGTATCATAAAAAGTCAGATAATACAAGATCATTTCCATTAATTTAATGATTCATATTAAAGCCATTTGTCAAGCTCCGCTTCCACTTCGGAAATCTTTTTTACTTTCGGCGAGCGGATTATTTTATCATGCATTATCACCATTTCGGGACTGCGGAGCGCCTGCAAATTTTCCAAAGGGTTCTTGCTTATAACAATCATCTCCGCCATTTTGCCCTTTTCAACAGACCCTGTTATATCTCCGATTCCGGCAAGAGTCGCATTGAGCAAAGTCGCGGAATAAATGGCAAAACTTTCGCTGACTCCGCAGAATTTTACATAATAATAAAGCTCTCTCCACATATCATACTGCGTTACATATGGGCAAGCGGTATCTGTTCCGAGACCGACGGGAATTCCCTCTTTCAAACATTCCTTTGCAAGAGAAACGATTCCGTCAAAAACAATTTTGCCGTTCTCCTGCTGCTCATAAGTTGCATGAGAGACCGCGCGGTCAAACAAAGCAAACGGAAGCGCTGGAGAAATTGTGGACACCTGAAAAGCTTTACGTTCTTTGAACAATTTCATAATTTCTTCGGTCGGCTTTGCGCCATGTTCAATAGAATCAACGCCGTTTTCCAGCGCAACCTTCACCCCTTCTGGACTTTCAACGTGCGCCGCTACCTTAAAGCCGAGTTCATGTGCCCTCGTGCAAGCGGCTTTCACGATCTCGGGCGACATTCTCAGAACGCCCGGTTCGCCTACCTTTTCCGCATCCAGAACACCGCCTGTGATCATAAGCTTTATGATATCAGGCTTGTCCTTTGCAATAATATCAACATAGCTTGCAGCTTCCTCCGGAGATGACGCTTCATAAGCAAGCGAACCCGCCATATGTCCTCCGTGCACGGAAACAGCCATATTAGACGCCAGAATACGCGGTCCGATTCTCTTTCCCGAATTTATTTCATCTCTGACAAAAGTATCAAAATCGGCAATTCCGCCGACGGTGCGGATAGTTGTAACGCCGCTGAGCAGCTGAGTTTTGGCAAAACCGGCAACAAGCTTCTTGCCGAAGCTTCTCATAAAAGCGTTTGATGTAATCAGTTTAACAAGCTTTACGGGGTCGGACTGTTTTTTCTTCGGCTTGCCGGAACCCGCCAAATGAACGTGCAGGTTTATAAGTCCCGGAAGAATATATTTTCCGCTTAAATTTACTTTTTCAAACTCCGACGGGATTTTATCTTCAGAAACAATATCGGATATAATGCCGTTCTCCGTAAGTATAGCCTTTCCATACTGCGGAATCATATTTTCCGTTCCATCCAGAATAATGCCGCCGATAAATGCTGTTTTCATTTTATCATTCTTCTTTCTTTTAATCTTATGTCGCAGTCTGAATCTGTCAAAGCAATTGTATCATAAATCCACTCGTTTTTCAATAGTTTTCACTTGCACAATTGTTGCTGCACAATGCTTGCTGTTAGCGTTCATCCTTCCTTTCCATAAAAATAAGCCAAACGCTCGGCTGAGTAGCGTTTGGCTATGTAGTTCATTCAGTTATACAAACAGGATTTTGTTTTATAGAGGTCTTTGCAAATACACCATATCTACAAGGTGTACACCACCCTCATATATCGGGTGATCATAATGATCCGTAAAGAAATTTGGCACGGTATGCGAGCGTACAAAGCCACATTTTTCATAAAAGGGTATCGTCAACGGGCTGTCGCCGGTTCCCACTTGCAGTATCGAAAATTGTCCGCGGTATTTTTCAACAAGAAATTCAATCAGTGCTTGGGCATAACCTTTTCGCTGAAATGGGGGAACAGTAGCGATATTCTTAATTTCAAGTATTCCATTTCCTTCGTCCGTTACGACACACTCGCATTTCACTCCGTCATCATCAAGAACATACATTTTACCTTTATAGAGATAACGGTCAACCATATCTTCCTGCTCATCCGCCAACAGGAGCAAATCAAGATATTGTTTTTTGTTTTCTGTAACTTCTACAATTCTCATCAATCACACCTGCAAATCCCGATTTGTCGATATCTTATTATATCATAAATTCTCCCGTTTTTCAATCTCAATAACGCCTTTTTGTGAAAAAGTAAAACTCCCGCACAAAAGTGCGGGAGTTTTGGCAGGGGTAGTAAGAATCGAACTCACGACACGCGGTTTTGGAGACCGCTGCTCTACCAGCTGAGCTATGCCCCTATACAAAAGCGAAACCTGTTCGGTTTCGCCTATGTTTTCTGGTGGGCCTTTAGGGACTCGAACCCCAGACCAACCGGTTATGAGCCGGTTGCTCTAACCAACTGAGCTAAAGGCCCGTTCGTTTTAGCGCGGTTTTTATTTTATCATCAATATTGCGATTTGTCAAGGAGTTTTTCAAATGTTTTCCCTCTTTTTTTCTCAGTTGAATATAATCAATTGACTTTTTGTATATTTTGATATATAATCAAGGTAGATACCCATTATAAAATTATACAGAAAAGAGAGTTTATTATGGAAATTTCAAAAATACTCGGTTATTGTGATCATACCCTTCTTGCACAGACAGCCACATGGGAACAGATAAAAGCTGTTTGCGACGACGGAATGAAATATCATACCGCTTCCGTGTGTATTCCGGCAAGCTATGTAAAACAGGCTAAGGAATACGTAGGAGACAAGCTTGCTATCTGTACGGTTGTAGGTTTCCCCAACGGATATTCCACAACGGCCGCAAAATGCTTTGAAGCAGGCGAAGCAATCGTTCACGGTGCTGATGAAATTGATACCGTTATAAATATCGGCTGGCTCAAGGATAGAAAATATGAAGATATCCTTTGCGAACTTAAAGCACTCAAAGCCGTATGCGGAAACAGAATACTTAAAGTAATTATTGAAACGTGCCTGCTTACGGATGAAGAAAAAATAAAAATGTGCGAGCTTGTAACAGAATCGGGCGCTGATTTTATAAAGACAAGCACAGGTTTTTCAACAGGGGGCGCAACAAGAGAGGACATTGCCCTTTTTGCAAAGCATGTCGGCAAGAATGTAAAGATCAAAGCGGCAGGCGGCATAAAGACGCTTGAAGACGCAGAAGCAATGATAGATCTCGGCGCGACAAGACTCGGCACAAGCAGAATCGTAAAAATAGTAAAGGAACAAAATCTTATCTGACGGAGTGATCTGCATATGAGAATGTATGATATAATCGACAAAAAACGCGAAAAAGGCGAGCTTACAAAAGAAGAAATACGCTTTTTCCTTTCAGGCTTTGCAACGGGTGAGATACCCGATTATCAGGCTTCGGCTTTGCTTATGGCAATATGCTGCAACGGCATGACAGACCGCGAAATTCTCGATCTTACGCAGGCTATGGCAACCTCCGGCGACACGCTCGACCTTTCATCTCTCAAAAACACCGTTGACAAGCACAGCACCGGCGGCGTCGGCGACAAAGCTACTCTTATCGTTGCTCCAATTGCGGCGGCTCTCGGCGGTACAGTCGCAAAAATGTCCGGCAGAGGACTCGGACACACGGGCGGTACGGTTGACAAGCTTGAATCGATTCCCGGCTTTTGCACCGAACTTGAGCCTGAAAAGTTTATGGAAAACGCAAAAAAATACGGCATTTGCGTTATAGGTCAGTCCGGTGATTTCAACCCCGCAGACAAAAAGCTCTATGCTCTGCGTGACGTTACGGCGACGGTAAAGTCAATACCGCTTATAACATCAAGCATCATGAGCAAAAAACTTGCCGCGGGCGCACACAATATTGTTCTTGACGTAACCGTAGGTTCGGGAGCTTTCATTTCCGACCCTGCCGAAGCAAAAATTCTTGCCGAAAAGATGGTTTCCATAGGCAAAGCGGCAGGAAGAAATATTGCCGCTGTTATGACGAATATGAACGCTCCGCTCGGAAAGAACGTCGGAAATTCCCTTGAAGTTATAGAAGCCGTTGAAATTCTGCGCGGCAAAGGCCCTTCGGACCTGCGCGAGGTCTGCGTTGCACTCGCCGGCGAGATGGTAACCCTTTTCTCAGGTAAGAGCGCTGAAGAATGTCACGCTCTCTGCGAAAAAGCGCTTGACGACGGATCGGCTTACGCCAAGTTCATCGATATGGTCAAGGCGCAGGGCGGCGACGTTTCATATATCGAAAATACGGACAAATTCCCGAAAGCGGCATATTCGACAGAAGTCAGAGCCGAAGCCGACGGCTTTATCTCTGCAATGCAAACGGCAGAGATCGGCACATCAAGCGTTATTCTCGGTGCCGGACGCGAGAAAAAAGGCGACAGCATAGATTTCGCCGCAGGGCTTGAAGTACTTAAAAAGACAGGCGACGATGTTAAGAAAGGTGATGTTATCGCAATTCTTCACACCAACAAAAAAGAGAAATTGCCGGAAGCCGAGAAAAAATATCTTTCCGCAATTTCATACGGCAATTCCGCAAAAAAAGATCCCGAAATATACGGAATCGTGAGATAAAAACGAATAAAACAAAACTCCGCTTCCGGCGGAGTTTTGTAAGGTAACAAGGAGATTTTTGATGTTATATCCGAAAAACAATGAAAAGTTTTCAGAAGAGCTTTTCAGAAATCCTGCAAATGAATATCGCGGAGTTCCCTTTTGGTCTTGGAACTGCAAGCTGAGAAAGGATCTGCTTGAAAAAGAGATCATCCATATGAAAGAAATGGGCTTCGGCGGCTATAATATGCATCCGCGCGTAGGACTTGAAACTCCGTATCTTTCAGATGAATTTATGGATATGGTACGCTTCTGCGTTGAAAAAGGCAAAGAAAACGGAATGTATTCGTGGATTTATGACGAAGACAAGTGGCCATCCGGCTATGCGGGAGGTTTTGTCACAAGTGATGTTGAAATGCGTCGCAAAAAGCTGTTTGTTACGCCCGTTCCGTACGACGACGGCACTCTTTCCCTCACGGATGACATAGAAAAAGCGACAAAGAATCTGCCCAAAGGCAAATATATTTTCATAGCCTGCTATGACGTTCTTCTCGACGATAAAGGCGATCTTCTTTCATACCGCCGCACATCCATCGGCGATAAAGCCGAAAGCAGAAAATATTTTGCTTATCTTGAGTATGATGCCGACGATCCGGGATTCAACGGTCAGGCTTATGTAGATACGCTAAAAAAAGAAGCGATAGATAAATTTATAGAAATAACTCACGAAAAATACAAGGCTTACGTGGGAGACGATTTCGGCAGAGCTGTTCCGGCAATATTTACGGATGAGCCGCAATTCAGCCACGCCACTCCGCTCAAATTCGCAAAGCAGGAAGACGGAGGAGCGTTGCTTCCCTTCACAACCGATTTTGAAGAAACCTTCAAAAAAGCTTACGGTACAAGCATTATCGAACACATTCCCGAAGTTATATGGAATCTTTCGGGCGGAAAGCTTTCAAAAATAAGATACCTTTTCTTCGATCACGTTTCTGAGCGCTTCGCTGCCGCTTATTCTGATAACATCGGTAAATGGTGCCGTGAAAACAATATCCTTATGTCGGGTCATATGATGGACGAATGGCTTCTGCGTTCGCAAACGGGTGCAGTAGGTGACTGTATGCGCCAGTATCGCGGATTCGGCTTACCGGGAATTGATATGCTCTGCGACAAACGCGAGCTTACAACCGCAAAACAGGCGCAAAGCGTAAGCCGCCAGATGGGCGCACCCGGCGTGCTTTCCGAGCTTTACGGCGTTACAAGATGGGATTTTGATTTTCGCGGTCATAAGATGCAGGGCGACTGGCAGGCAGCGCTCGGCGTAACTGTTCGCGTTCCGCACCTTTATTGGGCTTCAATGAAAGGTCAGGCAAAGCGCGACTATCCCGCATCAATCGGGCATCAGTCTCCTTGGTATAAGCAATACAGTCTCATAGAAGATCATTTCTCTCGCGTAAACACGGTTATGACTCGCGGCAAAGCCGATGTAAGAGTCGCAATGATTCATCCGATAGAAAGCTTCTGGCTTTATTACGGTCCAAACGACCGCTCTGCAATGACGCTTCGAGAAAGAGACAACATCTTCTGCGACACAACAAGAACGCTGATATGCGGCGGAATAGACTTTGACTTCGTCTGCGAAGCGCTTCTTCCCTCCCAATATAAAAAGACTGAAAGCGGATTTTCCGTGGGCGAGATGACATACGACGTTGTAATCGTTCCGAGTCTTTCGACAATACGCAGAACCACTCTCGACGCCCTCAAAAACTTCCGCAAAGCCGGCGGAGAGGTTATCTTCATGGGCAGTATCCCCGAATATGTCGATGCCGAAAAATGCGATGACACAAAAGAATTTGCAGACACATGCACTCGTATAGGCCTGATGAGCGACGAGCTTATGAAAAGTCTCGAAAAATACAGAACTATTCGCATAACAGACCAAAGCGGCGAGCCTTATTCAAACTCCGCATATCAGCTTCGTGCCTGCGGCGAAGAAAAATACCTCTTCCTTTCACACGTTTATAAACCACGCGATTACAATATTTCATCTGTTGATACGGCACTTGTTACCATTCGCGGCGAATGGGCTGTAAAAGAGCTTGATACACATTCTGGCGAAATACGTCCTCTTCCCGCAAAATATACAGGCGGAAATACCGTGATAAAGTGGATAGGCGGATCGTGTACGTCGCTTCTTCTCGAGCTTACTCCCGGCAAGGGCGAAACGGGCGAGACAAAAGAAGAAAGCTACCAAAAAGAAGAAGTCCTTTCCGATCAGGCACACTTCTCTCTCGAAGAGCCGAACGTTCTTCTCCTTGACAAGCCTTCGTACAGTCTTAACGGCGGAGAAATAAAGCGCGAACGCGATATACTTTATACCGATATAGCTGTACGAAACGCACTCGGCATAAGACAGCGCGGCGGAAAGATGAAGCAGCCTTGGGCTGATACTATCGACAAAGATCCCAAAGAAAAACTTACGCTTTATTATGAATTTGAAAGCGATATATCATATTCGGGAGCAGAGCTTGCAATTGAATGTCTTGAGTATACGGACGATATAATATTCAACGGAGAAAAGGCAGACAAAACTCCCACCGGATATTATGTGGATGAAGACTCTCTTCCGAAAATTGCTCTTCCCGACATAAAGAAAGGCAAAAATATTCTTGAAGTGAATTATCGTTTCGGAGATATAACCCAGCTGGAAAGCTGCTTTATATTGGGTAATTTCGGCGTTGAACTTAACGGTGCAACCGCAAAAATAACAGCCATGCCCGAAAAACTCGGATACAGAGACATAGTAAATCAAAAGATGCCGTTTTACGGCGGAAATATAACGTATATAACCGAATTTGAAGGCGACGGCTCCGATAAAACTGTGGAGATATCACGTTATGCGGGGTCGCTTATAACCGTCCGTCTCGACGGAAAAGAAATGGGTGCGATAATATATCCCCCTGCGCGCCTCGATCTCGGTAATGTACCCGAAGGCAAACACACGCTTGAACTTACTCTTTACGGTAACCGCGCAAACACCTTCGGAACGCTTCACAACGTTGATGAAGATATTCCGTATTGCAATGCCGCAGCATGGATAACACGCGGCGGACGCTTCTGGTGTCCGGAATATGTAACAAAACGAATGGGTATACTTACTTCTCCGAGAATGCTTTCAAAATAAACTACGAAAAAAGAGGCTTTAAAAAGCCTCTTTTTTAAATAAATTTTCTCGTTTCACTTGATTATTGTACGCTCGTACTGTATAATATAAATAATACTGATTAAAACCTCTATTGAAAGGCAGATTTTTTAATTATGAGAGCAGACGGAAAAAGAGTAAAAAATGTTGATCCTATGTATACTTTAGCGCCGTATTTTATGCGTCACCGTTATGACGCGCAGAATATGATAACCGTAAACGTTCCTTATGACAACATCCACGATTATGTTATCGACGCGCGAAAAAAAGGAATAAAGCTCAGCCATATGACGGTTATCATGGCTGCGATAGTCCGCGGATTTTCTCAGTTTCCGCAGCTTAACCGCTTTGTTGTAAACAGTAAAATATATGCTCATAACGAACTTACCGCCGGAATGGTAGTGCTTCGTCCGGGCGAGGCTAACCCATCAATGAGCAAGATGAAATTTGATATTTATGACACTATCTTTGACGTAAACAACACGATAGACGAATATGTTGAAGCCAACAACAAAACCGATAGCAACAACTCCTCAGATAAGCTGTTCAAAGTGCTTTTAAGTATGCCCTTCCTTGTCAGAATAGGAATGGCTATCCTGCGCGGACTCGATAATCTCGGCTGGTTGCCCAAAGCTATTACCGATGCAAGTCCGTTCCACAACTCGCTCGTCATTACGAACCTTGCAAGTATAAGAACCAACCACATTTATCACCACGTTTACGGCTTCGGCACGACAAGTATGATTATTTCCATAGGCAACAACATAAACGTGCCTGTGGTTGAAAAAGGCGAAGTAAAAGTTAAGAAAATGATGCCGCTCGGTATCGTTATGGATGAACGTATTGCGACCGGATGTTACTTTGCGCAGGCGTTTGCCGAAATGGAAAAGTATATGAAAAACCCTGTTTTGCTTGAGACTCCGCCCGAAACCGTAAATGTTGACTACGAATTTGAAGGACTTTCCGAGCGATTCAAAACAGAAAAAACAAAGCAAAAAGAACTGAAAAAAGCCGAAAAAGCTAAACGCAAAGCCGAAAAGAAAAATAAATAAAATGCAAAAACCGCACCGAAAGGTGCGGTTTTTGTTATTTGTTATTTGAGCTTTCTGTCGGATTTTACGTATTCTCTGCCCGTGACGAGATAATCTATCGACACGCCGAAATACTCCGACATTTTCATCAGCATACGCAGATTTGGCTCTCTCCTGCCTGTTTCGTAATGCGAAAGTGCCTCGCGTGTTATGTTAAGCACATCTGCCAGTTCCTGCTGACTCATTTTATTATCTTTTCTTAAATTTCTTATTGTGAGCATTTTATTACCTCGCCACACGGGCTTTTATATGCAAACAGCCCCTCGCGGGGCTGTTTGTGGTGTGGTTATATAAATTTTTAATTAACCTTTATAGTTAGCATCATATGGGGTGTTTACAACTACAATCTTTGTAAAGCTATTATTACCTAAAGCATGCTCTGTTCCGTCATATTGGGTTCCGTTAGCACATTTAATTGTACCTTCTACCTCGCCGCAGTTGCTGAATGAAATTGTTGTATATTTAGAACCTTTCATATTAGCATCCTTAAGGCAGCTGTTGTTATTTGTTATTGTGTGAACAAATTCAGCTGTGCCTTCACCGCCGTCCTCAGCTTTAAGTTTTGTTTTATCTACTTTACAATTTATAATCTTACATTCATCCTTGTCAGTAAGCTCACCAAGTCCGAGACCTGCATCTGCATAAGCAGCTATACCGCCGACCATTGCATAGGCTGCATTCTTTGTTGTGCCTGTTGTTGAAATATTCGACATAATAGAAGCATCTACAACACAGTTCTTAACTGTGCCTTTTGCAAATATACCAACAACGCCGCCCATACGGTTATAACCATTTATTTTTCCGGTTACTTTCACATTTTCAACTGTGCCGCCGTCGAGAAGACCAACAACACCACCGAAATATGTATACTTAACAGCAGGATCAGCAAAATCAATGTTGTAGTTAAGCGTAAGGTTCTTTATTACGCCACCTTTGCCAAGATAATCAACAAATCCGTAAGCAATCTTGTCTGTTGTCAAGTCACCTTTAGAGTTAATTCCGTAGTATGAATTGTAGCCATTTCTGCCATCAGCTTTGAACACTACATCGTAAGAGAGGTTTTCTATCGTTGCACCATTTCCATCGATAACGCCGCTAAATCCGTCAGATGTAGCATAAGAGCCCTGACCGATAGGTGTCCATTCAGAAGCTTCTATTGTTGCATTTTCGGGAAGCGTTATAGTCTTTCCTGTGAAAGTTTCGCCACCTTTTGTAATTGTTGCAAGTGCTGTAAGCTGATCCGCAACATTTTCCTTATCAAGTTCATATGAAGTATAATTTGCATCATACCAAGAGTAATCACCTTTAGGACTTCCGTTGGAAATATACTTAGCAAGAAGGTCAGAAATTTCTTTCTCTGTAAGTGTAGATGCTTTGAACTCCTTAAGAGCTTTTGTAACAGCCGCATTTACCGTAGCTTCTGTAAGCTGATTTTTCTCAAGATCTTCTTTAGCTGCATTTACAACTGCAGAAACCTGAGTGAGTGTAAGGTTCTTTGCCTGTGCAGCGTCAACAATTGCCTGTACCTGAGACTTGTTGAGATTTGAAAGTCCGCTTGTTGCGTTGTTTACAATAGCTTTAACCTGTTCAGCTGTAACGCCGCTGTAAGATGACTTCGCAAGAGCTGTTTCAACTATGTACTTAACCTGTTCTTCTGTAAGACCTGTGTTGCCTGTGCCGATAGAAGAAGCATATTTAGCAAATGCAGCTTCAACAG